>Ga0316197_10001041_pt1 | contig 19686 bp, 21 predicted proteins | sample OudBiesiAoxic_MG_FD_204939 | JGI IMG/M metagenome (GOLD analysis project Ga0316197, IMG submission 204939) | Coastal sediment microbial communities from Oude Bieten Haven, Netherlands - site A oxic | ecosystem: Environmental > Aquatic > Marine > Coastal > Sediment | place: Netherlands... | reverse complement strand
CGGATCCCCCCACAGGAACCTGGTGCCGAGCCCAACGACCTGAACGAAGGCGAACGCACTTAGCCCGGACAACCCGCCGACGACCACCGCCGAACCCATCGCACGCCAGAAGTCCCCCGCGGCTGGAGCGGGCTCAGCCGCCCGCTCTGCCGCGTTGCCCGCCATGAGTGGTCACCATGCCCTTCTGTGCTGGCGACTGGTCTGCCGGACCGGCCTGACCGGACCTCGCCCGTCCTGCCCTCATGAAGCCGCCGGGTTGGTCTCCTGGCCGTCGAGCACGGACGTCTCCGACTGGGCACGGTGGGCCGCCGGCCGCAGTGTGGTCACGGTGAGCAAGGTAGCGGCCCCAGCCGCGACAGCGGCCATGACGTTGATGGCGTTGAACCCGTACGCGTCGGCGAGGAGCCCGCCGATCACGCTGCCGGCGAAGCTGCCGAGGGCGGCGGCGGCGATGACCCAACCACTGGCTACCGCTGCTGGGAACGTAGCGAAGCGCACAGCATTGGGCGCCTGTGTGAGCCGGACGAACGGGTTGGACTGGTATAGCAGCTGAACCAGGGCGACCACGAGCAGAACGGGCGCCTGGGCCATGAGTCCTGCAGCAGCGAGGCCGACAGCGGCGACGAGTCGGGCGGCTGTCCCGGCCATGAAGGGTTCGATTGGGCCACCACGTGCCATCCACGCCCCGGCGGGGAAGAACAGGACGATGTTGAGCAGACCCGCCGCGGCGACGATCGCCGAGGTGGTGGCCTCGTCGATCCCGTAGAGGTTCGGCAGCATGTTGGAGATCTGGTTGTTGATGCCGTTGTTGGCTGCCGAGCTGAGCGTCAGCACGAGCAGGTACACACCGAACATCGAGAGCAGTACCGACCGCAACGAGGGCGTCGGCGAGGGCGTGTGAGGCGTCGCGGCCGTCGTGCCACGTGCTGCGATCATGCGACTGAGTGGGGCCGCGCTGCCCAGCCAGGTGGGAAGGACACACGCGCCCACCAAGACCGCGCCCATCGTGAACCGATCCGCGTAGCTCCACCCTGCTCGCCCTGCCAACGCCAGCGCGCCACCAGCCACGACCTGTCCCGCGGGCATCATCAGCTGGAACGTCGTCATCTGCCGGGCCTCGTCCGCCTTGTCGAGGCCACCACCAATGATGAAGGCCGGGCCCACGGCACTGACCGCCGCGATGGCCACGCCCATCAGGATGGCGTCAAGGAAGAACAGCTCGTACTGATCGGCTGAGACCGAGTAGAACCAGAACGCCAGGACCATGCCGGCGACGCCGAGTGTCACCACCCATCGGTGCGCCCGATAACGATCGGCGAACCCGCCGAGCACAGGACCGAGGACGGCAGCCAGGCTGATCACTGCCATCACGACACCCGCAGCTGACGCGTCTCCGGTCACCTCGGAGACGAACGGTGGAATCAGCAACGAGACGAACCCCGAGAACGCAGCCCCCACCGCGAAGTTGGACAGCATCCACCACTCGAACCTGGCAACCGCGGAGGCCGAGGATGCGGGCCCACGCCCTGCCGACGTCACAGCCTGCACTCTCGTGCCTTGCGAGTGTTGGCAGTCACCACCACACGTCGGTCGCCGGCTACGACGATCGACGTAGGTGGGATAGGTCGACCGGCGCTGCCGCAGGACGCTAGGTTCCATCACAGTGGCGGGAAGTACTGACGTGCCGACCGAGAGGAGTCGCCGTGGGCGAGCGTCCGAACATCCTGGTCTTGTGGGGTGATGACGTTGGTTGGTTCAACATCAGTCACAACAACAGGGGCGCGATGGGGTACCGCACGCCCAACATCGACCGGGTCGCGGCCGAGGGGATCGAGTTCACCGACTACTACGCCCAGCAGTCCTGTACGGCCGGAAGGGCGGCGTTCATCACCGGGCAGAACCCGGTGCGGACCGGGTTGACGAAGGTCGGGATGCCGGGGGCGGACCTGGGCCTGCAGCCGGAGGACCCGACGATCGCCGAGCTGCTCAAGCCGCTGGGGTACCGCACGGGGCAGTTCGGGAAGAACCACCTGGGGGACCAGAACCGCTTCCTGCCTACGGTGCACGGGTTCGACGAGTTCTACGGCAACCTCTATCACCTGAACGCCGAGGAGGAGCCCGAGCACCCGGACTACCCGAAGGACCCGGCATTCCGGGAGCGGTTCGGGCCTCGGGGGGTGCTGCACTGCTTCGCCTCCGACGTCGACGACCCGACCGAGGACCCTCGTTTCGGGCGGGTGGGCAGGCAGACGATCGAGGACACCGGCCCGCTCACCCGGGAGCGGATGAAGACGATCGACGACGACGTGACCGAGCGGACGAAGGAGTTCATCCGGGCCTCCAGCGAGTCCGACCAGCCGTTCTTCGTGTGGTGGAACGCCACCCACATGCACCTGTGGACCCACATCAAGGACGAGATCCGTGGGATCTCCGGCCAGGGCGAGTACGCCGACGCGATGGTCGACCACGACCGCCAGGTCGGTGAGCTCCTCGGCCTCCTCGACGAGCTCGGGATCGCCGAGAACACGATCGTGATGTACTCCACGGACAACGGCCCGCACTACAACGCCTGGCCCGACGGGGCGATCTCCCCGTGGCGCAGCGAGAAGAACTCCAACTGGGAGGGCGCCTACCGGGTGCCGTGCTTCGCCCGCTGGCCGGGACACTTCCCCGCCGGGTCGACCCTGACCGGGATCATGACTCACCAGGAGTGGCTGCCCACGCTGCTGGCCGCTGCCGGCGAGCCCGACATCGCAGCCAAGCTCAAGGAGGGCTACCAGACCGGGGACAAGCACTTCCACGTCCACATCGACGGGTTCGACTCCCTGGGCTACCTCACCGGGGAGACCGAGCAGTCACCGCGCAACTGGTTCTTCTACGTCAACGACGACGGCCTGGTGGTGGCGGTCCGGCTCGGTGACTGGAAGGCAGTGTTCTACGAACAACGAGCAACGAGACTGTTGCTGTGGGCGGAGCCGTTCGTCGAGCTGCGGCTGCCGAAGATCTTCAACCTACGACGTGACCCCTTCGAGCGTGCCGACGATAACGCCAACTCCTACTGGGACTGGGTCATCGAGCACGTGTTCGTGATCTACCCGGTTCAAGCCCTGGCTGCCGAGCAGATCCAGTCCTTCCTCGAGTTCCCCCCTCGACAGAAGCCCGGATCGTTCAACCTCGAGCGGGTCATGGAACAGGTGGCCGAGGCAGGGGGGGGTGGCCTGCACTGAGTCGCGACGACACCTCAGCGCCGCCGCAGTTTCATCTTCTGGCGAAGCCGAGTGGGTCGACGTGCAACCTGGACTGCACGTACTGCTTCTTCCTGTCCAAGGAGGCGCTGTACCCCAACGATGCGTCACGGATGTCGGATGCCACGTTGGACACCTACATCCGCCAGCTGCTGGAGTCGCATCGCACCCCGGAGGTGACGATCGCCTGGCAGGGCGGCGAGCCGACCCTGATGGGGCTCGACTTCTTCCGGTTGTCGGTGGAGTACGTGCAGCGGTACCGCCGCCCGGGGCAGCAGGTGCAGTACACGTTCCAGACCAACGGCGTGCTGCTGGACGACGAGTGGTGCGCCTTCCTGAAGGAGCACGACTTCCTTGTCGGGCTGAGCATCGACGGCCCGGAGCGTATCCACGACACTTACCGGGTGAACAAGGGCGGGCAGGGCACCCACCGGCAGGTCATGAAGGGCCTGTCCTACCTGCGCAAGCACGACGTCGACGTCAACATCCTGTGCACGGTCAACGCCGCCAACGAGCACCACGGCGCGCAGATCTACCGCTACTTCCGCGACGACCTCGGCGCTACCTGGATGCAGTTCATCCCCATCGTCGAACGCGCCACCGCCGAGACCCTGCCGATTGCCAACCAGGGCTGGAGCGACAAGCCGGGCGGTGAGCGGCTGCTCTACACCCAGAACGGGTCGCTGGTCACCGAACGCTCCGTGGGCGGCGAGCAGTACGGACGTTTCCTCATCGACATCTACGAAGAGTGGCTGCGCGGCGACGTCGGCACCGTCTTCGTGCAGCTCTTCGACGTCACCCTGCATGCCTACTTCGGCGAGCGCCTGCTCTGCATCCACGCCCCCACCTGCGGGTACGGTCCCGCACTGGAACACAACGGCGACCTGTACTCCTGCGACCACTACGTCGAACCCAACTATCTGCTCGGCAACATCAACGAGCACCACATGCTCGACTTGGTGTCCTCAGACCGGCAGCGCGAGTTCGGACAAGCAAAGAAGGACACGCTGACCGGACAGTGCCGGTCATGCGACATGCTCATGTTCTGCAACGGCGGTTGCCCGAAGGACAGGTTCGTCGAGTCCCGTGACGGACAGCCTGGCCAGAACTACCTCTGCGACGGGCTCTACCTGTTCTTCAGCCACTCCACACCCACCATGACCCTCATGGCCCGCCTGCTCAAACAAGGCCAACCCCCCGCCGCCGTCATGGACAAGATCACAACCGACGACACCCGCCGCGGCCGCAACGACCCCTGCCCTTGCGGCAACGGCACCAAGTTCAAGACCTGTCACGGCCGCAACCGAGGTGCCACCCGCCCCCGCGACCCCGTGACGTAGCCATGCTGTCCGCCGGTCGGCTGCGACGCCACCCGGGTCGTGACGACCTGGGCAGGGACGTGCCCGCGGCTGACTGATCGTGGGTCACGGTCGCCGTGGGTGCGGTCACGATCGTCCTGATCGTCACGCTGGAGCGCACCCGGATAGGTGCCCTCGGCATGCTCGTGGCCGTCGTGATCATCTCCGTGGCCGTCCCGGTCCCGGGGCTCGACGCCGCCCAGCTCTCCGACCGCCCCCGCGTCGGCACCGTTAGCCCAGTACTCGCTCCCCCGGCGTGCAGTTCGCCGGCTCAGCGTTGCCGCTGATCTTGAAGTCGCCGCAGGTCAGGAAGTACGGGTGGAGACGACCGAGACCGAACCCCATGACCGCGACAGCCACGACTGCGACCCCGGCGACAACCCAGGCGCGCGTCGAGACCATCTCCCCCACCTGCGGACGGGTCACCTGCAGGATGACCCACACCATGAAGGGAAATCCGATGAGCGTGATCAAGACTCCGCTCCAGGTCGTCAAGGCGGCAAGCAGTCCACCCTCCGAGGTGGGAAGAAACGCGAGAGCTATCCAGAGACTGGGCAGCAGCAGGCTGGCCACCACGATCCGGGGAAGTCGACGCGTCCCTTCCCGGAGCACGAGGACGACGAACGCCGCCGTCGCCGCGGCCCACAATGTGAGGATCTGCTCGAAGAACACCCCACCCCACGCGCCGAGGGTGAAGGCCGGCCACCACGAGACGATCGCGGCACCCACTGCCACGCCGCCAACGATGCGGCGCGCCTGACGTTCGGACCGGTCGGCCATGGAAGTCTCACCCATTCGGATCGAGGGCCTGACGATGAGACTAGGGCTCCGCGACGCTCAGCAGCCCGACTTCTTCGGCGGCAACCACGACTGTGTGCAGGCACTCGAAGCCCAGTCCGACCCGACCAACGTCTTCGACCGTAGGAGAGTCCCCTGGCGTGGTGGGGTTGAGGTCCAGCGGCGAGACTGCGTGACGTAGGCGGCCATCGGCGGGCTCTGCGGGGTCGGTCAAGTCCGTGGTCGTGCCCGATGCGCCGCGTGTCCAGGGCTCCATCGTCGACGGGGAGGTGCCGCGGGGACGGTTGACCGGACCTGTCATGGGTGGTGGCTGGTCAGGTGTCGGCGACGCCGACTCCCAGAGCTCGGGCAGCCTTGACGACGCGCTCATCGAACGAAGCCAGTCGTGCCTGCCGGACACGCGCGCTGAACAGGACGCAGCAGTCCGGCATCTTCAACAGGGTCTCGGCGCGGAGTTGAGCCAGCGTCACGGCCGACTCTGCCGGGAACTGCAGTGTCTCGACCCCGAGGTCGTCGAGGATGTCGAGGACCTTGTCGCGTTGCCCGGTTCGGGTCGGTGCGACCAAGATCTCGGCGAGCGTTAGGAGGTTGACGGCGAAGTCGTCGTCAACCTCGCGGGTGAGCAGGGCTGCGGCCCGTCCGTGGTGCGCGTCGCTCGCGTCGAGGTAGCCGATCAGGACGCTGGCATCCAGCACGATCACTCGGACCAGTCATCCCGGAGCGCTTCGAGGTGCCCCGGCGGGTAAGCGCCGGTCAGAGCGCCACTGTGCCGCCTAAGCGCTTCGAGTCGGGCGCCGCGGTGCTGACGCTGCCGGACGACGGCGGCTCGATGCCCCTCCATCGCCAACCGCGTGATCAGCTGGCCGCGGCTCAGCTCGGGCCAGCGCGCCGCAGCCTCGTCCAACGCGGCAGCCAGCTCGTCGGTCTCAGTCACCTGATGGCGAGGTCTCGTCGTCGGCACCTCAGCAGTGTACCACCAGTTCTATGTGGTGGTACACCTCGCACGCCCCGGGGACCAGCGCTCGCCAAGGCCGGCCTGGTGCCCGGCGAACAACACCATCCAGATGGTGGGCCTACCTCAATCCGCTTCGGGCACGATCCTCCATTTCTCCCGCCGGCCCCGACGAACCCTGCCGCAGAACAATGCGATCAGCGACGACGTTGGCGACCGCGACTGCCGCCGCCGACACACCCGCCCACACGAGGATCTGGCGCAGCGGGACGCCTTGGTCGCGTGCCGTGGGCGGGGAGTGTCCGGTCGCTCGCTGGTACCCCGACTCCATCACCCGGCGGACCAGCCACGACGCCGCGCTTTGTACGACGGCGATCTTGACGGCTGTCCGCAGCCCGTCAGTCGGCGTCTGGAGGGAATCGGACCTGGTGTCGTGTGCTGGCATGCGCTGCCTTCCTGCATCAGTCGCGCTTCATGGCGGCGCGGGCTTCCTTGTCAAGGTCCATGTATAGCTCGACCTCCCGGCGCGCCCAGCTCGAACGCTGTGGCCGGCGACCGAGCCGCACCGAGGTCGCATCGACCGCCAGTCCGACGCGTCGTCGCCCGGGCGTGTCCGTCAACGCCGGCGTCCTGGCGCGCCATGGCAGTTCTTGAACTTGGTGCCGTTGTCGCAGGGGCAGGGGTCGTTGCGGCCGCGTTTCGCGTCGTCGGCGGCGATTCTGGTCATGATCTCGTCGGCGTAGCTGCCCTGGTGGATGAGTTGAGCCATGGCGGTCATGGTGGGCTGCGTGTGGGTATAGAAGTGGTACAGCCCGTCGCACAGGTAGTTGTGCCCCTCCTCACCATCTCGTGACGTCACGAAGCGATCCTTCGGGCAGCCGCCGTTGCACAGGCGGAGCACGTCGCAGGAGCGGCACTGTGCGGTGAGCGAGTCCCGCTTGTGCTTGCCGAACTCACGCTGCTGCGGGGAGGCGACCAGGTCGAGCATGGGCCGGTCGTGGATATTGCCGAGCAGGTAGTTCGGCTCGACGTAGTGGTCGCAGGAGTACAGGTCACCGTTGTGCTCCAGGGCCAGTGCGGTCCCGCAGATCGGGGCATGGATGCACAGCGAGTACTGCCCGAAGTAGGCCTGCAGGGTCACGTCGAACAGCTGCACGAACACCGTCCCGACGTCCCCTCGCAGCCATTCTTCGTAGATGTCGACTAGGAAGCGGCCGTACTGCTCGCCGCCGACCGACCGTTCGGTCACCAGCGACCCGGTCTGGGTGTAGAGCAGCCGCTCACCGCCCGGACGCTCACTCCAGCCCTGGTTGGCCAGGGGCAGCGTCTGCGCGGTGGCGCGTTCCACGATCGGGATGAACTGCATGAACTCAGCGCCCAGCTCGTCGCGGAAGAACCGGTACACCTGCGCGCCGTGGTCGGCGTTGGCCGCGTTCACGGTGCACAGGATGTTGACGTCGACATCGTGTCGGCGCAGGGTTGCCAGGCCCTTCATGACCTGACGGTGCGTGCCCTGTCCGCCACGGTTGACCCGGTAGGTGTCGTGCATGGCCGGTGGGCCGTCCACGCTCAACCCGACGAGGAAGTTGTGCTGCCTCAGGAAGGCGCACCACTGGTCGTCGAGCAGCACCCCGTTGGTCTGCATCGTGTACTCGATCTGCTGGTCCGGTCCCTTGTACCGGTCGACCAGCTCCACCGACCGGCGGAAGAAGTCCAACCCCATCAGCGTCGGCTCCCCGCCCTGCCATGCCACCGTTACCTCCGGGGTGCGGTGGGCTTCCAGCAGCTGGACCAGGTAGGCCTCTAATGTCGCTTCGGACATGCGTGAGGCGTCGTTGGGGTACAACGCCTCCTTCGACAGGAAGAAGCAGTACGTGCAATCGAGGTTGCACGTCGACCCCGACGGCTTCGCCAGCAGATGGAACCGCGGCGGCGCCGCCCGCGCATCGCTCGAAGCCGTAGTAGGCGTCGGCAGCATCGTCACAAGACCCAGCCTCTCACCACAGGGCGCCTCCCGATGCCGCGTGCCCGGCAGCGAGCCCTAGGCGAGGATCTTCGCCTTCTGCGTCTGGAACTCCGCGTCGCTGAGCACGCCCTGCGTGTGCAGGTCGGCAAGCTTGTCGAGTTCGTCGGCTGCGCTGGTGCTCGAGGGTGCGGCGCCAGAGTCGGCGGCAACCTGGCGGATGTAGTCATCCTGCGCCTGGCGCCTGCTGGCTGCCTCGGCGTAGCGGCGTTGGTTCATACCGCCGCCACGGACGATGAGGTAGACGAGTACGCCGATCCAGGTCAGGAACACCACGAGCAGGGTCCAGCCAGCCTTGCCCCAGCCGGACAAGTCGTCGCTGCGGAAGATGTCGATCAGGATGGAGATCACCAGCCAGATCCACGCGACCCAGATGAAGATGAGGAAGAAGCTCAGCAGCCACTCGCCGAGGTCCACAACAGGCTCCCTGCAGTCGGTCGAGTCCGGGCCGGGCGGTCCGGAACGTTTGTCGGCGGTGCAGGCGTCGATTGTCGGCTCGGCGCCGGCTCCCTACTAGCTGGATGTGTCGCACCCCGCGTCGACGGCGATAGTTGCCAAGCTGGCCAGGTATCCCTGCGCCGCGGACGCGTATTGGGGCGCTGCTTCGCTGAGCGTTGCGTCACCCGGAACCGCGTCGACGGCATCTTGGTAGCTGTCGTAGGCCGAGTCGGCCTCGCCCGACACCGCCTCGTCGAGATCGCCCGCGCTCGAGGCCGCTGCGTCGTACGCATCACGAACGACCTCTCGTTGCGCATCGATGTCGTCCAACGTGGCGTCTCCGACCACAAGGGACTCCAGCGACGCCAGCTCGGCTTCGAGAGTGTCCAGGTTGGAGCAGAAGCCGCTGCTGGCATCCTCGACGCTCTCCGTGCAGCCGGCCAGCAACAGAGCGCCTGCTGCCGCACCCACGACAACCCGGGCAAGGACGCCTCCCACGTACATCGTCACCTAGAGAACCTCCACCGTCTTGTTTGTCGACCACATCAGCTACGAACGCTGAGGCTAGAACCTCACGGATCGCCGGCCTAGCCACTTCCGGCACGTTCGCCGCCGCCCGGGGCGGGCCCCGAACCGCCAGAGGGCGCTCGACGTCGCCAGCGATCCAGGAGTCCGCCATTCTGAGCGGCGCTGTTGCGTTGACGGATCGCGCCGGCGCCGTGATTGTGGCGCGGTGAAGCGTCCCGCTCGTCTTGACCCGTTCGCCGATGCCGCTAGCCGAAGCCGGCATCTGGTGAGACACCCACCCCACACCGGACGACCCAGCGCCCGCCGGGCCCTGAGGACGCCAGCCTGGCCGCGCTCGAGACCGGACTATCCGTACTTCTCGGCTTCGGCGCGGGTGGTGGGTCGGTTTCGCAGGAAGGCGACGAGGCCCAGATACAGCAGCGGCACGGTGAGGTAGAGGACCAGACTGATTCTTGGTGCGGCGGCGGCGACAGCCATCGCGAGGGCGTACACAACGATGGGTGAGGCGGCGAGGAGGCCGCCGATACGGCGAGGCCGCTCGGCGAGCGGCGCGAACAGCAGCTCCGGGCGGCGCGTGACATAGGCGTAGAGAACCCAGCGCATAAGAGAGGCGGCGATGAGTACCGCCCCGTACACGTGCAACCCGATGGGCTGCTCGGGGTACTCCCCGAGCACAGATGCCGCGAACGGGATCAGCGCCGCCGGCAGCATGAACAGCAGGTTCAGCCACACCACGTCCCGGTTGACCGCGCGGATCTGATGGAACAGGTCGCGATGCCACACCCAGTACATCCCGGTGATCAGGAAGCTGATCACCCAGGCCATCAACTCTGGCCAGGTCTCCTGAAGAGCCTCGGCCAGCGACTGCTCACTGAGGTTCGGTGGGACGCTGAGCTCCAGCACCAAGATGGTGATGATGATCGCGAACACACCATCAGTGAAGGTCTTCACCCGATCCGTCTCACCACGACGCACCTCGGCCGCGGAACGCGTCTGCTCGACCACCGGAATCCCCTCCCTCGTGAGCGAATCAAAGAGATAGCCGCACACCTGGGGTGGCCGCAACGTGCCACCAGTCAACCTCACATTCCCGCCGGTCATTACCCCCGACCCGACTCCGGTGGCGTCGGCCTTGTCGTGGCGGACGCGTTGGTCGGCGTCGAACTGGGTCTGGCGGCCGGTCAGGGTCGGAGCCGGCGGGTGGGCACGGAGCCACTTCGTGGCCCGCCACCGCAGCGCTCTCGCCGCCGCCAACCGCCGAGCCGGCTTCTCCACCGACATGGTCTACAGCACCACGACCCTGCGCTGATCGCGCCACGGTAGAGACAGGAGTCCGAGGTCTTTGGCCAGATCCGTGATCTCACCCAGTGGGTCGGCCCCAGTACTGCGTGGACTGCCGGATGTCGGTCTCGACCGTGCCGGTGAACTTCCTGCTCATGGGATACATCCACAGCGCAGACAGAAGATAGACCTGGCCGAACTCATGGTCAGGTCACTGGTGAGACATGCCGCGGCGGGTCTCGGCCTCGGCATCCTTGATCGCGTCCCCCGACAAGTCGAACGCCACCTGCTTGACGGAGCCGGTGAACGGGAACGTGGGGCGGTAGTCCTCGTGATCGACGCTGTCCCCGTAGTCGTGGCCGACGCTGAGGCCTTCGATGCTGAACAGCAGTGGAACGGTGACATCCATATGGACTTCACCGACCTTGTCTCCGTTCACGAGCAGCGTGCCGGTCCCAGGTGCCCCGTTCCCTTGCCGAATGTCGGGGTCCCCGGTCACTTGGAACTCGTAGACGATGGTGACGTCTCCCTCGGGGAGATCCTCGGTGGCGTCGATCCGATACATCTTGCGTGCGAGGTAGTTGTAGGCGAAGTGCAGCTTCTTGTCCTTGACGAAGAGGGCTGTAGCCGCCCGTGTGCGCACCCGACGCATAGATGACGCCCTCCGCACCGCCCTGGGGGACGGTGACCTCGGCGGTGATCACGTGCGACCTGTTGTAGACGGCCGGCTGGACCAGCGCCGGAACTGGCGCACCCGGGAAGAGCACGTACCTGTCGGTGGACGTCCCCGGCATCGGTCTGGGGTAGTTGATGCGTTGGCCCATGGTTCCCTGCAGCGGCAGGACGTCGTACTTCTCTGCCTCCTGCCACCACAGGTTAATGAGCTCCTTGAGGCGCTCCGGATGCGTGGCTGCCACGTCCTTGCTTTCGGCTGGGTCGTCCTTGAGGTTGAAGAGCTGCCACACGTCTTCTCGAGCTCGTCCAGGTCCTTGGCGTGGATGGCATCGCCGATCTTGTGCCCGCTTGCCGCGCCGGTGGCGTAGTCGGGGCCGGGCCAGCCGCACCCCGCCCGCCAACCGTCCTTGTAGATCCCTAGGTGAATCCGAGCCTGTCCACCAGCACCACTTCCGATCCCGCGGACAACGCGCGCTGACGAGTACCGCAGATGGCGCACGCGGGTAGGACTCACCGAGCGGATTCCCAACGAGCCGGAGACGCGCATCTGACTATCGTGGTCGTAGCGCCTGGCAGCTATCCGGGGGTTGCCTGGATGCGGCCATCGGCGATGGCGTGGGTGAAGGCCTGGTAGTCGTGCTCGTTCTGGTCGGCGTAGGCGCTAGTAGCCCACTGTGGGGCAGGTCGATGAGCGGATCTGAGTCGACGACGACACCCTGCACGCGCTACGCCTGCTCGCCAGGAGTCATGACCGCGCCGTCAGCGACGTCGTCCGAGACGCGCTCAGCCGCTACCCAACCTCCAGTTGAGAAGCGCCCTGGGGTGTGTCAAGGATTCCGGGCACGTCCTCGGGGGTGGGGGTCAGGCAGCGGTTGCTGCGCTGAGGTGTTCGGCGAGGACTGCCGCGGGGGTGCGGTAGCCCAGGGTGGAATGGCGTCGTTTCCGGTTGTAGAACACTTCGATGTATTCAGCGACGGCGAATCGGGCACGGGCGCGAGTGGCGAATCGGTAGCGGTGGTACATCTCGTTCTTCAACGTCGCGAAGAATGACTCGGCGACTGCATTGTCCCAGCACACGCCGGTTCTTCCGACACTGCGCCGGATGGAATTCTTCTCGCAGTAGGCGGAGAATTCGGCCGACGTGTATTGCGTCCCCCGGTCGGCGTGAAAGACCGCCCCGGGGCGCAGGTGCCCGTGCACCCGCGCCATGTCCAAGGCGTCGACGACGAGGCTGGTGCGCAGGTGGGTGGCCATCTGCCAGCCCACCACCATGCGGGTGCACAAGTCGATCACGGTGGCCAGGTACAGCCAGCCCTCATCGGTGCGCAGGTAGGTGATGTCACCGACCAGCCGGGACCCGGGGTCCTCGGCGGTGAAGTCCCGCCCGATCAGGTCCGACGGCATCATGCCGCCGTCCTCGCCGGGAACGGTGGTGACCTTGTACGCGCGCGGCTGCACCGCGACCAGCCCCTGCTCGCGCATCAGGTCGGCCACCAGACCCACGCTGCACGCCACGCCGGCAGCGTTGAGCTCGCGGGCGATGCGCCGACACCCGTAGGTCTGGCGGTACTCGTCGAACACCGCCTTGACCCGCTCGCCCAGCTCGGCCCGCCGTGCCGCGGTCGCGCTCAGCGTGCCCGCCCGGGCGGCCCAGTCGTAGTAGCTCGACCGGCCAACCTTCAGCAGCCGGCACATCCAGATGATCGGGTAGGTGGCCTTCTCCGCGTGAATCAACGCGCAGCGCTCGGCTACGGTTGCGTCTTCGCGAAGAAGGCCGCTGCTTTTTTCAGGAACTCGTTCTCCATCCGCAACCGGCGGATCTCGGCTTCCATCTCAGCCACGCGCGCACGCTCCACAGGACTCAACTCCGGCTCGGGTTCGGGATTGTCCCGACGCCACTCATTCACCCAATTCCCCAGGGTGCCGTCATTGATCTGCAACTCCCGGGCGATCTCCGCGATCGGCCGCCCGGACTGCAACACCAGCTGCACCGCCTCGGCCTTGAACTGGGCACTGAACTTCCGACGCTGCGACATAGCCGCACCATCCTCTCAAGACGAGAGAACCTGTCCGGCGTCCTTGGTACACCCCACCCTCACAGCGGCCATGAGAGGGCTTGCGGGGTTGCCACTGCGGATTAGCGGTTTCGGGCGGTCAGGGCTCCGTAGGCGGTGCCGAGGACGGCGAGGACGGCGCCGACGATGGCGGCGTTCATGTCGAGTCCGAAGACGTCGACGCCTTGTCCGCCCAGGGGCCAGATCAGGATGAGGATGGCGATCAGGGGGAGGTAGCGCAGGAGGGGGTTGACCTGCTTGCTTGGGGTGCTGCTCGGTTCGCCCATGGCTGCTCCAGGCTGATGGGAGGCGTGAGTCGTGGTCGGCCGGTGAGTCTAGGTCTTCCGGAGCACGGGTCGGGGTGACGGTTTGGCGTCTCTGGTGATGTCATGTGGTTGTCAGGCTGCAGTCTGCCGGATTCGGCGTTGCAGTTGTTTCTTGACCTGGAGCGGGGTGCGCCCGGCCATGTAGTCGCCGTGGTTGGGGCGGTGGTGGTTGTAGTCGACGAGCCAGGCTTGCAGTGATCGGTCGAGCAGGACGACGTCGTCCACGCGGCCGCGGTGGAAGTGTGGGCGGAAGAACTCGCGCAGCACGGTGCCGTGGAACCGCTCGCAGACGGCGTTGTGGTTCGGTGAGCGCGGTGGGATGCGGTGATGGGTCAGCCCCAGTTCGCCGATCCTGGTCTGGAAGGGCTTGCCGGTGAATTCGGGGCCGTTGTCGCTCAGCACGCCGGCCAGGGTGATCCCGTTCTTGCGGAGTGCCGTGGTGAGGTGGTCGAGGAACCGGGCAGCGACGGTGGCGGTCTTGTCGCCGACGACCAGCTGGACAACCGCGAACCGGGTCGCGACATCGACGGCGGTGAGCTGCCAGACCGCGCCCACGCCCTTGAGCCGGCCCACGTAGAAGGTGTCCAGGCTGACGACCTGCCCAGGTGTGGAGGCGAACAGGCAGAACCCGAACGGGCCCTCGAGGGCGGCGTTGGTGATCTGTCCGGTCTCCGCGGCTGTCAGGGACGCCAACGCTGCCACCCGCTGCCTGGCAGTGCCCAGGTGATGGCGGCGCAGCACCTTCGCGACTCCCGAGGCCGAGCGGTGCACCCCGCGGGCCTGCAGGTGCCGCAGCAGCGAGTTCGGCCCCAGTGTGGGCCGGGAAACAGACTCCGCGAGGATGACCGAGACCTCCTCGCTGCTCATCGCGTTGGGCTGGTGAGGCCTGCGGCGCTGCTTGGGTAACAACGCCGACAGCCCGTACTGCTCGGCCTTGCCGACCCACTCGTAGTAGCTCTTACGCGACACACCGAACACCCGGCACGCCTCAGCAACGTTGTTGATCCTCGCCGCGTACTCGATCACACGGACACGACGGTCGTACACAATGTCCTCGTGGGTCACGGGATGGCTCCTGTTCTCTAGATCTCGACAATCCAGAGACTGCCTCCCGTGACCCACATCCGCGAGGAGGCAGACCGGGTGGAGTGTCACCCCAACCCGTGATCCCTAAGGTCTAGGTGCCGAGGAGTCGGGTCTGCATCGCGGCCGGGTTGGCGTCGAGCCTGCTGCCGGCGAGCCGGATGAGTGCCCAGCTGAGCATCGCTGCGGCGGTGGCGACGCCGAGGGCGGCGATGATCGGGTCGGTCTGGGAGGCGATCGCCCACCACAGGCCGGCGGCCAGGGCAAGCAGGACCAACATGGCGATGACACCTCCGAACGCGCCGACCAGCGCCCGGATGCCCCCGCCGGAGCGGCGACGTTTGCCGGGGGCGGACCGGTCGGTCGGGGCCCACACGGACAGCACAGCACCCGTTCCCAGTCCGAGGAGCAGCACGGCGATGCCAGCGGTGAACGCGGTGAAGATGTCCGACCAGGTCCCGGTGATCGCGGCCTCGACTAGGACGAACAGCGCGACCACGGGGACCATGTAGAGCAGGGAGGCGTATAGCTTGCCGCGCAGCAGCTGACCCAGCGGGGCCCCGCCTTGCATGAGGTAGGCGAAGCCGGGCCCGTCGTAGCCGAACACGTTGACCACGCTGCCGCTCAGCCCGGCCAGCATCACACCCACGAATGCAGTGCCCAGCACCAGCCCGCCCAGCCCGAGCTCGCCTGCCGCGCCCTCGGATGCGGTCTGGATGGTGCTGTGACCGATGAAAACCGCGAGAACGACGGGGAACAGCGCGTTCTGCATCGCCGCGGAGGACCGGAAGAAGAAGTAGCGCAGCTGCTGCGACGCGCCCGCCGTGGTCGGAGTCGCCTGCAGGGCGCTCAACGCCACAGGAACCAGGTCCAGCCCACTGGAACGGGCCGTCGTCCGACCCACGGCGCGGCCGCTGGAGGCGCCGTTCACGCGCCGCGTCAGCGCGACCGACCACAGCCACACGAACGCCCCGACCGTGACCACTCCCACGAGCAGGTGCACCAGTCCGCTGGCCCACGCGCCGTCTCGGAGGTCCAACGTGCTCTGCCCCAGCGACCCGGGTGGCAGCCAGGCCATCACGGTCTCCACCCCACTGTCGGCCAGCCCGAGGAAGGTCTCGGTCAGGTCCTGCGCGCTCTGGCTGAGCACGAAGAGCCCGACGCCCAGCAGACCGCTGATCGCGATGGCGAAGTCCCGTCCGCGCCGCGACCGCAACGCCCCGGCCAGCAGCGCCCCCACCGACCGGGACGACGCCACGCACAGCACCGTGAACACCACCGCCGTGACCAGCACCCCCAGCCGGGCCGGCAGAGACTCACCGGCCGCCACTGTCCCCCCGGCCGAGACCAGGAACGTGAACAGCGCGGTCGGTGCGACCAGGCCCCCCAGCAGCACACCGGTCACCTGGTCGCGGGCACTGATCGGATACTGCTCGAGCCGCTCCGGGTCCACCGTCTGGTCGGTGGCCGCCGGCACCAGGATCGGGCCCAGGAACCAGGCCAGAAAGATCGCGGTGAAGATGGTCAGCACGGTCAGGTCACCCCGGCCGTCGCGCGCGGCGTCCGCGCCCGCCACCAATGCCCCGCCGACCAGTCCGGCCCCCAGACCGAGCAGCCACGACAGCACGAACCACAGGCGTTGCGCGGTGTTCTCGCGAGACCCGCGCCGGATCGCCAGCCTCAGCCGGACGAGGACGCCAGCCACGACAGCTCCCCCTCCTGAAGGTCACGTCCCCCGACAAGGTCGACGAACGCGTCCTGCAACGACCGCCCCCCGGACAGCTCGGCCACCGTGCCCTCCGCGCGCAGCCGCCCGTCCTGGATGATCGCGACCCGATCGCACAGCCGCTCCACCACGTCCATCACATGGCTGGAGAACACCACCGTGCCCCCACCGGCCCGGTAGCGCTGCAGCATCTCCTCCATCACCTGCGTGTTCACCGGATCCAGCGACCCGAACGGCTCATCGAGCACCAACACCGCCGGGGAGTGCAGCAGCGCCAGCGCCAGCCCGATCCGCTTGGTCATCCCCAGCGAGTAGTCCGCGATCATCTTCCCCGCGGCATCCTCCAGATCCAAGACGCGGATGAGCTCGCCGGCCCGCTGCGCGATCACGTCGGCGTCCATCCCCCGCAGCATCCCCGCGTACTCCAGCATCTCCGGCCCCGTCAGCCGGTCGAACAGCACCGGGTTGTCCGGGACGAGACCCAGCCGACGCTTGGCCTCCAACGGGTCCGGCCACACCTGCACGCCGTCGACCACCGCGCTCCCAGCGTCAGGCTTCAACAGCCCTGTCATCATTCTGATCGCCGTCGTCTTCCCCGCACCATTCGGCCCGGCCAACCCATAGAACGAACCCCGCGGGACCGCCAGATCCACCCCATCCACCGCCCGCGTCGACCCGAACGCCTTCACCAGACCAGAACACGACAAAGCACTCACGCCGCGTACTTTGTCAGAGCCCGTCGTGACGCTGACGACAGCCACGCCGTCGCAGCCAACCCCCACACCCAGCGCCCTCAGCTCGACATGAGCGAACATCGCCGCGCAACCCGAGCGACAACTACGGGACCTGACCCACTTCGGCTCCGCCTGTGGACGCGGTCCGCCGCCTGCAATGTGCGCCGAACCTGCGTCGCTACGCCCAGACAGGGCTCTACTCCTCGGCGAGGGAATCGGACCGTGACGACGCGTGCCTTGCAGGGGGCGTGGGCGCCTCGACCGACGGAATCTCCTTCGCTTGATATCATCAGATATCTGGAGGTGGTCGAGATGGCCGACGTGTTGATCCGAGACGTGTCCGACGCCGTTCTGGCGGGCGTCGACGCCCACGCCGCACGGTTGGGCCTGTCCCGGGTGGAGTACATCCGTCGCCGGTTGGCGGCCGATGCCGCAACAACGGACAGTGCCGTCTCGGCGGACGATCTGACCGCGTTCGCGGACCTTGCCAGCGACCTGGGCGACCCTGAGGTGATGGGCGGCGCATGGCGGTGACCCAGTGGCTTGCCGACAAGTCCGCCCTGGTGCGGCTGGGCCAGAGCCCGGACGCGGCTACCTGGACCGGACGAATCGAACGTGGGCTCGTGCGGGTCACTACGGTGACACGATTAGAGGTCGGATACTCAGCCCGCAGCTGGGAGGACGCCCGCCTGATGTCCACCAGACCTCCGTTGTCGTCGATGCCCGTCGAGTACCTGACGCCCGCGATCGAGGACCGCGCCGTGGAGGTGCAGCTGCTGCTGGCCCGAGAGGGACACCACCGCGCACCCTCGATCCCCGACCTGGTCATTGCTGCAGTCGCCGAACTCGCGGGCCTGACGGTGTTGCACCTGGACAAGGACTTCGAGCTCATCGCGGCCCTCACCGCACAACCCCTCGAACGCCTCGCGGTCTAGCGCGGGTGCGCCATCCAGTGATCCACACCGCCGCGTAGCGCCCTACTCGCGGCTGAGTCGGCGAGCGTTGCGCCTGGCCAGCGACAGATCCGGTCGCTTCTGTGCGACGGTGGGCAGGAGGCCCCAGAGATGGCGAAAGGGGTTGGTGCGTCAGCGCATTGTGGTTTGTCAGGGGCAAGGCCGAGCCCGTGGTGGAATGGCGCCTGGCGCCATCGGGCCTCCGCTGTACGAGTCGGCGCCCACCGGTGGCGCTGGTCGTCATGGTGGCCGTGGCACTCGTCGTTCTCACCCGTGGGGCGGCGCTGTGGCTGCTCCTGCTGATGTGGGTGGTCGCCGGGTCTGCCCGGTCGTGTGCTCGGGGACGCCACCCGGCGCTACGGAATCGTTCCTCGTTCGTGGGCAGCTACGAGCTCACGTCGCGCAGCGCGCCGTAGTCGACGCCGGTGAGCTCGGCGGACCTGTCCCAGAGCCAACCGGCCGTCACCGCGTCCTTCGCGCGGTCGCTGCGGTCCACGGGGACGGGATGGCCGCGCAGCTCACCGAACCCACTGGGACCGTAGTAGTCGTCTCCCTGCACGCTCGCATCGGTAGCGGCGCGCAGCTGAGGCAGCGCGCCCATCGCCGCGGGCTGAGCCAGCCAGCCCGTCAGTGGCTGAAGTAGGGCGTAGAGCGCCCCACGGACACCGCCGGGGTTCTCGTGGCCGAGGTTGGTGGCCGACCCGCCCGGGTGCGCCGCGACAGCGATAGTTGACGACCCGGCGTCCGTCAGGCGTCGCTGTAGCTCGCTGGTGAACAGCAGGTTGGCGAGCTTGGACTGGAAGTACGCGGCGTATGGCGAGTAGGACTTCTCGGACTGCAGGTCCTCGGTGTTGATGCGACCCGGGCGGTGGCCGTTGCTGCTCACCGACACGACGCGCGAGTCCTCGGTGTCCAGCAGCAGCGGCAGCACGCGTCCCGTCAGCGCGAAGTGACCCAGGTGATTAACCCCGAGCTGCTGCTCGAACCCCTGGGCGGTCGTCCCGTACGGGGTCCACATGATCCCCGCGTTGTTGACCAGCCCGTCGAGGCGCGACTCGGTCGCCACCAGCTGTGATGCCCCCGCGGCGACCGAGTCGAGATCGGCCAGGTCGATGACCCAGGGCTCGAGGGTGCCAGCCGGACGCGTCTGGGCGATTCGTTCGATGGCGTCACTCGCCTTGGCGTCGGTACGTGCTCCCACCAGCACGCGAGCGCCGTGCTGGGCCAGCGCGCGAGCCGTCTCCCAGCCGAGCCCGCTGGTGGCGCCGGTGACGGCGAAGGTCGCCCCGGACTGGTCAGGGATGGACTCCTCAGTCCACGGGTCAGTCATGCGTGTCTCCGTCGGGTATCGAGGGGGTGGGTGTCGAGGTCTGCTGAGGTGGTGCGTCGTCACGCCAAGGCGAGCCAGGCGCGGTGGGGAGTCTCCTCCGTCCAGCCTTGAAACGCCCGGTGAAAGGAGTTCGCCTCGCCACAGCCGAGCAGGCAGGCAATCTCCGTCATCGACAGGGGCTC
>Ga0316197_10001040_pt1 | contig 19691 bp, 10 predicted proteins | sample OudBiesiAoxic_MG_FD_204939 | JGI IMG/M metagenome (GOLD analysis project Ga0316197, IMG submission 204939) | Coastal sediment microbial communities from Oude Bieten Haven, Netherlands - site A oxic | ecosystem: Environmental > Aquatic > Marine > Coastal > Sediment | place: Netherlands... | reverse complement strand
ATCCGCGTGAAGCGGCGTTTTTCGGAGATGAACAGGAATGGGCACACTTGCAACAACCCATTAACCCTGACCCTGTCAATCGCCATATGCAGTGTCTTGGTTTGACTTTTTCTGAAGCATTGACAATGTTGGGACAGAATCATCTGAAGGCTGCCGGTTTTGCCAATGCAACGGCTTTACAGATCAGTGAGTTACAGCCAGACTCAGCCGTCCTGGTCACCGAGTGCGGTTCATTCGGCTGTCCGGGCACCAAAAATAATACCTGGCTACCGAACATGGCACCCGTTTCGCTCAAACGTATGCTCGCTTCCGGTACAAAAACAACACAGGCACTGGGTAGCCGCAAGGTATGGAGTGGCCGGAACCAACCTCATTTCAAGCCGTGTTCAAATATGTCGCAGATTACCGGTTTTGACAATCGCCGGATGTTACCGCCCTACTTGCCGATCTTGCGTGGCCAGGATCGTTTATTTGGCATTATGCTGGATTTTGTTTTTCCTGAAAGCGTCGTGTTGGACTACCCATGGGCAGTACCGCATTTACCATTGCCTGATCGCCACTGGCGCGACAGCGACCTGGATTTCAAACCAGATGATTCGTTTCCAAAGTTCTTCTATGAAAAAATAGTTGAGCACAAGTCTTCCTGTCTATCTGCATCGACGGCTGATCGCCTGTCGGCCTTATCAAGCTGGTTTAACGATATGGCCACCGCCGACACTGACTTATTGACCGCCATGTACCGCGACAGCAGGTTGAGCCGCGATTCCATACTTCTTGAAAAACTGACCGCTCTTTTGGCTACAGCCGAAGCGGCCCCGGTCAACTGGCAGAATTATCTGCGAAACGGTATTACACAGCTCAATACCGACCTGAACAGGGTCAGCCGAGAGGATTTCGAGGTCAGGGGCCTGCCTGCAACGTTGGAAAGTGATGCACTAATCACATTCTGGAGGGTCGTTTGGAGTGATTTTTCAGCGGCACTTAAGGCATGGCCGGAGATCCGTGACGTAGCGGCGAAAATCGCCAACTCCATGTAAATTAAAACACGTGTAACCTGTCTAGGACCGCGACTGCCGTGCCTCGCTGGGTGCAGTTCCTGTCCAGCTTCTGAAAGCTCGCGAAAAAGAACTTGGTTCGGAAAACCCAAGCAACAGGGAGATTTCTGTCAGGGTCAGACTGTTATCAAGGATATAGTGCTCTGCCAATTCCCGGCGCACCTCGACCAGGAGGGTTCTGAAATTTTGATCTGCCTCTGCCAGCTTGCGGTGCATCGTGCGTACCGACATATGCAAGGCAGCCGCTACTGAGTCATCACTGATATTACCAAGAGGTAGCTGCTCCATCAGCGCTGATTGCACCCTTGCGACTATGTCGTTGCGGTCCATAAGCGCCAATCGGCGCGCCACTACCTGGTCGCTGAGTAGCGCCAGTTCCGAATTGGCGCCAACCAGCACTTCGTCTGCGATTGATAATGGTATCAGTAACTCATTTTCTGCCTGGTCAAAATTCAGTGGACAGGCAAAGTACTCAAAAAATGGCTTAATATCCCGTGGTAATTCATGCTTGAAATTCACCGCCTGCAAACGAAATTTATCACCGTACACCAATCTGCACATCCTGGTGATCGTTGCGAGCGCAGCATCATCCCGTACTGACAAACTATTGCTGGGCAGGTTTAACTGGAGAGTAACAACCATGCAATCGTCCGTGTCTGTGACGTGGATAGCGGCGCTGTTGTTTATGACCCGGATAAAACGCTCTAGTCTTGTACATGCCTTTCTCAGGGTCAGGCTTGCCTGCCATGCATAACCCAGCGCGCCAAGTTGTGAGGACGAATAAACTGACGCCGACCTGATACCGAACGCTTCGTCACCACTCAGTTCAACTGCCTTTGACCGGATTCTGTCAATACTTTCATAAGACAGGCGAATGGATGGGTCGATGGGTAGCTGGACTTTGATGTTCTCAGAGGCGAACAGGGGTTCGGGATCAATTCCATAGGATTCAATCGTCTTCCATAAGATCATCAACGAGGGTGCAAAAACCGACATTTGAATATTTACCTGCTTTGGCTGTAACTAAATACCTCCTCATTCTCATTCAGCGTGCAACTTAGGTCAACTGCTTGTCCACGATGGTCAAGCGGAATTCCCCGGGTTTGCATAAAGTACGCACATCGCAGACACCGCTGGTGGAAAAGGTAGCAATGGAAACAGAAGAGAATATGTTGCTGGCAGAAATAGAATTTTGGCGCCACATGATAGAGAGCCGGAGAGGAACTATTTCTGAACAAGCATCCCAACGCATGTTACATGCTTGTGAGTTGGCGGAAAGAAAGCTGTTGATGATGGAGTGTACATCACCCCGGATCGAAACAAGGCAATGACAAGGAGTATGAGAATGGAACAAGTGATAATGAAAAGTATCATGCGACTGATAGTCGCTGGTTCAGTCATCGCTATTGCCATCAACATGGTGATGTTATTTGGATAGATTCCGGAAACCGTATTTGATTTTTGGGGGATTTCGGTAGCAAACGCCCGCTACCACTATTATGCTTCGGTCTCGTAAAAACCAGGGTGAATTCCTCCCCCCCTTTTACCCTGACTGAGACCGGAGCTATTTTTATTCAGGTGCAGGCGCAACTGCACCAAACGCCACAGATGCTGGCTTTAGTATGAAAGAACCAGAGGGACCTGGTTCAGTTATGGATAACAGGGCAAGTCGACTGTGCAAAAAGTCCCCGGCTCTTGTATTTTGGTGTTTCTTGTCCTCCTTCACCAAAACGAGCGTCGGGGCAACCTTTTTCAGGGCAAAAAAGCTCCGGTTTTACCCGGAGCCCCGTCTTTGGAGAGACATAATCTCCCCCCAATATATAAAACAATCATTGGGGGAAAAGGTTGGTGAATAACTTGAACTTCTTTATTTCTGTAACAAAAACTTTCTCAACGAACTGAAATCAGCTGCCATCCTGGTACTCAAAACCTTTTTCCCGGCTACTTTTTCCAGTTCTTCGGGTAGCGTCACTGGCCGCCCCAGGGTGTCTTCAATTGTTTCCCTGAACTTGGCCGGGTGCGCGGTGCATAAGAACACGCCTGTTTCATTTTCCCCGAGACGATCTTTCAATGCTTTCCAGGCCAGCGCACTATGCGGATCGGCCAGGTAAGATTCTGCATCAAGCCTGCGTACTGCCTCTTTTGTGTCAGCATCATTGACAGCAAACGATGTCAGCAAGTCCTGCAAGGGCAGACCATGTCGTTTTTCCAGTTCCAGTACACGGGGGAAGTTATTTGGTAATGAAATATCCATGGCGTTGGTCAATGTAGATACTGTCGGCCTCGGCTCCCACCTGCCTGAATCAAGGAACCTAGGAACCGTGTCGTTACGATTAGTGGCCGCTATCATCCGCTTCATCGGCAGACCCAGGGCATGCGCCGTCAAACCGGCGGTTACATTACCGAAGTTACCACTGGGTACGCTGAAAACAGGCTCGGTACCACGTGGTAACTTCGCCACCGCTTCAAAGTAATAACAGACCTGTGCCAACAGACGGGCCACATTTATCGAATTGGCAGAATTCAGCCCCAATGCTTCAACAAGTTCAACGTCGTCAAATGATTGTTTAACCAGTTGTTGGCAGGCATCAAAATCATCCTCGATGGCAACGGTTCTGATGTTGCCACCCAATGTGCAAAACAACTTCTCCTGCAAGGGTGTTACTTTACCTTTCGGATACAACACCACAACGTCAATTCCAGGCTGGTTGAAAAATGCGAGGGCAACAGCTGCCCCGGTATCACCGGATGTTGCTGTCAGGATGGTCGTGCGCTGCCCCGTATTGAAGCTGGCCAGGCATTGCGCCATGAATCGCGCACCAAAATCTTTAAAGGCCAGCGATGGTCCATGGAATAGCTCCAAAGCGTTCACCTGACCGGAAACAGGAGTCAAAGTGACGGGGAAATTAAACGCTTTCTCAACGCATGCGTTTAGTGCTTCCTTTGGCATCGCATCACCGACCAGGTACTGCAACAGAACTTTACTTCGCTCGACAAAATCCATATCCAGCAAACCCTGGATGTTGTCCAGTGGTGCCAGGTGTTCGGGGAAGAACAATCCCTGCCCTTTTCCAAGCCCGGTAATCACCGCTTCGGGGAAAGTTACCTTTTGCTCGGGATGGCTTATATTGATGAACTGCATAAAACGGTTATCCTGCTTTAGTGATTTGGGTCAAACTTCACGGGCACCGGCAAGATCCGTACGACAGATGTGTACAAAGCCGGTTTCATTTTGCAGGTAATGATTATTCAGCCATTCGGCCACAGATTCGGCTGTACGACTATCATCAACAATGCAAAAAATTGTTGGCCCGGAACCCGAAATGCCCGTCGCCAGTGCCCCCATCTTCTCCAGTGCTATCCGTGCCTCTTCAAAACCGGGCAACAATATTTTTCGATAGGGCTCTGCAAGTAAATCCTCAAGGCAGTTCGCAGCACCATGCGCCTCACCCTGATGCAGATGATGGACGAACAGGGCGAACTGCGCACCATGGTTAACGACTGTTTTTCTATCGTACTTTTCGGGTAAAACCTCTCGGGCCGGGCGGGTTTCCAACCGTGTTCCCGGCCATGCGACCACTGTTTGCCAATGACCCGGCCACGGCAGACTATACTGACGTGCACCACCCGGCATGCATAAACGCAATCCGCCAAGCAGACATGGGGCAATGTTATCCAGATGCACTTCGCCGCTAATACTGCCTTCCATCTCTGCCATCAGTTGCAGCAGTGCCGGACGATCTAATGGCCGGTCAAAATAACGGTTTAATGCAACCAGCGTGGCAACGATTGAACTGGCACTTGAACCCAATCCGCTACCCACCGGAAGACGTTTGTCCAGGGTGATATTAAGAGGCCGAATTTTGGCACCTGCAGCGCTGGCCGCCTGCTCGAAACGGCGGCACGAGGTAATGACAATATTCTGTTCCTGGTCCTGTGGTAATGCATGTGCGAATGGCCCATCGATACACAGCATCCAGTCCTTCGGATTACCCTCTACGATACTCACGCAGTCACCCAATAAACTTCCATCCACCGGGGCCAGGGCTAAACCCAGCGCATCAAACCCGACAGAAACATTGCCTGATGAGGCAGGTGCATATACCGTCAATATTTTATCATTCACAGGTCTAATGGCCTCCATGCTGTGCGTAACAGATCACCGAACACACCGGCGGCGGTGACTTCAGCTCCGGCACCATAACCGCGCAACACCAGGGGTATGGGTTGATAATACTCCGAGTGCAATACCAGGGCATTTTCACCATTGCGTATGGCGCCAAGCGGGTCCAGTTTCGGAACCACATCGACTGAGACGCTACAACGGCCATTCTCGATCCGGCCGACATAACGCAGAACACTATCCTTGGCTTTCGCTGCTTCAATCCTTGCTGTAAAACTCTCGTCCAGTTCCTTGAGGTGCTCAATAAGCTCTGAACTATCAGCGTCATTGGCAAAACCATTCGCGATCACTGGTTCAACCTCGATATCATCAAGCTCTAGTTCCATTCCCACTTCACGTGCAATGATCAGTAACTTGCGTGCAACATCCATACCGGACAGGTCATCCCTCGGGTCCGGCTCTGTAAAGCCCGACTGCATTGCTTTTTCAACAGCTTTAGAAAATGCAACCCCATCCTCCAGCAAACCGAATATCATGGACAAGGAGCCGGATAAAATACCGCCGAAGGATTTGAGCTCATCACCTGAACGGATCAGCGATTGCAGCGTATCAATGATGGGCAGACCCGCACCGACATTGGTTTCATACATAAATTTACGAAAATGCCGGGCGGCCGTCGCACGCATTTCACGGTAATAGGCGATATCTTTGGTGTTGGCCTTTTTATTCGCCGCCACAACATTAAACCCGTTGGCCAGAAACCGGGTGTACTGGTTTGCGAGCTCCTCATCCGAGGTACAGTCAATAATGGTTGGGTTCAATAGGCCCAGTTTCTTGCGTATGGCAATAATGTTGTCAACAGTCCAGGCCTTACCCTGTTGTTCAAGATCCTTTTGCCAGTTTTCAAGCTTGACCGTGTCATGACCAACCAGCAGTTTTTGGCTGTTGGCAATCGCCCGCACATGCAATGCCTTGTGACCGGCATGCAATGACTTATCGTGGGTTTGAAACTGCTTCAAAAGCGCGGCACCAACATTGCCACAGCCGAGCAAAATAACGTCCATATGGCTCGTGTGACTGAAAAACGCGGTATGGCACGCGCGCAATGCGGGATAGGCAGACTTTCTTTCAACCACGACCGTGATAGCACATTCTGTAGAGCCCTGTGCGATAACCTCAACATTTACCCCGGCAGCAGAAATTGCACTCAAAAAACGGGCAGCGATGCCCCGGTAATGACGCATTCCATCACCAACCAGCGTGATGACCGAGCGCCGGTCCATCAACGAAATATCACTGATCAAACCGTGCAGGAGTTCAAAGTGAAATGCATTTCTCAACGCTTTACGTGCATCTTCGGCGTCGCCGCTACGCACACACAGGGTAATACTGTATTCCGAAGAGGACTGCACAATCAGCAATACCGAAATGGACTGATTGGCCAGTGCTTCCATTACCCGGCGGGCCACCCCGACGCGACCGCGCATTCCACCTCCTTGTAAAGTGATGCTGGCCACGTCATCCAGATGCGAAATACCCCTCACGACCGCAGGTTTTTCAGTGTTGGCGTGAATCAGGGTGCCGGGCAGGTCAGGGTGATAGGTGTTTTTGATCTCGCAGGTGATGCCGGCACTCATCAACGGCATGAGCGCCTTGGCGCTGATCACCTTGGCACCGAAAAACGACAACTCCATGGCTTCTTCGTAGCTGACTTCGTCCAGGCATTTTGCGCTGGGAACAATACGCGGGTCTGCACTAAAAAAACCATCCACATCTTTCCATATCTCGCAACTTCTGGCCTGAAGCGCTGCCGCCACGCTTGCTGCTGAGTAATCCGAGCCATTACGACCCAGTAGTTGCGGTTTCCCCTGGGCATTAACGCCATAAAAGCCAGGCAAAATCAGAATGTTATGCTCGCTGCTCACGGCTTGCTGCAGGCGGGGTGCGGCCGCCTCAATATCTACCAGGCTATCGGTATGGCTCTCATTTGCCAGTGGCAATACATCGGTTTCAGACCACAGGGTGGAGTGGCCTTGAGCCTGTAACAGGTCGGCCATGACCCGGGAGGTAAACCCTTCACCTGTCGATAGAAGTTCCGCCTGCACCGCAGGAGGACACTGCTCAAGCAAAGCCACACCTGCGAGCCGTGATTCAAGACGTTTCAATTGTGTCTGCAAAAATTCCGTCGCCAGGGGGCTGGCCCAGGATAGTTTCTGCATCTCCTGCAAAAGCCCCTGTTCTTTCTGACAGATACTGTCTAAAACGGCTTTGTAATCTTCACCGGCAATGGCCGCTTGTATGGCATTTTCCAACAGGTCGGTCACCCCGTACATGGCTGATAAGACCACCACTACCTTTTCACTGGCAGCAGCTGAGCTGATGATACCGGCAGCGGCGATGAAACCATCTATATCTGCCAGCGATGAACCTCCGAACTTTTGAACTAACATTTATCCTGTCCCTTAATACCAATCTTGATCTTTAATGTAATGACTTATTTGTCAATTTAATCCATCGCGACCGGGTCGTTGTTTACCCTAATACGCGTCCTGGTGTACTGAACTGACCGCCCGCCCTGATGGGTCGTTCATTTTCTGCAAACTCGCATCCCACAACACCGCTTCCGGGGTGCTGCACGCCACTGTTGGGCCACCGGGTACGCACTCGGCCGCACTGGCCAGCGGAAAGTGGCTCTCAAATATACGCCGGAACAGATAGGCCTCTTCATTAATGGGTGTGTTGTATGGAAACCGCTTGGCAGCGTGTGCCATTTGCTTTTCACTGACCTGGGTTTTCGCATATTCACGAACACCGTCAATCCAGCTATAGCCTACGCCATCGGAAAACTGCTCTTTCTGGCGCCATGCGATCTCTTCCGGCAACATATCACTGAAAGCCTCCCGCAATATCTGCTTTTCCATCTTGCCCTTTGTAATCATCTTGTCTTTTGGGTTTTGAGACATCGATACATCGAGAAACTTACGATCCAGAAACGGTACCCGGGCCTCAACACCCCAGGCCGACATGGCCTTGTTAGCCCGTAAACAGTCATAGCTGTGTAAGCGGGATAGTTTTCTTATCGTTTCTTCATGAAAAGAACGTGCGTCAGGCGCTTTATGGAAATACAGGTAGCCACCAAATATTTCATCGGCACCCTCGCCCGAGAGCACCATTTTTATACCCATGGCATGAATTTTTCTTGCCAGCAGATACATTGGTGTGGCTGCACGAATGGATGTAACGTCATAGGTTTCAATGTGGTAGATCACCTCATCCAGCGCATCCAGGCCTTCCTGCAGGGTAAATTCGAAACCGTGGTGGATTGTACCGATATGTGCTGCAACTTTTTCGGCGGCTGCGAGATCCGGTGAGCCCTTGAGGCCCACTGCAAATGAGTGCAGACGCGGCCACCATGCCGGACTACGTTCATTGTCCTCGACCCGCATACTCGCATGTTTTTGCGTTACTGCAGCGATAATGGATGAATCCAGACCACCGGAAAGCAGAACACCATAGGGCACATCTGTCATCAGGTGACCAACGACTGACTCTTCCAGGGCTGAATTGATGGCATTAATATCCGTTTCAGCATTCTCAACCGCTGAAAAATCCTGCCACTCGGGTTGGTAGTACTTGGTCGGCTGTTCGTCCTCGCTACTCCAGTAATGTCCGGGAGGAAACTCCATAACAACAGTACAAACATCCATCAGCGCTTTCATTTCCGAGGCCACAAACAATTGATGTTCATCATCGAAACCGTAGTACAAGGGAATAATGCCAATCGGGTCACGTGCTATCAGGTAGCTGGCGTTAGCCTCATCAAATAACACAAATGCGAACATACCCTGGATGTCGTTCAAGAAGTTGCTGCCCTTTTCCAGGTATAGCGGCAGGATAACCTCACAGTCAGACTCGGTTGCAAACTCAAAAGGCTGCGTCAGGTTCGCACGCAATTTTTTGTGGTTATAGATTTCACCATTGACCGCCAGTGATTGCTTGCCATCAGGCGAGAGCAGGGGCTGTGCACCCGTGTTGACATCAACGATAGCCAGGCGCTCATGCGCGAGCACTGCACCTTCGCAAGTATGTATCCCGCTCCAGTCCGGTCCGCGGTGGCGCATCAGGCGGGACTGCTTCAATGCAAGCTGTCGCAGTGCCTGCGAGTCACCGTTGATATTAAGTACAGCAAAAATAGAACACATAAAAAAACCCCGGAAAGTATTGGCCCGATTCAAACCTTGCATGATACGTACAGTTTGCGTGTCATGGAACCGCCAAACCGCTTCTTTTTTACATCCAGACCTGGCAACGTCATCCCCTCGAAGGCGGGGACCTTCCAAAGGTTGCCGTGAAGCCAAAAAAAACAGTAATTGATTTTCGTTAAAACCACAGAGGTCCCCGCTTTCGCGGGGATGACGTTGCCTTCGGTTGGGCTAACTAGTTTCGCGGGTTTATAACCATTTAATCAGAAAAACGTTATGATGGTAGGTACATGAAAAAAATCTTTAAATGGCTGTTGTTGTTGGTAATTGCACTGGCAGTAAGTGTTGCAGTCATTCTCTTCAACCCCCACCTTATCAAGGGTCCGGTTGAACGTTACCTAAGCGACGTTGCCGGCTACCCCATCACGCTTAATGGCCAATTGGAAATTGATACCGGTAGCTTGATCGAGATTACCGCTAGAAACGTACATGTTTCTGGTCCGGACTGGGCCAGCCACGAAAAACTGATTGCCGTTGGGCAGCTAAACCTCGTAGTGAATACCGCCTCTATTTTCAAAGATATAATACTTATAGAGTCTTTGCAGGTTAAAGACCTGCAATTTAACCTCGAAACAAATGAAGAAGGCACCGGCAACTGGATCACCGCGAACAAACCATCATCACCCTCGAAAAAAACGGGTGGTGGGCCTCTGGTCGTTTTCAACGATATACAGGCACGGAATGCCACCTTTCGGTTTCGCAACGGAAAAACCGATGTTGAAAACATCTTTAATATCGCATCTCTAAGCCATCAACAACAGGGTGACGGGATGCTGCACACCAACTTGAACGGTGACCTGAATAGCAGGCTGGTTGAATACACCCACACTGTTGGCCCTTATGTGAACCTGCTTGATGGTCGCGACATCAGCTATGAAGGCTCCGGGCATTTTGGTGAGTTGGCATTAAAAGGTGATGCTTATGTTGATGATATTCGGAAACCCCGAAATCCGAAATTCAACCTGGACATGGAAGGCCCCAATATTGATGAAATCACCGCCATGCTGGGTATTAATGACCTGGGTGGCGGCGGTTTTTCCCTGCGTGCAAGCGGTAATCAAATCAATGATACCTATGAGGCTGAAATCAACGGACAAGTGGGGGATATTTCATTAAATGCCTCGGCACAGTCATCCGATATAGAAGAATTTAATGAGCTGGACCTGGACGTGGCCATCAACGGCCCCAGCCTGGGTTCGTTTACACGCGTATTCGGTATTGAGCACTTCCCGGATAAGCCATTCAGTCTCATGGGCCAGGCTGAACGCGTTGGCGGCACACTGAATGTTCACGACACAACCCTGAATATTGGAGGCACACGACTAACGCTTGACGCTTTATTAACGGAGTTTCCTACACTTGATGCCGCTCGCATTAAGCTTTTGATAGCAGGTGATGACGTCGAACAATTTCATGAGTTGCTTGGAATAAAGGGCGGCGCCACCGGCCCATTTGAACTAAAAGGAAAGCTTGACGCATCTGCCGAAGGAGTGGAGTTGGTCCAGGTTGAGCTTGAAACCTCACTGGGTCAAGCCACGATTTCAGGCACATTGGGCCCGGCACCGGCCTATACCGGCAGCAAGCTTGATGTGCACCTGGATGGTGGTAATGCCAATTTAATCATGTCAGTTTTTGGCATTGATGCGTTACCGGAGCAAGCATTCAATCTCAATGCACGGGTAGAGGTGGTAGAAAACGGCTTACAGCTTGAGCGAGGGGTTCTGGTAACCAAAGAAGACCAGCGTCTGGAGGTGGATGGGTTTGTTGCGCTTGGGTCCGGCAGTAAGGGTACCAACCTTGAATTGAAAATAAGCAGTAATCACCTCGCTCAGGTACTTGAAAGGTATGTGGGTAGCATAGAGGTGCCGGACAAGCCATTCGAATTGAGTGGCCGTGTCCAGATAAAGGATGAGGGTATTGGTCTGAATGATATGAAGTTTGATTTCGAGGCTATGCAGCTAAAAGCCGATGGCTTGATCAAGCTTGATGACGAGCTTTCAGGTACCTTTCTGGACTTTCAGCTAAGCGGAGAAAACCTTTCCGCCTTAAAGAAATTCCAGGCCATAGGCAATTCACTGGACATGTTTGTTGAAGGCCAACCCTATCAGGCTACCGGTCGTTTTACGGTTGAGAAAAACGGTTGGAAACTTGACGAGGTCAATGGCCGGGTTGGTCAGACCGCGCTGAACTTCGATGCCCTGATCAGCAAGCAACAGGGGTTGGCTGGTTCAAATATTCGTTTGTCAGTTAATGGGCCGGATTTAAATAGTCTTCTTGTTAAAGAGGGTGAACCTGGCCTGCCCGAAGGTGCATTTGAAACCAGCGCTAAAATTGGTTTGTCAGACAAGAAACTAAGTATCGATAAGCTCCGGTTCAAAACCCTTGATGCCAATGGCGAAATTGATCTTGAGCTCGGCTGGCCGATCAGTAGCAAAGACGATTTCAGGTTTAATGCAAATGTCCAGGGTGGGGACATCCGCAATTTTCTACCCCCGATGGAGTCGTTTGAAGCAGAAATGGCGGCATTTCACTTACACGCGATTGGAAACAAACAGGGTGACCTGATTACTGTGGATAAATTTGAATCCAGTGTTGGAAATTTAAAGGTCTTATTGAAGGGTAAGGTAGATGCCAATAATCCAGAGGTCGCTTTTCGTGTTCTATCGGAGGACGTCTCTAAACTCGGGCAATTCAAAGGTAAGCCGCTTCCCGCCCTGCCTCTGGACATAAAGGCAAATTTCAAAAGTAGTGCAGACCGGATAATTTTCCGTAACCTGGTGGGCTCGTTGGGAGAAAGCAGCCTGAATGGAGAGCTTGACGTGTCTCTGGAAGGCACTAAACCTGATATCAAACTGACAGCCACATCTGATTACTTGGACATTCGTCCGTTTATCGAGCAAAGAAAACCTGACACTGAAACCGACGCTGAAACCGATACAACTACTAAACCGGACCGTTTGATTCCAGCGACACCGTTACCACTGGATGCTTTGGCTTCGAAGGATTTACAGATCAAACTGGATATTGGCGAAATCAGGTACTGGCAGGACAGCATCACGGACGTGGTTTTGAACCTTGAACAACGCAATGGCCGTCTGAATATATCTCAACTGTCCTATGAAGCACCGCTCGGAAGTCTTAATGCCTCGTTATCCATCAACCCCACCGGCGCTGATCAGGCAGATGTCAAAATAGGTTTACGCACCCATGATTTCGTTATAAACATGTCTGGTTTACCTGATGAAAAGCTGGATACAGTGCCTGCTTTTGATGCTGACTTTCAAGCTACAGGAAAAGGTTCCGATGTCAGGGAAGTGGCCGGTACCTTGAATGGTTCGCTGTACATAGCCAGCAAAGGTGGAAACGCCGAAAACGTTGACCTGAGCTTGCTGGAGACATTCCTGCTTGATCAGCTATTCAGCGCGATCATGCCGAAATCCCAGGAGAATTTTAGTACCGACTTCAGCTGCATTTCTGCAAGTTTGCAGATATCTGACGGGTTGGTGACAACCAAGCCCGCTATTGCTTTTACCAGCGAAAAGGTCGCCATTGTTACCAAGGGAACGCTGGATTTGAAGACCGAGAAAATGAATTTCAATTTCAACTCAACTCCAACTAACGCCCTGCAGATCAACCCTGGTGAAATGTTTCACCCCTATATCCTGATAAGCGGTACATTGGCCAATCCTGCAGTGGGAGTTGACCCCGGCAAAGCCGCGCTGCATGGCGGTGCTGCTATTGCCACCATGGGGATTTCAATTTTGGCAAAAGGTGTACTTGACCGGGCAGGAAATGCGGTTCCGATTTGCGAAGAAATGCTCAATAACCCACCAAAGCACTAACTCTTACGGGCAAAACATTGAAGTTTGTGGCTAAGTGCTAACGCATGCGAGCCTGAAGTTTTGCAAGGGCATCGCTACCCGGGTTCAGTTTTTCAAACTCCACATCTTTCATCGGGGTTTCAGAGGTACGGTAAATTCGATGCATCTCAGGCAGTTCTGCATTGATATATAACAGACCGGTAACAACCTCTCCCTGCGCGCGTTGCTGCTCAAGATACCGCATCACCCTGCTTCGATCTGTCGCATCATAACCACTGTCAGCTTTCTTTAACAGCAACCTTGAGCCATCGTGCAATTCCACCACTGTGCTCGTTCCTTCTGCATAACTGACCTTGATTTCATTGGCCGGCGGAATAAAGTCGGTTTGTGAGGCCGGATGATAATGATCACGTGTGTAGGTATAACTCTTGGTTGATCCCGCGTGGTTGTTAAAGGTCACACATGGGGAAACCACGTCGAGGATGGCACAACCGGGATGCATGATACCGGCCTTGATCAGGGTGACAAGCTGCTCACGGTCGCCCGAAAAGCTTCTCGCTACAAAACTACTTCCCATCGATATCGCAGTGGATACGGCATCAATGTTCTTCCATTGATTGACATCACCTTTCTTCGATTTGCTTCCCTTATCAGCTGCGGCTGAAAACTGGCCCTTGGTTAAGCCATAGACCCCATTGTTTTCAATAATATACAGCATATTCAAATTACGTCGGACGGCATGACCAAATTGTCCAAAACCGATCGATAGGGAATCGCCATCACCGGAAACGCCAATACAGACCAGGTCGCGATTACCGGAATGGGCACCTATGGCCACGGATGGCATACGACCGTGAACCGAGTTGAAACCATGTGCGCCGGATAGAAAGTAGGCGGGTGTTTTTGAAGAACAACCAATGCCGGAAAGCTTGATCACGTTCTCCGGAGCGATTGATAACTCCCAGAATGCCTGAACAATTGCAGCGGTAATGGAGTCGTGCCCGCAACCGGCACACAGGGTTGATAAAACACCCTCGTAATCACGTTTGAGCAGGCCGATTTCATTACTTAACTGACCAGGAAAGTCGACTCTTGGTTTCTTAATAAAGCTCATGCCACGTCCTTCGCACACAAATGTTCACAAATTCCTTCAACCACACAGGCGCTTGGTATGGGCATTCCGCTGTAATGCAGAACCGGTATCAGTTTTCGGGCATCGGTATTGGTTTCGAGAATCAACAACGAGCGCAGTTGCGCATCGCGATTTTGTTCAACGACAAATATCGTTTCATGCTGTTCTACAAAGTGGGTAACCTCTTCATTGAACGGAAACGCACGGACGCGCATATAGTCGGCATGAATACCCTGGTCACGCAAGTTGTCCAGTGCTTCAAGCACGGCTCCATCGGAACTTCCATAGGCAACAATACCAATGCTGGTCTCTTCTTCTGCCGGTATAAAAACAGGTTTGGGAACCAGTGTCCTGGCGGTATCCCATTTGACCAGCAGGCGATCGACAAGATCCTTGTATTCCTCGGAACTCTCGGTATACATACCGTGTTTATTGTGGCCGGAACCACGCACAAAATACGCTCCCTTCGGGTTTTCACCGGGTAGTGTTCGCGCGGCGATACCGTCGCCATCAACATCCAGATAGCGATAGAATTTTTCCAAATTATCAACATCCTCAGAGCTCAGAACCTTGCCCCGGTCCGGCCGATAATTGTCATCCCACTTTAGCTCCGGGATCATCCAGTCATTCATACCGATATCCAGGTCTGACAACACAAATACCGGTGTCTGTAGTCGCTCGGACAGGTCAAAAGCACTGACGGCCATTTCAAAACACTCGTAGGGGTTGGCTGGAAATAACAGGGGGTGCTGTGTATCACCATGCGATGCGTAGGCACAAAGCATGATGTCGCACTGTTGTGTTCGGGTTGGCATACCGGTAGATGGACCAACACGTTGAACGTTAAAAAACACGGACGGGATTTCAGTGTAATAGGCGAAACCGATGAACTCGCTCATCAGTGAAATTCCAGGTCCTGACGTTGGTGTAAACGCTCTTGCTCCCACCCAGTTGGCCCCCAGGACAGTGCCCGCAGCCGCCAGTTCGTCTTCCGCCTGGATGATTACATAGTTTTTCTTACCGGTTTCTTCGTCTATACGAAACATCTTGCAGTAGGCTTTGAACGCATCCATCAAACCGGTTGATGGCGTAATGGGATACCAGGCGCCGACCGTTGCACCCGCATACACGCAGCCCAGTCCAGCAGCAGAATTACCATCAATCATGATGTGTTTGCTGTTATCTCCCATGGTCTCAGCACGAATGGGAAGCGGGCAGGTGAAGTTTTCTTTTGCGTAATTGAACCCAAGGTTGATGGCCTTCAGGTTACTCTCAACCAATTTTGGCTTGCTGGCAAAAGTTTCCTCTATCAAGGAGTGCAAAATGACAGTGTCTATATCCAGCAACGCAGCCAGAACACCCACATAGGCAATGTTTTTCATCAGGATACGCACACGGGCATCACTGAAGTTTTCGTTGCACAGCTTGGCGAGGGGAACGCCGAGAATCGTGATATCTGTACGGCTCAGTTGACGTTCACGCGGCCAGGTCGAGTCATAGATAAGAAAGCCGCCGGGGGAAACATTATCCATATCTTTCTGATAGGTCTGCGCATTGAGCGCCACCATGACATCCACCCTCTTGGAGCGGGCCATGTAACCCTTGTGGTTAACCCGTATCCCATACCAGGTCGGCAGACCCTGAATATTGGATGGAAACAGATTTTTACCGGTTACCGGTATACCCATACGGAAAAGCGCTTTCAAGAGCAGGCCATTGGCACTTGCGGAACCTGTCCCGTTGACCGTACCGATCTTTAGTACAAAATCATTTACCCGGTTTTCTGACATGGAGTTTTTCCGATGTTATTTTGCTGGTTGTGGTCAATCGCACGAGAGAATTTGAATAACGATTTCTGCATATCCCAGGCCGCCGTTGGACAACGTTCAGCACAAAGGCTGCAGTGTATACACAGGTTCTCATCCTTGACCATGACCCGTTTGGTCTGTTTGAGAGCTTCGGAAACGAATAACGGCTGATCCTGGTTCACCCTCGGTGCTTTTAACTGGGCCAGCAGGTCTACTTCATCAGTATTGGGTGTCATGGTCAGGCACTGCGTCGGGCAAATATCCAGGCAGGCATCACACTCGATACACAGGTCATCAAAAAACACCGTTTGAATATCGCAATTCAAGCAACGCTCAACCTCCGTCTGTACCTGCTCGGCAGTGAAGCCCAGCTCAACTTCGGTGGTCAGGTCCTTGAACCGCTGTGACAACTCCACGTGTTCCATCTTGCGGCGTGCGGCAGGATCAAAATCGTTGGAGTAGCTCCACTCGTGCATACCCATTTTACGGCTGCCGAGATTCATCAAAACCGGCAGACGCTCATGCAGGTCTTCGTCCTGGCAGTGCCGGTGGATGGAAATGGCAGCCTGGTGACCGTGTTCAACAGCCCAGATAATATTTTTGGGTCCAAACGCTGAATCACCACCGAAAAATACACCCGGCAGGGTTGATTCAAAGGTGGTTTTATCCACCACCGGCACATCCCACTGATCAAACTCCATCCCCAGGTCACGTTCAATCCACGGAAATGCGTTGTCCTGGCCGATGGCGAGAATCACATCATCGCAGGGAATCATTATTTCACCGGTCGTTAACTGGTTGACGATCCTGCCATATTCAATTTCGTACTCCACCTGTTTGAAGATCATACCGACCAGGCGGCCATCTTCGACGACAAACTCCTTGGGAGAGTGATTCACTACAATCTCGACATTCTCTTCTTCGGCATCTTCCAGTTCCCAGTCAGAAGCCTTGAAAAAGTCACGTGGTTTGCGCGCCATAACCTTGACGTCTTCAGCACCCAGGCGCAAAGAGGTACGGCAACAATCCATTGCTGTATTACCTACACCAATGATCAGCACGCGCTTACCTATTTGCTTGAGGTGCCCGAATGCAACCGATTCGAGCCAGGTGATGCCGATGTGGATATTAGCTGCGCCTTCTTCCCGACCCGGCAGGGTCAACTCTTTACCCTTGGGTGCACCGGTTCCTACAAAAATCGCGTCGTAGCCTTCATCCAGCAACGCCTTCATGCTCTTGATCGGGTGATTCAGGCGCAGATCAACACCCATTTCAACGATGTAATTAATTTCTTCGTTGAGTACAGGTGCAGGTAAACGGAACGAAGGAATATTTGAGCGCATCAGGCCACCCGGCTCAGCCAGGGCCTCAAAAATGGTGCACTCGTAACCCACAGGCATCAGATCATTGGCCACTGCAAGTGACGCACAGCCCGCGCCGATGAGAGCGATTTTCTTGCCGTTTTTTTGTTTTGGAATGATTGGCAGACGATCACTGATGTCATCGTCGCGATGGTCCGCCGCTACCCGCTTGAGACGGCAGATTGCCACCGGCTTTTCATTGGTACGTCCACGTCGACAGGCGGGTTCGCAGGGTCGGTCACAGACCCGGCCAAGGATGCCCGGAAAGATATTGCTTTCGCGGTTCTGAATATAGGCATCGGTAAATTCACCCTGGGCAATCTTACGGATGTACTCAGGAACATCCGTATGCGCTGGACAGGCCCATTGACAGTCCACAACCTTATGGAAGTAATCCGGGTTACTAACATCGGTGGGTTTCATTCCTTGTCCCCAGGTATTTTCACGTCTTCTGCTCTTATGGCCACGCAAGGCGCAAGGATAACTGTTTTATCGGGGTAAATCATCAGGGAATGTTTCTCGTTCTCATGTGGTCTGTAAACGCTGCTCTTAGAGAATCCGGTCAAGTGCATCTATCAAACGATCCAGCTCTGCTTTCCGGGTGTAATGGACAAATGACAAACGCACGACACCCTTTTCCGGTGGTATACCCAACGCTTCCATTAATCGATAGGCATAACAGTTACCGTTGCCGATACCAATTTTCAGCTCGGCGAGTGCTGTAGCGATCTCAGCGGGGTCGCGGCCATCCACTGTAAAGGCTACTGTTGGCGCACGATGCTTGGTAGCTGTTCTGCCTATCAGGCGCACGGCCTGGTGATGCGACAGAAAAGACAGCAGGGGTTTGAGGTTTCGGCGTTCGGTGTGCTGAAACAATGCCCTTACCCTGGCAGTTTTTTTAGAGGCAGAAACTTCATCATCACCAAAATGATGCGAATACACAGCTTCGAAATAATCGATCACACCATTGACCGATGCGATCTGTGCATGATCGGGACCGGCTGGAGTAAAGCGCGCAGTAGGATGGTCAGTGTTAAAAAAGTGGCCCTGGTTGGGCAATTCTTCATTGATGGTTTTTCGCATAACCATTACACCAAGGTGCGGGCCATAGACCTTGTAAAGAGAAAACAGGTATATATCGGCACCCAACTCATTAACGTCCGGCAAGCCATGGCCGGCGTATGAAACACCATCGACAATCGCCATTGCACCCGCCGCATGAATCCTGTTAGTCCATTCACGAACGGGGTTCACACTACCCACAATGTTGGAGCAGTGTGTAAATGCCACCACGCGGGTCCGGTCATTCAGCAGTTTATCCAGTTCTGCCGGGTTCAGTTCAGCCGTTTCCGGATCTACCTGCCACTCACGGATAACCAGACCGTCCGCCGCCAGCTTTCTCCATACACCCACGTTTGCTTCATGGTCCTGATTGGTCACGATGATTTCATCACCGGGTTCAAGGTGTTGCCGCAATGCCTGGGCAACAACATAGGTGTTTTGTGATGTGGATGGGCCGAAGTGAACTTCATCCGCTGCCACGTTAAGCCATTGGGCCATTCGCGTACGCGCCCGATCCATTTGCAACCCGGCGCCGTGTGAAGGCTCAAAGCCGTAGTAAGGCTGAACCTTTGTTTGACGATAAAAATGTTGCAACGAATCGATCACCTGCCCACAGGCAAAGGAACCGCCGGCATTCTCGAAATGTGCAAAACCTTCCAGCGAAGGTTCGCTGAAGGCAGGAAACTGACTACGTACAAAATTGAAATCTAATTGAGGCATAATTTTCTCTGTTGATCCGGTTATCGCACCGATGTTTGAAGTCGGTCCTGTGACATAACGCTTTCAGGCTGGATTATTCTCTGACAGAGTTGGGGTATCGACAAGAAGAACCTCTTCTCTTTAGCTCTTATTTTTTCAATGGAGCACTTTGAATACGCGTGCATCGATTGAACAAGTGCCACCATAAGCGCGGTCTGACACTGGTTATATTCCTACAATCAATTGATTTTTAAGCGTTATTTTAAGTAGCGACGCCAGAGAATCCAGCCTTTTTTTATAGAATATTCGATTTCCTTAATAAACAGAATATATATATACTAAAGAGCCCTAAACTCCTAACAAAAGAA
>Ga0316197_10001039_pt1 | contig 19692 bp, 18 predicted proteins | sample OudBiesiAoxic_MG_FD_204939 | JGI IMG/M metagenome (GOLD analysis project Ga0316197, IMG submission 204939) | Coastal sediment microbial communities from Oude Bieten Haven, Netherlands - site A oxic | ecosystem: Environmental > Aquatic > Marine > Coastal > Sediment | place: Netherlands... | reverse complement strand
GCGCCGCAAGCGGCTCGTCGAGCAGCAGAATGTCACGGTCAAGCACGATGGCGCGGGCAAGCTGGACGCGCTGCTGTTGGCCGCCTGAGAGTTCGTGCGGCTTGCGGTGGGTAAACTGGCTCAACCCGACTTGCTCCAGTGCATAGTCGACCTTTTCCGCGATCTGAGCCTTGGGCATTCCCGCAACCTTCAGACCATAACCGACATTCTGTGTAACAGTCATGTGAGGGAACAGCGCGTAGGCCTGAAACACCATTGTTGTCGGGCGCTTATCGGGCGGCAGATGTCCCACGCTTTGACCATGCAACAGGATTTCACCTTGGGTCGGCTTGTGAAAGCCACCGATGGTGCGCAGAAGTGTCGTCTTGCCCCCACCTGAAGGGCCAAGCAGGACAAAATATTCCCCGGCTGCGATAGTCACATTCACATTCTTCAGTGCAACGAAGGCGCCGTAGTGCTTGGCCAGGTTGCGTACCTCAACGGCTGGAGCAGTCTGTTCGATCATTTGGGGTGTCCCTTGGGTCATGACATCACCGGTTCGGATTTGGCGCGGGCGATCCGCGACAGGGCTTCGGCCCGGAACATGGTGAAAAGAATGATAGAGCCGATTACAGCGATCGCGACAAAGCTGACCAATGCAGACATGGCGTAGCTTTGCGGCGACATGCCGGTGTTAAGCATCTGACTGATCAAAACAGTGGTGAACGTGTCAAATCCGCCTTTCAGCAAGCTGGTACGGGTGTATTCGTTAAACACCAGGATCACTGTAAAGGCGCAGGCGGAAAAGACCCCGGCGCGGATCTGCGGAAACTCGATGTCCCAAAAAGCGCGCCAGCCATTGGCCCCACAGGCGCGTGCCGCCTCGGTCTGTTCCTTGCGGTAGCGGCCCATTGTGATGAGGATGACCACAAAGCTATAGGGGATCGTGTAGATTATCAGCCCGATTGCGGCGGTCAGAAAGGACAACTGGAACCAGCCGTCAAAAATCGAGGTGCCCACCTGGTCACCCAACCAGACCAAAGCGAGGTTGAGGTTTTTGAAAAACACCAACAACGCGGACCCCAGAATATCCGGTGGCACAAACAGGGGTGCGAGCAGCAAAAAAACAGGAAAAAGTTTGTTGTTGGCGGATTTGTAGTATTTCGCCGCCAAAAGCGCCATCGGCACAGCTATCACGGTCACGACCAAAGCCAGGGTCAGTGTCCATCGCAGGGCCCCGATCAAAAGCTCATCCGAGAAGATAAGCCCATACCACTCCCATGTGAAGACATACTCATTGGCGCCAAATCCGTTGGCGTTGAATGACACATACATCACGTAGAGGACCGGCGTCATCAGCGTCAGTACGATCATCAGCAGATATGCCCATTTCAGGCGATACAGCCAGATATTGTCATAATCGTTCATGGGGGCCTCAGCTAAGCGGTGTCAGGATTTTGGTCAGATCGAACAGCTTGTGACCGATCCACAAAAGCGTCATCAGCGTGGCCATCATAATCGCGCTGACCGCCATCGCGAGCGGGAAGTCGAGAGCGGTGATCGCCTGCGTCGCAATGAGGCCGGCATTCACGGCCCCTGCCCCGCCCAGAATATTCGGCAGCAGGGCCACGCCCAAACCGTTGACGAAGATAAACACAGAGCCTGCAAAAATACCCGGGGCCGCCAAGGGCAGGATCACATCGACGAACCGTCGCCACGGACCGACGCCCAGATCGTCACAGACTTCGAAAATGTATTTTGGCACCGCTTCCATTGCCAGAAAGCCCGAAAACACAATGAACGGCAGAAAGGACAGCACCTCGCCAATCACGACGCCCGTATGGGTGTAAAGCAGCGCTGTTATCGGTTCGTCGATGAAACCCAGTTCCATCAGCGTGGTATTCACTAGCCCATTGCGTTGCAAGACGGGCCGCAGCGCAAAAACGCGGATGATCTCGGAGACCATGAAAGGCAGTATAAACAGCAAGACGACTCGGTGTTGCGCTACTTGCGGGATAGACTTGCGCACGAACACGGCGATGGGAAAGCCGAAGACAAAGCATATTGCGACCGAGATCAGCGAATACTTCATTGAATTCAGGAAATTGGTCAGGCGCGCGGAGAAAAAGAAGTTCTCATACGCGAAAAATGTAAACCCCGGCTCCATCCAGAACATGGTTCGTTCAAAAACCGAGAATACGACCGTCATGGCCATCGGAATTGCAAAAAAGGCGACCATAAAGATCAGGGGCGCGCGGAAGGCCCATGGCGCAAGCCTTTCGCGCCATGGGGTCTTGTCGGCAGCGGCGGGGCGCACCCCACCCGCCTTATTGTTGGACAGAACAGTCACGAGCGATCAGGCCGCCTGAACCCGGGCCCACCAATCCTGATACGCACGGATGTTGGTCGGGAAGACGTTTTGCCACGAATTGCCCGCAACTTCGCGGCGGGCCTGCTTGCGCGCCAGACGTTCAGCCATGATTGCCTTTGTATCGGCATCAAAATCATCTGGGTTCGCGTCAACGTACTCCTGCACGCCCTCCATCTGTGGCGTAAAGCCCAGACCCGCCAGCGTGCGCGCACCAAACCAAGGCGACAAATACACATTGGCGAGGCTATAGAATGCATCCTCCATTCCTCGCTCTTTGCCGCCACGTGTCAGCATCACGACGTTGTTCCAACTCTGGTGGCCTTCCTTCATCGTGCCGTAACGGATGTCCTGACCGTTCTTGCGCGCTGCGAAAATCTGGATGACTTCCCAGCATGACGACACGAGAACTTCTTCCGATGACAACAGGTCTGCGCCATTCTGCACCCCGTCCCAGAAAGTGCGGAAATGGCCCTTCTTCTTTAGGTCAATCAAGAATTCGGCGGTCTGGCGCACTTCGTCCTCGGTCATGTCAGAGGGGTTATCGATGCTGCCTTTGCCAGATTGCTTGAGATAGATCGCAGTATTGGTCAGTGTCGGACCGAAATCGTTCTGCATGGCCGCACGACCACGGAACTGGCTATCAAAAAGCGCCTCCCAACTGCTCAGCTCTTCGCCAATTTCACCGTAGTTGAACGCCAGGCTATCAGCGTTGGAGATATAAGGCACAGCGACCACGTTGCCATTGTGACGGATCGTGTCGGCCGACAGCCCGCCTTCGCGGTAGCTGGGCAGGATATTCTGCCAGTTAGGAATTCTGGAGATATCCAGATCGACAATCGCACCTTGCGAGGCCAGGGCATCTTCCATGCCGCCACCATTGTCGGTCATTGCGTCGTAAAGCGCGTTACCATCACCGACGACCATCTTCTGAATCGATTCATCTGCGCGGGCTGATTTGGCGATCGCATTGATCCCAAAGCCAGCCTGCGCCTCCATGTCAGTCCAGTCCTGTGCGCCCACTTTGGCGATACCTGGCGCCCAAAGTTTCAGCGCGTCCTGTGCGAGGGCGGCATTTGGCAAGCCGGCAGCCGCTGCACTTGCGCCAAGCAAGGCAATTAACTGACGACGATTAAACTCTATCTGGTTCATTTGTATTTCTCCTGTTGGTTGCGCCCGACGCGCGGGCCGAGAAACGGAAAGATGTGCCCCCGGTCTTTACGCCAGGATCCACGAAAAAGTGAGCTGATCTGCGCTTCTACCGCCACCGGACGGCGTAAAAAACGATCAGTATTTGTTTGTTAATTATGTCTACAAAATTTCAAAAAGCAAAATTTTTCTGTATGCAAATATAAAATTCTTATAAATATTTGTTATTAAACATTTTTTATCGATAAAATCAATTAAATAACTGCAATAATACATTCTTTGGGCAGCTAATTAACTTGATTTGTATGCTTTTTTCGGCATTCTTAGGGTCAATTGATAAAATTATGTATACGAAATGAGCAAAAACAAAGCCATCGCCGAATCAAATTTGAGGGACATCTGTTGTCGGATTCTAACGGCAGATGAGCTGTCTGCCGCGCGCCTGAGCCTGCTGGACTGGCTTGGCTGCATCCTTGCTGCCCGATCCACACCCGTCGCTGGCGCGTGGTCTCGTTCAATAAACGTACCTGTCGATGAGTTAATGCAAAACGTGCTTTTGCCAAGTCGTTGCAATACGCAGACAGCCGCTTTGGTGCTCGGCGGGTTGGGCAATGTGCTTGAGATGGATGATCTGCACCGCGCATCGATCCTGCATCCCGGTGATACAATTTGTGCGGCGGCGCTTGCTGTTGCACTGCGCAGACCCACCTCTGGGGCGGAGCTGCTCAAGGCGATTGTTCGCGGTTACGAGATTGCAACGCGGATCGGATCGGCGGTTGCAGCGGGAGGGTACACGCCGTTCTACAATTCAGGCACCTGCGGCGTTTTCGGAGCGGCCATGGCGGCTGCAACACTACACAAATTGCCGGATAATTTGTTGGCGGACGCGCTGGGGCAAGCCGGAATGCAGGCGGCGGGCATCTGGCAATGCAGGTTGGAACCCACATTTTCCAAGCAGCTTGCGACTGCTCATGCGGCCCGCGCAGGGGTGCTGTCAGCCGAACTGGGCGCTGCCGGTTTTCCGGGCGCACGCGCAATTCTGACAGGGGAAATGGGGTTCTTCGCAAGCTATTATCCGGGCGCGGATGTTGCCACGATGACCAATGCTGGCCCTTGGGCTGTCACACAGATGAGTTACAAGCCTTTTCCGGCCTGTCGGCACACCCATCCGGCCATCTCGGCTGCGCTTGACCTACCAAAGGTTCCATATGGCGAGATAAAAAAGGTGGATATCCATACTTATGGCGCCGCCATTGATTTTTGTGACAACGCTCAACCTGACAGCGCTGATGCTGCGCGCTTTAGCCTGCAACATGCAGTGGCGGTAACACTTTACTCCGGTGCCCCTGAGATCTCAGATTTCGATCCGTCGTGCCTGACCGCCCCTGAGCTTGCCAGCCTGCGCACGCGCGTAGCACTGCACCGCGACCCTGCGTTTGATGCAGCATTCCCTGCTCAATATGGCGCGCGCGTGACGGTGCAAACCACACAGGGCGCCGTTCTGACCGCCGACTGCCCGGCGGCCTGGGGTGACCCGGAAAACCCGATGACAGAGGCCGACCTGCTTGCAAAATTTCACCGCAACACTGCGCATGGCGGGATGGCCTGCACACATTCCAAACGGCTTGCAAGTGCTGTTCTTGCACTGCCTGACGCTGCTGATCTTACCGATCTCACGCAGGCGATCACCCTCGCCGTTACCCCCGAACCGGAGACCCCCTGATGACCCTGAAATCACCTATCCCCTTCCATGAGATCGACAATGACACCGGATGGACACCTGTCCCAGGCGGTGCGCAGGGGGTCGAGCAGAAAATGCTGTCCGGTGCCCTTGATGAAGAGGCCAAAGTGGGCGTGCGCACGCGGCTGATCCGCTTTCAGCCGGGCACCGTCGCGCCAGACGTATTCGTGCACGATTATTGGGAAGAGGTCTATTTGATATCAGGCACCTTGGTGAACGGCTGTGACGCAACTGGTCAGGGTGGCAAGCCGTTCACCGCTCCTGCCTATGCCTGCCGCCCGCCAGGGACCGAACACGGACCTTTTACATCGGTAGAAGGCTGTATCTTTTTTGAAATTCAATACTACGTTGGAGCGAATTGATGGATCTGGATCTCGGTGGCAAGAGCGCGTTGGTGACAGGCGGATCGAAGGGCATTGGCCGCGCGATCGCCGCAGCACTTCTTGCTGAAGGAGCACAGGTCACGCTCGCAGCGCGCGACACCGATCAGCTTGCGGCAGCGCAGACCGCACTTTCAAAGGAGGACGGAGGACGCATCGCGACCGTCACGGCCGATCTGAGCACAGATGCCGGACGCGAAGCTTTGATTGCGGCGGTGGGCACGCCTGACATTCTGGTCAACAACGCGGGCGCTATACGGGCAGGAAAGCTTGGCGATTTGACCATAGCCGACTGGCGACATGACTGGGAACTGAAAGTCTTTGGATACATCCATCTGTGCCAGTTGGTGCAACCTGCGATGTCAGAGCGTGGTTCGGGCAGCATCCTCAATATTATTGGCATGGCTGGGCGCGCGAACCGCGCCGCCTATATATCTGGTTCTGCGGCAAATGCCGCGCTCATTGCCTTCACCCAAGCGCTCGGGGCAGAGGCACAAGGGCAAGGTCTCCGGGTCTTTGGCATCAACCCTTCGCCCACCCTGACCGACCGGATGACCGACTTTATGAAGCGCAAAGCCGTGGCCGAATACGGCGATGAAAGCCGTTGGCACGAGATGGTCGAGCCTGATCGCTTCCCCTATGGACGCCCGGCCCGACCCGAAGAGGTTGCGTCACTGGGAACGATGCTGTTGTCGCCGCAGGCGGGTTACCTCAATGGCACCGTCGTTGATATGGACGGAGGCGGCCAATGGACAGGAGCATGACAGGGACCCGAGACTATGCAGACGGCAAGGTGCGTCTAGACTTTGCAGACGGGATCGCGCGGATCGTCCTGAACGCGCCTGAAAAGCTGAATGCGATGAGCTTTGCAATGTGGCAGGCGCTTGGTGATATCTGCCTTGGGATTGCTGATGACGACACGCTGCGCGTTGTCACACTGGAAGGTGCAGGGGATAAAGCCTTCGCCGTCGGAGCCGACATTTCGGAATTTGGCGAAACACGCAACAGCGTGGAGGCCGCCGACCGTTACAATGCAGCGGTGAGCCGGGCCGAGGAAGCCGTCGGGGCGCTTCCGGTGCCGACGCTCGCGCTATTGCGCGGCTATTGTATCGGCGGCGGGCTTGAGATCGCCATGCGATGCGACCTGCGTCTGGCGCGGAACGATGCGAAGTTTGCCATTACGCCTGCAAAACTGGGCCTTGGGTATGGCTATGATGGGATCAGGCTTTTGGAACGCCGTGTGGGGCACGCGACCGCAGCTGATCTATTGTTTTCAGGCCGCAAGATGTCCGCACAAGAGGCGCTGGAGAAAGGCCTGTGCGATCAGATACACACCGCAGACTGCTTTGACGAAGCAACGCAGGACTATGTGACTACTTTGGCCACAAATGCCCCGCTGACGATCCGTGCGATAAAGGCGACGCTTCATGATCTTGCCAAACCAGACGCGGAACGCAATCCAGCGCACGCCAGCGCATTGAGCCGGGCGTGTTTTGACAGCGCCGACTACCGCGAAGGCCAGGCTGCTTTTGCAGAAAAGCGCGCGCCACGTTTCAAGGGACTTTGACCAATGAATTCGCCAACCCCTGACACCCCCTCGACCACCACGTCTGATTTCCAGAACGCGATTGGCCGAAGCGAACGCGCAACCGACACGATCGACCTGCGGCAAGCCCGCCTGATGCAGTTGACCCTCGACCAACCAGCGACCTTCGAAATCGGTGATCCTCTGCCACTTTTCTGGCATTACCTGTATTTTAACCCCCAGATACAGGCGTCTGATCTGGGTGCTGACGGGCATGAACAGTTGGGCCGCTTCATTCCTGATTTCGGACTGCCACGGCGCATGTGGGCGGGCGGTTCAGTATCCGTCGACGCACCCTTGCGCCTTGGTGAAACGGTCGAAAAGGTGTCAACCATCCGGTCCGTCACGGAAAAGAGCGGCCGGTCGGGACGGCTTTGTTTTGTGACGGTCGATCATGATTTCAGCGTCGCAGGCGCACATCGGCTGCGCGAGACCCAGAATATCGTTTACCGTGAACAGCCAGCCCCGGGCGCTGCACCGCCAGCCGGAACGCCCGCGCCAGATAATGCGGGTTTTTCGCGCGAAATACATCCTGACCCGGTGCTGCTGTTCCGCTATTCGGCGCTTATTTTCTATGGGCACCGTATCCATTACGACGCCGACTATACCCGTGCTGTCGAAGGGTATCCGGGGCTTGTTGTCCATGGGCCGCTGACCGCAACCCTGCTGATTGATTTGGGGCGGCAACATTTGGGTGGCCGCACCATCCGCAGAATGGATATTCGGGCCATGCAGCCGCTTTTTGGCCCGACCTCTTTCACGATCGCCGGGCGATTGACCGACACAGGCGCAACACTTTGGGCCCGAACACCCGATGGCAACACGGCGATGACCGTAACGCTGCACGCCGTGGATGATTTTTCAGGAGAACCCCATGACCAATCCACTGTATGATACCTTGATCGGGAAGCACCGCGAAAGCGACGCCATACTTCTGCACCTGCCTGATGGCACGACCGTCACTTATGCGCAAATGGCAAGGCGGGCCGACCGGATCGCAGGGGTTTTGCGCAGCCACGGTGTGACCAAGGGCGACCGTCTCGCGATGCAATGCCCCAAATCGCCTCAAGCGCTTGCGCTCTATCTGGCGTGTCTGCAGGCAGGTGTGATTTTCCTGCCACTGAATACAGCGTATACGCCAGACGAGATCGCCTATTTTCTGGGCGATGCAACCCCGAAGATCGTCGTCACGGATCCCAGCGCCGCAGATGCGCTGACACCTGTTGCACAACAAGCCGGTGCTGTCTTGCTGACGCTCGACGTCGCAGAAGACGGTAGTTTTGCCCGGGCAGTGGCCGCAGCAGCGCCGGTGACAGATGTGGCGGAATGCAGCGCTGATGATCTTGCCTGCTTTCTCTATACATCAGGCACCACGGGGCGATCAAAAGGTGCGATGCTGACGCAGGGTAATCTTTTGTCGAACGCGCAGGTGCTGACGGACACATGGCGATTTACCAATGATGACGTCTTGCTGCATGCGTTGCCAATCTTCCACGCGCATGGTCTGTTTGTCGCTTGCAACGTGCTGATGAATGCGGGTGGGGCAATGATCTGGCTGCCCGGTTTTGCGGTCGAGCCTGTGCTGAAAGCACTGCCCCACGCCACGACAATGATGGGGGTGCCGACTTTCTATACCCGGCTTCTGGCAAGCCCCGCGTTTAACCGCGACAGCGCGGGTCACATGCGGCTGTTTACGTCGGGCAGTGCACCGCTTCTGGCTGAAACACATGCCACCTTTCGCGACCGCACCGGCCTTGCGATACTTGAGCGGTACGGGATGACTGAAACTGGAATGAACACGTCAAACCCCTATGATGGCGAGCGTCGCGGCGGCACGGTGGGCTTTCCGCTGACCGGCACCGAAGTGCGCACTGTCGGTGAGAATGGCCAGAACATGCCTGCGGGTGAAACCGGCATGATCGAAGTGCGCGGCCCCAATGTTTTCAAGGGGTATTGGCAGATGCCCGAAAAGACCGCTGAAGAGTTGCGCGAGGATGGCTTCTTTATCACAGGGGATCTGGGGTACATTGATGCGGATGGCTATGTAACGATCGTCGGGCGCGAGAAAGACCTGATCATCTCGGGCGGCTACAACGTCTATCCCAAAGAGATCGAACAGGTGCTTGATGATCAACCCGGCATTCAGGAGAGCGCGGTGATCGGCGTACCGCATGCGGATTTCGGCGAAGCCGTTGTGGCGGTTCTGGTGCCACAGGAGGGCAGTACGCCCAACCTTGACGCAATCGCGGCTGGGGTGGCGGGGAAGTTGGCTAACTTCAAACGACCCAAGGAATATATTATCATGGACGCCCTGCCCCGCAACACGATGAGCAAAGTGCAGAAAAATATCCTGCGCACTCAAAACGCCGATCTCTTTCGGACAATGAAAGCCCAATAACCCTGCATAAAGACCTGATCCGGCTAAAGCCTTGTCGCCAGTTCCACGAGCGACATTTCGGCCCCGGGCGGACCGACAAGCTGGATTGAGCCGGGCGCAGGCGTCCGTGGTGCGGGGATCGCAAGGGCCGGTAGTCCCGCAATATTGGCAAGGGCCGTAAAATCCGCCTGCCCGACAGGAGGCTGCGCGCCATGGGCAAAGGCCGGCTCGGCAACCGTTGGCATCAACAGCACGCGTGAATGGGCCAGCGCCTGACACACACCGGACCTTGCGGCGGCAAGTCTTGCGCGGCGTGGCGCCAGTTTCTCTGGCGTCAGGGAACGCCCATAATCAATGAGCTTGGAGAGCCCGCAGCTAAGCCCCGTCTGATCGCCCAGACTTGATACGGCCTCATGCTCGGTTAGCACGAAGGCGTCTTTTGACAGCCCAGCAAGATTGAGACCGTCAAGCAACTGGGGCGGCCCAAACAGTGACTGCATGCGATCAGACGCTTGCCTGTAGTCGGAGAGGATGTCGGGCGTGCACTCTGGCAGGCAAGTGTCGGGTAGGGCGGCCCAGCCTGTCAGAACAGACGCTTTGCTGTCGGGTATGAGTACATTAAGCAGATCGGCGATCGGTTTGGGCGTCGCGGCAATGATCCCCAACGCATCAAGGCTCGGTGCCAGCGGCATGACCCCGTCCATGCTGACCACATCGGGGCCGAGCTTCAATCCGTAGACGCCACAATAAGCGGCCGGAATGCGCACAGAGCCCAGCGTGTCGGTGCCAAGTGCAGCACCCACCGCACCCGCTGCCACGGCTGCTGCCGACCCACCGGAAGAGCCACCGGCGGAATAGCCCGGTCGCGTTGGGTTTTCGCAGCGTCCAAAATGCGGATTGTCAGTTGCGGCACCCAACGCGCCTTCATCCATCGAAAGGCGGCTGAGAATAGTAGCTCCCGCTGCACGACACAGCGCGACAACGGGCGCATCCTGTGCCGCGCGATGCCCTGCACGCGCCCCAATCCCGGCGGTCCAGGCCTGTCGGGCGACACGGATATTGGACTTTACGCCAACGACTTGTCCGGCCAACACCCCGCTGTTTGTATCCTGCGCCCTGTCCACAGGCCCGGAGGATCCAAAATCTTCACAGAAATGTAGCTTGTCGTTGAGCGCGGATATGCGGTTGAATGTCGTGTTCAAAGTTGGCCTGCGGCTTTGGCAATGGCAAGGCGGCGCCGCATTCCCTTGATGACTGGCGCTTCGATCAGCTTTCCGTCAATGACGACAAGGCCGTTCGGCGCAGCTTCGAAGGCTGCAATCACCTCTTGGGCTTTGGCAATCTCGTCGGGGTCGGGTGTAAAGGCTGCGTTGATAGTTGCTATATTTGACGGGTGAATAGCCGCTTTGCCAGTAAAGCCATTCTGCGCTGCATTCGCGGACGCTGTCGCGACGACCTCAGGATTGCGGAAATCAAGTTCAGGCACATCGAGTACGTCCAATTCGGCAGCCCGCGCCGCCTGCACGATCCGCGCGCGCGCGATGCGCATCGTGTCCGATCCACTCGCCGCGCCAAGCTCAGCGGACAGGTCGACGCCGCCAAATACCAACGCTCTCAAACGTGGTGTCGCAAGGGCGATCTGTTCAACACAGCATAGGCCGCGGGCTGTCTCAACCAACGCAAGAAGCTCAGCTCCGCTGCCTGCTTCATCAAGAATGGAGGCGGCGAGCTGCACTTCTTGCGCGTTGGCAACCTTGGGCAACATGATCAGCCCGGCGCGTGGTGCGGCCTCGGCCAGAATCGCAAGATCCTGCAGACCGGCCAGGCTAGAGAGCGCATTGATCCTGATAGCGCGTAGCGCACCAGCGTTCTGTTGTTTTGCCGCGTCGAGAAATGCCAAAGCGTCTGGTCGCGCAGCAGCCTTTCCATCGGGCGGAACAGCATCTTCAAGGTCCAGGCACACGCAATCCGCCCCCACGCCCAACGCCTTTTCAAAGGCGGCAGGCCTATTCGCAGGTGTGAACAGTAGCGAGCGTAGAACAATTGACATGGTTCACTCCTGTGATGCGTTGTTTCTGTCAATCTGCTCCGACACCCGCGCCGCACCCGCCAGAAGATGTGCCGACATAACGCTTGAGGCCCATTTCGGCGCCCTTGCTTCGATTGCCTGTATCAGTTCTTCGTGGTGATGAAGGCTGCGCATCAGGTCCCTTTCAGAAAACATGGAATAGGTCCGCGCGACCATGCTTACATCTAGCACCGTTGCCATCAGCGCCGTCAGCCGTGGCGAACGTGCAGCAGTCACAATGGTACGGTGAAATGCCTCGTTGGCCTCGGTCAGGCGCTGAGACGCGGCTTCATCCACAGGTGGGGTGTCGCGCCGCATCTGGGTATGAATCCGGCGCAGTTCGGCAATATCCTCTTCAGTCGCCAGTTGAGCCGCGCGCTCCACCGAGTAGCACTCGACCAGGCGCCGGATTTCATAAATTTGCTCGGCTTCATCTTTGGGAAAATGGGCGACGCGGGTGGTGTATCCACTTTGGCGTTCGATAAACCCTTCGATTGTCAGCCGCCCAATCGCCTCACGAATGGGCGTGCGGGACAGGCCAAGATCTTCGGACAGCCGCGTTTCCGTCAGGCGCTCGCCCTCTTCCAGCTTGCCGGAAATGATGTTTGTCCGGATCATGTGGTACGCCTGTTCGGTGGCGTTCATCTTTGAGGGCCGAGTTGACTGCATGGATGAGAGCCTCCCTTTGGTAGCTGATCTTGCACACAGAGCGTTGAGCGCGTTGCTACCCTTTTTTGTATGCGAAAATGAAACATGGGTCAAAGGTATTTATTTGTGCATCGCCAGCACCTAGAAACCAAATTAGCCATTAAAAATCATCTGCTTCTAGATAAAAGATGGCTGACCACAGCTACAATTAGGTAAGTCAGCCGGCAGGTACAACAGCGAAAACTTTCTTGGAATGTATGCAGAAGTCAGGTATCACTCGTGTAAGATGGGGGCCTTGTGGGATTCGTGTTTCAGTTTCGATTTGACGTGTGCAGCGACAGGCGATCTGCCTGACTGCACTGCAGGCCGCAACAGACGCAGGAGTTTCTAATGGTGCCGATCTAATAACATTTTCAGGGCGGAACAGCGTTTCGCAACCCGGATCAGACGAAACAGGGAGAAAACAAAAATGACGATGACATTCTCAAAGCTCAAGGCATTTGCTGCGGCCTCAACCGTGGTGGTCACACTCGGTCAGGCTGGGTCGGTCGCAGCACAGACATCTTGGGATATGGCCACACCATATCCTGATGCGGAGTTCCACACCCGTAACATCGCGCAATTCGCCGAAGATATCTCTGTCGCGACCTCCGGCGCGATCGATATCACAGTGCATTCCGGCGCATCTCTCTTCAAGCACCCTGAAATTAAACGCGCGGTGCAAAACCAGTTCGTCCCCATTGGCGAGGTGCTGATGGCGAACCTCTTCAATGAGGATCCGATCTTTGGCGCGGACAACATCCCTTTCATCGCCACCACCTATGATGATGCCAAGACACTGTGGGACGCGCAGCGTCCGCTGGTAGAGGCAAAACTGGCCGAAGATGGTATCCGCCTCCTCTATGCGGTACCATGGCCCGGTCAGGGCTTTTACACAAACAAGGACCTGACGGCAGGCAGTGATCTCGAAAATCTGCGTTTCCGGACTTATAATGCAACAACGGCACGCATGGCCGAGCTTTTGGGGGCAGCCCCCACCACAATTGAGGCCGTGGAAATTCCGCAGGCATTCTCAACCGGGATTGTCGATGCAATGGTCACCTCAGGCGCTACGGGTGTACGCACCAAAGCGTGGGACTTCACTGCGAACTTCTATGATCTTCAAGCCTGGCTGCCGAAGAATATGATCATTGTGAATGAAGCAGCTTTTTCTGCGTTGCCCGCAGATCAGCAGCAGGCGATCCTTGATGCGGCAGCGGCGGCAGAGGTGCGCGGCTGGAGCATGAGCGAAACCGTCGCCACTGAGTCAGTCGGCGAGCTGAATGCAAATATGGATGTGCGCACAGCCAGTGACGCATTGCGTGCCGATCTGGCGAGCGTCGGAGCGGCGATGGCTGCCGAATGGGCCGAAAGCGTGGGCGAAGAGGGCCAGATGATCCTTGATGCGCTGAACTGATCCGGTCTCGGGCTCCCGGATCCGGGGGCCCACTCGCTCAACTATTAACGGTACGCGCATCTGATGTAGTACCCGCAAAGACGGATCGCTATGCTGACACGCTCCCTTCAAAGGCTGTACGACTTCGCCGGTGCCCTGGCAGGCGTATTCCTTGTGGCCATCTGTTTGCTCGTCACGGCACAGATCGTTGCAAGACAGATGGGTACCATCATACCTTCCGCTGACGAGATTGCGGGCTTCTGCCTTGCCGCGACTTCGTTTCTGGGCCTTGCATATAGCTTCCGCCACGGAAGCCATATCCGTGTGACACTGTTCTTGCGCGGTCTGCAGGGGCTCTGGGGCCGCGCGTTTCTGGTCTTGGCACTCGCAGTAGCCACCGCGATGGTGCTGCTGCTTACCTGGCATACCCTGGCGATGGTCATCCAGAATTTCTCACGCGGAGAGGTGACATCGGGGCTTGTCCCGATTGCAGTTTGGATACCGCAAACCGGCATGGCTGTGGGGATCACACTGTTTTCTCTCGCTCTTCTGGAAGACCTCGCACGGGCATTGACGGGTCGCGACCCGATATTCAACCAGGCCGAACGTGAAAGCGAGGCCCGGGCAAAAGACAGTGGCGCGCCCGAGCGGCCCTTATGACCCCCCAGCCGGAGATGCGCAGTCCATGGATCCAAACCTGATATCGTTTTTTCTGATCGGCGCGATGCTTGTGATGCTCGCTATGGGCATCTGGGTGGCGTTGACGCTTATGATCGTCGGCTTTTTGGGCATCGCCTTGTTTTCCGGTGCACCTGCCGGAGGGATCATGGCGACAACAATCTGGGGGCAGTCCTATTCATGGGCATTGACGGCGCTTCCGCTCTTTATCTGGATGGGTGAAATCCTCTATCGTACCAGTCTTGCAGCCAACATGTTCCGCGGACTTGCACCGTGGATGAGCGCCCTGCCCGGCCGCCTATTGCACCTCAATGTTGTAAGCTGCGGCCTGTTTGCCGCTGTGTCAGGCTCGTCGGCGGCCACAACCGCCACCATTGGGCGGATCACAATTCCTGAACTTGAGAAGCGCGACTACGACCAGAAGATGATCGTTGGTAGCCTCGCAGGGTCAGCAACGCTGGGCTTTCTGATCCCGCCCTCGATCATTCTGATCGTCTATGGCGTCGCCGCCGAGGTGTCCATCAGCCGGTTGTTCATCGCAGGGATCCTGCCGGGGCTGGGGTTGATGCTTTTGTTCATGGGGTACATTGCAATCTGGTCGCTGTTAAACCCCAACCGCACACCACCTCCCGAACCGTCCATGCCGTTTCTTCAACGGATCAAGGCAACAGCAGGCCTGTTTCCGATGGTGGCATTGATAGTGGCCGTGATCGGTTCAATCTACGGCGGCTTCGCCACCCCGACCGAAGCCGCAGCAGTCGGCGTTCTGGGCGCATTGGTACTGTCCGCGTTTTCGGGCACGCTTAACCGCGCGTCCTTTGTCGCGAGCGTCGCAGGGGCAACCCGCACCACCTGCATGATTACACTGATCCTCGCGGGTGCGGCCTTCCTGTCTGTCTCGATGGGTTTTACAGGCATCCCGCGAACCCTCGCCACCTGGGTCGGATCCCTAGAACTCAGCCAGTTCCAGCTTCTGCTAGCGCTGACACTTCTGTTTGTCATCTTGGGATGTTTCCTCGATGGTATCTCCATCGTGGTTCTGACGGCATCGGTCATCATGCCGATGGTACAGGCGGCGGGCATCGATCTGATCTGGTTCGGCATCTACCTTGTTATCGTAATCGAGATGTCGCAGATTACGCCGCCGGTGGGGATCAACCTGTTCATCCTTCAATCCATGACCCGGCACGATCTTCTGACCGTGGCAAAAATGGCCTTCCCGTTCTTTCTGGTGCTTGTGCTGGCAACGCTACTTTTGATCCTGTTTCCCCAGATTGCAACTTTCTTACCATCGCTTATGACACGGGGTTAGGTTTTTACCGGTGTGCTTTCACCAAATGAACTGAAGCGCCGGCTGCATCTCTTTGTTTTGAATAAGACGCTGCAAGTAGTCGGATGAGGCTCCGCAAATTTCGATCCCATCGAATTGCCGGATCGCGGCTTTGGTTGCATTGCAGAGTGAGGAAATGGGATTCGAAACGGCGAGACGGTTTCGGAGTTTTTCGCCCAAAAAATAGCATATAATGATGGCTTGCGTGTTCAGTAGCTTGTGCCCTGCTTCATTTACGCAGCTACCACTGGGTGACAACTCTGGAACGGGCTCGATACGCCGGGTTGTGCCGATTGTTTTTGTACTTGCAATCAAAGAACCAGAGCGCTTGAGACAAAGCGTCAACCTGATCGTTGTTTTCACCATTGGGGAACCCTCTCAATTCATCGAGTAGGGCGGGCAAAAAACCGGACTGCTCAGGAATAAATACTTTTTCGTCGTAGATCGGCACCAGTGCCTGATCCATCCTGACAATCTTGGATTGCTGAGGCTTGTAGTGCTGTATCATTTTGTGCCTTAGTTCCCGCGGATAGTAGTCCCACAGGTCCTGTGCCAGCGCCTGACCGTTGGACGCATACTCGATCAGAATGAAGTCAGCATTGTAGTCGGCTTGTGCCGCAATCGTCCGTTTCCTGAGTTCCGGAAAAGGCCATCGGCCACGCGCGCTATCCATAAGATAAATGCAGCCGTCGGTGATTTGCCAAATCTGAATGACGGAGAACGAACCCGAATCCGATCCGGACGCAGCATCGATGCTGAGAAAGCGCGTATCTCGCCGAACGGGCAACTTGCGGTATCGGCGAAACAGCGAGGTATCGATCGAACCTCCGCCGAAAGGAAGCGGTTTCTGAAGAAATTGGGCACTAAAGTCAGCGGGCCTCATACCCCGACGCCTGCCATCTAAGTATTCTTGGTCAAGCAGTTCCGGATGCAAGAGTTCTCCTCGGCAATAGTCATGGTACCTTCCGGGACCAATCGGAACGCGGTAATCCTGATCTGCGATAGCCGGCAGCGACAAGATGTCCCACGGTTCGAACTTGTGCAGAAATCCTGCCGGATCATTGAGAGTGATCCTCTGCATCAACAGCACCATGATACCCTCACTGGCCCGGTTGAACCGGTTCATCAGTACATTCACGATCCAACTGTTGATTTTCTCGCACGCCGTTTCGTTGAGCGCATCAGATGCATCCAACGGGTCATCGAGGATCGTGTAATGCGATCCTTGTCCCGTGATCTTGCTCCCAACCGAGAAGGCCTTGCGCGCGCCACCCTGACTGGTGCGGAAAACCAGCCCAGTGTCCTTGTCGGCAGCAGGTTTCATGGTCGGGAACGCAGCGCGGTACCAATCAGAGTCCACGACTTTCCGGAAATCCGCATGAAGCGCTTCTGCAAGATCGAGACTGTGCGACACCACAAAAATCTTCCGCGTCGGATCGTGACCGAGAATGAAGGCTGGCCAGGCAACCGAAACGATCATCGACTTCAGTGTCCGCGGCGGCAATGTAATCATCAGGCGCTTGCACCTGCCTTCCATGATTTCATGCAAGTGCCAGATGATCGCGTCGATGTGCCAGTTCTCCAGAAAAGTCTCACCAGGATGAAGGGTCCAGTACACCTTGAGTGCGAATGACCGGAAGTCCTGTCGATACAGCGCATGAATATCAGAATTCGTCGTCATCGGATGACCCTCCTGCAACAGGCTGATCTTCGGCCAGCCGGCGGCGCACGTAGTCCTCGAGAAGTTTCATGTCCTCTTCACTGGGCGGCAGCGTCGCATCTTCAGTTGTCGTGCGTTCGGGGAAATACCTGTTGATCTGGCGCATCAGTTCGCTGATTGCTTTCTTGTCCCCACTGAGCGCCATGTTGATCATCAGCTTGGTCAGGCCGCGCATGACCGATGCCTTGATCTTCTGATCACCGATCTTCATCACAATCTCGCTGGCCAGTTCTTCCCGAAGAACCGAGGCGAACCGCTCCTGTTCCGCCCGCCGGCCAGCGGGATTGCCGGAACGGCCTTTTTGAAACTGGCCATTTTTGGGTGGGCGGCCATATCCCACTTCGTAATCATCAGACATAGCGAGCCTCCTTTGTCGGTGGCGGAAGAAGCTTTGTGGCACGCCGCTTCGCAACTTGCGTGAAGGACTCACCCGTAGCGGCAAGCACAGCATCCTGACCTGTCAAGGACATCCAGCGCCTGAGTGCGACATCGACGTAATGAGAGTCGATCTCGACGCCGAAACACCTGCGCTGCGACGTCTCTGCCGCGATCAGGGTCGAACCCGATCCCAGAAAGCAATCAACAACAAGGTCTCCGGGCGCCGAGACGTCGAGGATTGCTTCCCGTATCATGCGTACAGGTTTCACGGTCGGGTGTAGGGAAAAATCGTCCTCTTCGGTGTTTCCGCTGGTGGCGCCACCGTATTCCCAGACATTGCTGCGGTTGCGCCCGAACCGGCCCAGCTGTACATTATTGCTGTGGGATGCGCCCTTGCGTCGCACAACAAACACTAATTCGTGCTGTGACCGGTAAAGTGAACCCATGCCGGGCGCGGACTTGACCCATACGGCCATGTTGATCACGTCGACCCCGAGGCGAAGAAAGGCTTCCGAGACCTCGCGGACGTGCCGCCAGTCCATAAAGACAAACCCCACGCCGCCAGGTTTGAGGAGGTCGATGTAGGGCGTCAGGCCATCGACAAGGAAATCGACAAAGCCAACAGAGGTCATGTTCCCAGACGCTTCGGCGAACTCGGCGTGTCGACCTCGAACCGTACTGACATGTCCCGATATCGGCACATTGAAGGGCGGATCTGTGACGAGTACCGATGCCGGACCTAACCTCTCAGGGATCGAACTGTGCTCCAAATCTTGCGCACGTCCGCAGAGGACGAGATGCTCTCTCGCGAGCCAGATATCTCCCGGAAGCGAGACTGCGGGGGCAGAGTCCTCGCAAGGCGCACCCAGATCATCGAGCGAATCTTCCCTGCCCCCTTCAATCGAAAAGTGACCTAGTCGGAAATCGATCTCCGGAATCTCAAACCCGGTCACTTCGAGATCGACCTCAAGCGCCAGCAACTCTTCAAATTCGATCTTGAGATTGTCGTCGTCCCAGTCACCTGTCTCCTGGGTTCTGTTCAGAGTGATCGCCAGCTCCCGGATCTTGGTCTCAGAGAGATGGTCTATAATAATGCAGGGCACCATCTTGACCCCGAGATCACGCAAAGCCTCAATCACGATATGACCGTCGATAATGTCGTAATTGCTCCGGATCAGTACTGCCCGGACACAGCCGAAGGTCCGGATCGAGCGCTTGACGCTCTCAACCTGTTTCTTTGTCGCTTGTCGAATGCGCCGTGCCGCCGGCTTTAGTTGATTAATTGGTACAAGCTTTGTCGTCAGCTCAGGCACCAAATCGTTGCGCGCGCAGCCATCGATGTTTTTCGCTGCACTGATACCGGCGTTCACGCCGTCGTTGTTGTAGTCATCCTTGTCCATAAGGACTCCTTTCCAATCCGCTTGCGCGGGTGCTTTTAAAAGCGTGGTGGAGTCCGGTTGAACGTCAGCCACCATCGCCACGGTTGTGGTCGGGAAGGTGGTAACAGACAGCAATCAGATGGGCTGTCTCAACCCGGATACGTTTATTAAGCCGGTTTTTCTGAGAAGCGCAATAGAATATTTATTCATTATATCAGATGGTTGACGAACGCACTTAAGGGGGCCAAGTCGAATTGGCTAAGCTTTACAAAAGACTGGACTTCTTTATCGAATAGAGCGTCACTCGTCTCACGCCCGGTTCGCAGTCCGGGCTCTCCTCAGTGCCGGCCAGGCATTCCGCAGGCCGAACAAAAAGGAGATCAATGTGACCAAATCCACGAATCAGCTCCACCGCGAAAGCAGATCCCAAACCTTTCAACGGTTGCTCAGTCGCAAGTCAGGCGCCAACCTCACCAC
>Ga0316197_10001038_pt1 | contig 19714 bp, 22 predicted proteins | sample OudBiesiAoxic_MG_FD_204939 | JGI IMG/M metagenome (GOLD analysis project Ga0316197, IMG submission 204939) | Coastal sediment microbial communities from Oude Bieten Haven, Netherlands - site A oxic | ecosystem: Environmental > Aquatic > Marine > Coastal > Sediment | place: Netherlands... | reverse complement strand
TAAATCGCAAGGAATTTGCATTTGAAAAATGGCAAGATTTTGATAGTGAACTCTATGAGAAAATAGTTGAAAGTAGTCTAAATAAAACAAGGGAATTTCATTATAAAATCACTGGTTATGATAAAGCGCCTTCAGCGGTACAAAAAGCAATTGATAATGTAGAGAATGCCAATCTCACGGAATATATTTCTGTTGAGCGTAAAAATTTCTTTGAATCCGAAAAATTCACAGAAAATCATTTACATGTTGTATTTAATCCACCTTATGGAGAACGACTAAATATTGAAATGGAAGAATTCTATGGTAATATTGGAGATACTTTGAAGCAAAATTATCCAGGGACGGATGCGTGGTTCATTACATCTAACCTTGAAGGATTGAAGTTTGTCGGGTTACGTCCTTCCCGAAAAATAAAAGTATTTAACAGTCATTTGGAATCTCGCCTGGTGAAGTATATAATGTACAAGGGTAGTAAAAAGGCCAAATACAATAACCAGGTCGAGTAAATGAATAATGATATAAAGCTTTGGCACTTAAGTAATTTGGTTTAAAAGGGGTCAGGAAAATTTGAACTATTCTTCCGAAGGGCTTTCCTTCTTCTTTTTATTTGCCTTTTTTCTATATAATGGGATGAAATAGGAAATAGTATAATTATAACCTACTCCAAATTTACTATTATCATTTACCTTATTGAAACCGGGAATCCATAAGTTAGGGAAGAAATCAGCTTCTTTATTTGTAAATAGATAAGAGAGTCTAACGCTGCCGCTAAGGTAAAAATTTGCAAAGAGCTCAACTTTTATTCCTAAAAGAAACTCTAGCCATGTAGCGGTTAAACCACTGAATTCTTCAGACGAACCAGAACCCGGAGCAAAATTATTGGGATTCCAATATCTGTTGCTATCATAAATCGTATAATTATTTAATGTCTGGCTAAAAGAGCTACCCGCAAATCTAGCACCGAAAATAATAGCATTAGTCATCCCGTACCAATTCTCATATGTGTTAAAATCAACTCCAAGTTTTACATAACTTCCTGAGGTAGTATAGTTATACAACACAACTCTATCAATGTCATCTATATTTTCAAGAGATTCAATACTCGTTTTTTTCTCATTGCCAAATTCTGCGGCCACGTAAAGTTTTTTGGTAATGCGATAGTCAGCTACGAATTCCAGGCCCGAATAATCACTATCAAATAATGCTCGTATAGGTTTGCTTAAATCAACACCTACCCTCAAGCCATATCGCTGACCAAAACTTGTCGAATCTCTGGCACCTATAACCAGTGAATCATTTTGGGCTCTAGCTATGAAGAAGCACAAAAGAAGTAAACAACTAGTGAAAAATCTTAACATGTGCGCTGTCTTGCTGTTGTATTAAAGGCGAAACTATTTCGATGTTTTGGATCCAATTTTCATTGTCTGTAGTAAGTTGTTCACCTAAGTCATCATAATTAGCAATATAACCACAGGCCTTTGAAATAAAAACTTCCAGAGTACTATAGTTAAAAGTAAGAGTATCATTGTTTCCTGTTTCCAAGTCATCTTCATCAGCTGAATCAGCAATCAATATAAACCCGGTGTTTGCTTCATTTATTCTTAACGGCAGCGCAATTGAGTCTAAAGAAGTTCTATCGGTAATTGTATTAACTGTGGAGGATTGACCTAAACCAATAACTCTTAAACTTGGTACTGCTTTTAATTCACTCGGATTTTCATTATCATAAAATTGAATGATCAGCAGAGGCGTATCGCCGTCTACGCAGATATCGTCTTTTTCACAGGCAATAAAGGAAATAATTGCTATTATAACAAATAGGAGAATCCTTATTTTTCCCATACCTAGTTAGCAAATTTGTTAAGCATATCAGACTTTATTTATCAATGAATCCGTTTTTCCAAAAGTACAACATTTTCTACGTGATGCGTCTGCGGAAACATGTCTACCGGTTGTATTTCTTTTATTTGATACGCTTCTTTCATAAGTTCCAAATCCCGTGCTTGCGTAGCACTATTGCAACTGACATAAACAATTTTGTCTGGTGCAATTTCAAGAATTTGCCTGACCACATCTTTATGCATCCCATCACGTGGCGGATCTGTTATTATAATATCTGGTCTTCCGTTAAAGCTCACAAACTCATCATTAAATATATTTTTCATATCTCCTGAGAAAAAAGTTACATTGTCAATGCCATTCTCCTGAGCATTTGTCTCGGCAGCTAAAATGGCTTCTGGAATTGCCTCGATTCCTACGACTTTCTTAGCTTCAGCAGCAACGAATTGAGCTATAGTACCTATTCCTGTATAAAGGTCATACACCAGTTCCGTTTTATTTAACCCGGCAAATTTTCTAACCACTTTATAAAGTTCGTAAGCTTGTTGGGAGTTGGTCTGATAAAACGACTTTGCAGTGATCTTAAATTTAAGACCTTCCATTTGTTCATAGATATATTCCTTGCCGTAATGGCAGTAAACTTCCTGATCATAAATTGTGTCATTACCCTTGCGGTTAATAACGTATAATAATGAGTTGATTTGTGGAAATTTATCCTTCAGGTGATTTAGCAATCCGTTTCGTTTGTTCTCATAATCATCATAGAATTGGATTAGCACCATGATTTCTTTTGTGGATGAAGTTCTTATCATCAGTGTTCGCAAAAGCCCCTTTTGATTTCTGGGATTAAAAAAGCTAAGTTCATTTGATTGGGCATATTTCTTTATTTCCAGTCGGATGTCATTGGAAGGATCTGATTGTAAATGACATTTTTGAATATCCAGTATCTTATCCCACATTCCCGGGATATGAAAACCTATTGCATTTTTATCTGTTATTTCATTTTTTGAATTGATTTCTTCCTGTGTTAGCCACCTGCTGTCAGAAAATGAGAATTCCATTTTATTTCTGTAAAAGTACTTTTGCTCGGATCCGATTATGGGTGAAATTTCCGGAATTTCCAGATGACCAATGCGCCTTAAATTGTTTTCAACTTCTTTTTGTTTATAATACAACTGATGTTCGTAGCCCATGTGTTGCCATTTGCACCCACCACAAGTTCCAAAATGTTCACATACGGGTTCCGTCCGTTTATCAGACAAGGTGTGAAATTTAATCCCAACACCCTCAAAATAAGCCTTTCTTTTTTTTGTGGTCTGAACATCTACAACATCGCCTGGCACAGCATTGGAGATGAAGATAACTCTACCATCTGGTGCTTTACCAATAGTTTTTCCTTTGGCACCTGCGTCTATGACGGCTACATTCTCAAAAATCTCTCTGGTTCTGCTTTTCCTCATGCGGCAAAAATACCATTTACTGCGAATCTTTAATCTTATCTTTAAGAGGAATTGGATAAAAAAAGTAAAAATTATTGAACCTTTTCCAAATTAATCTGTCTCTATTTTTAGAAGGGATATGGGAAACGCTAAAAAAATATTTGAAGGATTGTTGGTTTTACAATATCAATCAGGGAATAAGAAAGCATTTTCCTTATTAGTAAAACGATATAATACAAAAATGTGTAACCACGCCTATTGGTTCACTTATGATAAAGACATAGCTAAAGATATTGTTCAGGACAGCTGGGGAATAATTCTTAAAAAACTACCCTACTTAAAAAAGCCTAACAGTTTTGGGAGCTGGGCAATGCAGATAGTTACTAGAAAATCTATTGATCATTTAAACAAAACTAGTAGAGTTAGGGAAAAATTAAAGGATTATTATGAGCCGATAGTAGATAATGATTTAGACAACAAAGAATCTGATCTTATAAAAGTTTACGGGGCAATTAAGGGATTGCCTCAAGATCAACAAATTGTTCTACGGTTGTTTTATTTGGAAGAATATTCCCTTAAGGAAATCAGTGAGATTTTAAACAAATCTGAAGGTACGGTAAAATCAAGACTATACCATGCCCGTGAAAAATTAAAAACAATTTTAAAAAACAGAAATCATGAATAAGAAGACAGAAAAAATTGACGAACTAATCAAAGAGTCTTTATCTAAAGAAGAAGCTGCTTTTTACGATCAGTTGGAAGAACAAAACCTGATTGGGAAACTTGGGGAAGTTTATAGGGGAAAATTAGGATGGTTAGCTATCATTATGAATGTAGTGACCGTGCTAATGTTTATGGCATTCATTTATTGTATAGTCCAGTTTTTTAATACAGAGAACACAAATGAAATTGTAAAATGGGCATCTGCCGGTTTTTTGAGTATGATATCTATGGGAATGCTCAAGTTATTTGTTTGGATGCAAATGGATAAGAATGATATTCTCCGTGAACTCAAGAGATTAGAACTGCAAATAGCAACCCTTAGCAGGATTGAAAAATAAAAATGAGAAGCAAATAGCTTATTTCATTAATAGCGGCAGAATTTGTATTTTTGCGCTTCCGCATAGGATGATTTCTCTCCCAAAGAAGGAATAGCTAAAGTTTTATTTAAATTGTCAGGAAAATGGCGGTATTAGAAAAGATATCTTCCCAAGATGCTATAGCATTGGAAGCTAAATACGGTGCACAAAATTATCATCCCTTACCAGTAGTTCTGAACAGGGGTGAAGGAGTTTATGTATGGGATGTAGAAGGTAAGAAATATTATGATTTTCTATCAGCATACTCAGCTGTTAATCAAGGGCATTGCCACCCACATATTATTTCTGCCTTAAAAGAACAAGCCGAAAAATTAACTCTTACTTCCAGAGCGTTTCATAATGATATGCTTGGTAAATATGAAAAATACATTACCGAATATTTTGGTTTTGACCGCGTATTACCTATGAATACGGGAGCTGAAGCGGTAGAAACTGCAATGAAACTGGCCAGAAAATGGGGGTATGAAAAAAAAGGGATTCATGTTAATCAGGCAAAATTAATTGTTTGTCAAAATAATTTTCATGGTCGTACTATTTCTATTATTTCTGCTTCCAATGATCCCATCGCTACTGAGAATTTTGGTCCGTTTACTCCAGGAATTTTCTCAATCAGATATAATGATATAAATGCACTAGCGGAGGTCCTGGAGGATAAGAATGTTGCTGCATTTATGGTTGAACCAATACAAGGAGAAGCGGGTGTTTATGTTCCAGAGGACGACTATCTCAAGGAAGCGTATAGTCTATGTAAGCAAAAGAATGTTTTGTTTGTTGCGGACGAAGTGCAGACTGGGGTTGCCAGAACCGGACGATTACTGGCTTCTTGTGGTAATTGTTCCTGTCCTGATAAGTTATGTAGTGGTACCCCCGAAGTGAAACCTGATATATTGATTTTAGGAAAAGCTTTGTCCGGTGGTGTTTTCCCTGTATCGGCTGTTCTTGCGAATAATGATATCATGGATGTAATTCGTCCTGGAAATCACGGTTCTACTTTTGGAGGCAACCCTTTGGCCTGTGCAGTTGCGATTGCCGCCTTGGAAGTGGTCAAAAACGAAAATCTAGCTGAAAATGCTTATTACCTTGGGAAATTATTTCGGTCTGAAATGAGAAAGTTGATAGAAAATAGCTCCCTGGTAAAACTGGTACGGGGGAAAGGACTTTTAAATGCCATTGTCATTAATGATGAGGAAGACAGCTCTACTGCCTGGGAGATATGTTTAGCATTGAAAGAAAACGGGTTACTTGCAAAACCTACCCATGGAAATATCATTCGTTTTGCACCGCCACTGGTCATGACAAAAGATCAACTCTTAGACTGTGTTTCTATTATTTCTAAAACAATATTGGATTTCGAGAAAAAAAGCGGCTAAAAATTAGATTTAGCGCTGTTTTGAGAATAAAAAAACCCTGATATTTTTATCAGGGTTTTATATGCTATGAATTTCTTAGGAACGAATTTCTTTGATCCTGGCTTTTTTACCAGTAAGACCTCTAAAGTAAAAAATACGAGCTCTGCGTACTTTACCTTTTTTGCTAATCTCAACTTTCTGCAAAGCCGGCATGTTTACAGGAAATATTCTTTCAACACCTATTGTGCCCGACATTTTACGTATTGTAAATGTTTCTGTCGCACCACTTCCTCTTCTTTGTATAACTACCCCCTTAAAAAACTGGGTACGCGTCTTTTCACCTTCCTTTATTTCGTAATAAACGGTTATTGTATCACCAGGAGTAAATTTTGGAAATTCTTTTTTTGTGACAAATTCGTTTTCAACAAATGTTATTAAGGATTCCATTGATCTTTATTTTGATTATGTCAAAATCAACATTCACGTACTTCGTCAGAGGTTGATTTCAAATCGAATGCAAAAATAGTCTTTAAATTATTACTTACAAGACATTTTGTGCAATTTTTACAGGTGTATACTATTTTTTATTCCTTTAGTAAATCAGGTCTTAGTTTTAAAGTTCTTTCCATTGCCTGGTCTTCCCGCCATTTTTCAATTTCAGGAAAATTACCGCTTAATAAAATATCAGGAACTTTCAGACCTTTATATTCGCTAGGTCTGGTATATACAGGAGGAGCCAACAAATCGTCCTGGAATGTATCGGTTAATGCAGACGTTTCATCATTAAGTACTCCAGGAAGCAAACGGATAATAGAGTCACACAACACAGCAGCACCCAGTTCGCCGCCCGATAAAACGTAATCTCCAATAGATATTTCCCTGGTGATTAAAGTTTCTCTAACCCTTTGGTCAACTCCTTTATAATGACCACAGAGAATAATTATATTCTTTAATAAGGACAATGTATTTGAGGTTTTTTGATTTAGGGTCTCGCCATCAGGGGTCATATAAATAATCTCATCGTAATGTCGCTCTTTTTTAAGCGTACTGATACATTTATCTATAGGTTCAATCATTAAAACCATACCTGCTCCACCCCCAAATTGGTAATCATCTACTTGATTATAACTTTTATCTGTATAATCTCTTAAATTGTGCAGGTGTATTTCTACCAGTTTCTTTTCTATTGCACGCTTCAATATGGAGGCGTCAAAAGGGCTTTTTAATAGCTCTGGTAAGACGGTAATAATATCTATTCGCATAAGAGTTGTTATTATTCTATTTTTATGAGCCTAATTAGCTTCCCAAAAATAATAAAGAGAGGAAGTGGTTTTTTTCCAACCCAGGCGCTCGTATAATTTTTGGGCTGGATTGTTTATAGCAGTTTCCAGGGCCAAACCTTTATAATCAGACAATATGCAATAATCTTTGGCGCTGTTCAATAATACTTCGCCTATGCCTTTTTTTCGAAATTCATTGTATACATATAAATCGTTTAAAATAAATATAGGTTTAAGACTTACGGTGGAAAAAGAAGAATATAATTGGGTGAAACCAACCGGAGTGCTGTCATAAAATGCAATAAAAATAATAGAATCCTTATTCTTTATTCTGGCTTCCAAAAATATTTTGACTCCCTCTTGATCTGAATTCTGGCCGTAGAATATTCTGTATTTATCTAATAGAGGAATCAATATTGGAATATGTTTTTCTTTGGCCTTAATAATAGTGATCATGATGTATTATACTAAAAAAAGCTCCTTAAAGGAGCTTTTTTTATTTTGATTTTTTGTATTTATTTATTTCGTCCTGGAGTTGCCTGCTTATCTTTTGCTCTCTTTCCAAAGCCCTGCGCCTGTGGTCCTCGTATTCAGTTTCCAGCTCACTTAAATTAACCTTCGCCTCCTGAGTTAGGATATTGCTCCTTCGAAACTTATAAACAAACAAAAAGAATAACAGGAGTAAGCCAATTATTACGGTCCACAGAATGACATTATAAGTAGCCTTGGAAACCTGAGCACCCAAGAAGGACATACTGTCTTTCTCATTGGATACGGTTTTAAGACTATCAGTGGTTTCTTTTAATTTACTATTAAGGGAACTTATAGTGGCTTCGTGATTGCTTATAGTATTTTTAAGTTCAATTGCCTTTTTATTAGAGGCATTTACAGAATCAAGAACATTTTTCTTGAGTTTATCGAGGCTGATAATACGAACCACCTCATATCTTTTTCCTTCGGCATTATAGTTTCCGGATTTTTTGTATAAATATTCAAATTGACTTTCTATAGAACCACTGTCTAAAGACAATTCTTCCTGCTGGGCACTCTGTTGTGCAAAGTGTAGGTTACATGTCAGGAAGGCGATTACAATATAAAATTTGCTAAAACCTTTCATTAAAATAATTCTAAGTATTAATATATGATTTAGAGAGGGAACTAAAGTACTCTAATATTATTAATTAAGAAAAAAAATTCGACTATCATGACTTATTACTGAAAATTTTAAAAGTACTAATGACAAAGCCTATTAATAATAAGTAAATCGTCTCACTTTTGCTATATATTTTGCTAATCTGATTACCTGATGCGAATACCCAAACTCATTATCGTACCAAACATATAGGACAATGTTTTTACCATCAGCCGATACTATTGTGGCGTGACTGTCATAAATAGCAGGTGCGGCTGTACCAACAATATCTGTCGAAACCAGTTCATTACTCAGTGAATATTTAATTTGCTCAACCAAATCACCTTCTAAAGCATACTTTTTTATTATCGTATTTAAGCCATCTTCCGATGTTTTACTTTTAACCTCCAGGTTCAGTATAGCCAATGAACCATTCGGAACAGGTACTCGTATTGCATTTGATGTCAGTTTACCTTTCAGTGATGGCAGTACTTTTTCCACTGCACTTCCAGCCCCTGTTTCTGTTATTACCATGTTTAGCGCAGCAGCTCTTCCCCTTCTGTATTTACCGTGTAAATTGTCGACCAAGTTTTGATCGTTTGTATAGGCATGAATGGTTTCCAAATGCCCTTTTTTAATCCCCAGAGAATCATCGACAATCTTCAATATTGGTGTTATGGCATTCGTTGTGCACGAGGCCGCGGAGTAAATATCAGTGGAATCCGGATCAAAATCATATTGATTAACACCATGTACAATATTTGGTATTTCTTTGCCAGGGGCGGTCAGAAGAACTTTGCTGACCCCTGATGATTTTAAATGCCTTTCTAAAGATTTTTTATCCCTGAAGGCCCCAGAATTATCAATGATAAGAGCATCCTTAATTCCGTATTTGGTATAGTCTATTTTTTCAGGCTTATCAGAATTAATAATATTAACCGTAGTGCCATTAATAATTAATGCCTTTTTAGCAATATCATAATCTACGGTTCCTGTAAATTGACCATGAACAGAATCTGTTTTCAACAATGTAGCTCTTTTCTCCAGAATTTCCTCGGTAAACTCTCCCCTTGTTACAATAGCCCTAAGCCTTAACTGATTGCCTTTACCTGTTTTAGCCATGAGCTCTCTTGCTATTAGCCTTCCAATTCTGCCAAAACCGTATAGAACTACATCTTTAGGCCTAATTTCTTTGGAGTTCTTAGCATCTTTTAATTTATAGAGAATAAATGCCTTAACGTTATGATATTTGTTATTGTCTGAGTGGAACTCGTAGGTAAGTTTTCCGATATCTATCTTGGATGGGGGCAAATTAATGTCATTAATTGCGCTTAATAATTCTACTGAATCAAAGATAGAAATCGGTTTTTGTACAAATTCACCTGCGTATTCATGCAGGTTAATTATATCACTAACATTTTTATCAATCACTTGGTTCTTAAAAAGCACCACTTCAATTGCTTTATCATACCATAGATCACTTATGATTTTGATGAATTCCGTTGTGGCTTTTCTTCTATCGGCCTGGAAAGCAAGCTCTTTTTCATAAGATTTGATTGGGCTCATCTATGTTACTTGGTTTTATTTAGACGCAAAATTATTGAATTCTAATGGGATCACATAAGGAAAAGATAAATAAAAAAGCACTCCAAACAGAGTGCTTTTTAAAGGATTAAAAATAACTTTTTATTGAAAAACTATTCGTTCTTTCTCTCCATTTTTATCGACAAGTGTTATTACCGTTTTGTCATATCTAGAGATAGCGCCAAAGATGTTTTTTGCTTCATAAATATTATTTACCTTCTCATCATCAATTTCCAAAATCACCTTTCCATTTAGCCCATATCCCCTGTAGGTCTCTGGTACACCTGTAATCTTTACACCTACACTCGTATTAAATATTTTTTTGTCATTCTCTGACAAGTTTTTAACTCGCAGTCCCATAACTGGAACAATAATGGATTGTCGTTCTTTTAATTCAACCGGTATTACAATATCTTCTCCATTTCGGTCAATTGTAACTTTAATTCTATCTCCAGGTCTTTTGGTGGATACATAGCCAGTTAAATCTGCGAATTTCCGCACTTTAATATTATCTACCATTTTTATAATATCTCCAGACTTTAAGTTAGCGTCAAATGCACCAGAGTCTTCTTCTACACCATCAATATATACGCCATCAATTTCATTTATGCCATTATTCACTGCATAGGGAGTACTAAGTCGGGGAGAAGTTATGCCGAGAATTCCTTTCTGAACGTTACCATATTCCATTATGTCCTCAACTACCTTTTTGGCAATATTACTAGGAACTGCAAAGGAGTAGCCAACATAGGAACCGGTTTGTGATGTAATGGCAGTGTTTATTCCTATGAGATCACCATTTGTATTGACCAACGCACCTCCGCTATTACCCGGATTAACAGCAGCATCTGTTTGTATAAATGATTGATCCCGAACAGGATCAAGATTTCTGGCTTTGGCACTAACTATACCTGCGGTAACTGTTGATGTTAGATTAAATGGATTGCCAACAGCTAACACCCATTGTCCAATTTTAGCTTCATCAGAATCACCAAAAGCAAGATAGGGGAGGTTCTCATCCACATCAATTTTAAGTAATGCAATATCGGTATTAGGATCAGAGCCGATAATTTCAGCCTCATATGTCTTATTATTGTTTAACGTAATTCTTATCTCATTAGCCTTGGCAATCACATGATTATTAGTAACAATATACCCATCTGGGGATATGATAACCCCGGAACCGGTTCCTACCTGGGGAATTTGACGACTTTCAGAGCCATAGAAAAAATCTAATAAGCTTCCCGGGCTGCTATTTAATGTAAGGTTTTTAACATGCACTACTGCGTTAACGGTATTTTCTGCAGCAATAGTGAAATCAACTTCATTAATGCCATTTCCTTTATAAGATGCTGGTCTGTTACTAGTAGTTAGTATTGGCATTTCCGTATTGTCCGAAACTACAGGATAATTTGTTTTTTCAAAAAATATCTTATAGGAAATAAGGGTAATTGCCCCGGCAAAAACAGCAACTAATAATAAGCTTCCAAATCTTTTCATAATTAAATGTACTTTTAAATTGAGTAGTAAAATTAATTGATTTTTAATCTAATTATTTCCATTTAACGACTTTTTAACTCATTAAAATTCCCTAAATAAAGTCATATCTTTGTTACTCGAATTAGCTATGACAGTTACATTTTATAAATTTCAGGGTACAGGTAATGATTTTATCATGATTGATAATCGGATTGGAGAATTTCCAAAAACTGATAACAATTTAATTGCATTTCTCTGTGACAGACATTTCGGTATTGGCGCAGATGGATTAATCTTATTGGAAAATGATATTTCAACGGATTTTAAGATGATATATTATAATTCTGATGGAAATCCTGGTAGTATGTGCGGTAATGGTGCAAGATGCATTGTGGCGTTTGCCCATTTTCTTGGAATTATTGAGCAAAAAACAGAATTTAATGCCGTAGATGGGTTGCACCATGCCACAATTGACAACGGAATTATTAGCCTTCAGATGCAAAAAGTCACCGAAATTATGGCAAAACCTAATTGTCTTTTTTTAAATACCGGTTCTCCCCATCATGTTCAGATGGTTTCTAATTTGGATACTTATAAGGTAGTGGAGGAAGGGGCAAAGCTGCGATATGGAATTTATGGAAAAGGCGGGAGCAATATAAATTTTGTTGAACAAGTTTCACACAACGATTTTTCTGTACGTACTTATGAAAGGGGTGTGGAAAATGAAACCTTGTCCTGTGGAACAGGGGTCACCGCAGTTGCGCTGGGAATGCATTATTGGGGAAAGACAAATAGTGAAGAGGTTAATATTTTTACTAAAGGTGGAAATTTATCAGTTAAGTTTAACAAAGGCCCGGAAGGATATGAAAATATAAGGCTGGAAGGCCCGGCTAAACAGGTATATAAAGGAATAATAGAGATTTGATTTTAAAAGGAAAACAAACCAAATTACGGGCATTGGAACCGTCAGATTTGGAATTTTTATACGAACTGGAAAATAATTCAGATATCTGGGAAATTAGTGGTACGATAACACCATATTCCAGACATGTACTCAAATTGTATCTGGATAATGCACACAGAGATATTTATGAAGTAAAACAATTGCGTCTTGCTATTTGTAACGAACTTAATAAAGTAATTGGTTTAATCGATCTATTTGACTTTGACCCCAAACACCGAAGAGCGGGAATTGGGATCGTTATTCTGGATAAGGCGGATAGAAATAATGGTCACGGTTCCGAAGCTTTATCTTTACTATGTAATTATGCTTTTACTGTGCTAGATTTGAACCAGGTATACGCCAATGTAGGTGAAGAGAATCAGGCTAGTATACAACTATTCAAAAAGATGGGGTTTATACTCGCAGGAGTTAAAAAAGATTGGATCCTTTTAGGAGGAAAGTTTAAAAATGAACTGCTATTTCAAATGTTTGGACAATAATGTATATCAAGAAAATTTTATTGATCATAGTACTTCTTGGCTTGATCGCAGGAGGGGCCTTTGCCTATTTAGTATATAACGCTCTTTTTTCACCCAATACAGCCTTTAATAATAAGGAAGCTTATATTTATATTCCAACAGGCAGTTCATATGATGATTTTACAAATCTGGTTGCACCGCTTTTATCTGATATGGAGACCTTTGAGGCGGTTGCAAAACGGAAAAAATATATTGACAATATAAAGCCCGGAAAATATCTTCTAAAGAAAGGAATGAACAACAATGAGATTGTTAATACTTTAAGAAGTAAGAATATTCCTGTCAATGTTTCCTTCAATAATCAGGAAACTATGGAAAAATTGGCGGGAAGAGTTTCAAGCCAAATTGAGGCAGATAGTATTTCTTTATTAAAAGCTTTCACCGATCCTGAATTTCTGCAAGAAAATGGCTTTACGGGAGATACCGGACTTTCAATGTTTATTCCCAACAGCTATGAATTTTTTTGGAATACGTCTGCAACAGGTTTTCGCGATAGAATGCGGAAGGAATATCTTCGTTTTTGGAATGACGATAGGCTAAAGAATGCAGAAGTGTTAGATTTGACGCAAATACAAGTAATATCTCTGGCTTCAATTGTTCAAAAGGAAACAGCTAAGGTTAATGAGAGGCCAAGGGTTGCAGGGTTATACCTTAACAGACTGAAAAAGAATATGTTACTGCAGGCAGATCCTACCGTAATTTACGCCTTAAAACGAGAACTTGGTAACTTCGATACGGTTATCAAACGTGTGTTATACAAAGATTTAGAGCTTAATTCACCATATAATACTTATAAATATGCAGGTATTCCTCCGGGTCCTATTACCATGCCTGATATTTCTGCTATTGATGCCGTTCTAAAGCCGGAAAAGCATGACTACTACTATATGGTAGCGAACGTTGAAGACTTTGGCTACCATAAGTTTGCTACAAATCTCGCACAGCATAACCGTAATAAAGTGCAATACATCCGATGGATAAATGAACAGAATATAAACCGGTAGACTGTTAATCCAGAATTTTGAACCGCTCATCAAATAATGATCCCTTTTAAGCTATTCTAAAGAATATTCGTACAAATCTGCTATATCTTTGTATTTGTAATTTAAGCGTACCATCTTTTTTGGTAGTAAGTCTTAAGAAAACACATATATGAAGAAGTGGTCATTTATTATTTGTCCGCTTATCATGATTTTAGTTTTAGTTAATTTTGGGTTTACGACAAAGTCTGAAGTTAAGGTCCCAGAAAAACTAAAAGTTAAAGAACCTACTTTAGTTCTGTTTCCCAAAAACAGGACAACTTTTAACCCATCTTTTGTAACACCTCCCTTTTTGGGAAGTTGTTATATAGGATTTAAAGAGGCACTCGCATTTAAAGAGTCTCAGGGAGATTATTTTATAATAAATACACTCGGCTATCTGGGTAAGTATCAATTTGGAATAGGAACCCTTCAATTAATGGGGGTTTATAATGCCACCAAATTTCTAAATGACCCAAGTTTGCAGGAGAAAGTTTTTTATACAAATATTTCCCGTAACAAATGGATATTACGTAAATACATCAAATATTTTGTTGGTAGAAAAGTTAAGGGTGTTGAAGTAACCGAATCCGGAATATTGGCAGCTGCGCATTTAGCAGGCCCGGGTAACGTAATGAAGTATTTATACTCTAATGGCAGGAAGGATGTCCATGATGCCTATGGGACCAGTCTTGCAGATTACTTAAAAAAGTTTTCAGGATACGATATTTCTGATGTTTCAGCAATTCGGAACCCTAAAGTATAGTTGAATTAGACTACAGAGATATTAAAAGCCTTGGTGTTAAAGTCAGGGCTTTTTTAGGCCTGAATTATAAAAATTGTGGGTCTTTTATGGAGTTCAATGGATTCTGGTATCCAACTACCAGTTAATTTGGTTAATATAAATTCTGTGGGTAATGTAATATCAGTTGCTACACAAAGCCAGGTATTTTTTGAAAGTGTTTTGACAAGCTCCTTCAGCAGATTATTATTTCTATATGGAGTTTCTATAAATAGTTGACTTTGATTATTTTCTCTGGAAATTTTTTCAAATCGCTTAATAGCTTTTTTACGCTCTGCAGTTTCTATAGGCAGATACCCATTAAAAGCAAAATTTTGACCATTAAGACCACTTGCCATAAGTGCTAATATTATGGATGAAGGTCCAACCAGGGGTACTACTGATATTCCTTTTTGGTGTGCAATTCGGACTACTTCGGAGCCTGGGTCAGCAATGCCCGGACAACCAGCTTCAGACAAAACACCCACATTCTGGCCTTCTAAGCAGGGATTAAGGAAAGAGGGGATGATTTCTGTATCGGTAAATTTATTGAGGAGCGTAATGTTTAAATTGGGCTGTGATTTTCTGGGACTAATTTTTTTAATGAACCGTCTTGCAGATTTTTCATTCTCTACGATATAATAATCAATTTCTTCTATTATTCTCTTAATTGAAATGGGTAATACTTCCAAAGGTTCATTTTCACCCAGAGTAGTAGGTATCATATATAACTTACCCTGTGAAGTATTTTTATCTTGCATTTTATAAACTCTGTTTTGATTTTAATTTTTCAGCAATCATATCACAGGCTTGGTTTATAAGTTTATAAACCTCTTCAAAACCATCTGCTCCGCCATAATATGGATCTGGGACTTCTCTTACGGATGTATTTCCCTCCTCCAATAAAAGTTTTACCTTTTCAATTTCATTTTTATCATCAGTCAAAGCTATGATGTCATGGTAATTACTTAAGTCCATGGCGTAAATAACGTCAAACTGGGCAAAATCGATGGTGCTGAATTTTCTGCATCTTTGACCAGAAATATCTATGCCATATTTTTTGGCAACAGCCACTGACCTCTTATCAGGATTATTTCCAATATGATATCCTGCGGTACCGGCAGAATCAACTAAAACAACCTGTGAATCAGTTTTTGACTTTAGTATGCCTTCGGCCAATGGCGACCTGCAGATATTGCCCAGGCATACCATAAGAACCTTTGTTTGCATAACTTGATCAGGAAAATTTCTTTGTTAAATCTTCGATGTATTTTCTAAACTGCTTATCTGTTTCCGCCAGATTATCCACTGTTTTGCATGCGTGAAGTACAGTCGCATGATCCCTTTTGCCTATCTGTGAACCGATACTCGCCAACGAAGCTTTAGTAAACTTTTTGGCAAAAAACATTGCTAGTTGTCGTGCTTGAACTATATGTCGTTTCCTTGTTTTGGATTGTAAGGTGGCAACATCCATTTCAAAGTAATCAGAAACAACTTTTTGTATGTAGTCTATAGATACTTCCCTTTTTGTGTTTTTTACAAATTTCTCAACCACTTGTTGTGCCAATTCAAGGGTAACTTCTTTCTTATTGAAGGAAGATTGAGCAATAAGGGAAATTATGGCACCTTCCAATTCTCTAATATTTGTCTTAATATGTTTGGCAACATATTCAACTATATCATCAGGCATTTCAACACCATCCCGGTATAGTTTATTTCTTAAAATGGATATACGGGTTTCATAATCAGGATTTTGAAGCTCGGCTGATAAGCCCCATTTAAAACGAGACAGTAAACGTTGTTCAATATCCTGCATATCTACAGGAGCCTTATCTGAAGTTAGAATAACCTGCTTTCCATTTTGGTGTAAATGATTGAAAATATGAAAGAAAACATCTTGTGTACCCGATTTTCCTGATAAGAATTGTACATCATCAATTATGAGCACATCGATTAACTGATAAAAATGAATAAAATCATTTCTGGTGTTTTTCTTTACAGATTCAATGTATTGCTGTGTGAATTTTTCAGCAGATATATAGAGTACTGTACGCTCAGGGTATTTATCTTTAATTTCAACACCTATTGCATGAGCAAGATGTGTCTTACCCAGACCTACACCTCCAAATATCAAAAGAGGATTAAAAGAAGTTCCGCCGGGTTTATTTGCCACGGCCATTCCAGCAGATCTTGCCAGCCTGTTGGAATCACCTTCCAGGAAATTATCAAAATTGTAATTTGGATTAAGCTGAGATTCTATCTTAATATTTCGAATTCCCGGTATTACAAAAGGATTCTTTAATTCCGGATTTTTAGATTTAATAGGAACATCCATTTCCTGTGGATTAACACTGCCCCGGTTTGAACTTGGAATTTGCTCTGTAAATGGTTCTCTGTTCCCGTAGGTATTCTCCATCTTAATAATATACACAAGCTTGGCATTTTCTCCAAGCTCTTTAGTGAGCCCAACCTTAAGTAACTTTACATAGTGTTCTTCCAGCCATTCATAAAAGAACTTACTTGGGACCTGGATGCTTAATGCGTTGTCAGATAATTTTACCGGTTTGATGGGCTCAAACCATGTTTTGAATGCCTGCGGTTGGATGTTATCTTGTATAAAGGCCAAGCAATTGTTCCAAACGGAATTAGCAGTAACACTCATATTAAAGGATATCTTATTTTGCTGGTTAGAGATTTAACTAAATTGGTCAAAGAAAATGCCTAATTTGGCATTCTTAAGAGCGAGACAAATATGTGAACAAATATTCTAAAAAAAAAATCATTTTGGGTTGAATATTTTCTTTTTTTTTTGGATGTTCGTCGCCCTCCTATGGTAACATAATAAATATATACTTTTTAGCTGATAAATTATGCTTTTTTATCGATTTTCTTTTAGGGTTCGTTATGGTGAAACTGATCAAATGGGAGTGGTGTATCATGGGAATTATGCACAATACCTGGAGATGGGAAGGGTTGAATGGCTAAGGGCTTTGGGTATTTCTTACAAAAGCATGGAAGAAAACGGTATAATCTTACCCGTAATTTCCTTACAGTTGAAATTTATAAAATCTGCGGTTTATGACGATCTTATTACGGTTGTGACAAAACTTAAAAAAACACCCTCAGTCAGAATAGAATTTGACTACGAAATTTACAATGAAGCAAATGAACTTTTAGTGGAGGCAAACACTGTTTTGGCATTTGTAAATATGAAGACCAAAAAACCTGTTAAATGCCCTGATTATCTGATGGATAAACTACTAAATTCAGAGAATGATTCAATAGCTGATTTAACTTAGTCCTGAAAAGAATTCCTGTTTAAAGTCTAGTTATCTAATTTTAATATAGAGACTCCGTTGATACCTTTAAAATTCTTTTCCACATGATCTGCGTCAATAAGTTTTACGGAGATTTCAATAGTACAATCCAATGACATGTTCTGCTTAATGATTTCAATTGGATTTTGTTTAATTATGCGCATTACCTTGCTAAGAAGGGGATAATTAAAGCTCAGTTCATAATTGACTTTAACCGACTTTTCAATAATAGAAGAAGATTCCAAAGCTAATTGTGCAGCTGCCCGATAAGCAGATATTAGTCCTCCAACACCTAACTTAGTGCCTCCAAAAATGCGTGCTACAGCTATCAGTACATTTGTTAATCCGAAAGACTTAATTTGACCGTATATGGGCATTCCTGCTGAGTTGTTTGGTTCCCCATCGTCATTTGCTCTATAACTTTGTTTTTCTATACCCACTCTCCATGCATAGCAAACATGATTTGCAGTTGGGTGCTTTTTACGAAGATTATCTATAATTTGTTTTATTTCCCTCTCATTTGTTATTGGAAAAGTATAGGCATAAAACTTACTCTTGCGGTCCTTATAAAGTATACCGTCTGATGCCTTGGATATTGTTTTATATATATCAATTTTATTTTCCATCAAAAGAATGCCACTAAAATAATACTTATAACTGCCAACAAGATACCACCCCAGTTTTTAGGGCTGATCTTTTCTTTGAATAATACAATACCGAGTAAGGTTGAAAACATTACGATGGCAACATTATTTAGTGTAAAAATGGAAGCACTGTTCAGTGTTTCATTTTGAAGCGCTCTTAATAAAAAGAAAATAGAGAAGAAATTGGGAACTCCGAGAGCAATACCCCCCAAAACATTTTTGAAATTAAGTTTTAAGGGTTTTTTTAATGATCTTAAGAGAATAAACAAGATTCCGGTACAGGCTGCAGCACCAAATACAGTGGCTGAAAATATTGGAAATTCATTTGTTGATACATGATTTTCTTCCATGTATTTTATGCTCGCGTCAATAATGCCTGAACCTAAAAAAACCATCACAGGCAACAAAAGAGTTCTTTTTTGAATAGCACGGGGCGCATCTTTCACAGATGCAAAATATACCGCAGCCAATGCCAATATAATACCCGATGTTTTAAAAAAGCTGAGTTTTTCGTTATATAATATCAGTCCCAGTATCACAGGGATCACCAATGACATTTTGGTGGCAACAGATGCTACCGATACTCCCAGGCGTTGTGATGTCTTTGCCATAAGATTAAAGACCACGATAAACAGAATACCTAATAACAACGTACCATAAAACCAATCATTTTTTGGAATTTCATATAACTGTACAGGCTTGTTGTAAAATAGAATTCCAACCAGACAGGCGGTAATATAATTTATAATTATCGCATAAATAGTCTGGACCTTGTGTGTGTCAAATAATTTAAAAATTACAAATATCAGACTTGAAAAAAGGATACTTAATAAAAGGTCTAGCATTTTAATATTTTAGTATTTAGGTCTAAAATATCCTCTTCACCAACCTTAAGGTTCCAGCATGTAATGCCTAATTCTGCAGCCGCAGAGGTATGTACTTTACTGTCGTCTATAAAGAAGGTTTTTTCTGCATTGAGATTATTTGAATTCAGTACATATTCAAAGATGGCGGCTTCGGGTTTTCTCAAATTTATCTGATGAGATAAATAGAACTTTTCAAAACAGTTTTTAAAACGTTTATACCTTTCTTCACCCATTCTCTCCTGCACAAATTTTATGTGCAATTCATTCGTATTACTTAACAGGAAAAGACGATATTCTTTTTCGTCAGCTAATTTTTCAATAAATTTTAGTCGTTTTTCCGGGAAATCAAGAATTATAGAGTTCCAGGCGTGAATTAAATCCAATCTGCTTGCTTTGGGAAACA
>Ga0316197_10001037_pt1 | contig 19718 bp, 13 predicted proteins | sample OudBiesiAoxic_MG_FD_204939 | JGI IMG/M metagenome (GOLD analysis project Ga0316197, IMG submission 204939) | Coastal sediment microbial communities from Oude Bieten Haven, Netherlands - site A oxic | ecosystem: Environmental > Aquatic > Marine > Coastal > Sediment | place: Netherlands... | reverse complement strand
TGGCAGGCCTTGGGACTCCATGTCAGCGATCCATGCGTCGCGTGCGGGGGCTGCTGCGGCCGCGCGGAATTCCTCAAGGACTTCAGGCGCGATCTCGACCTTTTGCACACCTTTTTCCTCAAGCACGACATCCCAGCGCTTCAGCAACTCAGCGTAGTTCGCAAGGTAGTGGTCCAGCGCTTCCTCTACCGAAGAATCAAGCGCTTCGCGCTCGTTATCGGACAGCGACTCGTAGGCGTCGATGTTCACGACCACAGGGCAGTTCACCGTGCCGGGGTTCAGGTTGGCTGTCCACCAGTCCGCCTGATTGATCGTGCCAAAGCTCAGGTGCGCGTGCTGGGCAAACGCCACCGTGTCAACAACGCCGGATTCCATCGCCTGATAGGCTTCTGTCGCGGTCACGGATGTGGGGACGGCACCAACGGCTTCAAATGCCTTGCCCAGACCACCTGTGGCGCGGACGCGCATGCCTTTGAAATCCTCAAGAGTTGTCCGAGGTTCGCCGGTGCCAACAAGGTTGTACTGAGGCATGGGCGAGGTCATGAGCAGCTTGGCGTTCCACTGTGCCATTTCCTCGGCTGCAGCAGGGTGTGCATAGACGGCACGCGATACGGCGCGTTCCTGCTCAAGGTTCTCAACGCCCAGGAACGGCAGTTCCAGAACAGTAACAACGCGGTTCTTGTCGGCGTGATAGCCCGCGCAGAACTGCGCCATTTCGAACGCGCCAATGGAAATACCGTCAAGGTTTTCGCGGTTCTTCGACAGACCGCCATAGCTGATGTTCATGGTAAACTCGCCACCGGTCTTTTCGGATACAAGCTCGGCGATCTTTTCGACATGTTCAGTGAACGCACGGCGCTTGCCCCAGACAGAGACGTTCCATTCAGTTGCCGCAGCTTCGCTGACAAATGCAAAGCTAATGGCGCAAACAGCTGCGCCGCTCAAAAACTTGGTCATTGATGTTTCTCCCGTTACTGCGCGCCCTCCGCGGCGCGCTTGGCGTGCAAGCTAGCGTGATGGCAGGGGACTGCCAACCCCGTGCGTTCATCAGGCGGACCGCCCTGAGACAGATTGGCGCAGAGCAGATGGTCGTCGCCTGATTTTTTAACCTGTCCAAGCGGTTTTGGGTGTGGCTGCCGAGTGAAACCAGCGCCCGGTCCCAAACAGACTGCGCTGAGCCGCTGTTCCTTTTCCGGCAAATCACAATGCAAAAGTTTACAAACCGATGGCGCGCACGGAAAATCCTTTACAGCGAAACCCTCTCTTTCCAGTTGCTTGTTCCTTTCCCTTCACAGCGCGTTATGATCACGGGCGAGGAGAAGCGTCGACATCGTAGCAAACTACCGTCTGACGCAAAAAGACTGCCAAGGGAGGAACGACCGATGTCCGATAAGGATGCAAAAACATATCCACCATCCGACGAGATGGCCGCAAGCGCACATGTGAACGCTGCCCGCTATACTGAGATGTACGAAGCCTCGATCAACGATCCGGAAGGCTTCTGGCGCGAGCAAGGGGCGCGTGTGGATTGGATGAAGCCCTTCAGTCAGGTCAAGGACGTCGATTTCACACTCGGTAGCGTCAAGATCAACTGGTACGCCGACGGCCAGCTGAACGTGGCCGCCAACTGCATTGACCGCCATCTTGAAACACGCGGCGATCAGACCGCGATCATCTGGGAACCGGACAGCCCTGATGATGAAGCGCAGCACATCACCTATAACGAACTGCACGGCCACGTCTCGCGCATGGCAAATGTTCTGAAGAACCTCGGGATCGGCAAAGGTGACCGCGTGGTAATCTATATGCCGATGATCCCAGAGGCCGCCTACGCGATGCTGGCCTGTGCACGGATTGGGGCCATTCATTCCATCGTTTTCGCAGGCTTCTCGCCGGACGCTCTTGGCGCGCGGGTGAACGGCTGTGACGCAAAGCTGGTGATCACCTCCGACGGTGCGCCGCGCGGCGGTCGGGTGACGAACCTTAAGGATAACGTCAATCAGGCGCTGCTCAACGACTTTGACGACGTCAAATGTCTGGTCGTGAAACGTACGGGCCAACAGGTCGCTTGGCGCGGTGATCTGGATTTCTGGCTGCATGAAGAGCTTGAGAAAGTTTCAGACGACTGCCCACCGGAGGCAGTAGGTGCCGAAGACCCCCTGTTTATTCTCTATACGTCCGGTTCAACCGGTCAACCGAAGGGCGTTGTACACACAACAGGCGGCTATCTTGTCTATGCTGCGATGACCCACGAGATCACCTTCGATTACCACGATGGCGATATCTATTGGTGCACGGCTGATGTCGGCTGGGTTACGGGCCACAGCTATATTGTCTACGGTCCGCTGGCCAATGGCGCCACAACGCTGATGTTCGAAGGAGTGCCAACCTACCCTGACGCCAGCCGTTTCTGGCAGGTCTGCGAAAAGCACAAGGTCAACCAGTTCTACACCGCCCCCACAGCCATCCGTGCGCTGATGGGTCAAGGCAATGATTTCGTGACCAAATGCGATCTCAGCAGCCTCAAGGTGCTGGGAACAGTGGGTGAGCCGATCAACCCTGAAGCCTGGAACTGGTATAACAACGTTGTCGGACAGGGCCGTTGCCCGATTGTCGACACGTGGTGGCAGACTGAAACCGGCGGGCACCTGATGACCCCCCTGCCCGGTGCGCATGCCATGAAACCGGGGGCTGCGATGAAACCGTTCTTCGGCATCCAGCCCAAGGTGCTGGAACCTACCACCGCCGAGGAACTTACCGACAATCCCGCCGAAGGCGTGCTTGTCATCGCGGACAGCTGGCCGGGTCAGATGCGCACCGTTTGGGGCGATCACGAGCGGTTTGAGAAAACCTATTTCGCGGACTACCCCGGTTATTACTTCACTGGTGACGGGTGCAAACGGGACGCGGATGGCGATTACTGGATCACGGGGCGCGTTGACGACGTGATCAACGTGTCCGGCCACCGGATGGGCACCGCAGAAGTCGAAAGCGCGCTGGTTGCGCATTCAAAGGTCGCCGAAGCAGCGGTTGTCGGCTACCCCCATGATATCAAGGGACAGGGCATCTATTGCTATGTGACGCTGATGGGGGGCGAAGAAGCCACCGATGAATTGCGGACAGAATTGCGCAACTGGGTGCGCAACGAGATTGGCCCCATCGCCTCGCCAGACCTGATCCAATGGGCGCCCGGCTTGCCCAAGACCCGGTCGGGCAAGATCATGCGGCGCATCCTGCGCAAGATTGCCGAAGATGATTTTGGGGCGTTGGGCGACACGTCAACACTTGCAGAACCGGCTGTTGTCGATGACCTGATCGAAAACCGGATGAACCGAAAAAGCTGACGCGCCTGCCATCGCTCAGGAATAAAAGCACAGAATTGCCGCGATCCGGACCTGATATGGTCCGGGTCGCGTTTTAGTTTCTGGCCCGACAGTCCACGCGCGCTATCTGACGCGCGAGGTAGACAGGAAAGGCCAAAGCATGGGCATCTATGGACAAATCGGTCAGGGCGTGGCACCGCACAGCGCGATGGACAACGACATGATTTCATTTGCGCCAACCGACGGGCGTGCCCTGCGCAGCGCCTTTGGGCGCTTTGGCACAGGTGTGACCGTCATCACGACGTTTACCGAAAGCGGTCCTCTGGGCATGACGGCAAATTCGTTTTCATCAGTATCTCTGGATCCGCCGCTGGTGCTGTGGTCTGCGGCGCTGCGGTCCAAACGGCATGATGCATTTGCCAATGCCAAGCACTATTGCATCCACATTCTGGGCGAGGACCAGCAGGATGTAGCGCATCATTTTGCGACGCAAGGACATGATTTCAGCGACTTTGGCTGGACCAAGGGGCCGGATGGCGCACCGCAACTGTCTGGATGTCTGGCGGCGTTTCACTGCGAGCGTTTCGCGGTGCACCCGGCTGGGGATCATTCCTTGATCGTGGGACAGATCAGGCACGCAGCCGAACGTCCCGGCGAAGGGGCAGGATTGCTCTTTGACCAAGGCCGGTTTGGGACGTTCAAGCCGAAAACCTAATAATCTTTCTCGAAAAATACCCCGATACCGCTGTTGCCGTCAGAGCCTAGCGTTGCCTTGCCTTTGAGGTTCGACGTGATGTCGAGGTTGAGCGACACCTCACCCGTGCCATCCGATGCGGCCGTTACGTCCGTATAGACATTTTCCGAGATGTACTTGCCCGCGCGCACTGCCGTCGCGCCGCTGTCGGTTGTCGTGATATCCAGATCGTCCAGACCGAAGCCCTGGCGTAGATTGCTGATCACACCCACGCCACCGCGCCCCGCCAAGGTGGCAACGGCATTGGCCAGTTGCAGCGCCTGAAATGGCGAAATTTCAGATATTTTCCGCCCAAATAGGAGCTGGGCCAAGACCTCGTCCTGCGGTGCCTCGGGCGTGGATTCAAAGCTGACCTTGGGCGCGTCTGCTGGTCCGTCGACAACGACGCGTACTTCGCCCGTCTGCGTGTTCGTTGCAGAGACAAAGCGAATGTAGGGGATCAAATCACCCTGAAACTGGATTGAGCCCTCGATCAGATCAAACCGTTTTCCAAGGATGTCCAAGCGTCCCCGCAACAGGTCGAAACGACCGGCAGAGATGATCCTGTTGGTGTTGCCGGTTAGCCTGAGTGTGCCGCCAAGTTCCGCATCCAAGCCACGCCCTCGCACAAAGATGCGGTTCGGTGCATTGACCCGGAAGTTCAATCCAAATCCCTCCCCGCTGCGGGCCGCAGGATCGTCGCCCGCAGCGGCAGTATCCAACCCCGCCTTGCGGCGGGTGGACATGACGGGTCGCGTCGCACCGATGTGCGTGATCGGGGGAATATCGCCGATGCTGGTCAGACCGGTCGAGGGCACGTTTACCGTTGTCTCTCCAACATCGACCTGCCCATCGATTCGCGCGCCGCCTGTCAGCGGCCCCGCCAGGCGCATCGCGCCACTGACAGAGGTGCGGTAAAGACGAGGGTCGATCAGTACGACATTTTCAAGCCCGATCTGGATATCGGCAGGCATTGAGGGTGTGAGGGTTATTGCCCCGTCTGCACGCACTCTGCCGCCATTGCTTGCGTCTGCGCTGACCTCAAGCTGTGCACGGTTGTTGGCGATGCGGATGTCGGCGGCGATCCCTTGCAGCGCAAGTCGCAGGTTGGGGGCACTGAACGTCGCCGCTTGGGTACGGATTGTACCCGACACTGACGACAGCGCCGCAGGGCCATTCACGCTTAGGTCAAATTGCGCCTGGCCTTGCAAATCGCGCGGTGCCAGAAACGGACGGCTGAGCCCCAAGGGCGCAGATCCATTGATGTTCAGGTTCAGGGTTCTATCACCGTTGACCAGCCCGGCGACAGTAGCTTGCGTGCCAGACGGTCCGCTCGCGTTCGTGTCAAGCCGCCAACCGGTACCTTCCCTGCGCGCAGTTCCGTTGACATTAAGTGGCCCGTTAACCTTGTCGACCAGCGCCCCGATGTTGGGCATGCTCAGACTGAAATCGACATTCGCCCGTGGCCCCGTCACCACCCCGTCGACGACTGCCTGCGCAGAATATGGACCTGATGCGGTCGCTTCCACCGCGATACCGTCAGTCGTTTGCCTGACAACACCGTTCGCTGACAAGGGGCCGGAAACGCCGGGGGCAACCGGGTTCACGTTTGGCATCGAAAGATCAAAGGACAGGCGCATGTCCGGCCCAGTGGCCAACCCCTCAACAAGCGCGGTAGCACCATACGGACCACTTGCGCGGGTATCGATCATGAAACCCTGATCCGTCTGACGCAGTGTGCCTGTCGCATTCAACGGGCCAGAGACTTGCGGCACCAGCGGGCGCAAGTCCGGCAATGACAGATCAAAGCTGACATTCACCTGTGGTGCGACCATCCCCTGAACGTCTGCCGTGACCTGATAGGGACCGGTGGCACTGGTGTCGATCTGCCAACCGTTTGGCGTCTGGCGCAGCGTGCCGGTAGCGCTAACCGGCCCTTCGACCTGTTCCGCGAATGGTTTGGCATCAGGGACGTCTGCCGTGAATTGCAAGGATGCATTACGGCCTGTGGCCAGTCCTTGAGCTGTCAGCGCCGCGCCGTAGGGGCCATTGGTTGCGGCATCAATTGTCCAGCCCGCCGTATTCTGGAAAGCCGTCGCAGTCACGCTCACGGGGCCCGAGTACTGAGGAACGACAGGCCCGATATCTTTCAGTTGGAAACGCGCCTCCGCCCGGCTGTTATCGGTCCGCAACTCGGCCTGTCCGGCCAGGCTTAGTGCGTCGTTCTCAAGCACAAGGTCCCGTAAGAACGTCCCTGTTTCATCTCGTCTCGCTGCGAGGCTTACATCCGTGCGACCGGCCAGAACCGCGTCAGCCTGCGGAATGCCAACAGCAAGGTCCTGCGTATTTCCCGTTGCGGTAACGTCGAATTGGCCACTTAGCGGCACGACCCTACCGTTCAGCGCCAATGTCGTCTGTCCGTCCAATTCTTGCCCAGCAAGAGCCGAAAACCGGCTAAGATCACGGGCCTCCAGCGTTGCGTCAAGCTGCGTGCTCAGACCGGTCTCGACCCCCTCAATCCGCGCGGTGCCGGACAGCTGATAGCCCGTCCCAGAAATGTTCAGACCGCTGATCTCCAAGGGCTGACCTTCGGTGTAGGCAATGTTTGCCTGCCCGCGCAGCTGCTGACCCAGAGCCTCGGACAACGCCTGATCCAACAGGGCAAGCCCGTCGGTTGCAAAACTCAAATCGCCGTTGAACTGGCCAACCCGGCCAACATTCGCCTGCAACACACCATCCAGCGACAGTGACGTCTGATCGATGGACACACCGTTCAGCGACAGCCCGACAATGTCAAAAGCGGCGTCGATGGCATCGCCGTTGGCGGCATCATAATTAACGCGCAGAGTCACGTCCTCTACGGATGTACCATCGCCCCCCACCGGCAGCAGGATCGGTGTGCCATCAGAGTTGGCAACGCGCCCGCTGATATCGATCAGGCTGGGCCAACGCTCTTGATTCAGGGTGACCTTTCCTTCCAATTGCGCGGCCTGCGCGTTCAAGGCGAAGGTGCTGATCTCAATTGCACCACTGCTTTCCAGCAGGGCATCAATGGTCAGGTTGACGTCTTCGCCGAAAAACTCCCGATAGCGGGGGGCAAGCAAGGCCGTGATATCCCCGCCGATATCGGCCTGAACGCGGCGGTCCGGCGTGTCCGAGGCACGGCGCGGTGTCTGGGTGCCGAGCGTAACCTGACCGGCAAGCCGTTCCGCACCGTCGGTTGCGACGGCGACATCGGCAGTAAAGTCATCCAACGGACCGCTGCCCTCTACGGACATGTTCACGGTCGGCTGGCCCGGCAGGTTCAGCACCTTTGCGGCGATACCTTCTGCGCCCTCATCCAGCTTAAGCAACAGATCTAGCATACTGTCACTGCGTTCAAAGTTGGCTTTCACTATGAACTCGCCACGTTTGGCATCGGTGCGGCGTGCCTGCATGTCTAAATTCGCCAATTCGTCATTCAGCCGCGCCGAGGCGGTGACAGACAACTGCGCGGCCTCGCCCAACAGCGGCGCGCCGAGATTGATCTGCGCGATAGAAAATGCCTCGATCCGGATGGCAACCGGGAGTTCGGGCAAGCTGAACGGCGCTGCCTCGGCGTCGGGCAACGCGTCTTTCTCCGGGACAGGCAGACGGTCTACGTCCAACCGCTCAGCCGACAGGCTCTGAACTTCCAGACGTCCCCGCAACAAGGCAGAGCGGTTCCACTCCAGCATCACGTCGTCCAGCGTCAGCCAGATGCCGTCGCTATCCGCTATCGTCATCCGGTCAAAGGAAGCCGAAGAACTGAGCGCGCCGGCAAAGCCGTCAATGCTGACCGTGCGCCCCGCACCGCTGAGCAAATCCTGAAGGGTGCGTGTCAGAAAGCCCTTGTCATCCTCTTGGGCAATGGCGGCGGTCAGAGACAGGATATAGAAGACGGTGACCGTCAGGAAATGAGCCAGGAACCGCATCAGAACGATTGACCTATACCGATGTAGACCTGAAAGTTCTCGTCAGTTTCAGGTCCGGACGTCGGCACGGCAAGGTCCAACCGTATCGGACCGATCCCGGTGTTGTACCGCAGCCCGACCCCTGCACCCGAATGCCATTCACCAGAGCCATCGTAGAATTCCTCCGATCCGACATAGCCGCCGTCCACAAATCCCACCAAACCGATCATATCGGTGATCTTGACCCGCGCTTCGGCGGAAACGGCCATAAAGCTGCGTCCACCCGCGACATTACCTCCGCCCAGATCAACTCCGAGCGCCTGATAAGGCTGGCCGCGCACCGTCCCGCCGCCGCCCGAGTAGAACAGGTAATCCGCCGGGGCCTCGCTTAGGTCTGGTCCATAGACTGATCCCAATTGTCCGCGCAGCGCGAAAGTGACAGGTCGGGCGGTGCCGAATGTCCGGTAGATCCGGGCATCGACGAAACTGCGCACGCCGTTATCAGAACCACTGACCGCCAGAAACGGGGTAACCCCTGCCTTGATGTAGTAGCCTTTCTGCGCGTCCAGCATGTTGTCGCGGTAGTCGAACTCGGCCCCCAACGGCAGGGTCAGAAGCGTATATCTATTTTCGCCGAACACATCGCGCGTTTCAGCCCTGCGCAATCCGAGGCCCAGCGTATAGGTGCGGTTTTCATTCGCGATGCGCTTGATACCGGCCCCAATATCCGCCCGGCGGGAAAAGAAATTCACTTCATCCAACTGCTCGATCTGAGCCAACGCATAGAAATCCGTGTCTTCATTGAAGGTTGCTGGTCGTTCAAATCGCACCCCAAGGCGGTAATCTTCCCCGCCTGAGTTGCCACCTATACCTTTTACCTCACCTTCAACACGAAGCCGCTCTGCCCCACCGAAAAAGTTGCGGTGCAGCCAGAAGGCGCTCAATGTCAGTCCTTCGAGCGATCCAAGCTCGGCTCCGAAACCGAAGCGGCGCGGCGGCGCCTCTGTCACCTGTGCGGTAATCGGCAGCGTGTCGTTCGGGCCGATACGGTCTGCTTCTATCAGGGCAACGGCGTTGAAGGTGCCTGTGCGGCGCAAGCGTGCCGTGGCAAGGCGCAATTCATCGGGGGAATAGGTCTGGCCTACGGGCAGGCCTGCGATCTCAAGAATGCGCTCGGTCCTGACCGCCTGATTGCCTTTCACCCTCAGCGGGCCAAATCGCAGCTTTGGCCCCGGTGCCAGACGCAGATCAGCGTTGATCGTCCTGTCGGGGTGCCGTGCGGTCAATTCCTGGCTGGCAAGTTCGACCTTCGCGTGGCCCTGCGCACGCCAACCATCCACACCCTCTGCCACCGCGTCTTTCAGCACGCTCAAGCGAGCGGTCTGACCTGTGGCAAATCCCTCAGGCAGGGTCGTACCGGGGGCCACCGGCGCGATTGTGGCGCGACCAAACCGAAAGGACGGGCCGGGATCAACCTTGATTACGGCGGTGTCGATCTTGCGCGGCGGCTGGACTGGAGGAATGTTTGCAGCATCAATGCCGTCGAGCGTGATTGTGATAACGGGGCCGAAATGCCCGTTGTCGTAAAGAACGGCCAGCAGACGACCGTAATCGGCCTGAGCCGCTGCGACAACTTCTTGGGTTGAGGGGGTGATTTCTTCTGCGGATTGCTCAAACAGCAATGACCCGCCTTGCAGGCTCTGAAAGAGATCGCTGTCTTGCGGGATGCCTGTCAGACGGACGTCAGCAGCATGCCCCGCCACTGCAAATATCGCGAAGCCTATGGCACAGATACCCTGCGCCAGCCTTATTGAAATCCAATGCTCTGCCGTCAATTGCACACCAATCGCCCTTATTTTGCGCCCGGACCGTCGCGGTTGGCCGCGATCATCTCCCGACATCTGGGTCTGTATTTGAGTTAGGACGATCTAATGCCAAGTCACCATAGAGCGCAAACAATCTATTCCATCAGAACCGGGATCACTTTACCGATCACGGGAACGCGCCAACTCGGTACAAATTTCAAATAGCCGATGTTTTTGCCAGCTGCTTCTCGGAATTATGGCATGCGACCGCACGAAGGTCCGATACGGGCTGCGTCACGGGTTGCTTGGCCCGGCACTCCGCCGTCGCGAGCGGACACCGCGGATGATAGTAACATCCGGACGGCGGCGACAGGGGTGAAGGCACTTCTCCTTCTATCGTGTCAAAACGCACAAGCTCATCAGCATCCAGCACCAGCTTGGGCACGCTGCCGAAAAGCGCTGCGGTATAGGGGTGGGCCGGATTGCCAAAAACTTCGGCGACCGGTCCCAGTTCGACAATCCTGCCAAGGTACATGACAGCCACCCGGTCACTGACGTGCTGCACGACAGAAAGGTCATGGCTGATAAACACTGTGGTCAGCCTCAGGTCACGCGTCAGTTCCAGAAACAGGTTGATAATCTGCGCCTGTATCGACACGTCCAATGACGCGACAGGTTCGTCACAGATCAGCACGTCGGGCTGCATGGCAAGTGCGCGCGCAATCGCGATCCGCTGGCGCTGCCCCCCCGAGAACTGATGCGGATAGCGATCAACCCAGACAGGATCGAGGCCCACCCGTTCAAACCATTCCGCGACATAGGTCCGCGCATTTGATTTCGTCGTGAGACCGTGGGCGATGGGCCCCTCGGATACGGTATCACCCACCTTCATGCGCGGATCAAGGCTGGCAAACGGATCCTGAAACACGGTCTGAACGCGCGTCGTCACCTTCGTGCCATTCTGCATTACAGAAGCGCCATCAATGGAAACGGTGCCAGATGTTGGCGACAGGATGCCCGCGATCAGACGGCCCAGTGTGGATTTGCCACAGCCGGATTCGCCTACCAAACCCAGCGTCTCGCCCCTGCGCACGCTCAGCGTCACGTCTGATACCGCCCGGACCGACCGGGTCTCAACTTTTCCGCCCAGCCTGGCTGCAATTTTCTCACCCGTGCTGAGGTTTGGTCCGAAAAGACGGCTCACATCATTGATCTGCACAAAATCGTTCATGTGAGGGCCTCTGCCGTGTGACCAACCGGGTGGAAACACCGCCAGCCGCGACCACCCGCTGTCTGCATCTCTGGCTCCGCCATGCAGGCCTGTGTCGCAAACTCGCAGCGCGGGGCAAAGGGACAGCCCGGCGGCAGGGACAGCAGCGACGGCGTGGTGCCAGGAATTTGCGTGAGTGGCGTGCCCGGCGCAGTCATAGCTGGAAGCGAGGCAATCAGGCCAGCCGTGTAGGGATGTCGCGGATCGCGCAGCAGTGTAGCCGTTGGCCCCTGCTCCACGATCCGGCCTGCATACATGACCGCCAACTTGCTGGCGAGGCTTGAAACCACGGCAAGGTCATGGCTGATCCAGATCAGGGCGGTGCCGGTCTCGGCCGCAAGATCGCGCATCTGGAAAAGGATCTGTGCCTGAATGGAGACATCCAGCGCCGTTGTCGGTTCATCAGCCACGATCACCGCAGGACGGTGCAACAGGGCAATAGCGATGGCGACGCGTTGGCGCATACCGCCCGAAAATTCATGCGGATAGGCGCGCAGCCGTGCCGATGCCGAAGGTATGCCGACCTGTTCCAGCAACTGCGCCGAGCGCGCCTCTGCCGCACGCTTGCTGAGCCGCTCATGCGCGTCGATGGCCAGCCGCATCTGCTGGCCAATGGTCAGCATCGGGTTCAGCGTTGCGATAGGATCCTGAAAGATCATCGAAATTTCCCGGCCACGCCGCTTACGCAGTTCCACATCGGAAAGCGTGGTAAGCTCGGTACCCTGCAATCTGATCGACCCTTCGACGATACGGCCCGGTTCATCCACCAGACCCAGTAGCGAAAAGCCGGTGACGGTCTTGCCCGAACCGCTTTCGCCGACCAGCCCCATGATCTCTCCGGGGGCCAGATCGAATGACACGTCATCGACCGCCTTGACCACGCCTGCACGGGTAAAGAAATGGGTGCGCAAATTCTGAACGCTGAGAACAGGATCGGTCATCGGCGCAGCCTCGGATTGAACTGGTCGCGCACCTGATCACCCACGATGTTGATCGCCACGATCAGGATGATCAGCGCCACGCCCGGATAGACCGAAATCCAGTAGCGCCCGCTCATCATGTAAGGGAACCCGTTCGAGATCAGCATGCCCAGCGACGGCTCTGTCACCGGCAAGCCGAGGCCAAGGAAGCTGAGCGTCGCCTCAAGCGAGATGGAGTTGGCGATCTGCACGGTGGCCACAACGATCAGCGGCGGCGTGCAGTTTGGGAGCAGATGCCGCAGGACCACCAAGCGACTGCTGAGCGGGGTTGCGACGGCCGCCTCAATGTAGTCTTTGCCGCGCTCCGCTTTGGCCGCGCCATAAGCTGTGCGCGCGAAATACGCGTATTGCGCCGCCACTAGCGCGCCGATCAATTGCGCCTTGCCCTGCCCCAGCAGTGCGACGATGACCAGCGCCAGCAGGATCGCAGGAAAGGACAACTGCAAATCCACCAACCGCATGATCAACGCTTCAACGCGTCCGCCGATATAGGCCGCAAGGATGCCCAGCGCCGACCCGATGGTCAGCGACACGAAACCGGCGGCAAGGCCGATCTGGATCGAAATCCGCAGACCATAGAAAATCGCTGACAGCAAATCGCGCCCCTGCGGATCAGTGCCCAGCAGGTGCGTGTAGCCGCCTGACCCTACGAAACCAGGCGGGCGGCGGCTGTCAATCAAAGACAGGTTCGCCAGATCATAGGGGTTCTGCGGTGATACCAGCGGCGCAAAGATGGCCAACAGGATCATCACTACCACGACAATCAGCGCCACGACGGCGACCCTGTTCTCGCGGAACTCCGCCCAGAAACGGCGCAGCGGTGTGCTGGGCTGGCTCATGCGGTGGCCCCCTTGCGCACGCGCGGGTCAATCAGCGCAAAGACCAGATCAATTACAAAGTTAATCGTCACAAAAAGGAAGGCCACGAGGATGAGGTAGGCCACCATCACCGGTCGATCGAGCACGCCGATGCTGTCAATGATCAGCTTGCCAACGCCAGGCCAGCTAAAGATCGTCTCAGTCACGACAGCAAAGGCCAAGGTCGAGCCCAGCTCAAGCCCGAAGACGGTGATGATCGGAATGGAAATCAATTTGAGCAGGTGCCGGCGCAGGATCGTGCCCTCTGACAGGCCTGCTGCGCGGGCAAACTTGATGGTATCGGTCAGCATGATCTCGCGCGTACCGGCGCGCGCCAGCCGGATCATCATCGCCAGCTTGAACAGCGCCAGATTGATCGCAGGCAGCACGATGTGGCTGAGCCCATTCAACGTCGGGAATGACCATGCGACACCCCAGATATCCAAGGTTTCGCCCCGTCCCCCGGCAGGCAACCAGCCAAGGTTCACGGCAAAAGTCAGGATCAGGATCAGCCCGACCCAGAAGGTCGGCACCGAAAACCCCAGCACCGACACCGCCATGATCGTCTTGGAGAGCCAACTGTCGGGCCGGTATCCCGCGTAGACGCCCAGTGTCACGCCCAGAACCGTGGCGGTGATGACCGAAATCAGCACCAGTTCCAACGTTGCAGGCAATCGCCCGCCGATCAGTTCCAATACCGGAATGTTATAGACAAAGGACCGCCCCAGATCCCCCTGAAGGAGGTTGCCCATGAAAATGAAGTATTGCTCGTAAAGAGGCCGGTCGAGGCCCAGCCTGCGGATCGCCTCGGCACGAATTTCCTGCGTCGCTTCGGGTGGGATCACGATATCGATGGGATTGCCGATGGCATACACACCACAAAAGACAATCACTGACATCACGGCCATGACGCCAACGGCCTGCAGAAAACGCTGAATGATAAAGCCGAGCATCAGCTCTCCTTACGGGCAAAACAAGGGCCGGACGACATCTCAGCCGCCCGGCCCAAATCCTATTGCGTCACTCAGGACGCTGGCTTGATAAAGAACGCAAGCGTGTCTTCGTCAAAGCGCGGCATGAAATCGACCGTTCCCGCCTTGGCGCCCCAAACCGTTTGAAGCTGGACGAGCGAGATATAGGCCTTGTCAGCCATCACCTTTTCCATCGCTTCCTCATAGGTCGCGCGGCGCTGCGCCTCGTCCATCATCGTCGCACCGGTTTGCAGCAGCATATCCACGTCATCGTTCTTGTATTCGATGCGGTTATAGGCGCCCAGCTTGACGTCAGGATTGTTGGAGTGCGCCAGACCACCCAAGGTATAGGACGCCTCGCCAGTCAGCGTGCCCCAGCCGTTCATGAACATCGAGTATTCAAGCCGCGCCTGCGCGGGGAAGTAGACGGTTTTGGAGATGGCGTTGACGTTGGTCTTGATACCCACCTGCGTCAGCATCTGGCCCAGACCCTGACAGATGGCGCCGTCACCGGGCAGACGGTCGGCTGTGCAGTACAAGTCCACCTCAAATCCGTCGGCATAGCCTGCCTCTGCCAGCAGTTCCTTGGCCTTCGCGGGATTATATTCCGGCATAGGGATCTTCTCGGACGAACCGAAGAAGCCCGGAGGCATCATCTGATTTGCTGGTTTGCCGAGCCCCTCAAGGACGATTTCAACCATGGTTTCCCGGTCGATGGCGTGATCGATGGCCTGCCGCACTTTCAGATCGCGGAAGGGGTTTTCGTCCAGATCGGACCCGTCAATGGCCCGCACCAGCGGCGTGTCTCCGCGCTGATCAAGCTGCAGGTTCATGATGTAGACGGAATCTCCCTTGATCGCATCGATGTTCGGGTCGCTTTCAAGCGCAAGATAATCCACCGAAGAGACGTAGTTGATGACGTCCACCTGACCCGCTTTCAGCGCAGCAAGACGGGAACTGTCGTTGGGAATTTCCTTGCGGATCACGGTTTCCCACGCGCCATCGCCGCGCCAGTAGTCCGGGTTCTTTTCCAGCACCAGATCGCCTTTCGGCTCCCAACTGACATACTTGTAAGGACCTGTGCCGATCGTGGCCTTGCCGGAGTTGAAACCTTCGGCCGCCGTCTCGGGCGTAGAATAATCCGCCGCAGCCTCGGATGAGACAATGAACAATCGAATGAAGTCATTTGGCAGGGTCGCCGCCTGACCGTCGGTATGAATGTGAATGGTATGGGGGTCGATGATATCAACGCCTGCGACCCGGCGGACATAGATCGCCGTTGTGGTCGGCCCCGTGACCACGGGAATACGTTCGATCGAGAATTTCACGTCCTCGGCGTCAAAGTCGGACCCATCATGGAACTTCACGCCCTCGCGCAGCTTGAATTCCCAGGTGTCTTCATCAACCGGCGACCAGCTTGTCGCCAGACCCGGTTCGATCTGCAGGTCCGTGCCCGACCAGACCAGCGTGTCAAAGATATGCTTGGCCGCTTCGGCATGCGGTCCCAAGGCAGAGAAATGCGGATCCATCGATTCTGGTCCGCCGCGCACACCCATCGTCAGCGTCTGGGCCGATGCGGCCCCCGCCGCAGTCAGACCAACTGCAAACGCCAGAGGTGCAAGGAATTTCTGGTATTTCATGATTTTCCCTTCCCGTTGGTGGAGGAGGCAGCAAACCCCGTCCGGTTGATACTCTTATCATAGCGTTCCATTTGGAACTTGCTTTTCCAGAATGTGCGGAGATACAGTATCCGTCAAGTTCATTTTGGAACTCACCATTGGTTCAACTTGGGATTGCTTGAATATGTCAGGTCCGCAGACCGCCTGTGATCAAGATTTCGGCAAAGATGAAACAGGGGCCAACCCTGACATGCTGAACGCAAAACTGTGGGAGAACCCCTGCCCGTTCACGTTCCGCATCAACTATCTCGCTCTGCTCTACAACACACCGCTTTATAGCTGGATACAGGACACGTATGGGCTGAAGCGGCCCGAATACGTGGTGCTCTATTCCCTGGCGCTGGCCGATGGTGGCAGTGCGCGCGATGTCTCGCGCACCTCGGGTTTTCCAAAAAACACGCTCAGCCGTGCAATCAAGCGATTGGAATTGATGGGTCTGATTGAAGCGCGGTCCAAGGCCCCCGGTGGGGGACGCAGGCAGGCGCTGCATTTGTCAGACAAGGGATGGGCGCTTTTTAACGAAACCCGCCCCGCTTTCGAGGCGCAGGAGAAGAAGATGCTCAAGGTGCTGTCCGATGGTGAGCGGCAGATGCTATTCGAGTTGATGTCAAAGGTCGTCCTGGCCGCAGGCGATTGGGCGGGTGATCTGCCCACCGATGCGACAGCGGGCGCGATCCAAGCAACGAAAGGAATGCCGCAATGAACGTGGCGAACATGAACTGGCGCGACGTCGAAGCCGCTGCCGCACGCGACCCGCGCTGCATCCTGCCTATCGGCTCTACCGAGCAGCATGCGCAACTGTCGCTCTGCGTCGATATGATTCTGGCTGAAAAGGTCAGTACGGACGCGGCAGAGCCTTTGAACATCCCGGTCTTCCCCGTCATGCCCTACGGGCTTGCCCCATATTTCAACGCCTACCCCGGAACGATCTGCCTTCGTGTCGAGACCCTGATGGCCGTCGTGCGCGACGTGGTGGCGTCCTTACGGCGCTCGGGGTTTCGCCAGATCCTCATCGTGAACGGCCACGGCGGCAATAATCCTGTGGGCGCACTGGCGCAGGAATTGATGGCCGAATACGGTGACATCTCGGTCAAGTTTCACAATTGGTGGAACGCGCCCGGGACATGGGCCAAGGCGCAAAGCATCGACAAAACCGGCTCGCACGCCAATTGGATGGAGAACTTTCCCTGGACGCGTCTTGCCCACGCGCCGGCACCAGAGGGTGAGAAACCGATGGTGGACATGGCCCTGATGAAAGCCTCTCCCCCTGACATTGCGCGATCTGTGCTGGGAGACGGGTCTTTTGGTGGCCTTTGGCAGCGCCCCGATGACGAAATGCAGGCGATATGGGACATCGGCGTAGCGGAAACCCGCGAAGCCCTTGAAGGCCCCTGGCCGGATCTGAGCGATGGCTGAACCTGTTCTGATCTGGGGCGCGGGAGCCATTGGTGGCATCCTCGGGGCCTACTGGGCACGCGCGGGCGTGCCTGTGCAAATGGTCGACATCGTGCCCGAGCACGCAAAGGCCTGTGCCACAAACGGCCTCACCATCGAAGGTCCGGTGGAACAATTCACCCAAGTGGTGCCGTGCGTGACCCCCGATCAGCTCACTGGCACCTACGGTCGCGTGGTGCTGGCCGTCAAAGCACAGGCAACTGAACCCGCGCTTGCACAACTCAAGCCGCATCTGGCCGAGAACGGATTCGTGCTGTCCGCGCAGAACGGGCTGAACGAACGTACCATCGCAGGCCACGTGGGTGCCGGTCGCACAATGGGTGCATTCGTGAACTATGGCGCAGACTGGACCAAGCCAGGACGCATCCTTTTCGGCAACCGCGGCGCGGTCGTTGTCGGCGAAATTGATGGCACGATCCGCCCGCGCACCGAAAAGATGCACGCGCTCCTGCAGATATTTGAACCTGAGGCTGTGCTGACGGACGACATTTGGGCCTATCTCTGGGGCAAGCTTGGCTACGGTGCGATGTTATTCGCCACCGCGCTTACCGCCGACAGCATGACGGCAAACTTCGCCGACCCCGCACGCGGCCCCGCGCTGATGGGGCTGGCGCGTGAGGTCATGCAAACGGCAGTCGCCGAGGGCGTTGATCCAAAACCCTTCAACGGGTTCGAACCCTCCGCTTTCATGCCCGGCGCGGGCGACGCGGCAGCCCTGCAAAGCCTTGCCGATTTGGCTGACTTCAATTCCAAAACAGCCAAGACCCACACAGGCATTTACCGCGACCTTGCTGTGCGCAAGCGCAAGACAGAGGTCGATCCACAGGTTGGTACCGTGGCTGAAATCGCGGCAAGCCACGGTATCGATACCCCGCTCCTGCGCCGGCTGGTCGAGTTGATCCACGATATTGAAGAGGGGCGCCGCGATATGTCTTTGGACACGTTCCATGAACTGACGAAGGCCCTGACATGAGCAGGCGCATGGCACTTGTGACAGGCGTCGTTGGCGGCATCGGCGCGGCAATCGCTGCGCGTCTGGCCAAGGATGGTCTTCGGGTCGTGGTCAGTGATCTGCCCGGTGCACCTTTGGAAGAGGCCTCCAAGCACCTTGGCCTTCCTGCCTTGGGCGCCGATCTGGGTGATACCACATCAGTCAAACAGATGATGTCACAGGTGACTTCCAATCACGGCACCCCGGATATCCTTGTGAACGCCGCTGGCGGTGTCCGCAATCAGGTTGGCACTCCGCTGGAAGACGTTGATCCGGACGCCTGGCACAGCATTTTCGCTGTGAACGTCGATGCCTCCCTTTACCTCTCCCAAGCACTCGTCCCTGCGATGAAGACAGCGGGCTGGGGTCGGATCGTCACCATTAGCTCTGGGGCGGGGCTACGGCCCAGTCTGACAGGCATTCACGCCTACACGGCCGCCAAACATGCGCTGGTGGGATTGACGAAGCAGCTTAGTCTTGAACTTGGCCAACACGGCATCACTGTGAACTCCATCGCGCCTGGATTTATCCTGTCCAACCCCGCAACCCAGCGCCAGTGGGAGGCCTACGGCCCAGAGGGGCAGGCACAGCTGATCAACCGCATTCACACCCGCAGGCTCGGTACGCCCGAAGATATCGCTGCCGCGGCCGCATTTCTTACATCTGATGAGGCAGACTGGATCACTGGCCAGATCCTGAGCGTCGATGGCGGCGTCACCTGAAGGAAACACCATGACAGATCCCGTTCTGAAGCACGCGCTTGACCATCAACCGCAGCTGATTGAGGCGCTCAAGACACTTGTCGCCTGCCCATCTGTCGGAGCAGACCCGACCATGTCACACGGCATGGAAGACGCCCGTCAGATCGTTGAGGGGCGGCTTGATGCGATGGAGTTTAAGCGGCTTCAACGCCTGACCCCTGCGGACGGGACTGGGCAACCTGCCATTTACGGCGAACGCATGGATGCGCCGGGCAAGCCGACGATACTTGTCTACGCCCACTATGATGTGCAGCCGCCAGACCCGTTGGAGAAATGGGATACACCACCTTTTGAGCCAGTCGAGCGCGACGGTCGTCTCTTTGGGCGCGGCATCTCGGATGACAAGGGGCCAATGATGATCGCGCTTGAGACGCTTGCGGCCTTTGTCGCGGTCGAAGGCAAGCTGCCAATCAACGTGAAACTGCTCATCGAAGGAGAGGAAGAGACCGGGTCACCGTCTTTGCCCGGAATTCTCGAAACACATCGTGATCTGCTGGACGCTGATGCGGTCCTGTCTGCGGATGGCGCACGGTGGCGGCCTGATCTGGTCGCGCTGAACGTGGGATCGCGCGGCAACGCAGGATTTGAGATCCGAGTTCAGACCGCCAGCCAGGACCTTCATTCAGGCCGATATGGCGGCATCGTCGCAAACCCGCTCCACGTTCTCTCTGGCCTGATTTCAAGTCTGCACGACGACACCGGCCACATTGCGGCACCCGGTTTCTATGAGGGCGTAGCAGAGCCGACAAACGCCGAACGGGCCGAAATTGCTGAAATACCTTATGACGAGGAAAGCTCTTTTGAGGTGATCGACGCCAAGCCGCACGGCGAGGCTGGCTATTCTACGCTTGAACGCCTTTGGATGCGCCCAACGGTTGACGTCAACGGGATGTGGGGCGGCTATACCGGCGCGGGGTCCAAAACGGTGATCCCAAACGAAGCCTTTGCCAAGCTAACCATG
>Ga0316197_10001035_pt1 | contig 19721 bp, 17 predicted proteins | sample OudBiesiAoxic_MG_FD_204939 | JGI IMG/M metagenome (GOLD analysis project Ga0316197, IMG submission 204939) | Coastal sediment microbial communities from Oude Bieten Haven, Netherlands - site A oxic | ecosystem: Environmental > Aquatic > Marine > Coastal > Sediment | place: Netherlands... | reverse complement strand
TTTCTATGGACTTTTGGGTTTTCAACAAGGGCTACCCTTTCTACTAGAAGTGGCCGCGGAAGATATTGCCCAATTGGCAAGTCGCAGCATAGGGCACCATGAGAAGTTACTGGATGATCTTTTAGACCTGCTGTTAAATCTGGATCAGGATCTCAAAGAAGAATTTCAAAGTGAAAGTCTACTTGGTGTTCGTCGCGCACAGGTTAAGCTGGCAACACGATTTATGATTGACGGAGACGAAGAGCGGTTTACGCGAATTTGCGATGATCTTAAAACTGAAAAATTGCAAAGAATAGAGCAGTTGTTGGATTCACTCCAGGCAGACAACAGCAGGGAGTACTGGGAGTTCACAGATCGGGGGGTAAATTATAATTATCTGCCTGATAATCAGAAAAAATTCTTAAAAAATATTGCTTCCAGGGTGCAATCTTAACTTGTAATGAGTGGCACCTATGCAGAATTCTTCGCGGGTACTTTTTTGTATAAGACAATTATCAGGGAACTTAGTAACCTTTAAGTCCGATAGAGACCCGACGCAGTCGCTGGTCCCTACAGGAATATTCCGGGTCAGGCTCGCTCAGCCCTTTTGCATTTCATGCACCATCGCCGCGGTCAGTGGGTTACCGCCAATCCCCCACTGACCTTCGGGAAAAGGGGCCGGATACATTTATTAGGGTTTAGGAAGGCGGACTATCGAAAAATGGTGGCCAGAGGTGGAATCGAACCACCGACACGCGGATTTTCAATCCGCTGCTCTACCGACTGAGCTATCTGGCCATTACTTCTAACTTCTCTCTGGAGTCAGAGAGCGCGGTATTAAACCGTTAAGAGGTGTTCAAGTCAAGAATTATGCGTCTTATTTGTTGTCTTCGGGTACATATCCTTCGGGTATGGCTGAACCTTCGCCGAAAAAGAACTTATCCATTTCGCCTTCAAGGAACTTCCTGTGCTCCGGTTCTAAGGGGCTCAGGCGGTGTTCGTTGATCAATATGGTCTGATGTGACAGCCACTTTTGCCAGGCTTGCATTGAGATATTATCAAATATCTTTTTTCCAAGATCACCGGGATAGGTCTGAAATGCCAAGCCAGGCAGGTCTTCATTGAGCAGTTTGCATTTAACTATGCGTTCAGTCATTTCCCTTTATTCTCCAGGTAGGTTTCCAGCAGGTGTCTTACCGGTCTCGGTAGACCGAGTGCAGGCCATTCCTGCTGGCTGAACCAGCGTTGATCAGGGGTACATTCTACCCTGCCTGAATCCGGTTCTGTATGTCCAATTAGCGGTTGAATGGTCATTTGGATATGGGTCAGTTGATGTTGCAAGGCTGAAAGTGGCTTGAGTGGGTGATTCTCCAGGCCAAAACGTTGCTGAATTGACCGGCCATCATCATCCGCTGGCAGTGACCACAAACCACCCCATATACCAACGGGTGGGCGTCGCTCGAGCAGTACATGCCCATTTGTGTCTAAAAGTATGAGCATTTGAAATGATTTTTTGCTGACCTTCAAAGCCGGCCGCCGGGCAGGGAACTGCTCAACGCTGCCATCAGCAAGTGCCTTGCAGGACTGTTTAACAGGACATTCGTCGCAAACCGGGCGGGTGCGGGTACACAATGTTGCGCCCAGGTCCATGATGGCCTGGCTGTAGTCGGCTCCGCGTTTTACCGGAAGCAATTGACCGGCGATTTTCCAAAGTTGTTTGTGAATAGCGGCTTTACCCGGCCAGCCATCTACTGCGAAGTAGCGGGCAAGTACCCGTTTGACATTGCCGTCAAGAATCACGGCAGGTTTATCGAAGGCCTGTGAGTAGATGGCATTGGCGGTGCTTTCACCGATTCCAGGTAGTGTGGCCAGTACTTCGGGTGTTTTTGGTAAATCAGCATCATGAATTTCCATGCAGATCTTCGCGGTCTTCAGCAAGTTTCGGGCGCGCGCGTAATAACCAAGACCCGACCAGTATGCCAGGACCTCGTCATTGGATACGGTAGCCAGGCTTTCAATATCCGGAAAGCGGTCGATGAACCGGTCAAAATAGGGGATGACAGTTTTGACCTGGGTTTGCTGCAACATGATCTCCGAAACCCAGACCCGATACGCAGTGCGTGGATGCTGCCATGGCAGGTCTTTACGGCCGTGCTGGTCCCACCAGCCAAGCAGTTGGTCGGAGAATTTCAAATCGCCCGCTTAGTCCAGCGGCAGGATGGCATTGATAAACGTACCAGCATCAAATGGCCGAAGGTCTTTTGCTGCCTCTCCGACACCGATGAAACGGATCGGAATACCCAACTCACCGGCAATGGCAAACAGCATACCGCCACGTGCGGTGCCATCAAGCTTGGTGATGGTGATACCGGTGACGTTGACTGCTTCGTTAAAATGCTGGGCCTGGTTCAGGGCGTTGGTACCTGTACCGGCATCAACCACCAGCATAACCTCATGCGGTGCACTCTCATCAACACGGCCCATGACGCGGCGAATCTTTTTCAGTTCTTCCATCAGGTTGGACTGGGTGTGAAGGCGACCAGCGGTATCCGCGATCAGTACGTCGATTTCCCGTGCCTTGGCCGATTGAATCGCATCAAAAATAACCGCGGCAGAGTCGGCCCCGGTTCCCTGTGATACCACCGGTACGTCATTACGGGCGCCCCATGACTTGAGTTGCTCTACTGCAGCGGCCCGGAAAGTGTCACCGGCAGCCAGCATCACAGACAGACCTTCTTCTTTAAAACGTTGCGCCAGTTTACCGATGGTAGTGGTTTTACCGGCACCGTTGATGCCAACCATGAGGATGACAAAGGGCTTGCGACTGGAATCGACGGCCAGGAATTGCTCACACGGCTCGATCAGTTCATATAACTCTGCCTGAACCGCAGGTAATAAAGACTGTGGATCCCGGATCGCACCATTGCTGATAGCTGCGCGCAGGTTGTCCATGATACTGAGGCTGGCCTTGACCCCAACATCGGCGGTCAGCAAGGTAGTTTCAAGCTCATCCAAAAGGTCGTCATTGATTTCGCTATGACCGCTGACCAGTGTTTTCAGCCGCTTTCCGATGGTGTTACGGGAATCCCCCAGAAGCTTTTCCAGTGGATCAATACCGGTTTGTTCCACCGGACGAAGCTGCACATCCTGTAATTCACCGGGTGTTTTACTTTTCTTTTTAAATATTCGAAACATGAGTTTGGGATTAACCCCCGGCATTAAAAGCGATATGCTAGCAGCTTGATGGTTTAAAAACAGGTTGATCGGTGCATGATTACATATGAGCAAATCTGGAAAAAACAATAGCGTCAGGATAATTGCCGGTAATTGGCGCGGGCGGCGTCTGCCGGTGGCCGACGTACCGGGCTTGCGCCCAAGTGGTGATCGTGGCCGCGAAACCCTGTTCAACTGGTTACAGCCATGGATTGCCACCTCTGATTGCGCGGACCTGTTCGCCGGTACCGGGGCCCTGGGTTTTGAGGCTGCATCACGAGGTGCTGCATCCGTGTTAATGGTTGAAAAACACCCGCGGGCGCAGGAGGTGTTACGCCAGGATATCGATCAGCTTCAGGCTGTTCAGATAAAACTGCATAGCGGTGGTGCTATGTCGTTGATTGAGGAGATTAAGCCTGACAGCTTTGATATCGTGTTTGTGGACCCTCCGTTTGACAGCAACCTGCAAGGCCTGGTGCTTGAGAGACTTGATAAGATCGGCTGTGTCCGGCGCGGCGGATTTGTATATGTGGAATCTCCGGCGATGAAACCCGTCTCTCCTCCCGGTGGCTGGAGAGTGTGGCGTGACCAGCAGCTTGGTGAGGTGCGTATGCAACTGTTTCGAAGAGAAAGCCTTGATGACGAAAGGAATGCTCCGGAAATCGGGTCTGATTAATTGAGGCAGGCACACCCCCCGCCTGTTTTTAGTCCCTGCAATTAGGCCGGCAAACATGCCGGCCTCTTTTTTTACAAGATACCAATTTGTTGGTACTTTGGTTTAACCCCTTGCCTTAACAAGGGTAGAATAGCCGTCCCTAAAGGTTCAGCAGGAAAAACAATTGAAAATCTCCCCTCAAGTGGCGGTATACCCTGGTACCTTTGACCCGATAACCCATGGCCATACAGATCTCGTCACCCGTGCTGCACGGGTTTTTGAACATGTGATCGTGGCAATTGCGGAGAGTCCGCACAAAACCCCGTTTTTTACACTGAAGCAACGCATCGAACTGGCCCAGAGCCAGTTGGGTCATCTGGATAATATCTCGATCGTCGGGTTCAGAAACCTGCTGATCGATTTTGTTCTGGAAAATGGTGCCGGCGTGATTGTGCGTGGTTTGCGTGCGGTTTCAGATTTTGAGTACGAGTTTCAGCTGGCCAGTATGAACCGCAACCTGTGTGATGAAATAGAAACCATGTTCCTGACGCCGGATGAGAAGTTCGGTTTTATTTCCTCAACACTGGTTCGTGAAGTGGCCCGCCTTAACGGCGATGTCTCACAATTTGTCGGGCAGGAAATTGAGTTGGCGCTCAAAGAAAAATTTAACCTGGTGGGTGGTTAACCTTGGCGCTGACCATTACCCCGGAGTGCATCAACTGCGATGTATGCGAGCCGGAATGTCCGAACGAGGCCATCTACCAGGGTGTCGAGATTTACGAGATCAACCCCTTGCTATGCACCGAATGCGTAGGCCATTTTGATACACCCCAATGCGTGGAAGTCTGTCCGGTCGAATGTATACCAAAAGACCCCGGCCACGTGGAATCAAAAGAGCAGCTGTTGGACAAATATCACAAATTGATTCGCGGAGCAGAGCTTTGAAAGTTCGTTTTTGCCTGATTATTCTTTTTACATTTTTTGTACAGGTGTTGCATGCCGGCGAGCCTGGCAAAGCGGCGATCGCCAGTGCACATTACCTGGCCACCGAGGCCGGCCATGAGATATTGGCACAAGGCGGCAATGCGTTTGATGCGGCTGTTGCGGTCAGTGCGGTGTTGGCAGTGGTGGAGCAAACCAGTTCCGGTATTGGTGGCGGGGCATTCTGGGTATTGCGTCGGGCTTCTGATGGTTTTGAAATCATGATTGACGGTCGCGAAACCGCACCTGGTCGTGCATATACTGATATGTACCTGGACGCCAAAGGTGAGGTCAACCGGGACCTGGCACTCAACGGCCCCCTGGCAGCCGCAATCCCGGGTGAGGTTGCCGGTTATGATCACATTGCAAAGCATTACGGGAAACTTCCGCTGGCGGTCAGTTTGGCGCCCGCGATTCGAATTGCACGCGAAGGCTATCCGGTCTATACCAAGTTTTACGGGATGCTGAAACGCTCACAGGAGAATATACGCCGGTGGCCGGCGGCAACGGCGGCTTTTCTGCCTGGTGGAAAAATGCCGGAAATGGGGCAGACCATCAAGCTGCCGGATCTCGCAGTAGTACTTGAAAAAGTAGCGCTTGAGGGCCGTGACGGCTTTTACAAGGGTGAAGTTGCCCAGCGTCTGGTCGATGGTGTTAATGCGGCCGGTGGTATCTGGAGTATGGCTGACCTGGAAGGCTACACCGTCAAGGAGCGTGAACCGATTCGTACCATGTATCGCGGTTATGAGCTGATAACAGCGCCACCACCGTCATCCGGTGGAATTGCGATTGCGGAAATACTGAACATTCTTGAACCATTTGATATTTCAAAACTGGACAAGGTACAGCGTACCCATTTGATCGTGGAGGCCATGCGTCGGGCCTACCGTGATCGCGCACTTTATTTAGGTGACCCGGATTTCTTTCCGGTGCCCGTCGAAATGCTGACCGACCCCAATTACGCGGCCGGGTTGCGGGCTGGCATCCTGTTTGATAAAGCCACACCCAGCAGTATGATTCCCGGTAGGGAAAACCTGCCTGAAGGTACCGACACCTCGCACTTTTCAATCATGGATGCTGAAGGCAATATGGTGTCTGCAACGCTGACGGTTAATACCCCTTTTGGCTCGAAGTTCATGGTGCCGGGTACAGGTTTTGTGCTGAACAATGAAATGGACGATTTTTCAGCAAAGCCCGGTGAGCCCAACGCATATGGCCTGATCGGTTTTACGGCAAATGAAATCCAGCCACACAAGCGACCCCTATCCAGTATGTCACCGACGCTGATGATCGGTGAGGACAGCATGGCCGCTATCGGCACACCGGGCGGCAGTCGGATCATCACCATGGTTTTACTTGGAATTCTCGATTTTATGGATGGTAATGAGCCCGAATCATGGGTAGCTTTACCCCGTTACCACCATCAGTACCTGCCGGATAAAGTGTTTGCTGAGCCGGATGCCTTTTCACCGGAAGATGTGACAGCGCTCGAGGCGATGGGGCACACCGTACAGGTAGGTAAGAGACGCTGGGGTAATATGCACGGGGTAATGTGGGATAGCAAAACGGGTGAAGTAACGGCAGGTTCGGATGCCCGTAGTGATGCAGGTAAGGCGATAGTCCGTTAAGGCTGTGTGATCAGTTCAGCGGCTTCAAATTCGGCGGGGGATAAACAATAGGTCCCCGGTGTGCACTTGGTAGGTCAGTTGGTTAGCAGGAGACAACCGTGAAGAGATTTGTTTTGGGGTTAATTGTCAGTATTGGTGGTTTACCGGCAGCGTATGCGGGTATTGCACCCGATGAAATCGATCAGGCCGCAGCAGCAGTTCAACCTCAAGTGGTTGAGTGGCGGCGCTGGTTCCATCAAAACCCCGAGCTCAGCAACCGCGAGTTTAAAACGGCGGCCAGGATTGCTGAAATACTCCGTGAAATGGGGCTGGAGCCCAGAACCGGTATTGCCCACACGGGTGTTATAGCAGTCATAGAGGGTGGTCTTCCCGGACCGTTAGTTGCCATTCGTACTGATATAGACGGTTTGCCGGTTGAAGAGCAGACCGGTCTGCCCTACGCCTCAACTGCGCGCTCCGAATACAACGGGCAGGACGTGGGAGTGATGCATGCCTGTGGTCACGATGCCCATATGGCAATGGTGCTGGGGGCGGCAAAAATCCTTAATGATATGAAGGCCGAGTTGGCCGGATCTGTGATGCTGATCTTCCAACCGGCTGAAGAAGGCCCACCCGGGGGTGAGGATGGTGGTGCTTCGATGATGCTTGATGAAGGTATATTCGCAGAGCGTATGCCGGCAGCAGTTTTTGGAATGCATGTTGGTATCAGCACACCCGGCGGACAGTTTTCAATAAAGCCCGGGCCAATGATGGCAGCATCAGATAGTTTTAAAATAACCGTCAATGGTAAGCAAACTCACGGTGCACGGCCCTGGGATGGTGTGGATCCTGTCGTTGTGTCATCCCAGATCGTGCTTGGGTTACAAACCATTGCCAGCCGGCAGGTCGATGTAACACTGGCACCTTCCATCATCAGTATCGGGCGTATCACTGGCGGCATTCGCTACAACGTCATACCCGACAAAGTGGAAATGGAAGGTACCGTTCGTACCTTTGATCCTGCAATGAGGGAATATATCCATATGGCAATGGAGCGCACGGCACGGTTGATCGCTGAAAGTGCCGGTGCTGAAGTGGAGTTCGAAATGTACCAGGGACCGCCAGCGGTACAGAATAATGCTGAACTCACATCCCTGGTGATGCCGGCACTTGAACGGGCTTCCGGAATGCCCGTGCTTTCCATCCAGCCACAGACCGTGGCGGAGGATTTTTCTGAATATGGTGCCGTTGCACCGGCCGTGTTTGTATTCCTGGGCAACTGGCCTGAAGAGATGGACCCGGCGACGCAGCCAACCAACCACTCACCGTACTTCCATATGCATGAGCCTTACATGGAAAGAGGTGTTAAAGCTTATGGTCATATGGTGGTGGATTTTTTGAATTCACAGCAAACTGAAAAGTAAACAATGAGCGGGCCGCTCGATGGCACACTGGTGCTGGATCTCTCGCGGGTATTGGCAGGCCCCTGGGCAAGCCAGGCACTCGCCGATCTGGGTGCGCGGGTTATTAAGGTTGAACGCCCCGGAAAAGGTGATGATACCCGTAGTTGGGGCCCGCCCTACCTGGGTTCCGATGACAACAGGGAAAGCGCGTATTTTCTGTCTGCAAACCGGGGTAAGGAGTCAATAGCAATCGATTTTAAAGACCCGCGCGGGCAGTCCGTGTTGCTTCAGCTTGCCCGTAATGCAGATATATTGATCGAAAATTACAAGGTCGGCGGGCTTAAAGCCTATGGTCTTGATTATGACTCGGTCCGGCAAATCAACCCGGCCATTGTGTATTGTTCAATCAGTGGGTTTGGTCAGACCGGACCTTATGCCAAAAAACCGGGGTACGATTTCATCATCCAGGCCATGAGCGGGTTGATGAGCATAACTGGTACCGAGAAGCCCACCAAGGTTGGTGTGGCGGTTTCCGATCTTATTACCGGTCTTTATGCGGCCGTGGGAATCCTCGGTGCCTATACCCGGGCACGTGAAACCGGTCAGGGTGAGTTTATTGATATTTCACTACTGGATTCACAACTCGCCACACTGGCAAACCAGGCGTCAAACTTTCTGGTTTCAGGTAAAAGTCCGGGCTTGGCAGGTAACGCTCACCCGAATATCGTTCCCTACCAGGTATTTGAGACAGAGGATGATCCGATTGTGGTAGCGGTTGGCAACGATACCCAGTTTGTTTCCTTGTGCGGTGCTATTGGCTGTGAGCACCTCGGTTCTGACCCACGGTTCATCAGTAACTCAGTTCGTGTAGCCAACCGGGAGGCTCTTGTGGCCATGCTTGCTGTCGAGTTTGCCAAACAGCCAGCGGCTTCGTGGCTATGCGCACTTGAAGCTCGCGGGATTCCCATCGGACCGGTTAACTCCATCGGCGATGCGTTTGCCGACCCCCATGTGATTGAAAGACAGAGCGTCATGCAACTGGAACGCGATGACCTCGGTGAAGTGCCCGCTGTTCGTTCACCCATCAGGTTTCAGAATTGCGTAGTGGACGAGGGCAGGGCCGCACCGGCACTGGGTGATTCAACCGAAGCTGTTCTGCGCGAAATTGGCTTCAGTGAAGCAGACATTAAAACGCTGCTCGACGATGGTGTTGCCGCCGATTCGGGTAGATAGTAAACCAGTCCTTGTGATTACTTACTTTCAGTCCATAACAATCCGGCTATCACGACGGGAACGATAACACCTACCACGCTTACCCATTGTGGAACACTCCACTCGTCAACGGTGACTTCGACGCCGCCAAGCAGTCTTACAAGATGGGCAATGGCAACAAGGGTTAAGAGCAGGATTGCGAGTTTTGAACCGGTTTTCATTCTATTGGCCCTATAAGCTACTGTAGCTTAAGCATAGTCCGGTTTTTACCCATAAAAAAGCCCGGTTGATACCGGGCTTTTTCATTTGTACATGGCATTGAATCAGGGCTTGATGTAGGCCCTGGGCATTGCCGGGTTCTCCGGTAGATAGCGATCCCTGAGTTTCGTCTGGCGTGATTCCATTGGAATCAGTTTGCCATTGATAACGACAACCTCGGCAACGCTGGTGACATCCAGTGGATCACCACTCCAAAGCACGATGTTGGCTGGTCTATTTTTCTGAATACTGCCCTGTTGATCGCTAACACCAAAAATCCGGGCCGGGTTGCTTGTGAGCGCAGCAATACCAGCCTCGTGTGGCAGGCCATAAGAAACAGCATTGCCTGCCAATTGCCGTTGCTTGCGTGCGTTATGCGAACCGGCGCCACTGATGATCACATCGACACCTGCAGCCTGTAATATGGCTGCATTGTCGAGACGGGCACCGAGCATGTCGAAATTACCGGGCAGATTATGTAGTGGGTTAAGCATCACAGGTACCCCGGCAGCAGCAAGTTGTTCGGCAACCATCCAGGCTTCTGCTCCACCGGAAATGACTGCCTTTAAACCATAGTTATCCGCAAACTTGAGTGTCTGCAGGATATCGCTGGCCCTGTCGACGTTGAAGACAACGTTGCCGCCGTTTGCATAGCCGGACAATGTGCCGCGGCCCGCTCGTGTCAATAATGCGGTTTCGGTGGAGGCAGGCGGGCTGTCCGCTTCCTGCATGGCCTGGTTCAACAGCATCCATTGGGCAGCACGGGAGCCGCCACTGAGCCTACTGGCATCTCTTCCCACGTTGATGAATAAAACAGGATTGCCAACAAAGCTCTCATAACCACCATCAAGCAGGACCATTTGCCCCTGGCCGCCAAAAATTGAACCCTGTGAACCCGCGCCCAATAGTGTGAAGCTGAACCCTTCAATTCTTGTCACCGGAACCAGGCTTGAATTGGGGTTGTACGCTGGTACGACATCAAACTCGGGGCGCATTTTATGCAGGTCGAGACCGGAGTCTGTAGACTCCGTAACCGCTGAAACCTCGGTGATGCCAAGACTGGTAATGCCGGCAAAGAACCCGGGGGTCAAAGGCCGGCCATCGGCATTGAAGACAAAAACGTCATCCTGTGGAACCGGCAGGCCTTTTCCGATACGTTGGACCTCACCACCGGATATGAGGATATCGGTATCTTTCAGGACACCGTCCCCGCTCATGGTATGTACGGTTGCACCACGGATCATGATGGTGTCGGCGGCCTGCGCCAACACTGAAAAAGTGACGAGAAAGCCAATCAAAAATGTTTTAAGAATATTCATTTTGATACTCCCTGAAGTTGCCCCAGTTCAAAATCTGAAACGGGTTGCAGGTCAGGGTTACTCCGGTCATAGAGCAGTGCGCCATCGACGTATACTTGATCCGCCTTGGCATACACGCTGAAGGGGTTGCCACTCCAGATAACGACATCGGCCATTTTTCCGGCCTCCAGTGAACCGGTTTGTTGATCGATACCCAGCGATTTGGCGGCATTGGACGTAATCCATCTGATCGCCTGTTCAGGGGGTATATTCATACCTGCCTGATTGCCCTTGGTCATTGCCTTCGCAGCTTCCTGGTTCAAGCGCTGAATACCTTCTGCATCATCTGAATGTACGACAGCGCAACTTCCCTGGGGGCGGTCAACGATGGCAATGTTCTCCTGGATACCATCGTAGGCCTCCATTTTAAAACCCCACCAGTCTGCCCATAAAGCACCGCAGACGCCTTTTTCAGCCAATGTGTCGGCGATTTTGTAAGCCTCCACGCCATGGTGAAAAGTGCCAACTTTGTAGTCAAATTCTTCCGCCATATCGAGGATGGTCAGCATTTCATCTGCGCGATAGCAGTGCATGTGCACGATGATCTCACCGTTCAATACACCTGCCAGTGTCTCCATTTTCAGGTCACGTTTGGGCGCCTTGGCGTCATCATTTTTGTCGGCAAGTTTTTGCTCATAGGCCGCCCAATCATCGATGTATTGTTGTGCGTCGATCCACTGGGCACGGTAGGCAGCCATATTACCCATGCGGGTTGAGGGCAATTGATTGCGTTCGCCGTAGACACGCTTGGGGTTCTCGCCACAGGCCATTTTCATGCCATACGGGGCACCGGGAAACTTCATGCCCTGGTAGCTGTTGCTGTAAATGTTTTTCAGCGTCACACCACGGCCACCGATCAGGTTGCCTGAACCGGGCAGTGTCTGTAGCGAAGTAATGCCACCGGCAAGCGCGCGTGAAAACCCCGGGTCCTGCGGCCAGACACTGTGCTCAGCCCAGACATTGGGTGTAGCCGGATTGGTCATTTCATTGCCGTCCGCGTGCGCCTGTACACCGGGACTTGCGTACACACCCAGGTGTGAGTGCACATCAATCAAACCGGGTGTCACCCATCGACCACTGGCATTAATGGTGGTTACACCGGCGGGGATATCACCTTCGCCCACAAATACGATCTTGCCGTCTGTTATCAGCAGGCTGGCATCATCCAGACGTTCGCCGGTGCCGGTCAGGATGGTTGCGTGGGCGATTAATGTCGGCTCCGATGGTAACGGTTGGTAGGTGGAAGGATAGTCCTGGGCCTGCACACTGCCTGTTGCCAAAATAGCGGGCATTAGTAAGGCCAGAAAAATCAGTGGGAGTTTAAAACGCATGGAAGTTCCTTCAAAATTTCGTGAGGGCCAGCATATTAGCAAACAGTGGGGAAATTACCTACGTTCAATTAAGGAGATCGACCCGAATTCACCATCACAATGGTGCAATTGACGGTCGCTTGCCGGTATCATCCACACGCAATGAGTGAAAGCACACAAAACAAAGCCCCCGACATACCTGACGACCTGGAGCGGTGGATAGAGAACAGCCTGGCATCCGGGTCGAATATCCTCGCGACTTCAAACCAGGGTATTGTGCTTTTGTTTGAAGGTGATGGCTTGAAACTGGTGATCAAGTCTGCGATGGGGCGTGGCCCGCTTCGAAGGGCGCGGCAGGCGACATTGGAGCGTGAGTATTCCGCTTACCAGCGATTAGAGGGTGTTGAAGGTGTACCCGCCTGTTATGGCCTGCTCGCGCAGCGCTACCTGCTGATGGAGTTTATCGACGGCACCGCTTACCGTCATGCGACATGGCAAGACCGTGATCAATGGTTTGCCGGACTATTGCTCGTGATCCAGGCTTTTCACGCACGTGGTGTCAGCCATGGTGATTTAAAATCAAAAACCAATATGATCGTGGGTCGTGACCAAAAGCCCTATATCATTGATTTTGGAACGACGTTTGTCCACAAGGAAGGGTTTCACCCCGTTAACAATCATCTGTTTGAATACGGAAAGCGTCTGGATATCAACGCGTGGGTCAAACACAAGTACCACGGCCGGTATAAAAATGCGTCGGAAGAAGACCGGCAATTGTTGAACTATTCGAAGCTTGAATATGTGGTCAGGAAATTGCGCGGCAGACCGATGCATTGAACTGACATGGTCACTGGTCAGGTTTGATACGCGTCAGCCAATCTCTTTAGGCCCTCGGCAATACTCACTTCAGCCCTGTAACCAAGATCACGTTTCGCGGCTGATATGTCATACCAGTGCGCCGTGGAAAGATGTTCTGCCGACCAGCGGGTTAAGGGGGGGTCAGACCTTAATCCAAATAATTTCCATCCGGTCTCAAGCAGTGTGCCTACTGCGATTGCAAGACCCGGTGCAATTGATTGAATATCTGCCTCAACACCTGCGGCTTTTAAAAGGCCACTAATAATCCGGCCTTGCGCCATGGGTTCGTCATTGGAAATAAAGTAGGTTTTGCCGCCAACTATCTCAGGGTGGGTTTCAAGCTTATCCATGGCCTGCAAATGAGCCCGGGCAGCGTTGTCGATATAAACGGTATCGATCAACTTATCGGGCCCGGGTAGTTTTAACTTTCCACGTTTGGCCCGTTCCAGCAATTTGGGCAACAGGTGCGTATCACCCGGACCCCAGATCAGGTGTGGCCGTAATGAAACCGTATGTAACTCCGCGCAGTTGGCCGCCATGACCGCCTTCTCGGCCAAAGCCTTGGTTGCCGGGTAGGGCGAATTGTAATTTTCCGGGTAGGGCAGGGATTCATCACCACCCTCAATATCGCCGTCAGAATGGGTAACACTCGGAGAACTGGTAAACACCAGCTTGTCGATGCCGTTACTACGGCAGGCGTCTAAAACACTTTGAGTGCCGGTGACGTTTGGGGCGAAGTAGGCATCGTAATTCACCGATAATCCGGCCTTGGCGGCCGTATGAATAATCGCATCGACCTGTCGTGATGTCCTTTCAAGCAAATCCGTGTCAGTGATGTCCCCCTGAACCACTTCGATTCCCAGCACCTGTAGTTCATCGGCTGCACTGCGTTGATACGCAATCACATCATCGCCGCGCGCCAGCAACTGACGGCATACCGCACTGCCAAGAAATCCGCCTCCTCCGGTTACCAGGACCTTCATGCGAGTTTCTTTGCTGCCCAGACGGCAAGTTTTTCCCGTCCGATCTTCGCGTTGTGGCGAATATCGACAGGGAAGGATTTGTGAAAAAGAATCTGCTGAATCGACTTTGAAATCGCGTGACTCTGTCCGAGTTGAAGCAGATCGGTATGAATGCGATGCCGACGGGCAGCGTTCGGCTTGTGAAGTGGCTCAACGCATAGCACCGGGGTTTGCCGGCCCGGGGTTCCGATACCGACCAGTGCAGTTCGTGCCACCTCGGGATGTACATTGAAAATGGCTTCTACCTGGTCGGCGTACATGCATTCATGTTCGTTGACCACTCTTTGGGATTTACGCCCGCAGTACCATAACCGGCCCCGGGTATCGAAATAGCCCGTGTCGCCCATGCGGTGCCAGATTTTACCTTCGTTATCGGTGATTTTTGCCAGGCGGGTCTGCTCAGGTTTCTGCCAGTAGGTGTCGGTCGAGGTTGGGCCGTTGACAACGATTTCACCCGTCACGCCCATGGGTAACTCCAGGCTGTCATCAAACGTACTCACGATTCCATCGCTTACGGCTATGATTTTTACATTGTTCGGTGCTACAGGCCGGCCGACGCAGGTACCTTCACCTGTCGCCGTGAGCTGCTCGACTTCGGCATTGAGCTCGGTGCCCGAAACGCTGGCCACCGGCAGGCATTCGGTTGCGCCATAAGGAGTGTGCACCTCGGCATCGGGAGGCAGGGTCTTTTGCAGACGGCGGATAGTGGCCACCGGCATGGCCGCGCCAGCTGAAATAACCCGCCGCACCGTGGGCAGAAGGATGTCCTTTGCCTCTGTATGGCGTCCCAGGACATTTAACAATGCAGGCGAACCAAAAATATTGGTCACGCCAAAGCGTTCTATTGTCTGTATCAGCAGACTTGGATCGGCTTTTGCCGGCCGTGTCGGGTCCATGAATGGCACGACGGTCGTCATCCCCATGGCCGGATCAAACAACGCAAAAGGTGGAAAGGTAGGCAAATCCACTTCACCCGGTCGTATATCGAAAGCGGTTTTCAGCATCTCAACCTGGTTGATGAAATGACGGTGGCGGTAAACGACACCTTTAGGAATACCGGTACTTCCAGAGGTGAACAGCAAGGCCGCCATCTCGTCAGGTTTGGTTTCTGCGAGCACGGTTCCTGAAGATTTCTGTCCCAGTTTTTGTAATTGCTTTGTGTTGAGTCCGCCCCAGCCCAGTTTCGGACCGGACGTGACCAGTTTTACACCGGGTACCCAGCCTAATAGCCCACGGGCAATATGTGCCTTGGTAACACCGATGAAAGCCTCCGGTTGGGCTTGAGTCAAACAGGTTTTGAGTGGCTTGATACCAATACCGGGGTCGACCAGCACCGGTATCGCGCCCGCCTTGAACAAGGCGAAGAACATCGCGAAAAAATCGAGACCGGGTGTCAGCATCAATGCACTGCGAACACCACGGCCAATACCGTATTCGATCAGACCACGTGCGTACTCATCTGACAACGTGTCCAAAGCTGAATAACTGACAGATTGGTATGCAATGTGGTTGCCGCGCTTTCCTACGGGGTAGTGTATCGCAGTATTCTGACCTTGCAGCTTTGCCTGACATACCAGCGCTGATGCGATGTTACAGGTTTCAGTCCTGTTCTGGTCCGTGCTCATTTTTATCCATAAAATCACTGATGGCCTGCGTCAGGGATAGGCCGCCATCCTCAAAAATGTAATGACCGCAGTCGGGATATTCGAGCACCTTTGCTTGCGGAAAGATACGTTTCCACTGCCTGAGAAAATGCAGGTCAAAAACGAAGTCCTTTTCACCCCAGGCAATCAGGCAGGGTTTACCGGCAAACTCCGGAAGACGTGATTCGGTCATTTTTATAATGTTATAGCCCGGGTCACTGTCTTTAAGCGGAATATCCTGGACGAACCTGAGGGTGGCAATACGGTTATCCCAGGAATCATAGGGGCCGGTATAAGCCTTGCGTACTTCCGCACTGACAGGTTTCTTGAATGCTACTCGCGCAGCGATTCCCGAAAAGGCATTCATGCCCTGTACTAACAAGGCCCCGAGCTGTGTGTTGCGAACCAGCCAAAGGGCAGCAGGCAGCTTCTTTTCTGCCGGCAATGGAAATGCTGCGGTATTGCCGATGATCATGGTGCCGATTTGTTCAGGCCGCTCCACTGCCCAGCCAAAGCCGATCATGCCACCCCAGTCATGTACGATCAGGTGGACCGCTGTTTTGGGCTGGATGTGATCCATCAAGGCGCCAAGGTCGGATATTCTGCGAGCCAGGGTGTATGGATACCGGTCGCTTGCGGGTTTGTCAGACAGGCCGCAACCGATATGGTCAGGCACGATGCACCGGTAGCGGTCACGTAGCGCGAGGACCAGGTTGCGATAGTAAAACGACCATGTCGGATTGCCGTGTACCATCAAAACTATCGGCGCATCGCGGGGACCTTCATCAAGAAAGTGCATGCGATGGCCAGAGATGTTAAGCCACTGTGACTCGAACGGGTAAAGATTTTCAGGAGGCTGGTACACGTGCTTTGACTCGCTCAGGGGGTCGTGCCCGAATGGTCATAATGTGCATTTGTCACCAGACAATTTCTGCCATTGAGCAGTTCAGACCCGAGCCGATACCCAGCAGGGCAATACGGTCTCCGCGTTTGATCTTGCCCATTGCAACGGCTTTTGCCAGTGCGATGGGTACCGCTGCTGGTCCAATATTGCCAAGTTCCGGGTAAATGCGGTGAATTTTATCCGGGTCCAGACCCAATACCTTCATCAGGGAATCCGTATGCGCCTTACTGACCTGGTGAATAATGAACTGGTCCAGTTCCTCTACAACCCAACCCAGTTTTTCTCGGGCGGCAGCAAAAGTCTTGGTGGCCAATTTCAGACCCTCTGTTAACAGAACCCTCGTATCGGTCACCATGCGGTCCATTTGACCATAGCAAAGCTTGTTGAATTGTGTGGCTGCGCGGGTCACACCACCGAGGTATGAATGGCCACCAGGAGCGAGTTCGCGCCTGCACATGACCACTGCGGCAGCACCGGAGCCCAGTGTTAATGACGCAAACTCAGCGCGGAATTGCTCTTCCTCTACATCCGGCTGCAACAGGCGTTCGATGGTAGCTTCGGTGATAGGTCTGCTGGATTCGGCATCGACGATTAAAGCGTACTCAATCTCTCCACGTTCGATCATGCGGGCAGCGACGTCCATACCATTCAGAAATGCCAGGCAGGCGTTTCCGATGTCGAAATTGAGACAGCGTTCGTGCAGGGACAGGTTTCCGTGTACGAGGCAGGCTGTGGATGGTTCAAGGTAGTCGCGGCAAACCGATGTATTGATAAGGACACCGATTTTATCTTTATCGATTCCGGCCTCAGCGATGGCCTTTTCCGCTGCCATGGTGGCTGCATCCGATGGCTGAGTTCCGTTTTCCCAAAAGCGCCGGGACTTGATTCCGGATATTTCTTCTATCAGGCACTGACGCAGTCCGAGACGGTCGGTTGCCGGTTTCAATTGGTCTCCGATTTCTGCAGAGCTCATTTCAATAGGTGCATCTACAGCAGCAAGAGATTGAATTACAACGTTTTTAAATTGCATGGGTATCCGGGTTAGACAACGTGGAGGCCGTGGATTCGGGCGTGAAATTTTGGAAAGCGATATTGTAGCGCAAGCGCGATGTTGAGGCTACATGGTACCTGTTGGTTCAACTATGTATTAGACTGATTCCATTGTTGATTCAGGGAGTGGCCAGCGAGGTCTTACAAACGCCCCCGGCGGCCAGGGTTGAGTGATAAAAATCAAGACAAAACTCATCGGGCCGGAGTCATTCCGCCCAAGGCACCTTCCACTGCGGGCTATGGAAAAACCGCAGGGTGATGATGTACACCTGTGGCATCTTGACCTCGGGAAACTGTCAAGCCCGCTCAACTCCAATGCATCAGCCGACACCTCCGGGGTTTCTCTCATTCAACATCGTGCCACCAGGCGCTTCTACCTGCGTTTGCTGCTGGGGGCCTATCTTGGTGTACCGGGTAAGGATGTTCACATTACCCGTAGGATAAAGGGCAGGCCGGAGCTTGATTCCAGCTTGTCTAACGGTGAGTTGAATTTTAGTGTGGCGCGCAGTGGTAGCTGTTACCTGATTGGTATCAACAGCGGCGCGACCATTGGTGTTGACCTGGAACTGGCAGCCCGCCGGCCGGGAAAACCGATGGCGTTGGCCCGGCGCTATTTCAGCCAACAGGAAATCGCCGCACTTTCAGAGTTTGATGAAGGGGATTTACACCGGGCTTTCATGCATGCCTGGTCATGCAAGGAAGCGGTCGTAAAGGCCAGTGGTATGGGTATTGCCAATCAACTTTGCCGTTTTAGTGTGGATGTAAACCCCGACAACCCACCTGCCGTGCTGGACATGCAGGATGATGACCCCGCTGCCTGGAAACTGGCCATGGCTGAACCCGCATCCGGTGCAATTGCAGCGATTGCGGTGCGCCAGCAAGCGGTGAAACTGCTGGGTTTCAACCTTTCAAAATAGCACTATGCCTGGTTTGAGCACCTTCTACTGAAACCATCGCATGCTTCCCTGTTCTTTAAAACCCTCATATAAACACGACAATTCATAGCCCGCTGGGATAAAATTGCAAAATTCTGTTCGAGCAATTCAATCCAACCCCGTTTGTACTTAAATGAAAAATTTCTTTTTATTACTGCTATTGCTGATGTATGGCTGCACTACCCAGGTGCAGCCCGAACTCAAGCGAGCCGTAGATGAAAAAATAGCGGTGCAGAGGTCAGCCGAAATACATTGTGACGCAGCCAGGGATCCTTTTTGCGCGACCCAATCACCACTAACTTACCTGGGAAGCATCGACGCACTCCAAAACCAGCATCACGCAGCGCTTCTTGATTTTGGTGAAGACTCGCTCAAAGCCCGTCTTCACCTGATAAGGGCCGCGACACAAAGCATACAGTTCCAGAACTTTCTGTTTCGCAGGGACCAGACTGGCGGCCTGATCATGCACGAACTGGTGCAGGCGGCAAATCGTGGAGTCCAGGTACGGGTAATTTTCGACCAGATGTTTACGGTTTCCGAGTTGGACTATCTCGCCGGCCTGGTGCTGGAGCATCACAACTTCGAAGTGCGTCTGTATAACCCCTTGTTCAATATGGCGAAAACCAATAAGTACACCATGTTTGGTGGCGTAACCTGCTGTTTTAAGAAAACCAATCAGCGCATGCATAGCAAGTTGCTGGTCATTGATGATGTCGTTGGCATGACGGGTGGACGAAATATTGCTGACCGGTATTTTGATTTTGATGTCAATTATGACTTTAAGGACAGAGAAGTGCTGATATACGGCCAGGTGGCCGGGGAAATGCGCGTTTCATTTGATTATTTCTGGGATAGTGAGAGGACAGCTGAGGTGGGTCATTTGCGTGACATCGCGCCACTGATCGCAGGTGACGAGTCTTATGCATTGGTTGAATTTGACGTTGATGAAAGACTCAAGCCGTTGCTTCTGGATATTGAAAACAAGCAGTTGATGTATTCTTTGTTTGTGGAAACGGCCCTTCAGGTTGATGCAATAGATTATGTCTACGACCTGCCGCACGGCAGCGAAGGTGACGGTCAACCACAGATGAACAGCACTGACGGTTTGCATGCGGCACTGGCCGCGGCCGAGCACTCAGTGGTCATCCAATCGCCTTACCTGGTGTTGTCTAAACGCTCACGAAAATTATTCAAAAAGCTGCGTAAAGAACACCCGGAACTTGAATTGGTGTTCTCTACCAATAGCCTGGCAGCAACGGATGCTTTTTCAGCCTATGCATTTACCTACAAACACAAGAAGCATTACATCAAGACCCTTGGTTTTGAAGTTTAC
>Ga0316197_10001034_pt1 | contig 19722 bp, 15 predicted proteins | sample OudBiesiAoxic_MG_FD_204939 | JGI IMG/M metagenome (GOLD analysis project Ga0316197, IMG submission 204939) | Coastal sediment microbial communities from Oude Bieten Haven, Netherlands - site A oxic | ecosystem: Environmental > Aquatic > Marine > Coastal > Sediment | place: Netherlands... | reverse complement strand
TAGGCTACGGTGGGATTGGGCTTTCAGCCCGGAAATGCGGATTTAGGATGATGGAAAAATCATCGGTAAGCCCTCTTAAACTAGCGCCATTGCGGCTAGGGTGGATCCGCTGATGCGATCCGGATCTTGACCGTGTGCGGCGTCCGCTCGCGGTTGCCGCTGGTGTCCTCGGCGAGGGCGGTGATCTCGAGCACCCCGCCCGGCTTTCCGCCAGGGATCCGCGCCTGCCAGCGGTGGAAATTGTAATCGATGTCCTGCGCCTCGACGCCGTTCACCAACACGCGTCTGGTGGCGTAGTCGTCGGTGGTCGTCCCGCGCACGACCAGGCTGCCATCGCTTTCGAGCATGGCCTCGATGCCCGCGAGCGGCCAGTTGATCGAGGTCGCGGGCGGGTGGTCGTCGATCGGGTCGAGCAGCTGCGGGAACGGGATCTGCCCGACCTCTGCCAGCACGCTCTCCTCGCCGGTGTATGGTGCCTGCTGGCGGAACTTCTTGCCGGCCGATTTCGCCTCGGTCGAACGCGTGCTGACGAAGCGCGCGCCCTTGCCCTCGCCGAACAGGTCGTGCACGACCACCGGCACGCCGGCGATCTCGCTCTCCCTAGTGCGCGTGCCGCCGCCCATGTCGACCAGTGCGCGGCGATCGCGATCGCGCCGGTCTTCGATCTTAAGTTTGCGGACATGGGTCTCGGCGGTGCCCGACGGGTTGAACGAGCTCAACTGGATCAGCGGGATGCCGCCACGGCTGAAACCTGCGAAGGTCAGGCCGTCGACGCTGACCGGGCCATGTTGGGTGCTCTCGTCATCGAGCCCGCGGTTGAACGGTTCCGAGTTGGTCTCCGAGATCCTCAGGTTGGTGTAGACATGGTGGTCGAAGCGCGGGCGGTAGATCCCGTAGACCGCGCGGTGGATCGTGGTGTCCTCGACCTGCATCGTCGGCAGCTGCGCACGGAATGCGTAGTGGGTGTTCCAGGCGACCGTTCCCTTGATCCGGTGTGGGTGTTGCTGGTCTGGACCCGTCCCCTCGGTGCCGGCGAAGGCGAACGAGTAGAGCCCCTCGGTGTGCGACTCGTTGTCCTCGAAGCGATAGATCGGCAGCGTGCGGATATCCACCTTCCCGCTATTCCCTTCGGGGGTGCGGATGTCGAGGTTCGGGTCGAAGTTCGACCGCTTCTGGCTGTCGTAGCGGAAGCCATAGTGCTCGTTCTCGCAGGCGGTGTTGCGCACGAAGGTGTTGCGCCCGTTCGCCCACCAGAAGGCGCCACCGTCGTTGGGGTCGAAGGGCAGCGCCTGCTCCGGCAGACGCCTGCCATCGGAGGCCTGCACGCCGAGGTTCCGGTCGAAGACGTTGTAGATCTCAGTGCCATCCTCGAGGAAGAACCCGTGGCCGACCGAGCCAAAGCCGACACAGTCGCGCACCACCATGTAGTAGGTGTTGTGCACGGTGACCCAGCGGTTGCCAGAGTCGACAATCGCGACGCCGACAACGCTCTCGCCGCGCAGCGAGTCGCGGCACTGGTGGAAGTGGATCGGGTAGCGGCCGAGCACGCCCTCCTTGCCCAGGTGGGCGAAACGCGCGTAGCTGATCGAGCCGGCGCTGTGCCGGTGGTGCATGGTGTGGCCGCGCACGCCGTCAGGGTCGGCGCTCTCGATGATCACATTGCGCGACAGGTTGGCGACTTCGCTGCGGAACTGGCCATCGCCGGCGTGCGGCTGTTTCAATGGGGCGTCGAGGGTGAGCGCTGCGCCGTCGATCCTCGCGATCGTCCGCTGTTCGGTGGTGTAGTCGCCGTCGCCCTGGTCGAAGCCGCGCTCGCTGCCGGTCACGATCACCTCATCACCAAGCTGCCAACCCTGCGCCGGCTGAGACAGCGTGATCCTGGTGTCACCCGGGGCGGCATCGGCGCCGAGGTCGAGCCAGGTGCGCTCCATCGGCGCGCCGTGGAAGTCCATGCGCCCGCCTGGCCGACAGGTCAGCACCGGCGCCTCCTCTTTGTCTAGACCCTCGAGGTAATGCAGCCGGATGCGGGCGGTGACACCGGCAGGGATCGGGCGGTCCGGCGTGCCGACCTCGAACCGTGCCGGCTTGTCGCCATGAGCCATCGTCGCCGGAGCCGCGTGATCGTGGACGTCCTCGACGCCGCTGCCACCCTTGCCTCCGACTTTGACCACAGCCACATTCAGCTCGGTGTCGCGGTCGCGTGAGAAAACGAGCGCACCCGATACCAGCACCGAGCGGATCACCGCCGGGGACTCGAGATCATAGATGAGCTCGTGGCCGGCAACGATATGCACCTCGTCCCCGGCGCCGGGAATCTTCCCGCCCGCCCAAGTCGCCGCTTCCGACCAGCGCCCGCCAGTGGCAGATTCGACAACGGCGGCACCGGCCAGACTTGTGTTCATCATCAAAGCGAAGGGGAGAGCGAGCAGCAGTTTCATGGCAATAGTTCTAACGATAGCCGGACGGTTGATCCGACCGCAACTCTGCAGGCTTGCAAATTCTCGAGCCGGCAGTAGCCGGTGCCCGGAGACGGGCGCTCTGGCACCTGCCCGGAACGCATCGCTACCAAGTAGGGGAGGACGCAGCCCCCAACGCCAACGTTCGGATCTGTTTGTCGTTGCACACGTGCCTTCAGCTCGACATATTTCGGGGGAGATCAAAAATAGCGAAACCGAGGGTGTCCTATCCGGTGATTTGGAATCCCCGACCGACCGCTCCCTGCACCACCAAATTCGCCCTATAGAAACGCTCGCCCTGCTCCTCAGCCTTTTCGCTCTTACCTCAGGCTGCCTAGAGGCTATGACCCTCGTCAAGATTCCCAGCGTGCCCGGCACCGCCAAGGTCCAAGGCTACGATGATGGCAATTGGTTCGTGGCCGACTCGTTCTCCTTCGGCGTCGAGCCCGAGCTCAGCCGTACGGTGGCCATCACCCCAGGCCCAACCGCATTGGCCTAGTGCCAATTTGACTGGTCGTGAGCGACGGCACGATCTCGAATGATTCGGTCGATGAGAACGCCGCGGGTCCGGTCGCTGTCGGCACTCTGGGTGCGGTCGATCCCGACGGCGAAACCAGCTTCACCTTCGGCCCGATCGACAGTGCCGGCGGCAAATGCCATCTCGCTGGCAATTCGCTCTCCACCGCCCCGGGCGTCACCCTCGACTATGAGGACGCGAGCCAGCACAGCGTGAAATTGAGCGCCACCGAAAGCGGCGGGCTGACCCTCGTCCAATCCCTCACGATCCGAGTGGGCAACCTCAACGAGGCGCCGACCATCGCGCTCGATTTCCCCGCCCCGCCCGGCTTCTTCGGCGCCCCGTCCGCCGTGCTGGGGTCACAACTGATGCTCGCCGACCCCGATGCCGGTGCGGGCCAGGTGGAGGTGAGCCTTTCGCTAGTCAAAGGGATCTTCACGATCGATGATAGCAGCGCCCTCGCTGGCAAGGTCACCGGCAATGGTAGTGGCAAGCTGGTGATCGAGGCGGTGCTCGCCGACTTGAACCAGACGATCAAGGGCGGCGGATCGGTCTACACCGCCGATCCCTCGGTTGAGGACGATACGCTGACCGTTACCATCGACGATCTCGGAAGTAGCGGGTCCGGCGAGCCGAATACCGCGACCGCCTCGACCAGCTTCCGTGTCCAACTTGAGCCGATCCAGCGGTTCCTCGACGAGTTCTTCACTCCTGCCGAGCAGGCGATCCCGGACTTTGGTGGACTCCTTGGAGATGCCGACGGAGACGAGCTGAACACGCTGCTCAAGTTCAATCTGGGCACCAGCCCGCTCGATGCTATGGACGGGAAGCAGAGCGTCGAACTCAGCGAGCTGAAGATCGATGGCGAGTTCTACACCAGGATCTCCTATGTCCAGCGCACCGATGCCAGCACGCCCCATACCTGTATGAGCGTCCGCGTCGCCAGCGCCCTGTCGGGATGGAAGTCTGGGGATGAAGTGTTGATGTTAACCTCACGGGATCCGCTTGGTGGGGATCGGGAACGCATCACGCTGCGCACGATCGCCCGCCGCGAAGGCAAAGGGCGTGAGTTCTACCAGTGGTTCGTCGAATACAGCGGATTCGTGAATTGAACCGGTCCCAGTAGATCGACTGACCTCACATAGAAAAATGGGAGGAAACGGGGACGGAATCGTTGCATAATAGCGCATTGAACCGCATCGCCCTCAGTTCCACGATTGGTATCGTGCTTTGCTTGTTGCCGCTCTCGTGCCGGAGCCCGGAGGCGGGTGAACCGGCGCAGCCGCCGGCAGAACCCGGACCACAACTCGCCCTGGTCGATGGGCTCGGGACAGTCGAGCTGATCGGCCTGCTCGGCCACCCTAACGAGCTCACCCGTACTCGCGCGCACCAGGAACTGTGGCGTTATCTTGTCGCGGACACCGCGGCACCGGAATTTGCGGATCGCCTGACCAAGTTCCACAAGTTTGCCCCACACGCCTGCAAGGCCGGGAACGAGGCGCAGACGCTCCACATCCTCGGTCTCTTCGCAGCACAGCGGGACATTTCCAGCATCCTCGTGGATCAGTGCCTGCGCTCCCCACACCCCCGGGTGCGAGCCACCGCCCTCGAGCTCGCCCACTTCTCCGACAACTCGGTCGATGATGTCATTCTCGCTTTCGCCCCCGATCCCGCCACTCTATTTTCTTACAAGATGGCGCTACAGAAGCTCGGCACCCCCGAGGCGGCAGCGCGGCTCGCAGAAGTCTCTGGCAACTGAGGCTCAAGCCCGCACCCGAGATTCCCCTCACATCGAGGAACTAGGCGAACTCGAAGCCGGTGCTGGATTCACCCCGAGGGCTGAGTTGGTGACGAGGTGCCTCATCAGGGCGACCGCAATCGGCAGCGGCGCTGGGCGCATTCTGCCATCCTCATCGGTATCCAGCAGGACCGTCTCCCCGTGCCCGGGAGGAGAACCGCTCAGGCGGGTGAGGTATGAAATCGGGCCGTCGATATCGAAGTCGACTTTGGCATCGAGCCGCCTCTGGATCCAATCCTCCAGGCGCCGGTCGAGTCCCGCCGCTGTCTGGCCTTCCTCCGGGCCCGTCCATAGCTGGTAGAGTGCGAGGATCATCTCCTTGGACTCCTCGGCTTCAGCGCTCGACATCAGGCGGTTGAAGACGGCCTGGTTGTTCGCAAGCTTTCGATAGAAGAGCTGCTCGGCAACATTCTTGAGAAACTCGAAGCGCTTCCTGCGGATCGCGTTCCACTGTTTGAATGCGAATCCGCCGAGCGCGATGGTGAGCCCCAGGAGGGCAGTGACTGCGGGGAGGACCTGGTTCACCGATTCGTCAGAGACGCCCATGCGACGGGCGGCCTCCGGTCCCGCTACCAGGAAGACCACGAGACCGGTGATGATCAGGATCTGTGGCACGAGCTTCGTCAGCACCAGGATCGACCCGCCGATCGCCGGCACCCCTAGCAGGAGTTTGTCCTTCAGGTTCATTCCGATCTCAACATTCGGGAACAGGAACTCGAGATCGTACTTCGGGACATGCTTGTAGTAGAAGGTGTAGATCCGATCAGATCTCAGTTCCTCCTTGCGCGGGCGCCCGGTCCTCGCAAAGTAATCTACGTCTTTATACTTCAACAGGAGGACGACGCGCTGGAGGACATCGAGTTCGAGCTTGCGGGTTTTCCACATCTTGCGCACCGTCGTCTCCGAGTGGATATCGCCGCGGGCATAGCAGACGACATGGTCGAAGTCATCCAGCTCGACCTTGGTCTTGAGGTCGATCAAAGTGACGGCGTCGAGGCAGTGCTCGATCATCTTTGCTGAGATCTCGTAGTAGTTCGAACGCTCCGCCAGTTCGCGGAAGCACCTCACGACCTCCAACTCGTCCTGCTGGGAATCGGCCGCGTCTCCGAGCGGCACCGTATCTCGATCCGGATCGAAATGTGCATAGAGTTCTTCGATCGTCCTGAGGTTGCCATGGAAGTCGAGGTGGAGGTAGGTGGAGAGGAGCCGACAGAACTCTCGGAACATCTCCGGCTCGTCCTGCGTCAGCTTTCCTTCTTCGAGGCACAAGCGTTCGAGGTCTTCCCGCAGCCAAGGTAGGAATGCCTCTTCTCCTGCGCACAGTGTCACGCCCTGCAGGTCCTCAGACTGAGGCTGCTCTGGGGGGATGGCTACGGGTTCAGGATCTGAGGGCACCAGTTGATCTTGCAACCGATGAGGCACCTTGGCAACCCGGGCTCAGAGATGGATTGCCCCAGCAGCACCGAGTCGTCCTCTCGGCGCGGCGCCAATCTCGATTCGATCGCTTTTCTCGACAGGCACAAAATCTGGGGATCGCCCTTGGAACCTAGCAGTTTCGATGGCACTGGTTCCCCATGTCAAACCCTCCTCCGACTAGATTCAGATTTGGATTCGTGCCCTCCGCGCTGCGGATGCTTAGGCTTATCAAGGTGAGCGCGCCAGGCGCTCTGCCGTGCCACCTGCGCCAATTGCGACTGCTCGCAGCGGCCGCCAGCTGGTTCGCAGCCTCAGCGTGCTGTTTCGGGCAACTCCCTCCCGGTGTGACGTACGAAGATATCGGGCTCGGCGAACGTCCCTATGGTCCGCCGGAGACGAGTGTCCGCCTTGTCCCATGGGCTGCCTTCCCGGGACAGATCCAACAGGCGGCGCCCTGGGGGAACCACCTCTACTTCGCCATCAACTATGGCCAGATTTTCGAGTTCGACCTCGAAGGAAACCCATCCCCAACAGCGTTCTTGGATCTTCCCACCCTCCGGCCCGACTTCCTGCCACAGCCGCCGCACGGCGGCTTGAGAGGGCTGGCGTTCCATCCTGGATTCGACGCGAATGGGCTGCTCTACACATTTCACCAGGAGGCGGTCGGATCCGGCGGCACGCCCGATTTCGGAAATCTCGCTGTCCCGATCATCCGGGAACACATCATCGCCGAATGGGATTTTATGAATCAGGTCGACGGTCAACCAAGGTTCCGTGAAGTCCTACGCATCGCGTTCGAGCTCGGCGAACACAACGGCCAGAACATTGGTTTCAACCCGCAAGCGACCCCTGGCGATCCGGATTACGGCCTACTCTTTGCCTGTATCGGCGACAACGGCAATGCCCCGGACCCTGAGGACACGATCCTCCACGACCCCTTCAATGTCGCGCAAGATTTCGGCAGTCTCCACGGCTCTGTGATCCGGATCGACCCGACCGACCCATCTGGATTGAGTGACCTAGAACTCGCATCGGCTGGCAGGATGCGCAGCGCCAACGGCAAGTTCTCGATCCCGCTCGACAACCCTTTCATCGGCGACCCATCGCGTCTCGACGTCGTCTACGCCAAAGGGTTTCGCAACCCGCTCACCATGAGCTTCGCGCCCGACGGCAAGCCGCTCGTCGCCGACGTTGGGCAACACGGCTACGAGGAGATCAACCTGATCGAATCTGGCCACAACTATGGCTGGGGGCTCCACGAGGGTATCTTCATAACGACCTATGCCGACCAGGACACCGGGGAATTTCTCGGGGCGAATGCCTCCCAGCAGCTGGCGCCCTTCGGGGATGCGGGAGATCCGGCGAGGATGTTCTTTCTCCGCGATCGCGATGGCAGCAACCCGCGATCAGAGATCCTGGCGCGTTCTGGCGCCTTTGACGATGGATTCACCTACCCGGTCGCACATTTCAGTCATGTCGGGAATGGACGTTATGGCGTCAGCGCAGCGGTCATCGGTGGTGACAGCTACACCGGGTGGTGGTCTGAGGAGCTGCGTGGGCTCTATCTGTTTGGAAACCTTTCTTACTACCAGCTCTACTTCATCGACAACTCAGAGCTGCTCAACGATGACCAGCCAGGCGAGGCCTACCAGCTCCCGCTGATCGCCTCCGATGGTTCGCCCACAAACCTGATCGAGATCATCGGATCGGAACGCAGCGATATCCGCTTCGCAAAAGACTCCCTCGGCAACCTCTACATCGCCAGCAAAACCAACAAGATGATCTACAGGTTTCAGGGAACCCCAAAAATGGCGACCTCCATCGCCTGGTCTGATCCAGAAATAGGGGTCGCCCCGATCCTCAGCCTGACCCGCCCGGGACCTGACCCGTCCATGCAGTACGTTCCAGAGATCGCCTTCTCCCCCGATGCCTTTTCCCCGATGCAGGAGGATGACTACACGATCATCTCGACCGAAACCCACGGCAACGCCACCGAGACGCTGCGGTATCGGATCGACGCCGATCTGAGCGGACAAGCGAGGGCCTTTTTTCGCTTCCGAGCCATCGGCATCGAATAACATAGCCGGCGGCTGCGACGACTTCCGGCTCGGGTGCAACGGGCGCTCCCACAGCCCGTCGGCTCAGCGCACCAGCAGGCGGACGAAGCGTGCATCCCGGGATCCCGGAACGATGCTCAACTGGGCCTCTACCAGTTCGTACGCGCCCATGTCGGCCACGACCGACTCCGAAAAGCCCTCGCCGTTCCATGCCCTCAGGTCGGCTGACCATTGGACGACCCCCTCGAGGGTGGTGCCTTTGGCTCTGCGGAAGGTGAATTTGAGGACGATTCCTTCAACCGCCAGGGTGAAGGCATCGCGGCTATCGAAGACATCTGGATTCAGACCCATGAAGATCTCCACGGGAAAGACCAGGCCATCATCGTCCCGATCATCATTACTCCCCCCATAGGTGAATCCCGACTCGAGCGTCGCCCGCATGCCTAACAGGTCGACATGCACATCGACGGTCGCGGGGGCTCCCGCCTGCTTCGGTGGCACGGTGCAAGTGAGCGTCTGTTTGTCCAGGACGGTCACGTTTGCCGCCGCGACATCCCCGAAGAAAGCCTGCGCGCCTGTCCCGAAATGCTCGCCGCGGATGGTGACGATAGACCCTCCAGACTCAGTGCCGAACGAGGGGTCGACGCCAGTGACCACCGGTTGGTAGGCGAAATAGACACCCGCCGCATAGTATTGGTACGGTGCGCTGCGGAAGTCGTTGAACAGCGCGCTCAACCTGGCTGGCCCCCACATCTTGAACGTTCCCTGTCCTGCAGCAGCGGCGCCAAAAACATCGACCGACTGGCAGATGACCGCGTCGTAGTGTTCGGCCACCTCGTCCACAAAAGCGATCTCACCACACTCGGTGGAGGTCGACCGGACAAGACCATCACCGCCGACAAACGTACGCACGGCACTACTGTCATTGAAGGCTTCGAAGTTCAGTTCGTCGCCCGGGCCGCCATAGGTCGGTCCGGTGATCGGGATGAAAGCCCAGGTTTCGAACCTTAGCCGACCAGACCCGGGGACGCTGAGATCGAACTCTTCGAACTGCTGTTTCGAGTTCGGATCGACCAGGACGGATGCTTGCTCTGGGAAGAAGCCAGCCACCGTCGTGAGGTACTGTTCTGCAACCAGGGGATCGCTCGAAGGCGGCGCCGGAGTGTATGCATACTGGCCGGCAAGCCTCCCGAACAGCCCCCAGGGCCGACCGTAGTTCCAAGGCCTCCGGTCCGGATCCGGGTTGAGAACCGTGATCTCTGCCCCGCCGACGAGTCCTGGTGGTGCCGTGCAGGTGAGCGTCCCCTGATCGATGACAACGACATCGGTCGCGGCGACCTCATCGAACAGCACCATCGCATCCTCCCGGAAACCCTGTCCGCTCACCCTCACCTGGGTATGGCCACCAGCGCTACCAGAATCAGGAGTGATCCCGACCACCACAGGCCCGGCCTCAAAATCGACCGTCAACGTGTAGTCCTGCGCCGGACTGCTAAACTCGCCCCAGATGTTCCAGACCCCAGACTGCAACACCTCGACACTCAATGACCCACCAGAGGGCGAATCCCAAACTGAGGTACAGACGGACGGGTTGCTACCAAAGGCGTTGCATTCTGGAAAACCAGCAGCGGCCAGGTTGACCGCCTCTCCATCGAACCAGATTTTTTTAACGCTGGAGTCTTCCCTTGTGAGGTTCATGACCTCCTGCCGGACGTTTGGGGAAGCGGTGACCGTCATCGTCAGCCGGCCGGATCGTGGGACGATGATCGGCCCGTATTCATGGCTTAGTCGCTCAGGTGGGGGGAAACCCCCGCGTGCCGGGAAGCCGGATGAGACTTCGAACAAGCGCTGTCCGTGGCCATTGAGCGGCCAGACCACCAGGCATGCGAAAACCAAAATGGAGCGGGTCGCCCAACGCGGCACTAGACTAAAAGGGCGCAAGAATCCGGGCGGGTGGAGGGAATCGAGTTTCATGGCAACCTCAACCAAACAAGCACGGTCGAGGGCGGCTACGCGTATCGTGCGGAGAACTCCTCACCAATTGAAACTGCCGATGGCGGCGCCGCTAGAGCACTCCGGGAGCTTGCCGTTGATCCCCACAGCAGGCTCTTTCGAAAAGCTCCATTTTCGTCTATGATGCGGGATGGACGAACCAGCCTATGCTCCAAATCCCTACCCGCCCCAGGACGAGAAGCCTCCGGAAAAGTTGGGACTTGCGACGAAAATCATTCTGGGCACCGTGTTTGTCCTCGCCCTCACTGTCGTCATCCTGCAACTGAGTATGAGTGGCGTATTCTCAGGGCGTGAGAGAGAATCGGTGAATAATTTCATCCCGCCAGAGCCCGAGAGCTCTCTACTCTCCGCACCCGAGGCTCCAGTCGATCCGCCGCGGCTTCCCACACCGCAAGCAGCGGGAGCTACAGATGTCAGCCAGCGAGCCATCGAGCTTGCCAACCGGCTCGGAGGCGATACCAATTCCCTGATCGAAATCGTCGCCGAACTCAACGATCGGCTCGAGCTGGCAGAAGAGGAGCTCCGCGGAACACGCGCCCTCTACGCAGCCGCCGCCCGCAAGATCCTGCTGCTCGAGAAGGATGTCGTCACCGCCCGCCGAAATTCCACACAGCTCGAGACCCTCGGTGCCCAGCTGGCCGAATCCCAAGCACTCCTCAGTGTTGCCGAACGCCGCTCCGAGGCGCTCATGAAGAAACTCGCCGCTTCGCCCGATCCGAAGATGCTCCGTGAAGCCCAGGCCATGCGCGACGTATATGAGGCCGAACTCCGCCAGACCAAAGACCGCCTCGCGCGCGATGTGGCGGAAAAAGCGAGGCTCCAGGCCGATCTCAGCGCAGCCACCTCCGAATTGGCCGCCACCGAAATAGCGCTCGAGTCCACCGAACTGTTCATCGACAGCATCGATCTCCTTCCTACAGCCGCCAAACAATTGTTCCTCGAACTCTCCCGCCTAGAGACGGTAGACAGTGCCGAACTGGCGAAGAATTATCGGCTTCGCGACTGGCAAATCCGAGATCAGCGCCGCCAAAGAAGTCAGCATCGGCAACGCGATGGTTAGCGGCCGGAGCGACTCGTTCTTCCTCGTCATCGGCTACGCTTCAAAAACCGGGAGCTTCGACCTCAATAAAGAACTCTCCGAAGCGCGTGCCACCGCGGTCGCCACCTCCGCTGTCGAATCCGCCAAACCCGGACAAAAAGTCCGCGCCGTCTTCCTCGGTCAGACGGATCGCTTCTCATCCTCAGACGTGCGGGACGACCAGATCTGCGAGCTGTGGGAGATCCCCAAGTAAGCGTTCCCTCGGAACACCGGGACAGATCCCTAACAAAGTGCTGAAGCAGGACAAGAGATTGGCACGCCGTGACCTCCAATGCGCGCCCACGACGCTCACCTGAGGTCGCGGCGCCGCTCGGTCCTGCTGCACCAACTGGCACACATCGAACGGCCCGATAGCCACACGCAGTTGCTCGTCTGAGGTGCAACTGATTTCTGGACCAGCTCGTGCTTGATGGTCCCGATCACCGATTCGGTCCACGCGTTGTCGTAAGGGTTCGCCCTCCCCGACATGCTCAGCCTGGCTGATATCCCGGCGAGTTGCTCTCGGAAGATCCCGCTGCCATACTGGCTGCCGCGGTCGCTGTGGAAGATGATCCCGGGGGCGACGCCCGTTGTCTCTAGTCCCTGCCCGAGCGCTGCGGTGACGAGTCCTGCGCGCATGTTGTCTGCCAGGTCCCACCCTACCATCCGCCGGGTACAGAGGTCGATCACGACGGCGAGATAAGCCCACCCGCCTTCGATGGGGATGTGGGTGATATCACCCGCCCAGGCGCGGTGCGGGCGGGTCGGAGGTGGCTCCGCGGCGACCAGATTGGGCGATGGCGCGTGGGTCCTCCCGTCGCTGGTCTTTGGGGCGAAGCTCCTCGGCTGGAGGGCGCGCAGCCCGTTCTGAGCCATGAGCCGCCGGACCCTCGCGGGAGCACAGGTGATTTCAATTCCGACGCCGACCGCGACGGTGTTCCCAACGGGATCGAATACGTTTTCGGCGACACGGAGATCCGCTCCCCCGCGCCCGGCCAACTAACTGCTCCACCCGCCCCGGTCCCGGGCGACATCACCCTGGTTCTCGAGGCATCGAGCGACCTGCAAAACTGGAGCGAGATCCTGCGCTTCGAATCTGGGAGATTGGCTTACCTGGCGGAAGGTGTGCGCATCGGCGCGCATGTGGTCGTCGACGAGCGCGAGCATAGCCCAGCCGCCAACGCGATTTACTACCGCTACCGCGCCAGCCATTGAGGCACGGCTGACAGCCTGGAGTTCGAGAGCCAATATTTTTATGAAGGGCAGATTCCCACACAAATAAAATACGGGAGCCCAGGTCCCCAAGACCTCACTTCGCCGGATACTTTTCCCGGAACCGTTTCTCCGGATCATAGTCCGGTTGCTTGTAGAGTGTTCGCTGACGATCGATTCTGCAGTTCGGGTAGTCATCAAATAGGTCTCCCTCGCCGAGAATTCTTGGGTCGCCCTGGGCGGTGAGTTCAGCCTCGAGCTGATCCCATAGCCGCTGCTTCAGCACATCGTGTGCGGCCACACCTGCGAGGTTCTCTACGCAGTCTGGATCTGCAAGGATGTCGTAGAGCTCCTCGGCCGGCCGCTTGCCGAAACTCATGTCGAAGAACCTCTGCTGCGCATCGTCAGAGGACAGACTGGTCAACAGGCTCTTGGTCGGCGAGCCGTCGGTGTTGAGAAATCCATAGACCGGATCCCCAGCTGGCCAGCGATCAGGTTTGAAATTGCGTACGTAGAGGTACTGGTCGGTGCGGATCGCGCGCGCCGGGTAGCCGACCGAGAGCTGGTCGCCATCAGTTCGTCCGATGTCGTGGCGCTCTTTCCCGAGGAGGGTGTGGTCCCGCGACGCATCGATGCGCCCGGATCCCTCTGACACCAGTTGTTCGACGAAGCTCTGGCCTGTCATCTGGGGGTGCTCGGGGAGTCCCGCGATCTCCATGAGGGTCGGTGCGAGATCCGGGAAGGTGATAAAATCTGAAACCTTGCGACCCGGCTTGATCTTCTTCCCCCACCGCGCCGCGAACGGGACATGGAACGACTCCTCGTAGAGCTGCCCCTTGATCCGCGGGAACGGCATCCCGTGATCAGAGGTCGCAATCACCAGGGTGTTCTCGAGTAGTCCCCTCTCCTCAAGGATCTTCAAGCTGCGCCCGATATGCTGATCGTACCACTCGACCTCCAGGGCATAGTCAGCAAGATCGCCACGCACCGTCGGGTTGTCCGGGTAGAATTTCTGCACCCTCACCTGTGCCAGATCGCGGCCGGCCTTCTTCCACGAATCTTTCTCGTAGCCACGGTGCGGTTCCTTCGTCCCCAACCAGAAACAGAACGGCTTGCCGTCTGGGATCGCGTCCACGAAAGCGCCGAAATTCCCCGCGTAGTCGGTGTTGCTAATCCCCTTGTAAGGCGGTTTCGACCTCTTGCCGGAGAACGGCTTGCCTGCCGGATTTTTCTTCTCGAACTTGCTCTTCCCCCCGTCGATCCCCCCCCAGATCCCAGGCCCCCAGCCCTTGCCGGTGAAACCCGTGAAGTAGCCCGCGTCCTCTAGTAGATAGGGAAAGAACTTCCACTTCGCCGACAGGAAAGGATTGTGGTTGCACGCCTCTTCGAGCTGCCAGGAATACCGCCCAGTGAGCAGGCACGCCCGCGCCGGAGCACACTTCGGATTGCAATTGTATGCGTTGGTAAACAGGACACCCTCGCGCGCGATGCGATCGAAGTTCGGCGTCCGCACATAGGTCTCGCCGTAGGCGCCGAAGCTCGACCGCGACGCATCGTCCGCGATCAGAAACAAGATGTTCGGCCGCTCCGCAGCGGATGCTGGCAGAGCTTGGACAATCGCCAGGACGAGAACACTCAGAATCAGAGGCTGCATGCGCAGAGTATCGCCCGTCGTTGCTCGCCCGGTCAATCCATCTTCCTCAAGCTCACCCGGTAAACGGTAGAAAAAGATAGCCGCAAACAATCTCCCGCCCGACCCGTCTCGCGGTGCCCAACGAGGGGGCGTTCCTCGAGTCGATGGTTCCCCAGATCAGTTCTTCCCCATCCGGCAATGCTGCGAGGAACATCCGTTGCATGGCGGCGGCGAGTCCTTTTCCGCGATGTTCCGCCTCGAGCAGTTCATCCGCCATCGTCCAACCGAACAAGGGCCCTTCCCCAGAAAGCCGGGCGGCGATCCATCCGCCCGGCTCACCGTCGATGTGCACACGGAAATAACCGCCGTCGCGGGCGCACATCTCCAGGATGTCCCGCCCCACCGCAGAGTTCCACGCCTCGGTTCCTGGGTGCTGTTCGTTGAACTCTCGGTAACAGCGCTCGAACTCGGAATGCGACCCGAGATCGGGATCGGGCACCAGCGAGATCCTCGCCCCCTGATCCAGCGCCCCGCGCCGATCGATCTCGTCACGGCGCCCCGCAAGAATCCACTGGTCTACTGTTGCTCCCGGGGCTCGCACCAGAGGTTCATGCTCCGAATCGATCCAGATACGGAATCGTTGTGGGCAGAATACCGCGAACTCCTTCGACAGCAATTCTGCCACTGCCCCGATCGTCTCCGGGTTCAGTTCGAAGTCCATTGCGGTGATATTGACGAATGGCCGAGAGGTATCGCCTCCGTAGAAGTGGATGCCAGCGAGCAGAGTTCCGACGTCCCCTAGCTGGATCATGCGGACGCCGTAGTCCGCCGGCGTGGCGTCTTTCACCGGGCAGTGCCTGGCGAAATTCTCAAGCACCGCCCGGTCTTGGAGCCGGGTAATGTACCCCTGCAGCCAGCTCTCCAGCCTCGCCCGCGTCGCCTCGTGCCCCTGCCACTCGAGAATCTTCGGATGGCATTCAGCGAAGCGTGTGGCGACGTAAGCTTCGATCGATAACACACTCCGAGGATAGAGATCCGCAGCGCCGCTGGCCAGTGTCTAGTCAGGTAATCTTCTCACATCGATCGCCGGATCATCATCCTAAGCTTTCTCGACGATTCTTGCCATGAACTTCTCCAGCTAGGCCTCTACTGCTTCGGCTGCCTCTACGTGTGCTAGAGCCATACGCGGCATCCATTTCGCGATCGACCGTTCCAGTAGCGCTGACCCGCTCACCTCCAACCGGCCCTCGCGACGCACGCTAGAGAGGGAGACATCGCCGGCGTAGATCTGAATCATCGTGCGAATATCTGTCCGGACGCAGACATCGACATCCCGCCCGGGATGATCGACACACAGCACCGGCTTACCCTCTTCCACGACAATCCACCACTGCGGGAAGTTCTCCAGACCCGCGAAAGCAAAATGCAACACCGTCGTGCCTCCAGGCAGGGTGTCCGGATCGAGCTGCCGGCAGAAATCGTACATCAACAGCTCCACATCGAGTTCGTCATCGCTCATCTGCCCACGCGCCCAGCGCATCCCCCAGACGCCCAGCTCGGTCACGATCGGACCCAGTTCCTTCCCGGCTGCGGTCAGAAAGTACTCGACCCGTTTTCCCACCGGAGACTTCTTGCGCACCACGAGCCCGTGATCGACCAGTTGTCCGAGCCGCTTGGTCAGCAGCGTCGGCGATATCTGCGACAGTGCGCGCTGGAAGTCTGAAAATCGGGTCGTCCCGAGCAGCAGCTCGCGCAGGATCAGGATCGTCCACCGCTCCCCAATCACCTCCGTCGCCTTCGCGATCGGGCAGAACTGGCCGTATTTCGTACTCATAGCTTCCGGGAACTAGGGGTCATTGGCTTACTACAGAATATGTAGCGGATTACTACATTCCATGTTGTGGAGGGATTCCTCTCATCGGGCAATGCTTGAATCCGTGACAGGGAACAGTCCCCGATCACGATTCAAATCACAACCATAAACACCAATACTGAAAGGACCAAAACCATGCCACTAGTCACTGTAGACATCATCGAGAACGTATTCAACGCAGAACAGAAGAAGGAGATGATCGAGAAACTAACTGAAACGATGGTCTCCCTCGAAGGCGAGGCTTTACGCTCTGTCACCTGGGTGAGAATCAACGAGGTCAAGGAGGACAACTGGGGAATCGGCGGCCAGACGCTGAACGCCGCCGCCGTCCACGCCATGCAGCAAGCGCCACAGGCGGTCGCCTGATCTCGGGGGCGCGAGGATTCTGACAATCCCATCGCCGATAGCGGCGCACCGTTCGCGGTGCGCCGCTTTTGCTTTTGCAAGCATCGTGCACGGATCCGTGCCCGACAGAACTGCCGAGGGGATCTCAGTCGCGAGCTCGGATCGGAACCCGGCAAAAACTCAGCGCCGCGATACCATTCCCCCCCCGCAGCAGCCGTTTCTGGCTCCACGAGGTCTCCTTCAGGTAGGTGATCCGCTCCGCTGCGGACGGCTCTTTTAGTCTGAGGGTGAGCAGCTTTCCGTCAACCGAGCCCGATGCGACTTGTCCCCCGAGATCGTCGAGATAGAACTCGTCGAGCAGCGCATCGCTCCAGGCGACGGCCTGATCAAATTCCAACACGATCGCATCGTGCGTAGCGTCGGCGTAGCTCGCACCGGTGAGCATGGGAGCGGTGATCGAAGCGGTAGGTATCTTGCCATAGAAGTCTCTCTCGATCAGCGGTAGCACGCGCTGGGCGAAGCGCTCCCAACCCACGAGCGGGAAATGGCAACCGCCGGGCGGCTCGATACCCAAGGTCGATAGGGTATCCATCTTCGAGTAGAGGCGCCCTAGCGAACGTTGCACCTCGCGGAGCATGTCCCCATTCCCGCCGCCCATGCTGCAGGCGTTGGGAAAGATCTGGTAGACATAGTAGCGCTCGACGTTGGGGAAGTCCTGCTTCCATGCGGCAGACAGCTCGACAAAGTACTTCTCGTAAGACTCCCAGCCATAGCCGCCATCTGGCCCCGCTGCCCCCTGATCATTCTCGCCTTGATGCCATAGGATCGCGCGGATCCCGTGGGTCAAGTTCGCCTCGCGCACCCGCCAAAGCATGCGGCCGTAGATCGTATTCAGATCGGTCGGGTTCTCAGCGTTCCGCTGGTGCTGGTCGATCCGTGTCCCACCGGCGGCGGCATTGACGATGAAGATAGGAATCTTCTGGCTCTCGACGAGGCGCTTGGCCAGCTCCATCCCCCACCAGCCGAGCTCTGCCATGTGCTCGGCTTGCGCCTTCCAGACTGGCCGGCACCACAGGTTCTGTACCTCGCCCTCGCGAAAATGTCGCGGGTGGGCGTAGCTCCGCACCCACTCGTTGGTTAGGCGTGGCGAATCCTCGCTCGTATCGGTGGCAAGCGCATTGGATTGTCCATTGATCAAGTAGGCATCGCCGCAGACGAGATCCTCTGCGCGATGCAAGATCGTCTGCCCGGACCCGAACTCGATGCGATACTTGATCAGTCCTGCCTCGAGCTCCACTGAGAGCGCATAGCGGTTGTCGGCGCCGAGCTTCGCGGTCGCCGTTTTGATCAACTCGTCGTCCGCATAGAGCCGCAGGAAGACCGCGCCGGCCGGCGCGTCCAGCTTGCCAATGCAATGCAACGTCCCGTGACCACCGGCCTCGCGGGCGTAGAACTGGCCGTCCTGGGGCATCTCATTCTCGCGCGGCGGACGTGTGACCCACGGGTCAGATTCCGGCTCGCTCACATCGATGGTGGCTACCTTTTCCACCTGTCTTCCGCCATTGCTCAAGGTCGCCGTGACGACGAGCGACCCGCTGTTCTGCGCGCGGGTGAGCAGGAGGCGGTCGGCTGCGTTCTCTTTGATCACTGCGATGTTCGCTAGATCCCAGGCGATCTCCACCCCGGCGCAGCCCGCAGCGCGCATCGCCTCCAGGTTGGTGATCAGCGGGACGACCTCGACCGCTGAGCGCCCGTCCCAGGAATCGGGCGCCCGCAAGCTATACTCGGGATCCGGCAGCCCCTCCCTGATCGTGATCGGCAGGTCGATCGTTCTCACCTGATCCGGGTAGATCGCCTTGAACCGCAGCGTGGCCGTGGTGTCGCCACTGACCCGCCCGGCGTGGAAGGTGAATCGCAGGCGGTCTACCGCCGCGAGCGTCTCCTCCCCATCCCGGATGATCGACCAGTAGATCTTCTGAGCACCACCGGCCTGCGCGACGAACCCGAGGCTCTCCCCTTCGTCGACCACCCCCACGCTCGGCGCCACTCCAAAGGCGTCGCCCGGCATCACCACCGGACCCACTAGGGTCTGCAGCGGTCTCTGATTCTGGAATTCGAGCCGCACCCAGTCTGCCGATCTCGCAACCTTCGAGATCCGGACCTCGTCGAGGTCACCGACAAAATCATAATTGTGGTACCATCCGCCGAGCCACAGCCGCCCCGGGCTCTTGATGTCGAGTTTGGTCGTCGCCTCGGCGTCGAGCTCGCCATCGATGTAGAGCTTGCGCGGCCCATCGCCATAGGTGTGCACCACGTGAACCCACTCGTCCATCGGTAGGCGGGTCGAGGATTCGATGTCCGAGAAATCGCTATCGATCTTGATGTGTGGTGGGCTGCGGAACTGCATGCGGATCTTGCTGCCGCGGCCGCCACCCTCGTTGCCCCATCCGATCACGGTCCCATTGGGCTTCTCGGCGCGGAACCAAAGCGACGTGGTATGAGCCTCGTCGCCCGACGGGTAGTCGGAAATCTTCTCCCCTCCAAACACACCTTTGCCACCCGGAAAATTTCGCGCATTCCCAACAATCCCGTTCACCGGCGACGTCCCGCTGTCCTCCGATTCGAGCGTCCCTACCTCGTCGCGCACCTGATCGCCCAGATGCCAGACGCTGAGAAAGCCGTTCGAACCATCGAACACGGCCTTACCATCCGATTCGCTCTTGGCATCGGGATTGCCCCAGTGGAGGCGGAGCTCCAGCCGTGCGTTCCCGCAGATCACTGGGACCCGCACCCAGATGCTCGCCTCACCAATATCTGCATCCCAGTGCTCGATCTGGAGCGGCAAGGGCTGGTCCCCAATCGAGATGCGGAGATCCTCACCCTGCGCTTGAGCCTGGCCGAACTCGAAGAAATCTCGGTGCAGCCGAAGCAGGACCGGGAAACCCTCGATCACCGCCGACTCTGGCAGGTCAGCGCCCTGTGGCGTGGTGAGGATGTGGAGCGAGCCCGCGTGTTCCCAGTCCTGATATTGGGCGAGGACGGGGGAAATGGTGAATGCGCAGACGAGATTGCAAATCGTCAGCACACGGGTGATCTGGAATCTCAGCGGCTTCATGGTTGGAATCAGAAGACCACCTGCTTCGCAACCCGTCATGCGAATTTCTCCACACGGGATCCCAGCAAATCGCATTTGGTGGTGAGCGGTGGTACAGTCCGGATTGTGGATCCGAATCGCCAAGACAAGCGACGCCCAAGAACCTAGATGGTATGCTTAAGAGCCTGTCGGACTTACCCGATCCGGCAAGAATCGTTTTAGAATTCGCC
>Ga0316197_10001033_pt1 | contig 19724 bp, 15 predicted proteins | sample OudBiesiAoxic_MG_FD_204939 | JGI IMG/M metagenome (GOLD analysis project Ga0316197, IMG submission 204939) | Coastal sediment microbial communities from Oude Bieten Haven, Netherlands - site A oxic | ecosystem: Environmental > Aquatic > Marine > Coastal > Sediment | place: Netherlands... | reverse complement strand
AATAAACCCATGTATTGAAATACTTTTTTGAAATTGGACTTTATTTTTAGCCATGATAACCACCTCATTTTTCGCTTCACTTTAAGTGTAGTCTAATAAGCTGAATTTAAGTGGTAATCAGGAAAGTGTATTAAATAATCAGATATGTGATCTACATAATTAACTTTAGTTAAATATTAAGGAAATATGAAGATAGGATCACAAATAAAAATAATTCATATATATCTATTATTATTCTCACACAAAAAGTGAGAGTGAAAAATATAATTAGTCATGTAATTAATGCAGTAACATCAAATTTTTATATGTTTATAAAATTAATTCGTTAACTTGTAATTCTTGTCACAGAAATGCTTTCGTTTGAGCATCACAATGCGGCAGCTTTCGAACGAGTTTATTTTTTTGTCGTTCGAGCTATATAACCATCGCAAATATATAATGGAGTTAACTATGTTTGGTATATTCAAACCTAAAATGCATATAGATCGTCTTGCATCCGATCGAATAGACGGCACTTATAGCCGGTTACGTTGGCAGTTGTTTATCAGTATCTTTGTTGGCTATGCTGGCTATTATCTTGTACGGAAAAATTTCAGCTTGGCTATGCCTTATTTGATTGATCAAGGATTTAGTCGTGGTGATCTTGGTGTTGCTTTAGCCGCGGTCTCTATTGCTTATGGTCTTTCTAAATTCTTAATGGGTAGCGTATCAGACCGTTCAAACCCTCGATATTTTTTAAGTGTAGGCTTACTTATGTCTGCCGCTGTAATGTTTTGTTTCGGCTTTATGCCGTGGGCAACCGAAAGTATTGCAGCTATGTTTATATTACTTTTCTTAAATGGTTGGTTTCAGGGAATGGGCTGGCCTGCATGCGGAAGAACGATGGTGCATTGGTGGTCACGTAAAGAACGTGGAGAGTTAGTTTCTGTTTGGAACGTAGCGCACAATGTGGGTGGTGGCTTAATTGGTCCCCTTTTCTTACTAGGTCTTTGGGCTTTTAACGATGATTGGCGCTCAGCATTTTATGTTCCTGCAATTTTTGCCACGTTAGTTGCTGTTTTTATTTGGGCTACATTGCGTGATACCCCTCAATCTTGTGGACTTCCTGCGATTGAAGAATATAAAAATGACTACCCAGATGATTATGATAAATCTCACGAAACAGAGATGACAGCGAAAGAAATCTTCTTTAAATATGTTTTCAACAATAAGTTACTTTGGTCGATTGCGATTGCAAATGCATTTGTATATTTGATCCGTTACGGTGTACTTGATTGGGCGCCAGTATATTTAAAAGAGGCAAAAGACTTCACTGTAGATAAATCGTCTTGGGCATATTTTTTATATGAATGGGCAGGTATTCCGGGCACGCTATTGTGTGGCTGGGTATCGGATAAAGTATTTAAGGGTCGTCGTGCACCTGCGGGGATTCTATTCATGGTATTAGTTACCATTGCAGTGTTGATTTATTGGTTCAATCCTGCGGGTAACCCTACGATAGATATGATTGCTTTAGTAGCTATTGGTTTCTTAATTTATGGTCCTGTGATGCTTATTGGTCTTTATGCTCTGGAGCTTGTACCAAAAAAAGCAGCAGGTACAGCAGCTGGCTTAACAGGATTATTTGGTTATCTTGGTGGTGCAGTGACCGCAAATATTATCCTTGGTTATACAGTGGATCATTTTGGTTGGGATGGTGGTTTTATGATACTAGTGGTCTCTTGTATTTTATCGATTCTGTGTCTGATGTATGCGTTCATTGGTGAATCTAATCATCATAAAGCGAAAGAGAAAAAGCAAATTCCACTGGTTTAATACTATTGGAGTAACATCCAACTTTGCACTTTCAGTAAGCATCTTCTTAATTATAGGAAGGTGCTTTTTATGTACAGGCGTTGATATATATAATGCAGCTAAATAAGAAAGTGTTAATTTATTTAGCTGATTACTGGAGATATCTCGGAAAAAAGAAGAAGCATATTCTATACTTAGGTTAAATGGAGTAAAGAAAATAGGAAGGGAACACCATGAAAAGAGTAATATTATTGATAGGTTGCCTTTTATTTAATGTTGCTGTTTTAGCACAAGATACACTAATTGTTGGAGTTGTCCCTCAATTTGAAAGTCATCGAATTCGAGATATTTGGCAGCCAGTGATTGATGAGCTATCAAGTCGAACAGGTCTTCGGTTAGAACTTAGGCAAGCCATTAATATCCCAAGTTTTGAAAAAGAATTAGCTGATGAAGTTTATGATATTGTTTATCTTAATCCGTACCATCTCTTAATGGCAAATCAAGATAATGGATATCTACCCATAGTAAAAGATTCTACTCGCTTATTATCTGGGATTTTAGTGGTTTCAAAAACAAGTGGGATCACATCTATTGAGCAGCTTAATCAACAGGAAATTGCTTTCCCAGCTCCCAATGCACTTGGTGCATCATTAATGATTAGAGCAGAGTTATCCCGGAAAAATATTGAATTTACCCCAGTGTATGTTCATAGTCATTCATCTGTTTATCTAAATACAGCTTTAGGTGTAAGCAAAGCGGGTGGAGGTGTTCTTCATTCACTTAAACAACAGAAAGACAGTATACAAAGTAAATTAACTATTTTGTATCAAACCTCAAAAGTAGCTCCTCATCCTGTCGCTATTCATCCTAGGATCCTTGGTCTTCAACCTGAGATCTATACTGCTTTTGAAGCGATGTTTAAGAGTGAAGAAGGAAAAGAAATGCTTAATAAGATCCCTATGCGAGGTGTTGAGGCTGCAACATTATCTGACTATGATAATTTGAAAACACTAAACTTAGAACGATTTGTTGAGAAGTAACTTGTGAAAATTATCACGAAGTTCATTACGTTATATTCAAGCATTTTAGTGTTGGCATTATTGTGGCTGCATTTTATTTGGGCTCCAAATCTTTTTGAAGAGCAGCGTGAACAATCGATACAATTTGAAACAGCTAAACTTATTATTTTAAGTAATGCAATTGAAAGTAATATTATCACACAAGATCTTGCCGCTCTATTTACCACTCTAGAAGCCACATTAATCGAAAATGAATATTGGACTTACTTGGTAGTAACTCAACCTAATGGGACTCGATTATTCCCTTTAGAGGAAGATACCGCATCAATGAATAAGTATGAAAAAATATCTTATTTGATTAAGATTAAGGAAGATAAGTTAGCAAGTATACATCTTTTCATTAATCTTGAACACATTACAGATAATGTTAATTCGTCTGTATTACCTATTTATATAGGAGTGATTTTAGTTTATTTACTATTTATTACATTTACACTGTTTATTATTTATTACCTTATTTTTATTCCCTTGAATCAGTTGAGAGAAGATGTTGAGAAAGTTGCTAATGGTGATTTAAATATACAGTTTAAAGATCATAGTCATGATGAAATAGGGCAGTTTAATCAGTCGCTTAGTAAATTGGTGATGGAAATAATAGACAAAGGAAGAAACTTAGAGGAGAGTGAAAAGCGATTAAAAATACAAAAAGAACGTGCAGAAAATGCCAGCCAAGCGAAAAGTAATTTTGTTGCCTCGATGAGCCATGAAATTAGAACACCGATGAATGCAATAATGGGTAGCGCACAAATACTGAAGCTGACTTTAAAAGAAAAAGAACAGCTAGATAATGTAAACCAGTTAATTATCTCTAGTGAACATCTTCTTGCAATACTTAATGATGTATTAGACCTCTCTAAAATAGAAGCGAATAAAATAAACCTAGAGAGTGAATCTTTTAACTTATTAATGTCACTTTCAAAAGAGTGTGCTCTACATCAATCAGTTATAAATAATGAGCAGGTTAAGTTGCATTTTATTTCATCTGAAAATGCGATCGAATGGGTGATAGGTGATGTCACACGGATAATGCAAATTGTGAAGAACTTAATAACAAATGCATTAAAATTTACGCAAAAGGGAGAGGTTAGATTAACGTATTCAACTAAGAGAGTTGGCAATAAAGCACATATTGCAATTTCCGTGTCTGATACTGGAATTGGGATTGCAGAAGATAAGCAACAAAAAATCTTTGAACAATTCTCTCAAGCGGAATCTTCAATAACACGTCGTTTTGGTGGCTCTGGTTTAGGTTTAACTATAGTGACAAAGTTACTTGATGCAATGGAAGGGACCATTTCTGTAGAAAGTACGGAAGGGAAAGGAAGTAAGTTTACTATAAATGTAACATTGAAAATAGATGAGTCTATAAAGTCGGCAATTAACATTAAATCTAAGATCTCTCAACCTAAGCGGCAATATAAAATACTTCTTGTTGATGATAATAAAGTGAATGTTCTTATTTTTTCAAAATACTTAAAACTTGCAGGTCACAAATATGATGTTGCTCATGATGGTGAAACCGCTGTAAATTTAGTGAAAGAAAATAAATATGATGCAGTATTAATGGATTATCATATGCCAATAATGGATGGTAAAGAAGCCACATTGAAGATTAGGGGTTTAGAAGGGAATAACAAAAATACGATTATTATTGGATGTACCGCTGATGCATTTAATGAAGCTAGATCTGAGTTAATAGAATGTGGGCAAAATGAAGTGATAACTAAACCAATAAAGCCTGAAGAGTTTTTTAATACGTTAAATCAACATGTAATATAAATTTCTATTTAAAAAAGATCAAATTTCTTGTGAAATATATTGTTACCTTTATACAATAAATAACATAATTTGGTTTTTAAAGTGAAAGTTCTGAGATAAAATGAGGTATAAAACATCATTCTTTATTCGCTTGATAGGTATCATTCAGAAGGAGGTGTGTTATTGCTAATGTCAAGGAAAGTAAATAATGAAAAAAACAATTTTGCTTGTTGTGTGTATTATGTTTGCAATTGCTGCTACAGCGAGCATAGTATCAACCTCTTATATTTCTAATAAAGAAATTGATAGTATCATCTTAAAGAAATCACAAGCTCAAGCTTCTTTATTAGCGATTAATGTAGGATATATACTAGAACATTCTTCTCAGCCATTGATCGATCTACAAAATTTGATGACCTCTTTAAAAGGGCGATCAGATATTACTTATGCGATAGTTATCGATAAAAACATACAAGCTGTTGCACATAGTGATCAGAAAAAACAAAATAAGATTTATGAAGATAGCTACACAATAAAAGGTGCAAGGCAAGGTGTTGAACAATACTCAAAATGGTATGCCGATGTACAGGAAGTATGGGTATATGACATTATGTCGCCAATTTATGTCAATGGACAGCTTTATGGTACGGTGGATATTGGTATTCCGGTTACAGAAGTGAATGATGCCGCAACAGGGATTTTAATAACTCAACTTATCACCATTGTAGCTATCTTTATTATTTGTATTTGTGTCCTTGTGTGGTTTATGGGGCGCTTGTTCAAGCCGCTATCAGGGTTACAGTTAGCGTTAGAAGATATATCAAAAGGGGATGGCGATCTAACTGTAAGGTTACCAATAAAAGGTCATGATGAAATTGCTCATATCTCGATTGCTTTTAATACATTTGCTGAAAGTATTAATAAAATCATTACTCAAGTTGTAGAGACTGGTTTGGCATTGGGGAATTCGGCTACGGAGTTGAGAAACCAGTCAATAGCTTCTCTTTCTAGAGGTGAGGAGCAGAGTGAGCAATCGTTATTAGTTGTTACCTCTATGCATGAGATGATCGCAACCATTAATGAAATTTCTCTAAATGCAGCGGGTGCTGCCGACTCGGCTGAAAATGCAAATAGAGAAACGCAAGAAGGCAATACAACCCTAAAAGAAGCCACATCAACCATTAGTTCTTTAGCGGATGAAATAAATAATACGGGTATGGTTATTACATCTTTAGCAGAAAGAACTCAATCCATTGGTTCAATACTTGAAGTTATTAGAGGTATTTCAGAGCAGACTAACCTTCTGGCTTTAAATGCGGCAATAGAAGCAGCTCGTGCAGGTGAAGCGGGAAGAGGTTTCGCGGTTGTAGCTGACGAAGTGAGGAACCTAGCGACTAAAACGGCTCAGTCGACAGGTGAAATTCAAAAGATGATAGATCACTTACAAAGTGAAGCTCAAAGTGCGGTTAATGCGATGAACAGCAGTAAAGAGCTAACAATAGAAGGCTCCAGAGCAACAGAGGAAGCTCAAGATGCTTTAGCAAGAATATCTAAGCAAGTGACAGCGATACTTGATTTGAATACTCAAGTAGCCACAGCAACAGAAGAGCAATCAAGTGTTGCGAATGAAATAAATATGAATTTAGATGCGGTTAATAATTCAGTTACTGCAGGGGTTCATGCTAGTCAAGAATTAGAGCTTACCAGTAAAAATTTAGAAGAGTTAGCACACAGGTTAGATCGTCATGTTGGTTCTTTTAAAATCTAAAAGTATTAGAGAGTAGGCATAAAAAAGGGCAGTATAGTTACTGCCCTTTTATTAGTATTAAAATTGGTATTATAGGTAAAGTTTTACAAGATCACTTGCTTCAACTTCTTTACCTTCAAGTTGTTGGTTCCAGTTAGTACCAACTAAAACACCATCTTCAGATAACGTAACTAACCAATCTTCAGCAAAGATATCTAATGGGATTTCTGTTACTTCAAAATCAGCCCATTCTTCAACATTATGGAATGCTGCATCTTCTTTATTAGACCAGAATGGCATTACTTCAGAGTTTTCAAATTCAGTTGATTCAACAGAGATCCAACCTTCTTCGTTATAAAGACTCCAAACTAGTTGCGTTTCTTTTGTTTCTGCAATGAAAAGATCTAAGTTTGCTTGAGTATCTGATGTTAATTTGCTCATGATGATGTCTCGATTAAAATAAACATAATGAATAATAAAGGATTATGAGAAATTTGATACTTAATTCTTAAGATTTAGAATAAAGGTAATAAAAAGGCGAGAAGAGGTAACCTTCTCGCCTTTTTATTATTTCATTTTTTTACAGATACTTATACAACGCGGCAAGCAAAACCTTTTAGGTAGAAACCTTCAGGGTAAGCAGAGTCAAGAGGGTGATCCGCTGCTTGTTCAAAACGCTCAATAAATTGAACTGTACGTTTAGCATCAAGCGCTGCATCTGCAACGATTTTTTGGAATAAACCCGTATCCATCAGACCAGAACAAGAATACGTTAATAGAGTACCGCCTGGGTTCAAGATTTGCATAGCAAGCATATTGATGTCTTTATAACCACGACATGCACCAGTAAGCTGATTTTTTGATTCAGCAAATTTAGGTGGATCCATGATCACAACATCAAATTTAGTGCCGTTATCACGGTACTCACGAAGTAGTTTAAATACATCAGCGTTTAAGAATTCAGCTTTAGATAAATCAAACCCGTTAATCTCAGTATTGTTCTTCGCGTTATCCAGTGCTAGTTGAGAAACATCAGCATTGATAACGTGTTTAGCTCCACCTTTAAGAGCGTAAAGACCAAAACCACCCGTGTAAGAGAAACAGTTAAGTACTGTTTTGTTTTTCACGTACTTGCATGAACGCTCACGGCTATCACGTTGGTCAAGATAGAAACCTGTTTTATGACCATTGACGATATCAACGCTAATTTTTACGCCGTTCTCTTCGATGATTACAGATTCTGGTGGCTCTTCACCATGTAGAACGCCAGTGCGTTGTTTTAGACCTTCTTTTTTACGAACAGAAACGTCAGAACGCTCGTAAATATTACATTCTGGATAGCATTCAATTAATGCTTCAACTAGTAGATCTTTGTTTGCTTCTGCGCCAGCACTTAATAATTGGCAAACAAAGTAGTTTTGGTAACGGTCAATCGTGATACCCGGCAAACCATCAGATTCAGCAGCGATTAAACGGTAGCCAGTTAAGCCTTCACGCTCAGCAAGAACATCACGCAAGCCTTGTGCTTGATTTAAACGACGAACAAAGAAGTCTTTATCAACGGCTTCGTTTTTATCAAACGTCCAAACACGAGCGCGGATTTGAGATTGTGGAGAAAAAGCACCACGAGCAAGCCACTCACCACTGTTTGAATAGATCTCAACTGTTTCACCTAGCTCTGCTTTTCCATCAATGCGGTCAATACCACGAGAAAAGATCCAAGGGTGACGGCGACGTAATGCTTTATCACGTCCTTTTACTAAATAGATTGAAACAGTCATATTGATGCTCTGATGAGTTAATTAGGGGGCTATTCTCTTTGATGTCGCAAGGAAAAGCAAACGAATACCAATCGTAGTAAATAACTGGTCATCCTAGCTTGTTAAAATGCTCGATAACTGTGTTAGAATTTTTGATTGTAGAATAACTACTTATCGAAAAATTCAGCCTTGTTCTCAAGCATTTTTTCTTCGCTATTTCTGATCACTTACTTACTGTGATTGGTATAAGAAGGAGTGAAGAGGGGATTAATCTAAAAGTGCGGAGTTAGATATTAAAAATGCAGTAATAAAATGAATTATTACTGCATGAATTAGGCTATTGAAATGTTAAATTTGAAGAGGCTATGCTTTTAATCCATTAAGCAGTAATTCTAAATCTTGGCCTTTCAAACGCAGTTGCTCGATATTAGATTCTGAGTCTTTGATCATATTATGAACTTGATTTGATTGAGTTCGAACATCTTCAACTGTTGAAGCAATACTCACCGCAACATCGCCTTGCTGACTGGCTGCTGTTGCAATTTCATTATTGCTTTGTGCAATAGTATTGTTACGAGCAGCAATGTTTGAAATATCGTTATGTACCTGCTGCATTAACTCTTGACCAGTTTCAGCATTACTTACTGTATTTGATGTTAGAGATAACAAAGATTTACTGTTATTTTGCAGTGCTTCAATCATCGACTGAATTTCAACGGTAGCTTGTTGAGTTCGACTAGCTAATGTACGAACTTCATCGGCAACAACTGCAAACCCACGACCTTGTTCGCCCGCTCGTGCCGCTTCAATCGCAGCATTCAAAGCCAGTAAATTGGTTTGTTGTGAAATACCATTGATAGTAGTGACGACCTCATCAATTTTTGCAGCATTAGAATCTAACTCTTGTACAGCGTTTGCCGCTTGATTTATCTCTTCTGATAACGCCTGAATCGCTTTTACTGCAGCATCTACTTGAGATTGCCCTGTTCGTGCAGAATCCATCGCATCGGTTGATTGAGAAGAAGCTTCATGAGTATAATTAGCCACCTCTTGAATTGATGTCGCCATTTCTTCTGTTGCACTTGATAGTAAATCGAGTTGTGCAAGTTGCTTATCAGAAGCATCTGAGCTTTTATGGCTATTTTGGCTTAACTCAGAACTCATCTGCTGAATCAGTGCAACAGATTCTTGCATTGCTAATACTAATTGCTGTTCACGATCAGCAAGTTTGTCTATCGTCATTGCGATTGTGCTGAATTCATCTCTAACCAAGAAAAAATTCATTCGTTGGGTTAAATCACCAGATTCAAGCGTCTCTAGTGCTTTATTCATGGTGAACATCGCACCACCAATGAAAGTCATTATGTAATAAACACCAACAGCCATTAATAATAAAACAGCAGCTATTAGGGATATTTGTAAGCTAGATAAAGTAGACCAAAGCGTAACGTTTGAATCTGCACTGATACTGTAATTACCAGAATTAACAAATGCACTGTGCTCGCCCGAACCAACGGAAAACTCAGCAGATTGAGAGAGAAGGTTTACTGCATCTTGTCGTGAAATATTTTGTTGATCCAACATAGAGGCAACGAATTGAACTTCATGTTCTAATGTTTGAGCCATCATGCTATCAGCAGCAGAATCCATAATTGCTGTTAGGCTTAAAAGTGCGATAATTGGAAGTAAGAAAAGTAGATAAAACTTTTCTTGAATTTTTAGATGGATAAGGTATTTATCAATCCAACGAAATGCTGATTCTTTCATATTAGATCCGTATATATGATGGGGGGATTGATAATATATTATGATTAAAAAACATTATTATAAATTACAGTTAATAGGTGAGTTATGTCACAAAAATCGTTCAAGTTTACTGTAAAGGGAAAAGTACAGCGTGTAGGTTTTCGTTTTCATACCGCGCATACGGCATTGAAACTTGATTTGGTCGGTTATGCTCGAAATCAAGCGGATGGTTCTGTTGAAGTACTTGCTTGTGGAGAAGAGGAAAAGGTAAATGAATTAGCAGAATGGTTGAAAATAGGGCCTCAATTAGCTCGTGTTGATTCTATCGAGAAAGTTGAAACCCAGTGGCAAGAGTTGTCTGATTTTAAAATGTATTAAAGTGATGATTCTACTTGTTAATTGCTTATATTAGTAAATGCTTTTAGTGAATATAAGCTTAAAGACATTTTGCAGGCTTTGGTAAACCCGCCAATTTTGTGGCTTGTTTTGCAGGGCCTAATTTGAATAGTTTAAATAGGTATTTGCTGTTGCCTTTTTCTGGGCCATGTTCTTTTTCCATCGCTTTTACCAACATACGAACTGCTGGCGATGTCTTGAATTCTTCATAAAAAGAACGAACAAAGCGAATAACTTCCCAGTGAGCGTCAGTTAATTCGATATTCTCTTCTTTCGCGAACAGTGGAACTAACTCTTCACACCAATCGGTATGATTCATTAAATACCCTTGAGCGTCGCGTTCAATGTGCTTACCGTTAAATTCCATACAGCCATCTTAATGATTAGGATTGATGCATTAAGTTTAGCAAAGGGAGCTCTATTCGGGCAATCTAATCTCTAAATAACCGTACAGTTTGATTGTTTATCAAGCGCGTTTTAGATTTTTAGACAGTGGATTATTACAATAAAGTAAAACAGATTTTTATCTCGCTAAGGTAGATAGAGTTAAGAATGTGATAGAATCCTTGCAGTTAATGAATAATAAAAATTCAGTAGGATATATTTTGAGTCAATCAAATCAAAATTCAGCAGCAACACTTAGAAAAGCCCTAAGTGAATGTATGCTGCGTGACCGTTTTCGCCTAAGTAAACGCATTCATGGCGCATCACGCATTAAAAAAGAAGAATCAAGAAACGCCGTGTTTGATGAAATTGCATTAGACATCGCACAATCTATGCAGGTTGCTAATAACCGTGAAATGGATCGCCCGACGATCAAATACCCAGACCTGCCTGTTAGCCAAAAGAAAGACGACATAGCAGAAGCCATTGCCAATAACCAAGTGGTTATTGTTGCAGGTGAAACCGGCTCAGGTAAAACCACACAGCTGCCAAAAATTTGTTTGGAATTAGGTCGTGGTAAATTTGGTAATATCGGTCATACACAGCCACGTCGTCTTGCGGCGCGTTCGGTTGCCGATCGTATTGCAGAAGAGATGGAAACACAGCTGGGTAGCCATGTTGGTTATAAAGTTCGATTTAACGATCAAGTGTCAGAGCGCACCCAAGTTAAATTGATGACTGACGGTATTTTGCTGGCTGAAATCCAAAACGACAGATACTTAAATCAGTATGACACCATTATTATCGATGAAGCGCATGAGCGTAGCCTGAACATCGATTTTATTATGGGTTACTTGCGTGAACTACTACCAAAACGCCCTGATCTAAAAATTATTATTACCTCGGCAACCATCGATCCTGAACGTTTTTCAAAACACTTTAATAATGCACCTATTATTGAAGTATCAGGCCGAACTTTCCCTGTTGAAACGCGCTACCGTCCTATTGTCGAAGATGGCGATGATACTGATAGAGATCAACTGGAAGGTATTTTTGATGCAGTTGATGAGCTATGTGAAGAAGGGCTAGGGGACATTCTGTTGTTTATGACGGGTGAGCGAGAAATTCGTGATACTGCAGAAGCACTAGAAAAACGTAACCTACGAGACACTGAAATTGTGCCTCTCTACGCGCGTTTATCGTCTCAAGAGCAGAACCGAGTGTTTCAACCTCATGCTGGTCGTCGAATTGTATTGGCAACTAATGTGGCTGAAACCTCGTTAACCGTTCCAGGTATTAAGTACGTCATTGATCCAGGTACGGCACGTATTAGTCGCTATAGTTACCGAACTAAGGTGCAACGTCTACCAATTGAAGCGATCTCTCAAGCAAGTGCAAATCAGCGTATGGGCCGTTGTGGTCGTGTATCTGAAGGTGTGTGTATTCGTCTGTATTCAGAAGAAGACTTTGTTGCACGTCCAGAATTTACCGATCCTGAGATCTTACGAACTAACTTAGCGTCTGTTATTTTACAAATGACGGCATTAGGTTTAGGTGATATTCAAGCCTTCCCATTTGTAGAAGCACCAGATAATCGTAATATTCAAGATGGTGTAAAACTACTTGAAGAGTTAGGGGCAATTAATCCTAACGCTAAAGATTCAAAGAAAAGCTTAACGAAAGTTGGACGCGAATTGGCTCGTCTGCCGATTGATCCACGTTTAGCTCGAATGGTTCTAGAAGCGCCAAATTACAATGCATTGCAAGAAGTGATGATCATTGCTGCGGCGTTATCAATTCAAGATCCACGCGAGCGTCCAAGTGATAAAAAACAGCAGTCTGATGATAAACATAAACGCTTTAATCATGAAGATTCGGACTTTTTGACTTTTGTGAATTTATGGCAACACGTGAAAGAGCAGCAAAAAGAGCTGTCAAGTAACCAATTTAGAAAGCAATGTCGTAAAGATTTCTTAAACTACTTACGTGTTCGTGAGTGGCAAGACGTTCATTACCAATTAAGCCAAGTAATGAAAGAGCTTAATTATAAAGTGAATCAAGAAGCGGCAGGGTATCAAGGCGTTCATACTGCAATTTTAGCCGGTATGCTTTCTCATATTGGTCAAAAAGACCAAGAGAAAAATGAATATCAAGGTGCTCGAAATGCGCGCTACCATATTTTCCCTGCGTCTGGTTTATTTAAAAAACAGCCCAAATGGATAATGGTTGCAGAGCTGGTTGAAACCTCTAAATTATGGGGTCGTATCGTTGCGAAAATTCAGCCTGAATGGATTGAACCATTAGCAGGACATTTAATTAAACGCAGTTACAGTGAACCACATTGGTCTAAGAAATCAGCTGCAGTAATGGCGTACGAAAAAGTTACTATTTATGGCATTCCAATTGTTCCTAAGCGTCAAATTAACTATGGTTCGATTGATGCGCCAGTATGTCGTGAAATATTTATTCGCTCAGCGCTAGTTGAAGGGGATTGGAACACCAATCATAAGTTCTTCAAAGAAAACCGCAAGCTATTGCAAGAAGTTGAAGAGTTAGAGCATAAATCACGACGTCGTGACCTATTGATTGATGATGATCAATTGGCTGAATTTTATGACCAACGCGTGAATACAGATGTGGTATCAGGTCGTCACTTCGATTCGTGGTGGAAAAAAGCGCAGAAAGAAACGCCAGATTTACTGAACTTTGAAAAAGAGATGTTATTCCGTAATGATGCAAGTCATGTAACGGATCTTGATTATCCTAACTTCTGGCACCAAGGTAATTTAAAACTGAAGCTAAGCTACCAGTTTGAACCAGGGCAAGATAGTGACGGTGTAACGGTACATGTGCCATTACCAATCTTGAACCAAGTAACAACGGATGGTTTTGATTGGCAAATTCCAGGTCTGCGTCATGAGATGGCCGTTGCTTACATTAAATCGTTACCAAAAACACTTCGTCGTAACTTTGTGCCAGCGCCGAATTATGCGGATGCGTTTTTATCTCGTTCAACACCATTTGATGCTCCGTTATTAGATAGTCTTGAAAAAGAACTGCGACGCATGACAGGGGTAGAAGTGTTACGTGAAGATTGGAAATTAGAGCAAATTCCAGATCATCTAAAAGTAACCTACCGAGTTGTTGATCACCGTAACCGTAAGCTGAAAGAAAGTCGTGATCTATATGATTTAAAAGATGGCTTAAAAGATAAAGTGCAAGAAACCTTATCTCAAGTTGCAGATGATGATATCGAGCAAAAAGGCCTTAAAACGTGGAGCTTTGGTGAGTTACCAGCACTTTACACACAAAAACGTGGTGGCTTTGAAGTTAAAGCTTACCCTGCAATTGTGGATGGTAAAGACAGTGTTGAAATCAAACTGTTTGAAACAGAAGAAGAGCAACACAATGCAATGAAGGCAGGCCAACGTCGCTTGATCCTTCTTAATGTTCCGTCTCCTATTAAGTATTTACATAGCAATTTACCAAATAAGTCAAAACTAGGCTTGTACTTTAATCAATATGGCCGAGTGCTGGATTTAATTGATGACTGTATTGCTTGTGGTATTGATAAGCTAATCGAAGAGAAAGGTGGCCTAGTTTGGGAGCCTGAGGCTTTCGACAAAATGAAAGAACACATTCGAGCAGAGCTTGGAGATACGGTTGTAGAGATAGCTAAATTAGTTGAAACGATTTTAACGACGGCTTTCCAAATACAGAAAAAATTAAAAGGCCGTGTTGATTTAAGCATGGCGTTTGCACTGTCTGATATTAAAGCTCAGATAGAGAACTTAATCTTCAAAGGCTTTGCAACAGAGTGTGGTTGGAAGCGATTAGCAGACATTCATCGTTATATGAAAGCAATTGAACGCCGAATGGAAAAACTTCCAATTGATCCAAATCGAGACCGTGTTCACTTATTGAAAGTGGAAGGCATTAATAATGAATATAAAGAGTTATTAAATAAAATCCCGAAAGGGCAGCCTATTCCAGATAAAGTAAAAGAGATCCGCTGGATGATAGAAGAGCTTCGAGTAAGCTACTTTGCCCAACAACTTGGGACACCGTACCCAGTTTCTGATAAACGAGTAAAAAATGCCATTGCTGAGTGTTAATGTTTTCCGTACACTACGCTTAATTTCGGCACATTAATTGCTTGTTATTTTATAATATTGAAAAGAGCGTCAAAGATTGCCGCTCCCTCTAGTAAAAATAGGATTTAAGATGAAAAAGACACTTTTAGCGTTAGCTCTAGCGAGCGTATCAGTAACAGCGGCTGCTGATTCACTGATTTACGGTGGCGTACAAGCTGGTTCTGCTGATTTTGCTGGCGAAAGTTCTACGGTATACGGTGCTCATATCGGTACAGGTATTCTTCCTTTCATCGGTGTTGAAATGGGTGCTTGGAACCTAGGTTCTTATGATTATTCTGGTGCTGCTGGTTCTGCTGATGTAACTTCAGTTAACTTTGCTATTAAACCAAGCATTGATTTTGGTCCACTGCATGTTTACGGTAAAGCGGGTATGCATAGCTGGGAAGCGGAAGGCACAAACGGTTATAAGTCTGATGATGGTGTTGATCCATTCATCGGTTTAGGTGTTGAATACAGTGTATTCCCAATGCTAACTCTGGGTGCAGGCTATAATAACTTCACTGTTGGTGATGAAAATATTGATTTTGCATCTGTTAACCTAACAGTACACTTCCTATAATCATCTGATTATTAGAATGTTAAATACAAAAATGGCGACCAATGTGGTCGCCATTTTTTTAAGCTAAAAAAGTTAAATATTAATCAACTAATTGATATTCTTCTTTTAATACTTTAATAATCTCAGCTTTTGGATTATCACTTAACGTAATTGGGGAGCCTGTAATTTTAGCTGCAATGTCTAAATACGTTTTTGATAAGTCCATCATCGCTTCTAATGGAAGTTCATTTTCTTGTGCTAAAGCAAAACGTTCTTCCATACGATTTTTGTTTAAAAGAATATCAGGTTCAGCAAAGTGATTTAATAAGAACTGGCGGAAACCTTCTTTTGAGTTCTCAATAATATGACCAGAGCGATAGGCATTTTTATCCCAAATACGAGATGAATCAGGTGTACCTACCTCATCCATATAGATCAATTTCTCATTGCCCTGTGCATCGCTAACGTAACCAAATTCAAACTTCGTATCGACAAAGATTTGATCGATTTTATTCAATGCTTTGGCGATAACCGCAAAACCTTCTTTAAGTAGTTTTTCATAAGAAGCAATATCTTCAACAGAAGAAAAATTGAATTTATCGTAGTTATCTTCAATGTTTTTACGTGTGATATTGACATCATCTACTTCAGGAACACCTTCAATACCTGTTAACACGCCTTTTGTTGATGGTGTTAACAGTAGTTCTGATAACTGCTCATCTTTCTCTAGACGCTCAGGTAGAGTAATACCACAAAACTCTCGTTCGCCTTGAGTGTAAGCACGCCACATTGAACCTGTAATATATTGACGACAAATAGCTTCAATCATCACAGGCTTTGCTTTTTGAACAATCCATACAAATGGGTGAGGGATATCAAGAATATGGCTGTCTGCTAAATCATTATCTTTAAATAACTGAAACCAATGATTTGAAATCGCATTTAAGGCTGCACCTTTACCAGGAATTCCTTTTAATCCACCTTCACCATGCCAAATACAATCAAATGCAGAGATACGATCACTAATTACCATGATAGCTAAAGGTGCATCAGCTGCGACATTGTAGCCTTTTTCTTTAATCAGGCGGCGGCTGTCTTCCTCTGTTAACCAATATACAGAACGTACTTTACCACTGTGTACAGGCTTATCGGTACGAATTGGGAGATCATCATTAACAGCAAGTACTTGTTCGGAAAGACTCATTGTAGAATTCCTATATAAACGATTTAAATACAGGATGCATCATACCAGAACTATGTTGTACTACCAGAACAAAAGCAAACGATTGCTATTTATTGGGTAAATATTCTAAGTTGAGCAATTGAGTCGCAATCAGTTAAACTGTTTAGTATGTGGAATAATTAAAGAATGAGTGCGATGTCATTGAAAAAGGCTGTTGTTTTAATCACCTTATTGTTAACTAGTCAAGCTTGGGCTGGTATTTGCCCAATTACCGTAAAAAATGATGTAATATTAACGTCGGTAGGAGAGGTTAAGGTTGAGAATACTCAAGATAAACTCAGAATCGATAAAAATGGACATGTTTTTATCAATGGTAATGAACTTAAATTGACGTTAGAACAAAAACAAGCGATTGAAGAGTATCAGCAGCAGTTAGCCAATTATCTACCAAGTATTGTTGATTTTACCGATAAAGGATTTGCAACGGCGAGTGAGTTTGTTAGTGATATTGAAACATCATTTAATGCTGAAGGTTCATTTGAATCGGTTAAAGAAAAAATCAATGATTATAAGCAAACAGCTAAACAGCAGTTCTATCAAGGCAAAGATCTGGTATTAGAACAGAATTTTTTTCAAGATATAGAAACTGGTTGGAAGCAAGATCTTGAGTTGATGGTACAAAGTTTAGATAAAGAGTTGTTCTCAAGTGTATTTAACTCGTTATCAAATAAAATGAAAGAAGGAGAATTTAATTTCTCTGAATTACAGCAACAATTTAGCGATGTACAATCATCAATAAACACTAAAATAAAAGAACATAAACAAGAAATGAAAAAAGAAGCAGGAGCATTGTGTGATTCAGCAACCGAAATTGCCGATGAAGAACAACAGTTACATGAATTGATCCCAGAACTAAAAGCATACCCTGCGTTTACTATTTAACAATAAAGAGATAAAAGAAATGTTCGATACAGCTCAAACGATAGTTTTCTCAAAAACAGTCTGCCCATTTTGTGTTAAAGCAAAAACAATTTTAGACGATAAAAATATAGAGTATAAAGTTCTGACATTAGACGTCGATCTAAATAAAGATGAAATGGTTGCTTTAATTCAGGAAAAAGAGGGAATCGTTGTAAATACAGTGCCTCAAATTTACTTAGATGGAAAATATATTGGTGGACACGACGATTTAGTGGCGTTTTTTGAGCGTCAAGAGACCGACATAGATTTAGATGATTTTGAACTGTAGAATAACAATTAACTAACTATATTTACGGTTAATTTAAAACTGTAATACATACTAAGAGTGATGGACATGTGGAATTCTATTCTAACATTGATACAGGATGATAATGCGGTTGTTTTACGCTTTCCTGATAAATTTCAGCCGGATGCTGAACCAACCTTAAAAGGATTTAAGCAATCTTTAGAGGAAATAGGAGCAAATGGTTTTTTCTTTGATGAGAAAATTATTTCTTCTATCATTAATGATATTAAAAGCGGCATGATCAGTAATCACCAGAATCGTCAGGTTGCTGAGCGTCGTGATGCCGAAGTTTTCATTGCGCTTGAAGAGCGAGACATGAAAGCAACGATGGCAGTTATTGGTGCATATGGCGGTAGAGATCTTCAAAGCAGTGATATTATTTCAGCACTAACAAGCATGGAAATCACTCGTGGTATTAGTAAAAATGCATTAAAAAAAGTAATGGTCTTGAGTCGAAATTTAGCCTCAGGTGAAAAGGTATCACTCCTAGTTGCTAAAGGTAAGGAACCCGTTGATGGTGATAATTCAAGCTTTACTCCTTTAGTTGAAGATTTTCGTGATCAAGCTTTACAACCTCAAGAGAAAGAAGGCGAGGAAGATAAAGTTGATATGAGAGATCTAGGTGAGACTATTACAGTGGTTGAAGGTGATGAGTTAATTCGCCGTACACCTCCAACTAATGGAATTGATGGTTTTACGGTGAAAGGTGAGATAATTCAGGCAACACCAGGTAAGAATATTAAGTTAAGAGCTGGTAAAGGCGCAATGATCTCTCCTAATGACTCAGAGTTAGTCATAGCTCAAACATCTGGTATGCCATGGATTCATGATGATGGTGCTGATGTAGATAATGCTATTTGTTTGAATGCAGTTGATATTTCGACAGGTCATGTAAAATTTAAAGGCAGTGTTATTGTAAGTGGTGATATTGCTGCAGATATGATTGTAAAAGCAACGGGTAGCGTAACTGTTGGCGGTTTTATTGAATCGGCTAATGTCCAAGCTCATGGTGATGTTATTGCAATGAAAGGCATTATCGGGCATCACGTTGAAGATGGTGAAGACCATACATGTTTTGTTAAAGCTGGTGGTAAGATTACCGCGAAATTTGTTCAATCAGCAAACTTACAAGCTTCTGGAGATATTGAGTTAGGTTTACATTCAATTCAAAGCTTTGTCAAAAGTAAAAACTCTGTGACAGTGATGGATAAGACCGGCCGTAATGGTTCTATCGTCGGTGGTGAAATTTACGCTGGTTCTAATATTACAACCGTAAACTTAGGGGCAACAGCAGGTACAGAGACTCTGGTTAATGCCTTCACTCGATTTGATAAATATAAAGAAAATATTGCGGATCTAAATACCAAATATAAAGCAGCACAAGAGAATACGATGAAAGTGGTTCGTGCTGAAATGGATTTATCTAAGATTCCAAAATCAGAACGTACACAAGAGCAAATTGAACGCGTTCAAAATATGAAAGAAGACTCGAATAAAGAAATTGCACAGGCGATGAACAGGTTCCAGTCTGCGGAAGAAGAGTTAAGAAAGCAGTTAACTGAGAATGTAGTTAAAGTAACAGAGCGTATGTATCCCAAAGTGACAATTCAATATTCAGACGAAAAAGTCACAACAAAGCGTGAACATAGTCCATGTAAGATCTACTTTAATGAATATGAAATTAAAATAGATCCAATTGTTTCTAAAAATGCGAGTTTAACTAGTGACTGATAATTCTATTAGTTTTAGTTAAATAGTTAGTTAGTTTAATTATAAAACCGCTCTAGTAGCTAATGCCGATCATTTAAGGTAAATATGATCGGTTGACCGATCCTTTTTAGATGTCAAAATCCAAGTGTATTTTATGCACTTGGATTTTTTTAGTGCGCCGAGCATGGCGTTGTTCTAGGAGGTGAAA
>Ga0316197_10001032_pt1 | contig 19725 bp, 15 predicted proteins | sample OudBiesiAoxic_MG_FD_204939 | JGI IMG/M metagenome (GOLD analysis project Ga0316197, IMG submission 204939) | Coastal sediment microbial communities from Oude Bieten Haven, Netherlands - site A oxic | ecosystem: Environmental > Aquatic > Marine > Coastal > Sediment | place: Netherlands... | reverse complement strand
GGGGAAGTAGACCTCGATGCCCTCATGGAGCTTGCAGAGCTCGCGGATCTGTTTTTTTGACATGATGATAAAGGCGGTCGAGAGGGCATCAGCGAGGGCTGCATTAGGAGCGAATGCCCAGGCGTTCTGCTTTTTGAGGGTCGCTGGCCTGGCGGTCCTCGGATCGATGATGTGCAAGCCCTGGACATCGAAACCGCTCCCGCTGAAGGCGCGGTTTGCAAGGGCGATGGTGTTCTCGTTGGCCGTGCCGGTCCCAACGTTCCAACCCTCTTGACCGCGGGGCGGGTCGAGCGCCAGCAGTGTGCTCCCGCCAGCATCGAGCAGGGCCCGGGGGATATTCCACTTGCGGAGGTGGATCGCCATCTGGTCGAGCGCGTAGCCCTTACCGATACCCCCGAGGTCGAGATGGATGTCATCGATGGTCACGCCCGCGCGTGGCCGATCTTCGTGGATGACGAGTTTGTCCATGCCGGTAGCTCCGCGAGTGGCGGTAACCAGCGCCTCGCCAGGCTCGAGCGGCTCGCCGGTCGAAGAGCGCCAGATATGAAACAGTGGCCCGATCGTGATGTCGAACGCCCCATGGGTCTCTTGCCAAAGATCCCTCGCCAGCATGAGGCAGTCGTAGGCGGCGAGGCCGATATCGATCTCCTGACCGGCGTCCAGATGGTTGAGGCGAGAGATATCGCTGGAGTCCTTGAAGCGGCTGAGCTCGTTCTCCAGCAGGTCGAGATCGCTGAACGCTTGGGCGCAGACACCACTGGCATAGCTCTCGCTTTCGCCGCTGACGTAGATCGCGAATTCGGTGTTCATCGCCTGGTGGCGGAACGAGTGGATCTCTGCAGCTCCACTCATAGGTCAGGGTGGGCGAGGTCGAAGAGCGACTGCCGGTAGAAGAGGTAGATCCAGACCCCCTCGCGGAGGTTCGCTGAGGTGAATGTGTAAGCATCGCCAAGCTTCTCTTGGACCGCGTCAAAGTGGGCGTCGTCGGTGAGCACGAGCGGCGCATCTTCGGTGGCTTGGATTCCCGGGGTCGGGTTGATCGGGTACTGGCGGAAGTACCATGGGATCGGCCAGGCGCTCTCGTCATGGATGATCCGGATCACGGTGTTCTTCTGGTCAGGGCTCGCATCGAGCAGTTTCTGCAGCGGTGCGACGATGTTGTGGATGAACCCGGTGGTGGTGTGACCGTAGACGTATGGGTTCCTGTTCTCCATCGCATACACCGGGACCTTGCCGCGGTAGGGGAAACTGGCGGTGGTGGACTGGGTGGCGAGCTGCTTGATTCCGAACAATAGCGCGAGCCAGAGGCAGACTCGGATCGGCAGGAGCCGCGCGATGCGGAGCAGTGCAGCAAAGCCGAAGCCGGCCAGGATGGCGGCCCCATGCAGTGCCGCCATGATCGACCAGGGTGTCTTGTAGGGGATCAGCGAGTAGATCGCGAACGAGAGAATGGTGTAGAGCGCCAGAACTTGCGCTAGGACTCGGGTCTCCCGCGGGAGCTTGCGCCAGGTGAATGCCGCGACGATGCCGACAGCCGCGAGCGTCAGCGTGAGCGCCTCGGACCAGGTGAAGCCGTCGGCCATCCGCTTGAAGAACAGCAGTTCGAGGTAGTACGACCAGGGCTTCTCGTGCCCGGTCGGGCCGGTCGCCCGCCCGAAGTAGTTGGTGTAGGTCTTGTAGCTGTCCGCGATTGCCTCCGGGTTGTTGAACCAGACTGAGTAGAGCGCGGCTGAAGCGAGAAGTGAGAGCGGCAGGGCGATGGCGAGGTGGATCGCGAGCTTGCGCGGATCCACAAACCGCGACTGCAGCCAGCGCCGACCTTCATCCGAACTGTAGAACTGGATGGCGGCGACGCCCAACAGGGCGATGAGCAGCGCGACAATCGAGATTCCGAATGTCTCTTTCGTGGCGTGCATGATGGCGCCGCAAAGGCCTGCGCCGAGCAACCACGGCAGGCGCATGCTCAGCAGGTAGCGCCAGGAGCAGGCGAGAAAGGCGAGGAGGAAGAAGACCATCGGTAGCTCCATGATGAAATAGCGGCTGTAGTAGCTCATCATCGGCGAAGCCGCTACGAGCAGGGCGCCTGCGATGGCGGCGGCGGTCCCCAACCAAGGGCGAAATGCGAACGCTGTGAGCGCGATGAGGGCGAGTCCGAAGAGGGCAGGTGTCAGGCGCAAGGCCTTCTCGCTGCTGGTCTCGTAGCTCGTGGTCCCAGCCAGTCTGCTCACCGGGATCGCGAAGTAGAGGAGCCCCGGCCCGTGACCATCCTCGGGCAGGTAGTCGAAACTTCCCTCCTCGAGCAGCTGGCCGAACCGCGCCGCTTGGATCGCCTCATCGACGTGCATCGGGCGCAGATCGAGATCCGGCAGGCGGAGGGTCGCACCGAGGATCATGGCGACCGCGAGGCCGACCCAGAAGCCTACTCGGGTGCTGTGCAGATGGGGTTTTGGATTCAACGGTGAGCCGACCTTGTCTCAGGGATCGCCAGTAAGCAAGGGCGCGTCCCATCCTTTTCGGGAGCTCGATCTCCGGGCTGTGAGGCCTCCGCCGCAGACGGTTGGAGATCCGTTCCCCAGCTGTTAGAGCTGGAGCGATTCACCATTGACGGCTTCTCCGACGGTCTCGATCAGTTTGGGTAAGCTATAGGGCTTCTGAAGGAATTGCACATCCCGGCTCTCGGCGATCCCTAGCATGCTACGGTTCTCGGTATACCCACTCGAGAGTAAGACCCGCATCTGTGGGTGCTTTGCGAGGATCCTGCCGAGCATGTCAATGCCGTCGCCATCCGGCAAGACTGCGTCGGAGAAGACTAGGTCGAAGCGCCCCCGGTGGACTAAAAACAACTGCTCCGCCTCGGCGATCGATTCCGCCAGAATCACTTCGTAGCCGTGCTCCGATAGCGCTTCGGAAACAAAATTGCGGACGCTCGGTTCATCTTCGACGAGGAGGATGCGCCTCCCGTCTCCGGCGATGGTCTCCTGCGTTGGCGCCGGACTGCCGCTTTTGTCCTGGTGGCCGGACGGATCGATCGGGAGGAAGATTCTGAAGGTAGTGCCTTCACCGAGCACGCTCTGGACATCGATTCCGCCATCGTGCTGCTCGATGATCCCGTAGACCACCGAGAGGCCGAGCCCGGTCCCGTCGAGTCCCTTGGTCGTGTAGAACGGCTCGAATATCCGGGAGATGAGCCCGGCATCCATCCCGATCCCCTCGTCCCTGACTTCGATGAAGGCGTAGTCCCCGCCTGTCTGGGAGCCGATGAGCTTGAGGTCCTCGGCTTGGCCAGCATGGATGCCCGCGCGCAGGCGGATGGCGCCCCCGCCCGGCATCGCGTGACGGGCATTGATCACTAGGTTCATCAGCACCTGCTCGATCTGGCCGAGATCGGCGCACACCGGGATCGGCCCCCCGTCCAATTCGGTGACGAGCTCGATGTCAGCCCCGATCAGCCGCCGCAGCATGCTCTCCATCTCGGAGATCGCGCCCCCGAGTTCGAAGACCGATTTGGCGATGACCTGCTTGCGGCTGAAGGCGAGCAGCTGGCGGGTCAGAGAGGCAGCACGGTCTGCCGCCCTGCGGATCTCGGCGAGGTCCTTGGCGCGCGGATCGTCGTCGTCCATCGTCGTCAGCAGCATGTCGGTGTAGCCGATGATCGGCAGGAGCATGTTGTTGAAATCGTGAGCGATGCCCCCAGACAGCTTGCCCACCGCCTCCATCTTCTGCGAGTGCGCGAGTTGCTCCTGGAGGCGTTCCTTCTCGTTCTCGTTGCGCTTGCGGACGATCGAAGCCAGGAGGATGCTAGAGATCGTCTTGAGCGCCGCGAGATCTTCGGAGTGCCACTGGCGACCGGATCCAGCCGAGGGCAGCGCGAGGCAGCCGATCGGCTGGGAACCTTCGCGCATCGGGATCGCTAGGATGGACGAGGCGTCGAGATCGAGCAGCAGCTCCCGTTCTGGCGCTGCGCTATCCGGTAGGCCGAGGACATCGGGGATGTAGATGTATTCGTCTCCGCTCAAGCGCTGGTTCCACCACGGGAACTTGGCAGACTCAAGATCCTTAATCCGCTCCCCCGGTGGTTCAGGCCAACTGTGGGTCTGGGTAAATCGATCGCCCTTCGGAGAGTACTGGATGATGAAGCAGGAGTCGATTTCGAGCACGGTCCCGACCCGTTCCAGAGTCGAGATGATACTGGCATCGATCTGTGAGGGGCGCAGGTTGAGGAACAGCGACGAGACCGTTGAGATGAGGTTCTCCATCCGCATCTTGTATGCGAGCGCCTGCTCGGTGCGCCTGCGGACATCGACTTCGGCGACCAGTTGTTCGTTGGTGCGCTGGATCTTCCGCGTGCGTTCTTCGACCAGCTCCTCGAGGTGCTCCTGGTGCCGCCTGACCTCCAGCTCTGCCTTGCGCGTATCGGTCACGTCACGGAATACCAGCACCGCACCGATGATGTTGCCGAGGTTGTCCCGGATCGGCGCCCCCGAATCGTCAATCGGGATGACGCTCTGATCCGGGCGGATCAGGATCGTCCCGTGATCCAAGCTGCAAACGCACCCCTCCTCGAGCGCGCGCATCGCCGGGTTGGGGGCTGGATTCCGCGTCTCCTCGTTGAGGATGGTGAAGACCTCGGCGAGGGGGCGCCCGGTGGCGACCTGGGTCTGCCAACCAGTCAGTGCCTCGGCGATCGGGTTCATGAACTTGACGTCGCCCTGCGCATCGGTTGCGATGACCCCGTCCCCGATGCTGTTCAAAGTCGTGGCGAGCCACTCGTGGCTCTCCTTGAGCGCGTGCTCCATGTCGACCTTATAGAGCGCGATCTCCACCGTCGATCGCAGGCCAGCCTCCTCGAACGGTTTGACGATGTAGCCGGCTGGCTCGCAGGCCTTCGCCCGGGCGAGCGCCGCGGCGTCGGAATAGGCGGTGAGGAACACGCAGGGGGTATCGTAGCGATCGCGGATAATCTGGGCCGCCTCGATCCCGTCCATCTCCCCCTGGATCACGACATCCATCATGATCAGGTCTGGCCTCAGCTCGCCTGCCTTCTCGATCGCTTCCAGCCCAGAGAGGGCAGTCCCCACGACGTCGCAGCCGATCGAGATCAGACACTCGCTGATGTCTTGGGCGACGATGCGCTCGTCATCGACGACTAGTATTCTCCGTGAACTCATACCCTGATCAAATCCTCTGCTTGTAGTGGCTCTCCTTGAATTTCAGTTCGGTCCGCGTGCCGCCGGATCCGCTGGTCTGCACCGTGCCGTTGAGCTGAGCGGTCAGCATCGTGACCAGTCTCATCCCGAGAGTGTCGCAGCTCGATGGATCGAACCCAGGGGGGATGCCGACCCCGTTGTCTTGGACGACGAGCGAGTACTCGCCCCCATCCGCGCGCGTGACCCCGACACGAATCACCCCCTGACGGGCGTCGGGGAACGCATACTTCAAAGAGTTCGTCACGAGCTCGGTGACAATCAGACCACAGGGGAGGGCGGTGTCGATCCCGAGCCGGATGTCGTCGATATCGAGCTGGAGATCGATGCTTGATCCGGTCCCGGAATTCATCCGCAGGATCTCACCGGCGAGCGTTTTCAGGTAGCTGTCCATCTCGATCTCCGAGAGGCTATCCGACTGGTAGAGCTTCTCATGGAGGAGTGCCATCGAGCGGATGCGCGCTTCAGATTCAGAGAGGACTCCCTTGAGCTGCTCGCTGTCCGCCTGGCGCGCTTGCAACCGGATCAGGCTAGACAGGATCTGCATGTTGTTCTTCACCCGGTGGTGGATCTCGCGGAGGAGGATCTCCTTCTCTCTAAGGGCCGCTTCCTGCCCCATCGATTCCTTGATCTTGACCTGGGAGCGCTCGAGCGATTCGACCATCGAGTTGATCGAGTCCGCGAGATCCTCGATCTCGTCATTGGTCGAGATCTGGGCGCGCTCGGTAACCGCGCCGGCTGCGACCCTGTGCGCGAAGACCTGGAGCGACTGCAGTGGCTTGGTCAGATTGCGGGCGAAAAAGAATGCGATGAGCGCCCCCACCACCATGGTCGCGCCGGAGACGAGGCTAGTACCGGCGTAGACCATGCGCACGGAATTGTTGTAATCGTCGAGAGCGAGGCCGATGTGCACGTAACCCCAAGCTTGGCCGGACGCCACAGCTCTGAGTGTGTAGTGGTAGACCTCTTCCTCGCTCAGGGAGGTGTGGCGGATGCCGATCTCGATCTTGCCCGGGGGAGGGTTCCACAACCCAGTTAGAATCGGGTTTCGCCACGTCTGTGGAAGCTTCGGATCATCGGCGAACACCATCGAAAAGCCAGTCTCTGCCCGCGTGAGGACGATGTAGAGGATGTCGTCCGACGTCTCGACCATCCTCAGGCAGTGGTCGGCCACCGATGCCATGTCAGCGTCGAGAAATTCTTGGCCAACAGCTTGATCGAGCGAAGTCGCGAGGAGGTCAGCGCGCAGTTCTAGCTGGTTCTTGACGCCACGCTTCTCGACCTGGATCATCACGACCGCGAACAGGGAGGCAGTGATCACCGTGATGCTGTAGCACATCAGGCGGACGCGCCCCAGGATGCTGTGCTTCTGCTGCGCGCGCTTGAGTTTGGTCCTCGATTTCATCTGATCACCCCACTTGTCCGATCCTACCCCTAACAAATGCCGCCTCCACTCCCACCGCGGGCGAACGGATCTCAGTCGTGCGATCGGATCGACGCATCGTCGATCGCCGTGGCGAGAACCTCCGTCGCCTCCGCCCGCCCCGTGATAGAATCGATCATCTGCGTCACGTGCTCTCCATATTTCCTGCGAGGCTCGAGGATCTCGACACTCTTGCCGAACGATCCCCACGCGATGACCTCGATCTCAACTTCCCGCGCGCCCCAGTCATCCATGCGCTCGGTGGAGGGCTTGTAGAGATCGATCGTGTCGGTTCCGACGAGGGCGCTGCCGTAGTCGTCCACCACGTATTCGTAGGGCTTCCCGACAATACGGAAGCGCGTGCCGACCGGATAGCGCGACCAGTCAGCCGCGGCCGACCGGACCATGCCGAATCGCAGTGGCTTGCCCATCGCACTGAGCTCACCATACTGGATATGATCTTCTTCCGTGTGGCTGTAGGCGGTCGTCCGCACGATGCGGAACTCGTCGAACACAGCCGTAGTCTGCGTGTCAGTCCCATACTTCGGAGCCGGGCGATTGACGACAATCCGCTCCCGCGACTTCTCGAATGCCCCCAGCCCGACCAGGCTCGCCTCAGCCGCCTCAGCCGCCTCTTCCTCAAGTTCCTCTGCGCCAGGAGCCGCCTCCTCCGCCCTTGCGTTCACGACCGTTGCGTTCACGACCGTTGCGTCATCCATCGTGTCGTCCACCGCGATCTCGAAAAGCGTCTCGCTCATATCCATATCGAACTCGTCGAGGCCGACGCTGGTGACCACGGGCTCTGTCTCTTCGGATCCCCCGAGGAGACCTTCCGGATGCGCGGGGATATTCAGGGGGATCGAAGCGATTTCTGAAGCCGGTGCCGTCTCTTCGATCGCCTGATCGAGGATCGCCAACGCATCCTCCAGCGATTCAGCATTGGCAGCCGCCTCCTCGTTCTGATCCCAGTCCGTGAAACGCTTAAAGGCGCAGGATGGCAACAAAGCCGCGATCCCCAAACCTGCAAGAATCACGAACCCGGCCCGTGACGAAAAATACTTAGATGAGTGCATAAATCGGGAATGGCTGAAATAAGTGCAAGTAATTAGAGTAGCTATGGAAAGAGGTATTATACTAAAAATCAAGATTTATAAAACAAATTATCATAAAAACCATAGCAAACAAGTGTTTTTTGCCTTGCCAGTGAGATATAACCATAATTACCATATAAATTTGATCTTCTATCACTGCTTGGAATCTGCGAAGCCGAGAGAGGTGAGCCAGCGGGCTTGATCCCGCTTGAGCGGGCTCGCTGCCTTGAACTGTCAATCATCTGCTGGTAGAGATGGGGGTGATTGCGCTTGTATCCCGCGACTTGAGCCGATGATTCCTGAGACCCAGCGGATTGATCCAGATTTCCTCGTCAACGCCTATGCCTCTGGGGTGTTTCCGATGGCGCTTGAGAACGGTGAGATTGGGTGGTTTTCACCTGATCCGCGCGGCATCATCCCCCTGGAAGGCTTCCGCGCTCCCCATGGGATGAAGCGCGTCCTGGAGAGTCCTCCCTTCGAGATCCGGGTGGACACCGCCTTCGAGGAGGTGATGCGTGGCTGCGCTGATCGAGAGGAGACCTGGATCAACGATTCGATCATCGAGACCTATTTCGAACTGCACCGGCGGGGTTGTGCCCACTCGGTCGAGGCGTGGGAGGGGGATGAGCTTATCGGCGGCCTCTATGGGGTATCGCTCGGGACGGCGTTTTTTGGTGAGTCGATGTTCAGCCGGAAGAGCGAGGCTTCGAAGCTCTGTCTGGTCCACCTGGTCGAACGGATGCGCGAGCGCGGGTTCACGCTACTAGACACCCAGTGGACGAACCCGCACCTGGAGAAATTCGGTGCGATCGACATCCCGAAGTCAGAGTACACCAAGATGCTCCGCCGCGCCCTCGAGGGGGAGGCGGACTTCGACGATTAAGCCGAACCGAGAGCCACTAAGAGATGCGAGTCGCTGGAATCAATTTTGACCACTTTCACATGGGCGACCTGTTGCGCATGGTCCACGAGCATCCCGCGGCCGAGATCGTCGGGATCGCCGACGAACAGCGCAGTCGGATGGATCAGGCTGCCGCCAGCTTCGGCCTCGGCGACGCGCAGGTCTTCACGAGTTACAAATCTTGTCTCGAGGAGTCGAAGCCGGATCTCGTGATCCTTTGTCCGGCGGCGGCGCGGCATGCGGAGTGGGTTGAGAAAGTGGCTCCCGCCGACGTGCCAATCTTGATCGAGAAACCTTTCGCGTCAACGCTGGCGGAGGCCGACCGGATGATCGCTGCGATGGAGAAGAGCGGGCAGGCGCTCGCCATCAATTGGCCATTGCGCTGGGTTGCGAGCCACGTCACGGCGCACCGTTTGATTGGTGAGGGGCGGATCGGCGAGGTGATGCAGGTCCGCTACTACGATGGGAATCGCGGCCCGTTGTGGCACGGGGCGGACAAGATCGAGAACGAGCCGAACGCCGCGGAGAAAGCTCAGAGCTGGTTTTACAGCGCGGCTGAGGGCGGTGGCTCGCTCCAGGATTACCTCGGCTACGGCACGACACTCGGAACCTGGTTCCACGGCGGGCGCAAGCCGCTCGAGGTCACCTGCATGGTGAATGAAACGGAGGGGCTCGAAGTGGATGAGCAGAGCATCACGATTGCGCGATACGCGACCGGCCTATCGCAGTTCGAGACCTGCTGGGGCACCTTCACCGATCCCTGGACGCACCAGCCCCAGCCGAAGTGCGGATTCGTCATCGTCGGGGCGAGCGGCACGATTAGCAGCTACGATTACGAGCCGACCGTCCTGGTCCAGACCAAAACCTGCCCGGCAGGCGAGGAGGTCGAGGTGGATACCCTCGAACCGCCCTTTGCCAACCCCGTGCAATACTTCATCCACTGCTTGGAGAATTCGCTACCGGTCGAGGGACCGATCTCGCCAGCCATGAGCCGCATCGGGCAACAGATCGTCGACACCGCCGTCGCCAGTGCCCGGCAGAAGCGCAGCCTACCCCTCATCGGGGGCTGATCGGAGACGGAGTCCAAGACCCATTCCGCTCCAGCGATACACTCTAGAGTGCCTCCAGCACGAGCAAACCCCGATTCGCAGGATTCCCAAGCTTCGCGCTTGTAAAACTCCTGCCCGGCTAGCCCCAAGGGGGGGGCGACATCCATCACTCGCTCGCCTCGTCCGGGGTCTCGCTCTTGATCGTCCAGGCGTCGTTCCAGGTGATTTTCCCTTTCTTTAGGCCGAACTCATCGACCAGCCGTTCTTCCATGTCGGCCAGGTGGGCGGCGCCATAAAAGATGCCGATCTTCTTCGACCCGCTCTCGATCTGATCCTTCAGGACCGCGAGTGCAACTTTGTTGCGTTCTGTTAGTATCACCGAGCCCCCCTCGGGCTCCATCGCAGTAATCAGGTACTCGATCTGGTCGAACTGCCGGCCGAGGACGAGTTTGAGGCCTGTGGCGGTGTCGCCGCTGAGCAGGATCTTGATGACATCGGCGATGCTCATCGTCGCGGGGGCTTTGCCCTCAGCCATCATCTTGAACTGTGCCTTGTAGCTCTGCAGGACCAGCTGCAGCAGTCCCTCATTGCGATCATTCTGCATCTCTTTGAATGTGGCCGCGTCCATATCGGCATGGACAAAATTCTTCGCGGTGTAGTCGATGCCGCTCAGCTGGTAGTCGAGTTCGAGCATCTTCTGCATCATCACTTGGAGCGATCGGATCGGGTTGCTGCCGCGGCCGTCGCTGTCGAGGTCCCCGGGTTGTAGCGGGCCCTTGCGTTCGCTGCCGACCATCTCATAGAGCAGCGCGTCGTAGCCTTTGAACGACTCGTTCAGCGCGTCGTAATAGCTCTTGTCTGCGATATGGATAGCGCCGATGAGGTCGACCTCGAGCCCCTTCCCATCGGTATAGCTGACGGTTGCGGTGCGCAGTTTCGAGACCGGGCTGCCCTCCTCGAACTGGACGAAGTCGCTCACTTCGGTGGCCGGTTTCGCGTCGGGGGCCTTGTCGTCTGCCCGGAGCGTCGGGGTGAGAGTCAGCAGGGTAAAGGTCAGGAGGGAACTTAGCTCGGTCGGCTTCATAGGTGAAACTAGCGGAGGTTGGCGGGTCGGGCAAACGAGATGTGGTCCGTTTTGGCTGGCCTCCCGGGCGAAATCTACGAGGATAGCGGCGTGTCAAAACCAAGCGATGTCTCGATCCAGTCGGCCAGCCTCTACTTTTTGGAGGTCAAGACCCGCGTGCCTTACAAGTTCGGCCAGCAGGTGCTGGAGGAGATCACCTGTGCCCGGGCACGCGTGAGCGTCCGCACCGCGGGCGGGCAGGTGGCCGATGGATGGGGGGAAACGCCGCTCAGCGTGGGTTGGGTCTGGCCGACGACGGCGCTCGGATACTCCCACCGCGAAGACCGGCTGAAGGCGTTCACCTGCCGGCTCGCGGAGGCGTTCGCTAGCTTTGGCGAATCTGGCCACCCACTGGAGATCGGCCACGCCTTCCAGGCGCAGATCCTGAGGGAAATGATCGCCGAGGAATCACAGGCCTACCCTGACGAGGAACCGCTGCCCTATCTCGCCGGACTCGTGTGCTTGTCGGCCTTCGATCTTGCGCTCTACGACGCCTTCGGCATCGCCAACGGCGTCGCCGTGTTCGAGAGCTTCAGCAGCAAATACATGAATGCGGACCTGGCCACCTACCTGGAGCCGGATGCGGAAGGGGTGAGTTTCGCCGGCCTCTACCCACAGGATTTTCTAGTCGGACCGCCGGACACCGTGCCTGTCTGGCACTCGGTCGGTGGGACCGATCCGCTCGAGGTGGCAGACCTGACTGGCGACGAGCCGGACGACGGCTACCCGATCCTGCTGCGCGACTGGATCCGCCGCGACGGCTTGAACTGCCTGAAGATCAAGCTGCCGGGGGCCGATGCGGAGTGGGACTACCAGCGCCTGCGGGCGATCGGGGAGATCGCGCAGGAGGAGGGGGTCGACCACCTCTGCACGGACTTCAACTGCACGGTCAGAGAGCCGTCCTACGTCACCGGTATCCTCGACCGCCTGGCAGGGGAGGATCCCGATACCTTGGGGCGCATCCTCTACATCGAGCAACCGTTCCCGTACGACCTCGAGGCGAACCAGATCGATGTGCACTCGGTCAGCGAGCGCTGCGCCCTACTAATGGACGAGAGTGCCCACGATTGGAAGTATGTTAGACTCGGCAGGAGGCTCGGCTGGAGCGGGGCGGCACTGAAGACCTGCAAGACCCTCACCGGCGCGATCCTAACCCTGTGCTGGGCCCGCGCCCACGGGATGGACCTGATGGTGCAGGATCTCACCAACCCGATGCTGGCGCAGGTGCCGCACGTCCTCCTCGCCGCCTACGCCGGGACGATGATGGGGCTCGAGAGCAACGCGATGCAGTACTATCCGGAGGCATCGCTCCCGGAGGCCGAGATCCACCCTGGCCTCTACCGGAGGAAGGGGGGCGTCCTCGACCTGAGCACCCTAGGTAGCACCGGTTTTGGCTACCGGCTCGACGAGATCCAGCGGGAACTGCCGGATCCGGCAGCGTAGTGGAGAAAAGCACTTGCCATGGGTGCGATGGCAGCGTTTAGAGACGGAGCTATGAGCCATCCTACCTTCAAGATCGCAGTCCTCGCCGGCGACGGCATCGGCCCGGAAGTCATGAGCGAGGCCCGCAGGGTCCTCGACAAGATCGCCTCGAGTGCGGGCATCGGATTCGAGTTTGATGAGAGATTGGTGGGCGGGGCAGCGATCGATGCGGAGGGATCTGCCCTCCCGGATGCGACCCTGAAGGCCTGCGAGGCTGCCGATGCCATCTTGTTCGGATCGGTCGGTGGTCCGAAATGGGAGAGTCTGCCTCCGGCGGAACAGCCGGAGCGCGGTGCCCTCCTGCCGCTGCGCAAACACTTCGGCCTCTACGCGAACCTGCGCCCGGCGGTCTGCTTCGCCTCGCTGACACACGCGTCGCCGGTCAAGGAGGAGATCATCGAGGGCGGTTTCGACGTCCTCTGCGTGCGCGAGCTCACCGGCGGGATCTACTTCGGCGAGCCGAAGCACATCAATCGCGATGGGGTAGAACCAGTCGCGGTCGACACCATGGTCTACAAACGCAGCGAGATCGAGCGCATCGCGCACGTCGCATTCACCGCTGCGGCCGGTCGCGGCAAGCGGCTGACCTCGATCGACAAGGCGAACGTGCTGCAGAACGGCCTGCTGTGGCGCGAGACGGTCGAGTCGGTCGCCAAGGAATACCCGGAGGTGCAACTCAGCCACCTCTATGTCGACAACGCTGCCATGCAGCTGATCCGCAACCCCAAGGGCTACGACGTCGTCCTCGCGCCGAACCTCTTCGGCGATATCCTGAGCGATGAGATGGCGATGATCGCGGGCTCGCTGGGGATGCTCGCTAGCGCCAGTCTCGGCGAGAGCAAGGGCGGCGGCCTCTACTTCGGAATGTACGAGCCGAGCGGCGGCTCGGCGCCTGACATCGCCGGGCAGGGGATCGCCAATCCGATCGCACAGATCCTCTCGGCCGCCATGATGCTGCGCTACTCGTTCGGCCTGGAGCAGGAGGCCGCATCGATCGAGTCGGCCGTGCGCTCCGTGATCGACGAGGGCGTCCGCACCGGTGACATCTTCACCGGTGCCGCCGGGACGCAGAAGGTCGGCACCACCGGGATGGGGGATGCCATCCTGGCGAAACTGTAGCCAATGGTTCACACCCCGCGCCGCAGCGACTCAAATCTGTCTAGACCGGCGCGGCCAGCGGGGTTACTGGTCGCTGAGAATGTCAGACCTCGAGAGTAACCACCGCCCGAAGCGCCGCCGCCTGGGGAAACCGCACAAGCGGCGCCGCTACATCCTCACCGGCCTGCTCACGGTGATCCCGCTCTGGTTCACCTGGCTCGTCCTCTCGTTCCTGTTCCGCACCCTCTCGGGAATCGGCAATCCGCTCGTCAAATTCTTCGCCGACCGCCTCAGCCCGATCTTCCCCTCGCTTGCGGATTTGCTGAATGTCAGGATCTTCCAGTCGATCGTCGCCGTCTTGCTGGTCCTGGCCGTCCTCTACAGTCTCGGCGTCCTCGCCCGGATGGTGATCGGCCGGCGATTGATCATCTTCTTCGAGCAGGTGATCGACCAGATCCCGTTCGTGAAGACCGTCTACGGTGCGGTGAAGAAACTCCTCCTCGTCCTGCAGGACAAGCCGGGCAGCGATGTGCAGCGTGTCGTGCTGATCAACTTCCCTTCGGAGGAGATGAAGACGGTCGGGCTGGTGACGAGGACTTTCACGGACGCCGTCACCGGGCGCGCCCTGGCAGCGGTCTACGTCCCGACGACCCCGAACCCCACCTCCGGATACCTCGAGGTCGTCCCGGTCGACAAGCTGACTTCGACCGACTGGGATCTGGACGAGGCGATGACCTTCATCATCTCCGGCGGTGCGATCGCACCGGACAAAATCTACTACGAGCAGTCAGCACCCGCGCCCACCGACGACGACGAGGAGGATTAGGAAATCGTGCGGCGGCGGCCGAACTTTGCCCCGAGCCACTCGATGAGGATCACGAGCGCCGCGCCTGCGAGTGCGAGGAGGAGAGCTGGCATGGTCGATTTCTCTTTGGGCGAGGGCAGGTGCCAGTTGCGCACCCCGGCTTCGATCAGTGATTCTTCGTCACTCAGGTTCTTCTTCACCTCTTCGAGATCGCCAGCGCGTGGGACGAGCTGGCGATCTTCGGTCTTCACGATGTAGGCGCCAGAGGGATCGGTCTCGTAGATCGTGTCCTTCCACGGCCAGATCAGCACCAGCGATCCGACGATGAATCCGGTGATCAGGGCGACCGCGATATCGTGGTGGTTCTTGAAGATCCACGAGAGCAGGTGGGAGAGCGAGAGCAGGCCGAGGACGCAGCCGATCGCGAAGGGGATCAGAATGCTGAGGTTCCGATCGCCGATCGCCCCGAGGACGAGCGCGTAGTTCCCCATGATCAGGAGCACGAACGAGCCGGAGACACCTGGGATGATCATGCTGGAGATCGCCACCGCGCCGCAGATGATGAGGAAGAGAAAGCTGTCATTGCTCGAAGCGTGTGGGAGGAAGAGCAGGCCGACAGCACACGCGAGACCGAGGAGCAAAGCTAGAACCGTTCCCGGCCCCCAGCGCGAGACCATCTTTCCAACACTCCAGATCGAGGCGAGGATCAGGCCGAAAAAGAACGCCCACGTGGGCACCGGATGATCGTTGAAGGCGCCCTCGAGGAAGTCCGCGAGGCGCCAGATCGCGAGACCTGCCCCGAGCGCGATCGACAGCAGGAACCACAGGTCGATATAGCTGGCGAATTCCTTGAACCGGCCGCCGAGTAGCAGCTTGATCGCCTTGGGGCCACACGATTTGATCGCATTGATCAGGCGCTCGTAGATTCCCGTAATGAATGCGATCGTGCCACCAGAGACGCCGGGGATCACGTTCGCGGCGCCCATGGCGGCGCCTTTGAGCACGGCGAGTAAATAGTCGATCATGTCGGCAAGCTATCGGTTTCGATGTTCCGCAGTTCAAGCGATTTCAATCGTCCCGGCGGGTGGAAATTTTAGAAAATTCTTGGCTTGAGCTTGGGGCGATGCCCTACGACTCTCAAGGCATGTCTGACGCCCCACTCGTCTTGGTGCTATGCACCGGGAATTCCTGCCGGTCGCAGATGGCCGAAGCCATCTTGCGATCTGTTGCGGGTGACGTGTTCGCGGTTGCAAGCGCCGGCGCCAAGCCGAGCGGCTATGTCCATCCACTGGCGGTGCGGGTGATGGCCGAGATCGGGATCGAGCTCGATCCCACGACCTACTATTCGAAACACCTGGACGACTATGTGGCACGCCCGGTGGAGACGGTGATCACCGTGTGTGGGAACGCTGATCAGGAATGCCCGAGCTTCCCCGGCCAGCAGTATCGATATTGCTGGCGCTTCGACGACCCGGCCGATGCGACCGGGGCCGACGAGGAAAAACTGGTCTGTTTCCGGCGCGTGCGCGACCAGATCAAACTGGTATTCGAAGCCTACGGGCGCGGCCGTCGCGACCAGGCGGCGGAGATGGCGGGCGTCGAGCGTGGGCAGAGTTGCTGTTAGGATCTGATGACTCGCGAATCCATTGCCGAAGTTCTAGAGAATATTGCCACGCTCCTCGAGCTGAAGGGCGAGAACCACTTCAAGACGCGGGCCTACCGCAACGGGGCAGAGATCGTCGGCAGCTACGCCGGCGACTTCGTCCAGTTGGCGAAGGACGACGAACTCAAGGAGATCAAAGGGATCGGCGCCGCCCTCGCCCAGAAGATCCACGAACTCGTCTCGACCGGGAAGTTGGAATACTACGAGTCATTGCGTTCGGAATTCCCTGAGGGGATCTTCGAACTGTTCGAGATCCAGGGGCTCGGTGCGAAGAAGATCAAGGCGCTGCACGATGAGTTGGGGGTCGGAAACATCGCTGATCTGAAGCGCGTCTGCGAGTCGGGTCAGGTCGCGAATCTCGCAGGCTTCGGGGCGAAGTCGGTCGAGAAATTTCTCGCAGCGGTCGAGTTCAACGAGTCGAATGCCAGCCTGTTCCGGCTCGGCAGCGTGGCCGACGTGGCAGAGGAGATCCTCGAGATGTTGAAGGGGCTCCCGCATGTCTCCCAGGCGAGTGCGGCCGGTAGCTATCGCCGTGGCAAGGAGATCCTGCACGACCTCGACTTCATCGTGGCGACTAAAGACCCGGCCGGCGTGATGGAGGCGTTTGTGACGATGCCTCAGGTCAAGGGGGTGACCGTCCATGGCTCGACCAAATCAAGCGTTTTCCTAGAGTCCGGTGTGCAGTGCGACCTACGCGCGGTGAGCTCGGACGAGTTCCCGTTCGCCCTCGCGTATTTCACCGGCAGCAAGGAGCACAATGTCGCGATGCGATCGCGGGCGCTGAAGCGTGGCTACACCTTGAACGAGTACCGGCTGGCCCCGGTCGAGGATGGGAAGCGCGATCCCCAGCCGCTCGGCGTCGAGGAGTTTAACGAAGAGGAGGACATCTACCGCGCCCTCGGGCTCGATTTTGTCCCGCCAGCCTTGCGCGAGAACTCTGGCGAGATCGAGGCGGCGGAGCTCGGGGAACTGCCGAACCTGATCGAGATCGGCAACCTGCGCGGGACCTTCCACAACCACACCACGGCGAGCGACGGCAAGAACACGCTCGGGGAGATGGCTGAGGCAGCGCGCGAACTGGGGCTCCAATACTTGGGGATCGCGGACCACAGCAAGAGCTCGTTCCAGGCGAACGGGCTCGACGAGGACCGGCTGCTGGCTCAGCTCGACGAGATCGACTCGCTCAACCAGGAACTCGGCGGCGGGTTCAAACTCTTCGCCGGGACCGAATGCGATATTTTGAAGGACGGCAGCCTAGACTTCGAGGACGAGATCTTGGAACAGCTCGACTATGTCGTAGCATCGGTCCACAACTCGTTCACGCTCCCGGAGGACGAAATGACAAGACGGATCATCCGGGCGATCGAGAACCCGAACGTGACGATGATCGGCCACCTCAGCGGCCGGCTCCTGCTCAAGCGCGAGCCCTACGCACTAAACGTGCCGAAGGTCATCGACGCCGCAGCCGCGAACGATACTATCATCGAACTGAATGCCAACCCGTGGCGGCTCGACATGGACTGGCGCTGGTGGAAGCTGGCGAAGGAGAAGGGGGTGAAATGCGCGATCAACCCGGATGCCCACAGCCAGGCGGGACTGCAATGCCTGCACTTCGGCGTGCTCCAGGCCCGCAAGGGCTGGTTGACCAGGGACGATGTGGTGAACTGTCTGCCGCTCGGTGAAATCGAGGAGGCTCTCGCAGTGAAACGCTGAAGCCATGCTATGATCCTGCCACTCGCACTACTCATCCTCGCCGCCTATGTCGTCGGCGCAACCCCCTTCGGATTCCTGATGGGGAAGGCGAAGGGGCTGGACATCCGCAACCACGGCAGCGGCAACATCGGGGCGACCAACGTCCTGCGCATCGTTGGTAAGAAGGAGGGGGTATTCGTTTTTGTCCTCGATGTGCTCAAGGGGCTGGTGCCGGTGCTGGTCGGTCAGCGGGTGGCTGCCCAGATCCTCGGTGGGGAGTCTGCGCAGTGGCTCTCGGTCGTCTCGGTCCTGATCGCCCTGGCGACGATCCTCGGGCACAATCATACCTTCTGGCTCGGTTTCAAAGGCGGCAAGGGGGTCGCGACCACCGGCGGGGCGCTCGTCGCACTGATGCCCTGGGAGATCCTGGCCGCGTTCGTCGTGTGGGTAGCGGTCTTCTCTGCGAAACGCTACGTCTCCCTCGCATCGATCTGCGCCGCCATCACCATCCCGGTCGCCGCTCTTGTCCACTCTGCTCTGAGCGGCCATTATAAACTCCCGCTCCTGGGGCTGGCAGCTCTGGTCGCAGTGTTAGGGGTCTGGCGGCATCGCCTCAACATCGCGAGGTTGCGTGCCGGGACCGAGAGCCGTTTTGGAAGAGCCAGCAGACAGGAGAACGAGTCATGATTGAGAGAGCATGTGTCATCGGTGGAGGGAGCTGGGGGACCGCCCTGGCGGCTACCCTCGCGAAACGTGGCGTCGACGTCACGCTGTGGGCGCGGGACGGGAAGACCGTCGCGGAGATCAATTCGCAGCACCTGAACTCCCGCTACCTTCCTGGCGTGGAGCTCCCGCAGTCATTGCGGGCCAGCGATGACATGGCGGCATCGATCAAGGGCTGCGGTCTCATCCTGTTCGTCGTCCCTTCCGGGGCGATGCGCGCGACCGCGCAACAGGTGGCGGAGATCGGTCCGGATGAGGGGGCGATCCTCGTCAGCTGCACGAAGGGGGTGGAGCGTAGCACCGGCAAGCGGATGAGTGAGGTCATCGCCGAGTTTCTACCGCAACACCCGCGGGCTGTCCTCTCGGGTCCGAACCATGCGGAAGAGGTCGCCCGCGATCTGGCGACGGCAGCGGTGATCGGCTGCGAGGACGAGCGCGTTGCCCGCGAGCTGCAGGAGGTGTTCACGCTATCTTGGTTTCGAACCTACACCAGCGATGACGTCGCAGGGATCGAGATCGGCAGCGCAGTAAAGAACGTCTTCGCCATCGCGGCGGGGATCTGCGACGGGCTCGGGCTCGGGGACAATGCCAAGGCGGCGCTCGTGACGCGCGGGCTGGCAGAGATGGTGCGCATCGGGCGCGCGCTCGGAGGCAAGACAGAAACTTTCCAAGGGCTCAGCGGCGTCGGAGACCTGATCGTGACCTGCTACAGCTCCCACAGCCGGAACAACCGAGTCGGGCGGATGTTGGGGCAGGGGATGAGCCTCGAACAAGTGCAGGGGGAGATGAACATGGTCGCCGAAGGCGTGCCAAACTCAGTCAGCCTCTACGAGTGCGTGCAGCAGCACGACATCGATGCGCCGATCATCGAACAGGCATACCTGGTGATCCACGATGGCAAAGCCCCCGCCGCCGCCCTGACAGAACTACTCGCCCGCGACCCCCGCCCGGAGGCGGACGGGGCTTGATCTCGCTCTGCCCATTGCCTAGGCTCGGCGCATCCTCCAAAATTTGATGAATATTCAACCCGACCATGGATTGCGATCTTGGCGGCTCGTGGTGCTCGTTCTCGCCATGAGTTCCTGCCTGAGCTCGTGCGGGCTATTCGGCGGCAGAGGTGGGTCGAATAAAGATCCCGCCCCGCCAGTGGCCGAGAGCCTTGGCGACTATCGCCTGAAGCCGGGCAGTGTCATCTACCTCGATGTCTTCGAGGCGGGCCGCTCGACGATGGCTGCCAATCTTGTGGTCGACCCGACCGGCGACCTAAGCGTCCCGCTGATCGGCGAGGCTTCGGTTGATGGGATGACCCCACTCGATGCCGCAAGAAAGATCGAATTCCTCGCCCGCCGCAGCGAGCAAAACCATCTCAGTGGCCCGCGGGTCCACGTCAAGGCGCTCGACCGCCGCGCGGTTGTGCATGTGACCGGACATGTGAAGCAACCCGGCCCGGTGAGCTTCCACCCTGGGCTGA
>Ga0316197_10001031_pt1 | contig 19732 bp, 16 predicted proteins | sample OudBiesiAoxic_MG_FD_204939 | JGI IMG/M metagenome (GOLD analysis project Ga0316197, IMG submission 204939) | Coastal sediment microbial communities from Oude Bieten Haven, Netherlands - site A oxic | ecosystem: Environmental > Aquatic > Marine > Coastal > Sediment | place: Netherlands... | reverse complement strand
ATCAAATATGAGTCATTGTGGTGCATTACGTATTGACCATGTGATGGCTCTATTAAGACTTTGGTGGGTTCCTGAAGGAGCGCCTGCAGGTTGTGGTGCTTATATTTATTACAATATTTATGACATGCTAAATTTATTGGCATTAGAAAGTGTGCGTAATCAATGCCTAGTGATAGGTGAAGATTTAGGTACTGTTCCAGATGGTATGGATGAATTACTCAAAGAAGCTGGCGTTTATTCTTATAAAGTATTTTTCTTTGAGCAAGCTGAAGATGGTGGTTTTCTATCTCCATCTCATTATATTCAACAAGCAATGGCTACGTTATCAACCCATGATATGCCAACGATTAAAGGGTACTGGCATTGTGAAGATCTATATTTAGGCAAAAAATTAGGCTTATACCCTGACCCTGCTGTTTTGGAAAAGCTGTTTCACGATCGTGTAGAGTGTAAACAACAGATTCTCGATAGCTTACATGGACATGGAAGTTTGCCAGAAAATTACAACCGAGATGCTAATACAACAGGCATGGATCAAGTATTGAACTTTGCATTACAAAAACACCTTGCGGCGGGCAGTGCTTCATTGTTAAGTTTGCAGCTAGAAGATTTTTTAGAAATGGATCAACCAGTTAATGTGCCTGGCACAAGCGATGAATATAAAAACTGGCAACGGAAATTATCTAAAAATTTAGACGCTATTTTTGCTGACTCAGCTATTCAGTGCTTATTGAAAGATTTGACAGAAGCAAGATCTAAATAATCAGACATTAGGCCAAATAAACTTCGGATTAGGTATTTAAAATGACTAAAAAAACAACGTCAAAGAAAGTGTCACCAAAGAAATCACCGGCAAAAGCAACATCTGATAAAAAAGTAGTTGCTGCAAAAGAGCCTGCAAATATTAAAACGATGCCATTAAAGCATGAACTTTTAGGATCACTTAAAGAAGCTCGATTAGCGAATCCTTTTGAGCAATTAGGGTTAATTAAAAATCCAATTAGTGATGGTTTTCTGTTACGCGCTTGGCTGCCGGATGCGACTTCAGTTTCATTTTCTGCTCTAGATGATAGCGGCATTTCTGGTGAATTATTAAAAGTCTACGAAGATGGTTTATTTGAAATTAACTTACCACAAGTAACCGATAAATTTATTTATCAGTTAGATGCTGAATACAAAAATGGTAATCATCAATTTATAGACCCGTATCAGTTTCATGAGATTGCATTTGATGGTTTATCTACTTTGCATGAAGCGCCACAAAATGTTTACCACACCTTAGGCGCTCAATTAAAAACAGTGACTGTTGACGGTGTTGAAGTTAGCGGTGTTAGATTTATTGTATATGCACCCAATGCAAGTAGCGTAAGTCTTATTTCAAATGAAAATCATTGGGATGGTCAACGTAATCCTATGCAACGCAGTTGGTGTGGACATTGGGTATTATTTGTTCCTGGTTTAGCGGCTGGTTGTGCTTATAAGTTTGAACTGAAAGATGGACTAGGTAATCGTTTACCGCATAAAGCCGATCCAGTAGGTTTTCAAGCGGAATTATATCCTTCTCATTCATCCATTGTGGTTGACCATAATGCTTATCAATGGAATGACGATGCATGGCGTGCTTCGCAGTTAGGTGATAAACGCTACGCTGCTATGAGTATCTATGAAGTGCACTTAGGTTCGTGGAAACGTAAAAATGAAAATGGTCATGAACGTATGCTGACCTATCGTGAATTGGCCTCTGACTTGTTACCTTATTTAGTTGAGATGGGCTACACACATTTAGAAGTATTACCTATTTCAGAGTTTCCTTTTGATGGTTCATGGGGATATCAGCCGGTAGGTTTATTTGCTGCTACCAGTCGTTTTGGCGATGCAGATGATCTTAAATTCTTTATTGATCAATGTCACCAGGCTGGTATCGGCGTGATTGTTGATTGGGTACCTGCGCATTTCCCTTCAGACCCGCATGGATTAGCTCGTTTCGATGGGACTCCACTTTATGAATATGAAGATCCGCGTCGTGGTTGGCATCCAGATTGGAATTCTTATATCTATGATTTTGGTCGTGACAATGTGCGTCAATTCTTAGTTGCCAGCGCTTTAATTTGGCTTGATAAGTTCCATGTTGATGGCTTACGTGTTGATGCCGTTGCCTCTATGTTGTATTGGGATTACTCGCGTGAAGAGGGTGAGTGGGTACCGAACGTTGATGGTGGTAATCATAACTATGAAGCGATCAGCTTATTAAAATGGTTTAACGAAGAAGTTTATAAACAATATCCTCACGCAATGACTATTGCTGAAGAATCGACTGCTTTCTCTGGTGTTTCAAAACCTACTTTTGATGGTGGACTTGGATTTGGTTTCAAATGGAATATGGGGTGGATGCACGATACATTAAGTTATATGCAGCAAGATCCTATGTACCGTAAATATCATCACCATGAAATGACCTTTGCGATGGTTTATCACTACAATGAGCATTTTGTTTTACCAATTTCGCACGATGAAGTGGTACATGGTAAAAAAAGTATGTTAGAAAAAATGCCAGGTGATGAATGGCAAGGTGCTGCTAACTTACGTGCTTATATGGGGTATATGTACGGTCACCCAGGTAAAAAATTAAACTTTATGGGCGGGGAGATCGCGCAAGCTCGTGAATGGAACCATAACCAAAGTTTAGATTGGGACCTATTAGCTTATGATAAACATAAAGGGCAAAAACAACTTATTTGTGATTTGAACCATTTTTATAAAAGTCATAGTGCTATGTATGAATCTGACTATGAACCACAAGGATTTGCTTGGTTAGACCACAGTGATGGTGAAAATAGTGTTGTTTCGTTTATTCGTTATAATATTACTAAAACAGAACATGTTATCTGTGTTAGTAACTTTACCCCTGTACCACGTGAACGCTACCGTTTACCCGTCGATGAAGCAGGGCAGTACGAAGTCGTTCTAAATACTGATAGTGAATATTATTGGGGTAGTAATTACCAAATGGGAGACCAAATGGGTGCCTTTAATAGTGAAGATTACCCTTGGCAGGGGAAAGATCATTCTATTGTGTTAAACTTGCCTCCATTATCGACAGTATACTTGAAGAAAAAAGGATCGTAAGTGTCAGGAACTAAAATGGAATTGGCTACACAAATAGATGCTAAGCAGCATCTATTTGTTAGTTTTACGGGAAAGAACTATCCGTTAGGAGCAACCTTAGACAAACAAGGTTGCAACTTTTCTGTGCATTGCCAAGAAGGAAAGCGTGTTGAGTTATGTCTATTTGATAAAAATGAAAATCAAATTGATAGTTATTTGCTCTCGCCTACTCATTCACATCTTTGGCATATTTATTTAGAAGGTATAACGGCGGGACAGATGTATGGTTACCGTGTCCACGGTGAGTATCAACCTAAAAAAGGGCTGTTATTCAATGATAAAAATTTATTGATTGATCCATACACCAAATGCTTAAGTAAAATTCAACACAGCTTTGTTCAATCACAAAGCGATTATAATGATAAATATGTAGCTAAATCAGTAGTTATTTCTGATGATTTTGATTGGAAAAGTGTTGAAAAACCAGCAATAGAAGAACAACATCGTATTTTATACGAAGTGCATACTAAAGGTTTTACACGAACCAACCCTAATATTCCTTTGCCAATGCGCGGCAAATATCTAGGCTTATCACATCCTGAAAGCATCAAACATTACCAATCTCTTGGCGTGACCAGTTTACAAATCATGCCGGTGTTTAGTTTTGTCAGTGAACCACGTTTAAAAGTCCTAGGGTTGACCAATTATTGGGGATATAACCCAATCAACTTCTTTGCACCTGAAACTCGTTACGCCCAATATGATGCGGTAACTGAGTTCAAAACCATGGTGCGTGAGCTTCATGCCGCTAACATTGAAGTTATTTTAGATGTTGTTTTTAATCATACTGCAGAATCAGGTAGTGATGGTTTAATTCTGAGTTTTAAAGGCTTTGATAATAAACAATATTATACTTTTGAAAACAGTAAGATGGGGCTTGATTATCAGCGATACAGCAATCACTCTGGTTGTGGTAATACGGTTAATTTAGATTTTAGTTGGTCATTAAAGATCACTATGGATGCATTACGTTACTGGGTAACAGAAATGCAAGTGGATGGCTTTAGATTTGACTTGGCGGTTACCTTAGCGCGAGAAGCACAAGGTTTTACAGAACGAAGTGCCTTTTTTAAAGCGTTATTACAAGATCCTGTGTTAAGTGATGTGATTTTGATTGCAGAACCTTGGGATATTGGACCAGGAGGATACCGTTTAGGTGCATTTCCTGAACAATGGAAAGAGTGTAATGATCGTTATCGCGATACCATGCGTTCTTTTTGGCGTGGTGATACGGGGATCGTCTCTGAAGTGGCAATGCGTCTTCTAGGGTCACATGATTTCTTTCCTATTGGGCTGCGTAGTAATACCACTAGTGTTAACTATATTTGTTATCATGATGGGTTTACTTTGGATGATATGGTTTCCTTTCAAGATCGTCATAATCAAGACAATGGTGAAAACAATCGAGATGGTCATGGCCATAACTTATCAGCTAATTATGGCTGTGAAGGTCCAACTAAAGATGCGCGCATCAACACATTAAGACAACAGCAAAAACGTAACATGATTGCGACATTATTTTTATCTCAAGGCACACCGCATTTTTTATCCGGTGACGAGATGGGTAACCATCAATCGGGTAACAATAATGCTTATTGTCAAGATAACCAAATTAGTTGGATTAACTGGGACCAAAGTAAAGCGGACTTAGCCTTATTTAAATTTACTTCTCAATTGATCGCATTACGTAAGAGTTCTCGTTTATTTGGTGATTTAATATTAAATGACGATAAGTCTGTCAGTGATCAAGTGCAATGGTATCACCCGGATGGTTATGTGATGGAACAATCTGATTGGCATGCCTCTAACTCACAAGCGATTGCCGTAGAGTTAAAGGAAGCGGATCCTGCTGGTGAGCATTGGCATTTAATCTTAAATGCATCAACCTATCAAATTGCTTGTCAACTTCCAGAATTACCTAACAATAAAGATTGGTATGAAGTGATGGATACTAATTGCCCTAGTGGTGAGTTGATCGAAGATCCTAAAAAAGTAGTGAGCCCTGTATTTGCAAAAGCACACTCTATTTTATTATTTAAAGCTAAATTAAGAGATTAATAGCTAAAAAATAAAGTCTTATTATGGCAGCCCTGCTATTTATAAAAACTAGATATTTATAACAGCTAGATATTTATAAAAATGCCTTAAACATTTTTTATCTTATTACTTTTTAGATTATTAGTAATAGATGACTTGAAGTTTAAGGCGTTTTTGATCGTCATAAATTGCATTGATTTATTGAATATAACTTGCCGCAGAGCATCTCCTTTATCCCTATCTCCTTTATTATTTTTAGATTCTCTTCACAGCCCAACACGCTTTTATTACGCTTATTATTCGACGTCTGTTGGTCATAAAAGCCGATCAATGGCAAAAAAACTAATGCTTGCGTAATCATCACTAGATAATTTTAAGTAAATAAATATACTTGCTTCACATTACTAAACTAGTTACGGGTAAAGTCTGTGTCAAATATCAATGAGTATGCAAAAAATATATCTTCAGAGCTTTATGAAAAGCTAAAAACAGCCGTAGAAACTGGGAAGTGGTTAGATGGCGCACCACTCAACGAGGAGCAAAAAGCACACTCCCTACAATTGGTGATGGCTTACCAAAAAGAGTTTAATGTCGAGCCGGACCATTTCACCATTGCTCAAAATGGTGAAATTTATATGGAATCAAAAAAAGTATTAAAAAATCAATTCGCCAAAGCGACTGAAACTGACGAAGTACATTTAATTAATTTATAACCGCGATACTTCAAAGTGCAAAGTCTGCAAGGAAAACAAGCGTTAAGGTGATAGGCATAACATTGAGCTTTCGAGAGATTAACTTGGTTATTCCTGTATCGCTACAATGATTAAAAGAGAGCATACTGTTGCTAATTATTCTACATAGCAAGTTTATAACAACTCAAATTAGTGATGTTTATCTTGCCCTACGGGGCACGCGCTCAAATACCATGCTCTGTTGCAATAATCAAAAAGGGCAGTTCATTATTTGATATGGTGACTTGCTTTGATATTCGAGTTCCTGCCTGACAAAACACTTTGAAGTAAGATGGGAATATAACAACTCGCGATTTTAGTTCAATAATATACTGGTCGCGTCGGTTGTGGATGTAGATTTTCCTTGCTGACTTTGCATCTCACAGTATCATGGAGAAATACGAGCGCTTACTCGTAAGTTAAAAAATATAAATTAATAAAATATTGATGGTTACGTTTTCTGATCTGATGATTATCAATCAATCCAATTAAGTAGGTACTATGAATTTATCGATTATTAAAGATGAGCTACAAGAAGCTCAACAGGTGTTAACCGCATTTCTTTCGGAACAACAAAACTTACAACATATTGAAGATGCAGCTTCATTACTAGCAGATGCTTTTAAAAATGATGGCAAAGTATTAGCTTGTGGTAACGGCGGCTCTCATTGCGATGCCATGCATTTTGCAGAAGAATTAACAGGTCGCTATCGTGAACATCGTCCATCATACCCAGCGATTGCAATTTCAGATGCCAGTCATATCTCCTGTGTAGGCAATGACTATGGTTTTGAACAAATATTTGCACGCTATTTAGAAGGTGTTGGGCGTGCTGGGGACGTATTATTCTGTTTATCGACCAGTGGTAACTCGACCAATATTCTAAAGGCCATTGATGTGGCAAAAAGTAAAGGTATTAAAGTCATTGCATTAACCGGTAAAGACGGTGGAAAAATGGCGGGTCTTGCGGATGTTGAGATTCGAGTGCCACACTTTGGTTATGCTGATCGTATTCAAGAAATACATATTAAGATCATTCATATTTTGATCTATTTAATTGAAAAGAAAATGGCTTAGGTTAAACAATGTGTGAATTATTAGGCATGAGTGCCAATGTCCCAACTGATATTTGTTTTAGTTTTAGTGGGTTAGTGAAACGAGGTGGAGCAACTGGACCTCATAAAGATGGGTGGGGGATCACCTTTTATGAGGGCAAAGGCTGTCGCAGTTTTAAAGATCCTAACCCTAGTTGTGATTCTAAAATTGCAGAACTTGTTAAAAAATACCCGATTAAAAGTAAATCGGTGATCAGCCATATTCGTCAAGCAAATCGTGGTGGTGTTAATTTAGAAAATACACATCCGTTTATTCGCGAGCTATGGGGACGTAATTGGACTTATGCGCATAATGGCCAACTTACAGGGTACGAAAGTCTAGAAATGGGGCATGCTTGCCCTGTTGGTGAAACAGACAGTGAACGGGCCTTTTGTTGGATTTTGCACAAGCTACATCAAGACTTTCCTGAGCAACCGACTGATATGCGATTAATCTTCAAAAAAATAGCCAGTTATGCGGATCAATTAAGAGCATTAGGTGTTTTTAATATGTTGTTGAGTGACGGCCAATATGTGATGTGTTACTGCACTAATAATTTACACTGGATAACACGACGCGCTCCTTTTGGTAAGGCACAGTTAATCGATGAAGATATGATCGTTGATTTTCAAGAGGAAACTTCTGACAGTGATATTGTTACCGTGATTGCAACTCGTCCACTCACTAAAGACGAAGCATGGAATAAAATGGAAACAGGGCAGTTCTGTGTTTTCCATTTTGGAGAGTTAATTTTGTAATCAATAATGAGGTCATGAATTTTAATAAAATGATCTCATTACTCATTCCCGTTATCATCTCTATTATTTATGCCTTTATGCTGGTAAATATCACATTCATTTTTTTATGATGGTGAGCTCAGTAAAATCTTAAACCTATCAGCTGGCAATTAGCCACTTCTCAATTCGATGCTAACTATCTCCGCTTACTTATTTACTTAATCGGTAGTCTATTAAACAACTTATCTACTAAACAACTGACTAAAAATAGGAACAACATGGCTGCTTTATTAAAAGATGTATATAACCCAAATTATATTTCTCACCTAGCTGATGTTGTTGAAAACAGTTATCCATTATTGCAAAAAAAACAATTTATCGAAGCGGTGTTTAACGAAGAGTGGATAGATAAAGAGCTCAAAGCACGGACTTTACACCTTGCACAACAACTGAACCTCTTTATTGAGCTTGATTACTTACAAAGCTTAGCGGTTATTAAACAAATAGCGCCTTATTTTACAGGTTACGAAGGCATGTTTATTCCTGCTTTTGTTGAATGCTACGGATTGCATGAATTTTCAGCCTCAATTGATGCGCTCTCTTATATAACCCAGTTTGCAAGTGCCGAGTTTGCGGTACGACCTTTTATTGTCCAATATCCACAACAAATGCAATCTATCTTATTAACATGGTGTAATAGTGACGATCGTCATATACGTCGTTTAGCATCGGAAGGGTGTCGACCTCGATTACCTTGGGCAATGGCTTTACCTGAATTTAAAAAGGATCCCAGTTTCATCTTGCCGGTTTTAGATGCATTAAAAAATGACGATAGCGAATATGTACGACGAAGTGTGGCTAATAACCTCAATGATATTGCCAAGGATCACCCTTTAATTGTGGTTAACTTAGCACAACAGTGGTTAGCTGAAAGTAAAACTACAGAGACAAAACGTTTAGTAAAACACGCCTGTCGAAGCTTATTAAAGCAAGCACACCCATCTGCATTGGCATTATTTGGTTATTTACCTCCAGTGCATATTGAAGTAGTTGATTTTAAGGCAGATAAAGTCGTATCGATAGGAGAGGTTTTTACTTTTTCTTGCCTTTTAACACATCAGAAATCCTTACCCTTGAATAAATTAAGGATCGAATTTGCCATTGATTTCATGAAAAAAAATGGACAACAAGCCCGTAAAATATTTCAACTATCCGAGGCGGTTATCAATAAAAATAACAAGCCAATCAGCAAATCTTTTAGCTTTAAAAAAATCTCTACAAGACAATATTACAGTGGTCAACATAGTGTTGCCATCTTAGTTAATGGTGTGCAATTAGCTGCTATTGATTTTATATTAGCTGGTTAAAGAAGTTTTAAAATGTCGTCATTTCTGTAGAATTGTGATCTAAGTACGTTTTGTTAAACGCTATTGCACTTATCTGATCGAATACCATACAAAGCAAACTTTTTAGACCGTAATAATGAGCTTAAATGCGCAAACCGTGGATGATTAGCCTTGCGTGAGTACTTAATGCTGAAGTGCAGATTGATGTTTAATGTCTCATAAAGTAAAGGATTATATGATGGAAAACAAGGAAGTATTATGACCGCAACAACCGCAACAACCGCAACAAAAAACAAAAAGAAAATGTCATTAACTAAGCGTGTATTGGTCGGGATGGGCTTAGGTATTTTGGTTGGATTTGTTATCCGCAGCCTCTTCGCTGATGTTGCATTTGTTCAAGACTATATTGTAAACGGTGTCTTTTATGTTGGTGGCAAAGTTTTTATCGCTACGCTTAAAATGCTAGTGGTGCCATTAATTTTTGTCTCATTAGTGTGTGGAACAAGTAGCTTAAAAGATCTCTCTACATTAGGTCGTTTAGGTGGTAAAACCTTATCATTTTATATGTTGACGACAGCTATCGCGATCACGCTTGCTATTTTGATGGCTAATCTTTTTGAACCTGGCGTAGGCGTCGATTTAGCGCAGGCAACCAGTTTTTCCACTAAAGATGCGCCCTCGTTGGGGGACGTTATTATTAACATGTTTCCAACCAATCCTATTAGCTCAATGGCTGAAGGCAATATCCTGCAAATTATCATATTTTCAATTTTGTTCGGTATTGCTATTAGCGTTTCAGGCCCTGAGGGTGAGCGCATTGCAAGTTTATTTTATGACTTCAACAAAGTGATCATGAAGTTAGTCATTATGTTAATGAATATCGCGCCATACGGGGTATTTTTCTTAATGGCAAAACTATTTAGTGACATTGGGTTAGAAGCCATATTCAATCTAATCAATTACTTCTTAGTATTAAGTGCTACCTTGTTACTGCATGCTTTGGTGACTTATAGTCTCTTTTTTAAAGCACTCACTGGCTTAAATCCAATCACATTTTTCAAAAAGATGGAAACAGCGATCACTTTTGCTTTTTCAACAGCATCATCAAATGCAACTATCCCTGTGACCTTAGAGACAGCAACCAAGCGCTTAGGTGTTAATAATAAAGTTGCCTCATTCACCGTTCCACTGGGTGCCACCATTAATATGGATGGGACTGCTATCATGCAAGGTGTTGCCACCGTGTTCATTGCACAGGCTTTTAATATTCACTTAAGTCTTTCCGATTATGGGGCTGTTATTCTAACGGCGACATTAGCGTCAGTAGGCACGGCAGGCGTGCCGGGTGTTGGCTTAATTATGCTCGCCATGGTACTTAATCAAGTGGGTCTGCCGGTTGAAGGTATCGCGATGATTCTTGGGGTTGATAGATTATTGGATATGATCCGTACCGCCGTTAACATAACCGGTGATAGTGTGATCACCTGTATTGTAGCGAAGTCGGAAGGTGAAATGGACATTGATGTATTTAACGACCCTAGTGCAGGGGCGAGTGAAGAATCGGTACAATTAGCGACAACGAAAAAGTAATAATGCTGGTGGCTTGTTACATTGGTCTAAAAACCCAGTTTGAACTGGGTTTTTATGTTCTTAACTTTTAATACAACCGTGTATTGTAATTCGACTAATACAGGCTAGAAAACGGCTCAGCTAAATGCATCGATAATACTGCATTGCGACTGTTCATCACCGGGACATTGTTGAGTGATTTTAGTCAACTGATTTACAATTGCCTGTTGCTGTTGAATGCGTGACTCAATCTCTTTAATTTTTTCTAGCGCTATTTTTTTTACATCTGCGCTATTTCTATTCTCATCTTCACCGAGTAATAGTAAGGCTTTACATTCTTTTAGGTTAAAACCTGCTAATTTCGTTTTATGAATAAAATGCAACTGTTTTAATATTTGCGGTGTATAAAAACGGTAATCGTTTTCGCCTCTTGGTGGAGTACTAATCAATCCAATAGATTCGTAATGGCGAATTGATTTAATGGACAATCCTGTCTCTTTTGCTGCTTGGCTTATTGAATACATAACGACTCCTGCCTCTATCATGTGTGTTTAAATCGTACGTTAAATTATTATATTTAATGTACCTTTTCTCGCATATGCTGTTTGCTGATTTTGCACATTGATGCCAAATCAGCATCTGCAAAGTGACCTAAGTATGAGTTACTTAGTGCCACTTTTGTTTATAGCTATCAACAACAGTTAATTATCAGTACTGATTTTATTAATGCTTATTTGTCAGTACTAATGTTAATGCGTTTTAAGCGTAATGAATTACTCAATACCGTTAAGCTTGACGCAGTCATTGCGATTGCCGCTACAGTCGGGTTCAAGTAACCAAAGGCCGCTGCTGGAATTGCTAAACTATTAAAAATAAATGCCCAAAATAAATTTTGACGAATGGTCGACCAAGTACTGCGTGAAATCTTAATCGCCACTGCTATTAACCGCGGGTCATCTCGCATTAATGTCATTGAAGCTGTTTGTTTTGCAACATCACTACCTCCGCCCATTGCGATGCTCACATCGGCTTTCGCTAATGCAGGTGCATCATTAACACCATCGCCTACCATCGCCACTAGCGATTGTTTTTGTAGTGTTTCTAGCTGTTGTAATTTTTGTTCAGGTGTTTGTTCTGCAAAATAGCTTTTAATACCTAATTGCTGACTCATCGATTTTACAACACTGTCTTTGTCGCCACTTATTAGCGTGGTAGATAGTCCCAATTGATGTAAGTCAGAGATGGCTTGTTGGCTCTCAGGACGAACTTGATCGGCAATACTAAAATAACCAATCAGATTTTGCTGATAGCAAACATAAATAACATTATCTGTTGTTTCCGGTTTAACGCCTCGAATGGCAAGCTGTTGGTTTAAATCAATATTAAAGTGCGACAGTAGCTTAGCATTACCAGCAATGATTTCTTGGTCATTAACACGCCCGTGGATACCTTCACCGTGAATACTTTGTATATCATTGACTGTGGTTGCTTGAATATCAAGTGTCTCACAATGTTCAACAACCGCTTTGGCAATTGGGTGTTTACTTGCTTGCTGTAAGCCTAATAAAAGCGGCAGGAAGTCTTTATCAAATGCAGTTATATTATTTAAACTAACTTGTCCCTTGGTTAACGTACCGGTTTTATCAAAGGCAATATGCGTTAATTTATGTGCAAGTTGTAATGTATTGATATCTTTTATTAAAATACCTTTTTGCGCTGCGAGCCCTGTGCCAACGACCATGGCCGTAGGGGTTGCTAAACCTAATGCACAAGGACATGCAATCACTAGTACCGCTACACTGTGGATCAAGGCTTGCTCAAAGTCTCCACTATGTAACCACCATGAACTAAACGTCACTGCTGCAATGGCTAATACAATCGGAACAAAAATAGCGCTAATTCTATCCACTAACTCCAATATTGGTGCTTTACTCATTTGAGCGGATTCAACTAATTGAATAATTTGATGCAATTTGGTTTGTTCTTTGACCGCAGTGCTCTTCATTAATAACACACCATCGCCATTAATCGTACCGGCAAACACTGTATCTTCTACTTGTTTAAGCACTGGCTTACTTTCACCGGTTAATAATGCTTCATCAATGTAGCTGCTGCCATCTAAAATAACGCCGTCAACGGGGACTTTATCACCGGCTGCAATTTGTATTAGGTCGCTCACTTGTACTTGATCAATCAATACACGTTTGAATACTTTACCTTTTTTGACCAAGGCATCAACGGCTTGTAATTTATTTAGAGCACTCACCGCTTTAGAGCTTGCTTGTTTAGCTTGAAACTCCAAATATTTACCTAAACGAATTAATACGATCACTAAACTACTGCTTTCAAAATATAGATGCCCCGTATTGCCTTTTAGCATCATATATAGACTGAAAAAGTAGGCTGCAGAGGTGCCTAATACCACTAACACATCCATATTCGCTGATCGACCTTTCAGGCTTTTCCAAGCACCTTTATAAAAACGAGCACCAATAATAAATTGTAGAGGAGTCGCTAAAGCAAGCTCAAACCAAGGCGTTAATAACGGCGAATCACTAAATAGCATACTGACCATTGCTAACCAGAATGGCAGACTTAACAGTAGGGCAATAGCGAGGCCTAGTTTTTCTTGTTGTTGTTTTTTACGTTCTTTGCTTTGTTTTTCAATTAATTGTTGTTGTGATGTGATCGCTTTCTTAGCCGTTAATGGATAAGGACTTAAGGCGATTAATGCTTTGATAAAAGAGTCGTTAACAAAACTTTCTAATGTTTCTACATACACAATTTGCGTCGCAAAATTTGCTTTTACATCCACCACTAGTGGGTGTTTTTTTAATGCTGTTATCGTTGACTCTACACAGCTTGAACAAGACCACTCCGCTTCAAACACCACTTGTTGGTGATCGGTCTGATAACCTTTTTGCTCTAAAATAGTGATGATTTGAGGCGCAATGGGGCTTTTTAATTGCGCTTCATCGACGCTTAAGCTTGCTTTTTCTAGAGTGATATTTACATTGGCTTCGATGCCATCAAGTGTATTAAATGCTGCACTTAGTTTACTGGCACAACTAGCACAATTCATTCCATAGACAGGGAACGTTATTTGTTGTGTTGTTGTCATATCAGTTACCTTATTAGTTAAAAATAGTAAGTTAAGTGATGATTATTGGGGACAATTAAAATGCCTGATCTCACTCAATAGTTAAAGCTTAACCTTTACCCTAAGGTCAATGTCAAACGTAAGTTTAATTTTTAACTTGTATTTTTTCAGTAGAGCCATTAAATTAACTGTCTATAAACACAGTTAATGCGTTGTAGTAAATCATTTTAGTACTATTAACTATTATCATTCAACTAGTTATCAGTATTTGTTGATTTTTGATTGTTAATCTTTTATCCATTTATCTTCCGCGCAATGCTACTAGAGGTCGTTTAACCATGTATTCAGAAACGACCGAGTCACATCCAGATGCTAAAACGCCGACTGTTACTCCAATAGCACGTAAAATAATTCATATTGATATGGATTGTTTTTATGCTGCAGTCGAAATGCGCGACAATCCCAGCTATCAGAATATACCACTTGCGATAGGGGGCCGCAGCCAACGTAGAGGTGTTTTGTCGACGTGTAATTACTTAGCACGTCAATATGGTGTGCATTCTGCTATGCCTGTATTTCAAGCAAAGCAATTGTGTCCAGATCTGCTTATCGTGCCGGGAAGAATGTCGGTTTATGTGGAAGTCTCTAAAAAGTTACGTGAAATTTTCTTTCGCTACACCTCTTTAGTTGAACCTTTATCACTGGACGAAGCTTTTTTAGATGTTACCGACTGTACTTTGTTCCAAGGTTCGGCCACTTATATTGCCCAAGATATAAGAAAATCGATTCAACAAGAATTGAATCTAACAGCATCTGCGGGTGTTTCATACTGTAAATTTTTAGCGAAAATAGCCTCTGATGAAAATAAACCTAATGGACAATGTGTGATCAGTCCAGAGCAAGCCAGTGACTTTATTTTAACCTTGCCACTTAAAAAAATACCCGGTGTAGGTAAAGTAGGGCAGCAACACTTAGCTGACAAAGGTTTGTTTACCTGTGGTGATATTAGGAAATACCCAGAACAAGAGTTGTTATCGAATTTTGGTAAACTAGGGCAAGCATTATTAGCTTACAGTAAGGGCATTGACCAACGAGAAGTACAGCCGAATAGAGAGCGAAAATCCGTTGCTGTTGAGCATACATTTGAACATAACTTGCTCAGTGAAGAGCAGTGCCTAAAGCAGCTCAGTGATTTTTACTTACAATTACAATCTCGGTTGGAAAAACATTTAGAGAATAAAGTGATCACTAAATTGGGGATAAAGCTAAAGTTTAGTGACTTCACAATCAAAAGTAGTGAGCGAAAATATACGCAACTTAATATTTCAATTTTTGAACAATTGTTACATCAATTGATTGCTGCCAATCCGGACAAACCCATTCGCTTATTAGGCCTCAGTGTTGGCTTAAGCAATAAACTCCCTGAGCAACCAGTACAGTTGAGTTTGATTGATGAGTAACCTTACCGTTTAACGTTATCCCGTGACTGTGATTTAATGATGTTGAATGTCTATAGCTAACGTTAATGAAGGAAGGTAAAGCTTAAAAGGGAATTGCTGAAACTAAATTGGTTAATCTCAGCAATATTAGAACTGTAATCTTGCGTGAGTTTTGTGCATGAGACAGTCAATCGACTGCTATTACATTGAAATAATGCGCATGGCTTCGTAAATAAATTGATTCAATTACAACTGAATCATCAACTTATGTCGAGACTGCAGACACATGGGGCATAAAGTGGATAGTCGTTATCATAACCAAACTACAGCAAAATACATTCATACTTGTGGAGTTCGGGAGCGTTTATTGAAAGAGTGAACCTCTCTACGTGTAATAATATTCTATTTAGACGGGGTAGGTACTTACTTGAAGTAAGGGGGACCAAGCATTTGTGAACAATCATTTTCTGAATGGATGCGTGCATGTTAGTTGCGTCCAAAATTTAGATTAAGGCTGATTTTATAGCTTTAATCGTTGGGCTCAGATAAATTGACAATACCATCAGTTAGTATGACCATCAGTTAGTATGAATAGAAGTTAAGCTTAAGTTTCTCTATCAAGTATAAATACAGGTAAAGACAGGTGCCAATATATTGCACTTAGTCGCAATGTTAGCGTGCCACATATAGCAAGCAGCATTGATAAAATTGGCGTTAATCCAATGAAATGGCCTATTACAAATAAGGTTGCGCCTAAAATAGATGCTGTCGCGTATATCTCTTTTTGTAAAACAAAGGGGATTTGACCACTTAAAAGATCTCGTACCATACCACCTGCTACACCTGTGATACAGCCCATACCAATTGCCACGGGGCCAGTAAATCCAAAAGACAATGCTTTTTGTGCTCCGATAATGGTAAATATGGCCAAGCCAAAGGCATCTAGCAGAGGTAATAAAAACACTGGAAAACGATGAATATGATGCAGCCAAATAACACTTAAAACGGTAGTGCATAAAATTACGTATAAATAGGTGTTATCAAGAATCCAAAATACGGGTGTTGCGCTCATCATCATATCTCGAATGGTTCCTCCACCAATACCAGTAACAGTAGCTAAAACTATGATGCCAAAGGGATCCATACGTAAACGGGCTGCAACAAGTACCCCTGATATCGCACAAGCAATTACACCTAACATATCTGCAAAATAAATAAAATTGTGTAACATATAGTCTGTCCGTAGGTTAAAAATATTGCAACTATTGAAGTCGTCGCCATTTAAGCCTTTTATGACGAGCATCAACTTCAGTTGCAGCCATTAATTGTTGATCTAATTCTGCCATATCATTATTTGCATAACGGTAAACGTTTCGCTTTACATAAACGAACACCATCAGTGATTGATGCGTAATTAAGTGAATCGGAGATAATCGCATCGTTTGCATCTAAAATAGTTTCAAATAACCCCTTCTTAGCTGTTTCGATTAAAGAGGGATGATTTGCTAAACCTAAGTAGTTATTAGCGCAGAAGTTTAAATCTTCTTCATCTGTAGAGGTAGAAACAGCGGCATTTTGAGCTGAAGTAATAGCGCGCTCACGTTTGTATAGGCCTTCTGATTTTAGGTCTTTTATCTGATTGTTGATTTGATTATAAAAGGTAGAGGTCATGAGCATATTCCTTTTAAACATTTAATAAAAACAGATTGTTATGAAATAAACCCGAACAAGCTATAGAATCATTTACACCGTAAATACATTCTAATTGATTCGATATAAGAGTATTATCCCTATAGATGGAAAAGCATTAGTGAAAAAAAGGCACAAATGGAATGATAATATCTCAAAAACTGATCGCCTTATTACCCGACCTTGCTAGTTTTACTCTTGTTGTTCAGGAGAGAAGCTTTACTGCTGCGGCTAAAAAACTAAATGTCACACCTTCAGCGCTGAGTAAAACAGTTACTCGGCTAGAAAAAGCCTTATCTGTTAAACTCTTTGAACGAACGACCAGAAAACTGATCATTACCGAAGCAGGAAAGAAGATTTATGATCAATGTATTTCTATGGTTAATGCTGCACAGCAAGCGGTTGAAATATCAAGTGTCATCCATCATAAGCCTGCTGGCTCAATAACCGTTGCCGCGCCTGAGGCATTTTTAAATGTGGTGTTACAGCCTTTTGTCATACCATTTTTAAAGCAGTATCCGCAGATTCAGCTCAAGTTACGTGCTATTGATGGGGCAATCGATATTTTTACAACGGGGATCGATATTGCCTTTCTTCTTACCGATAAACCTGATGAAAATTTGGTTCTAAAAGAGATTGGTAAAACCAACTTAGTGCTATGTGCAAGCCCTGATTACCTAAAAGAGAAAGGGGTTCCATCCCACCCTGAACAATTAACAGAGCACGATTGTCTATATTTAGCTGAAAATGAAACCGACCACATCTGGGATTTTATTAAAGGCGATGAATCCCATACAGTGTCAGTTTCAGGACGCTACGCAGTCAACCACTCTCAGATGCGCTTAAACGGAGTTATTAATGGCTTAGGTATCGGTATTTTCCCTGATTTTGTGGTGCAGGAAGCAATAAGCAAAGGAAATGTTACTGAGGTTCTCTGCGACTGGACGATTAAGAGTAATTATCAGGGGATCATTGCACTTCAGTATGCCCAAACTAAATATATGCCAACTAGGCTCAGAGTTTTTATCGACTACGCTATGCAGCATTTGGCAATAAATTAGGGTTTATACTGCTAGGGTAGTGAAATCAATTAATCACACTATGATTGTCTACTCTCAGGTTGATTTGAGCGCTCCCCTTGGGGGAACTGTGGATCTCATCTTCAATAGTTGGATTTTGAATTCAAGTATAGCTTCGGTAAATTTGAAGGATAGTCATAGGCGACTTTATAGTGCAATAAAGCTAGGCCTCAAATAATATTATGATTTTTCTTCTTCGTCGTATTACGTTCTATAAATTTTATTGGAATCATGAGTTTTACTAAGCTAGCGCTCTGTTCTGCAATTTGTTCTACAATGATTTTTACCGACTCTCTGGCTAAGCGGCTAAAGTCCTGCTGAAAAGTAGTGAGTTGATAATTGAGCCATTCAGTTTGAGGTATATCATCAAAACCAATCACTTGTAACTCTTCAGGAATACGCAGTTTAAACTCTAATCGAGCGACATCCATCAGCAATATTAGAACTGTAATCTTGTGTGGGTTTTGTGCATGACAGGCAATCGAATGCTATTACATTGAAATATTACGCACGCCTTCGTAAATAAATTGAATCGCCAACGCGGCAAGAATCACGCCTAAGAAACGACGCAATATTTCATCACCCGTTTTGCCAATGAACTTTTTCAAGTACTTTGACATCATCATACCCACCAGAGTAATCAATAAAACACTAATGATAGCTGCACTCACCGTCACGACTGAGTTACCTTGAGTATTTTGCGAGAATAATAAAATGGCTAAGGTAAGTGTGCCAGGGCCTGCTAATAATGGAATAGACATTGGGAAAACTGAAATATCCGCATCTTTATCGGTTTTAGCAAATTTTAGTTCCTGCGTGATCATGATAAAGGCGGTATAAAAAAGTAATAAACCGCCAGAGATACGCAGGGAATTAATATTAATACCCAAGTGATAAAATAGGGCTTCACCGTAATTGCCAAATAAAATCAATGTAACACCACTGATAGCGACTGACTTGATGGCCATTAAATTACGGAATTTTTGATCACTACCCGAGGTCAGCGAATTAAAAATAAGCGCCGAGCCAATCGGATCGATAATAACCAATAAACCAGTCATCGCGTGCAGGTATAGTGCAATATCCATTTTATTTTCTTAGCCTAGTCAATTAAAAAATAAGGTGTGCAATGCCAGCAATGACCGGTAAAGTCACTAAGGTACGTAGAATAAAAATCATAAACAATTCAGCAATATTAATTGGGATTTTACTACCAATAAGCAGCGCACCAACTTCACTCATATAAATTAATTGTGTTACCGACATCGCTGCAATGATAAAGCGCGTCATATCAGATTCGATTGAAGCAGCCAAAATTGAAGGGATGAACATATCAGCAAAACCCACCACAATAGTAGTTGAAGCTTGTTCAGCTTCTGGTATTTGCAATAACTCAAGTAGTGGAATAAACGGCATACCTAAATAGTTAAAGATAGGCGTATATTCAGCAATAACTAAAGCAACAGTTCCAATAGCCATGATCACTGGGATCACACCAAAGACCATATCAATAACATTTTTTAAGCCATCGAGTAGTGTATGTTTAATTCCTTTTGAATGTTCTGCACGCTCTAATGCTTGATGCAATCCCCACGATAAAACATGATGACCTTCTGGTGTTTTTTCATCATTTTCGTGACGCGAAGAGCCATCAATATAAGTGTCTTTTTTAAAGCACAAAGGCGGTAATTTAGGCACCACGATAGCAGCAACTAAACCTGCAGCACATACAGAAAGGTAAAAAG
>Ga0316197_10001030_pt1 | contig 19738 bp, 19 predicted proteins | sample OudBiesiAoxic_MG_FD_204939 | JGI IMG/M metagenome (GOLD analysis project Ga0316197, IMG submission 204939) | Coastal sediment microbial communities from Oude Bieten Haven, Netherlands - site A oxic | ecosystem: Environmental > Aquatic > Marine > Coastal > Sediment | place: Netherlands... | reverse complement strand
CTCAACAGGAAAAATGTTTTGCATGCCATCCCCGTACCCGCGCGGAAACTTTCAGGGCCAGTAGCCATCCACTTCGATTTGGTGAGATGACCTGTTCCGATTGTCACAATCCGCACGATGGCGCCAACGACTTTCTCCTGGCCCGCTCGACAGTCAACGATACCTGCTACGCCTGCCACGCCGAGAAACGTGGCCCATTTCTGTGGGAACATGCACCGGTTTCTGAAGACTGTACCCTTTGCCATAATCCGCATGGCAGCAACCACGCCGCCTTGCTGAAACAGCGCTCACCATTGTTGTGCCAGCAATGCCATTCACCTGGTGGACACCCCGCGACGGCCTATACCAGCGAGACCGAGGATAACTCCTTCCAGAATAGATTTTTACTTGCTCAGTCTTGCGGTAACTGTCATTCACAGGTCCATGGTTCCAACCATCCATCCGGTGTAACAGGACTAAGGTAATGAATGTTGAACAAGAGGTATCAGGAACAATGAAAAGTTTCTCAAGAAAATTCGGTTTCAGCATGTCAGCTCTTTTACCGGTTTTATTGTTGAGCACTTATAGTCCGGTAACAAAAGCACAAGAGTCTGAGCCTGAGGTTTATTCATGTAGGCAGTGTGTTAAGTACACCGGTTGGCGCGGCATTCTGGATTTCGGGCTGGGTTGGGTCAGCGACGATTCACCGCGATTCGGTGATTATCGCGGTCTGGATGAGAAAGGTTTTTATGCTGCCCTCGACGGTGACATTCATTTCAGGAATTTGCAGGGCCGCTATTATGACCTGTACGCCAACAACCTCGGTTACGATAGCCGTGAGTTTGATATGCGCGGCGGCAACCAGGGCCAATGGGAACTTCGGTTTGGGTGGCAGGAAATACCACGATACCTGGGTTATGGCACACAGACGCCATTTTTCGGTGTGGGAAGCGACTCACTGACCTTGCCTGATAATTGGGTAAAGGCGAATACCACAAGTGGCATGACTGCACTGGAGAGTAGTCTGGCGGCGACTGAATTGAAGACCAAGCGCAAGGTGCTCGATGCTGGAGCGACGCTGAATTTCCTTTCCAACTGGTCATACAGAATCGATTATCAGCGACAGAAGAAAACGGGGACCCGTACCCTGGGAGCAGGTTTGTATTACAGTAATTCCAGCATCCTGCCGGCACCTATCGATTTTACCACTGACCTTTTTGACACGGCTTTGACATGGGCGAATGAACGTGCACAGGTTGAGCTGGGGTTTATCAGTTCACAATTTGATAATGGTAATTCCTCCCTGACCTGGCAAAACCCCTTCCGCTCGCAACCGGAACTTAATGACTTCCGGGCGGCACTTGAGCCCGGTAATAAATTTCATGAATTCAACCTGTCGGGTGCGTTTGCAATCACACCCAGGATACGTTTGTCCGGGCGGGCGGCGCTTGGTCGTATGACCCAGAACGATCCGTTCCTGCCGTATACCATTAACCCCCTGTACAGTGACCTGCCACTTCCGCGTGAGTCGCTCGATGGCAAAGTGGACACCCATACGTACAATGTTGCAGGTAAGTTTTACGCGAAGCTGAGCCGGAACTTCAGTATTACCGCGCGTGGCAAGTGGGATAAAAGGGATAACAAGACACCGGTTGAATCATACACGGCGGTTGTCACTGACCTGATACCGACCAGTCCCCGCTATAACCGGCCCTACAGTTATAAACGTCAGAAGTATTCTGCAGATGTCCGTTACCGCGCGCATCGTATGATCAGGTTGAGCGGTGGTGTCCGGCAAGCGAACCTGGATCGCACTTTGCAGGCTGTGGAACGTACGAAGGAAACCACGTGGTGGGGTGATGTCAAAGTCAATCCAAGTGCCTACGTGCAAATGCGTTTTGGATTGGAATCCGGAAATCGTGATATCTCAGATTACCTTCAGCCCGATGATGGCCGACCGGTTGATAATCCCTTGATGCGCAAATTTAACATGGCTGACCGGGATCGTGACCGTTACCTGGTTGAGTTTGACTGGATGCCGAATGAGTCACTGGGTGTCAACCTGAATTATTTCTACGCGAAATCAAAATATGATGAGTCAGTCATTGGTCTGCAGAAAAGCACAGATCAAAGCTACACCATTAATGTTAATTATGCCGTTGCTAAAAAAGTCAACTTGTATGCTTTTTTCACACGTGACGATATTGACGCTGACATCCTTAACACCACAGGTGGCAGTTCACCTCCCTGGAGTGGGGACACGCGTGACGGTATCTCCACGATTGGCTTTGGATTGAGCTCGGTTATCAATGAAAAATCCAGTATCGGTTTTGATATCGTATCGTCTGATTCCAAAGGGAAGATTTCTGTACAGACAGCGGCAGACGAACCACCTTTTGAAACATTAAAGACCAATCTGCTCAATGCGAAATTGCATTACGATCGCGAAATCAATGAGCATTGGGGTTACAAGCTGTATGTCGAATATGAGAAGTACGATGCCAGGGACTGGGCCATCGACGGACTGGGTGTGGACGGAATCAATTCCGTACTGACAATGGGTCAGAATAGCCCTGATTACAATATATGGTATGTCCGTGCACAGGCCAGTTATCGGTTCTGAACAGTCGGATCAATATGAAACGTGACCGGGAGAGCTATTCCCGGTTCGTTTGACATGGATCATCATTTGTTTACGAGTTATACATTAAATTAATTTAATATAAAAACCTCGCAGAGAAAAACTGATATGGAACACATTAAGGCAGACGTCGTTATCGTTGGTGCGGGCGGCGCCGGCCTGCGTGCCGCGATCGCAGTGGCAGAGACAGACCCAAACCTCAAAGTCGCGTTGATATCCAAGGTTTACCCCATGCGCAGTCACACCTGTGCAGCCGAAGGCGGGGCAGCGGGTGTCAAGACCCAGGATGACTCATTGGAGATGCACTTCAACGATACGGTTGGCGGCGGTGACTGGTTGTGTGACCAGGATGTGGTCGAGCATTTTGTTGAGCAGGCACCACGTGAACTGATGCAGTTGGAACACTGGGGTTGTCCCTGGTCTCGAGAAGATGATGGTTCAGTTGCGGTCCGTCCGTTTGGCGGCATGAAGAAAAAGCGCACCTGGTATGCCGCTGACAAGAGTGGTTTCCATATCCTGCATACCCTGTTTCAGACCTCGATGCAGTTTCCATCCATCAAGCGCTACGACGAATATTTTGCCCTAGACCTGTTGCATATTGATGGCAAGTGCCGCGGTGTTGTCGCAATGGAAATGCGCAGTGGACGGTTTTTCCAGTTCGATTCCCCGGTGGTCATCATGGCGACCGGCGGCGGTGGCCAGGTTTTTCCGTTTACCACCAATGGCGCGATCAAAACCGGAGATGGCATGGCCATGGCCTATCGCGCCGGCGTGCCATTGAAGGACATGGAGTTTGTTCAATATCACCCGACCGGTTTACCGGGCACGGGCATCCTGTTGACCGAAGGGTGCCGTGGTGAGGGCGGGATCCTGGTTAACAAAGATGGTTACAGGTATTTGCAGGACTATGGTATGGGTCCGGAGACGCCGGTTGGCGAACCCGTACTCAAGACGATGGAACTCGGTCCGCGCGACCGGCTCAGCCAGGCTTTTTGGCATGAGCAAAAGAAAGGTAATACCGTCGAAACCCCCTGGGGTGAATGCGTATTGCTGGATATGCGGCACCTGGGCGCCAAGAAAATACTGGAGCGCCTGCCACTGGTCCACGAACTGGCCCATGCCTATGTTGGTGTGGATATGATCAAGGATCCGGTACCGGTACGGCCTGTTATACATTTCATGATGGGTGGTATTGACTCCAATATAAATGGTGAATCCCCTATGCCCGGTCTTTATGCCATCGGCGAGACCGCCTGCTCCGGCCTGCACGGGGCCAACCGGCTCGGTTCCAACTCCCTGACCGATCTTCTGGTCTCAGGGAAACGCTCGGCCGAGCACGCCATCGGCTACGCGCAGAAGGCCGCTGAAAATGGCAATGAGGACGCTCTCAGGGCCCAGGCAGAGGCCATCGTGACGGGTGTTCGGGAGTTGTTACAGCAAGGTGGGTCAACCGAGACCATTTCCGGTTTACGGCGGGAAATGAGAACGACGCTGGAAGAAGGCGCCGGGATTTACCGCGATGAAGATGGTGCCAGGGATTCATGCGAGAAAATTGCAGAACTGCGCCAACGCTACAAAGGCATAGAGATCAACGACAAGAGCAACGTATTTAACACAGACCTCCAATCGGCACTCGAGTTGCGTAACTTGCTGGATGTGGCCGAGACGGTTGCTGAAGGTTCATTACAGCGGCGCGAATCCCGCGGCGCCCACCAGCGTCTGGATTATACCGAGCGTGATGATGAGAAGTTCCTGAAACATTCATTGTGTTACCGCCAGGCGGATGACCGTCCCCGTGTCGAGTGGTCTGATGTAATGATCACGCGTTCCCAACCGGGTACACGTGACTACTCAGGGGGCAAATAATAATGAGCATCCGGACCCGACAGATCGAACTGGAAGTCATGCGCTATGATCCTGAGAAGGACGAAGCCCCCTGGTTTCAGAGTTACACGGTCCCCTGTCTGGAAGACTGGGTGATACTCGACGCCATCAACTATGTGAAAGACAACCTCGACACAACGCTGGCCTATCGCTGGTCATGCCATATGATGGTTTGTGGAAGTTGCGGCATGATGGTCAATGGTGAACCCGTCCTGACCTGCAAGACATTTATACGTGAACTACCTGACAAAGTGCGGATAGAGCCATTGGAGAACTTCCCGATTGAACGTGATCTGGTGGTAGTACTCGACGATGTGATGCAGAAACTGCACCAGGTACAGCCATACATTGTTCGCAAGGATGATCCACCGCCTGAAGACAAGGAATACATTCAATCACGCGGTGCATTGGCGAAATTCAAGCAATTGACGATGTGTGTCAACTGCTTTGTCTGTTATGCAGCCTGCCCGCAGTATGCGCTGAACAAAAACTTCATCGGCCCGGCAGCACTGGCGATGGCTCACCGGTATAACCGGGATAACCGCGATCAGGGTAAATCTGACCGCCTGGATATTCTGGCTGATCACGATGGCGTCTGGGATTGCTCCTTTGTTGGAGCCTGTTCGGAAGTTTGTCCGAAACACGTTGACCCCGCAGCGGCTATTCAGCAAATGAAAGTCGATGGCGCACTGGAGTTCTGGAAGCAGAAAATGGGAATACCGGGAGACAAGTCATGAGTCGCAATCCCTATGTCAGGCCAATCTCCACAACCACCTGGTATATGCGAAACGGGCGCTACAAAGTTTATGTATTACGTGAGTTGACCAGTTTCCTTGTCATGTTCTACAGCTTCCTGACACTTTATGGGCTTTCGGCACTGGCCGGTTCAGCGGAGCGTTGGGATGCTTTTATTGCCTCACAGCAAAGCACGGCAATGATGATATTTCATGGCCTGGCATTGGTTTATTTCCTGTTCTTTCAAACCTTTCCGTGGTTCAAACTGGCACCAAAAGCCATGCCGGTTCAGGTGGGTGAAAAGAAACTACCCGATAGCTACATCATCATCGGCCATTACGTGGCATGGTTAGTAGTCAGTGTCTTCATCCTCTGGTTGGCGGGAGCAGTCTAATGGCAATTGCAAAGAAAGCGATAGTTTGGGGATTGTTCGCAGCAGGTGGCACATTAACCTCATTTGTTTTCCCCGCCCTCATTGCTATTTTTCTGTTGATCGCAACGGGCAATGTGCCCGAAGGTCTGCAATTTGAACAAATTCACGGTTTTGTGGCGAGTTGGCTTGGCAAAGCATGCCTATTCGTCGTACTCTTTCTTTCTGTTTGGCATGCAGCGCATCGTTTACGGGTCGTGGCTCACGATTTCGGAATCAGAAAAGATACGCTGGTAGCCAACGCCGTCTATTCGATTGCCGCCATTGGCACCGTGCTGGCGGCTTTTTATTTATTAACGATAAATTAAAACTGAGAGAAGGAAAATCCAACGTTCAGGTTCAGTAGCCTGGCCGTTAAAACTGATATGAATGATGATTCAAGAGCGACAGAACAGGCCTACCCATACGAGGTAGGAAATCACACGGGGCAGGAGGCAGCGGTCAGCTTGGCTCCCGTATCGCCGCCTTCTATCCCTGATTATCTGCAGGACACCTATTGGTGGGCATATGTCCACCCGAAGTCCGTTTGGGTTTTTGAGCGAGAATGGCTCGTTAATCTGATCCTGTGGGGCAATATGCACAAACTCACACGCACAGTGCTGGATGAGTTGGACCTGCAGCCCAACAGCAGCGTGTTACAGGTTGCCTGTGTCTATGGTGATTTTTCAAACCGCCTGGCCTCACACCTTGGACAAACAGAATCCAGGCTCAGCATTGTAGATGTTGCTCCCATTCAGATTAGTAACCTGAAGAAAAAGCTGGCGGCACACGATAATGTATCTGCTCACCATCAGGATTCCACCTGCATGTCATTTCCGGATGACAGTTTTGACGAAACCGTGATATTTTTTCTGTTGCATGAGCAGCCTGAAGAGGCTCGCCGCAAGACGGTGGCGGAGGCTGTCCGCGTAACCAAACCGGGTGGCAGGGTTATCTTTGTGGACTACCATGGTCCGAAGCGTTCCAACCCCATGCGTTATGTAATGAAACCAATCCTGGCCCTGCTGGAGCCATTTGCAATGGACCTCTGGCGCGAAGAATTGCCCGCATTTATGCCGGCGGAGATCAGACCGGAACAGATATCATCCAATTTTTATTTTGGTGGCCTTTACCAGAAAGTGGTTCTGAAACTCTGAACTGAACGGGACAATACCAGCTTAAAAACATGCATCCTGCGGATAACCCACTCGTTTCACACCCGCGTAAAGCTGGGCGGTTAAAAGTTATCTGGCACAAACTTAAAAAGGCCGTGGAGCCTTTGACCGATAGCGCACTCGCACTGGTTCCCATTGTTCTCGTCATTGCATTTTTTCAACTGCTGGTGCTTAAGCAACCTATTCCGAACATGGGACAGATGATGTGGGGTCTGTTGCAGGTGTTGTTGGGCCTGGCGCTATTCGTGCGTGGCTTGCAGATGGCCCTGTTTCCCATTGGCGAAGAAATGGCCTACAACTTTGTGCGCAAGGGCAACCTGTGGTGGCTACTGGTATTTGCATTTGCATTGGGCTTTGGCACCACGGTAGCCGAACCGGCCCTGATCGCCATTTCAGAAGAGGCCGCGCGAATTGCTGCCGCAGGCCAGGTGATTGCAAATTCCGCAGAGGCTCAAAGCAGCTACGCTATAGGTTTGCGTCTGACCGTTGCGCTCGCCGTGGGTATTGCCCTGGTCGTGGGTGTCTTCAGAATTCTTAAAGGATGGCCGGTGCAATACCTGATCATTGGTGGTTATTTCGGTGTGGTCATCATGACTTTTTTCGCCCCTCCGGAGATTGTTGGCATCGCCTATGATTCTGGTGGTGTCACGACCTCCACGGTGACTGTTCCACTGGTAACAGCCCTGGGTATCGGTCTGGCTCATACCATTCATGGCCGTGATCCGTTGATTGATGGTTTCGGCCTGATAGCGTTCGCTTCGTTGACACCCATGATATTCGTCATGGCCTTCGGAATGCTGTACTGATGGACGGTTTGATGCACTTTGGCGCCACTTTGCTCACCATGCTGCGTGATGTTTTGCCTATTGCTGCTATCTTATTCGGTTTTCAGGCGCTGGTTTTACGTCGAAAGATCAAGGACCCTGCGCGCGTTGCGATGGGTATGATCCTGGTGTTACTCGGTCTCACCCTGTTTTTGGAAGGTCTGGAGATGGCACTGTTTCCAGTCGGTCGTCTGATGGCTCAACAACTGACCGCACCGGAATTTATCTACGATTCGGCCGCGGCCGCGGTCGGGCCTGTTCAATGGTTTGATTTTCTTTGGATTTATGCATTTGCAGCGGCAATTGGTTTTGCTACCACTGTCGCTGAGCCGGCCCTGATGGCAGTTGCGATCAAGGCTAACCAGGTTTCGGGCGGAACGATAACCGTCAGGGGCTTGCGCTATGCGGTAGCGTTCGGTGTGGCGGTTGGCGTGGCAGTTGGTGCTTTTCGTATCGTTACCGGCACACCCTTGCACTGGTTCATCATCAGCGGTTACGTCGTGGTCATTATCCAGACCATATCGGCACCCAAGCTCATCATACCCCTGGCTTTCGACTCAGGTGGCGTAACCACGTCTACTGTGACGGTTCCGCTGGTGGCAGCCCTGGGTCTTGGTCTGGCCGAAACGATACCGGGTCGGAGCCCGATTCTTGATGGCTTTGGCCTGATCGCCTTTGCCAGTTTATTTCCGATTATTGCGGTTATGGGATACGCACAGATTGGCGATTGGAGAGCAAATCGTTTGAAACGACGACTCGAGCAGTAATAGTCTATTCTTAACATTGAGGTATTGAAATGCACTTTAAATTAATAATTATCATGGCTGAGGACGAAAGAACCCAGAATATTCTGGATGCCGCCCGTGAAGCGGGGATTACCGGGTGCACCGTGCTTAACCAGGCGCGCGGCGAAGGGGTAGAGCCGGCGAAGACCTTTCTTGGTTTAAGTATTGACAGCCATGTTGATGTCATTCTTATGCTTGCCGAGGAGCATATGAGTAGGGAAATCATGGAAAGGGTAGCGGCCGCCGGTAAGTTTGACGATTTGCCCGGTTCCGGTATCGCATTCCAGATTGACGTTGAGGATGCAATTGGTGTCCGTCACCAGATTGCTGCCCTGGCAGAGGCAGTGGAGGAAAGGTTATGAGAAAGCTGGATAAAATTGTGCGTGTTCGTGACGTAATGAAAGCCGAAGTGGATATTGTTGATGGCATGCTGACGGTGACCGAGGCACTGAAATCCATGAAATATCCGGATACGCGCACGCTGATTGTAGAAAAGAGAAATGAGGACGACGAATACGGCGTAGTCATGTTCAGGGATATGGCAAAAAAGGTATTGGGGCGTGACCAGTCACCCAACCGGGTAAATATCTATGAAATCATGTCCAAACCGGTACTTTCCGTTCACCCCGACATGGATATCCGGTATTGCACGCGTTTATTTGACCGTTTTGGCCTGTCGCGTGCACCTGTACTTGAAAACCAAAAAATCATCGGTCTGGTCAGCTATACAGATATCGTATTGAACGGTTTGGCTTTGGAAATGGATTAAAAAAAACATAAAAAACAATCGTTTGTGAAAGCAGGAGCCGGTTCCGGTTCTTGTCATTGGTTACCGTTCTTTTTATTGCTGTATTCCTGTCAGGCTTCAACTTGAGATAGATCAATTAAAGTTCTGTTTATGATGCTTTACCGCTTACTGCGCCTGTCCATATATTATAAAATACTAATATTATAAAACCTTAATATTAAAAACGCTCTTGGAACAGGTATGAACACACGAAAACGCAATTGGTTACCCGGCTTTGTGGCGATACTTTTGTTGATTGGGGTGCCGGTATGGTTCTTCACCGGTGAGACCGAATCCAATCTTGATACGCCCTGGGAAAACATGCCAAGACGCCCGGCCCATGTAGACCATAAAAATTTGTTCGATGGTTATGGTGAGCTTACAACCGGTCCCGAGGTCACGAAGGCCTGTCTTGGTTGCCATGCAGATGCCGGTGAACAGATGCTGCATACGGCGCACTGGAAGTGGGAATCCGAACCGGTTGAGGTTGAAGGCCGCGAAGGCCTGTTTACCACGGGTAAGAAGAAATCCATCAATAACTTCTGCATTGGTATCCAGGGTAACTGGCCATCCTGCACGGCTTGTCATGCTGGCTACAATTGGGAAGATGCCGATTTCGACTTCGGGGATAAAACCAATATTGATTGCCTCGTTTGCCATGATAATTCCGGTGTTTACCGCAAAGGTAAGGCGGGTCTCCCACTTGAAGGTGTCGACCTGATGACGTCGGCTAAAAGTGTGGCTGTCCCCACACGCGAAAACTGTGGTGGTTGCCACTTCCGCGGTGGTGGCGGTAATGCGGTTAAACATGGTGACCTTGATGAAAGCCTGTATTACCCGACAGAAGGAATAGACGTACACATGGGTCGCTATGACTTCCAGTGTGTGGATTGCCACCAGACCGAAAACCATGTCATTGGTGGCCGTTCATCAACGGTTAGCCTGGACAATAAGAATCAGATTGCCTGTACTGACTGCCATAACTCGAAATTGCACGACGATGACCGTATCAATGCCCATATCGAAACGGTTGCCTGTCAAACCTGTCACGTGCCGGAAATTGCCGTTGCGCAGGCGACCAAGACCCATTGGGACTGGTCTCAAGCCGGTGATGATTTCAGGGATGACGATGTACACCACTACCTGAAGATCAAGGGCGAGTTTATCTACGAAAAGAACCTGAGACCTGAGTATCGCTGGTCCAATGGGCTTGCGCACCGCTACCTGATGGGTGACACGCTTAATATGAATGGCCCTACTGCCCTGAACGCACCCCTGGGTGATATTCGTGATCCCGGTGCAAAAATCTGGCCTTTCAAGATTCACCGTGCCAAGCAACCCTATGACACCGAATACAACTACCTGCTGCAACCGGTAACCTCGGGTAAGGGTGGCTACTGGAATGACTTTGATTGGGACAAGGCTTTCCGCCTTGGCGAGGAAGTTTCAGGCACACGATACAGTGGCAACTATGGTTTTGCAGAAACGGAAATGTACTGGCCATCGACACATATGGTGGCAACCAAGGACAAGGCGCTGCAATGTCAGGCCTGTCACTCAGAGGGTGGCAGAATGGATTGGCAGGCGCTGGGTTATGACGGAGACCCCATCAAACAGGGCAGTCAGACACGCAGAAGAACCACGGATGGATCAGTGGGTGCGGATCATGAATAAGCGGGGCAGGTTAATGCAAACATCCATCCTGGGCGGGCTGTTTCTAGCAGTGTTCAGCCTGTCTGCGGTTGCCAACGGTCTGCACCCTGAAGTGCCGATACTCGATGCACAAGGTAACCCCGTCGTTGAAAGTGGTCTGCCGATGTCGACCATGACAAGTTGTGGCGGGGATTGTCACCAGACGTCTTATATCATGACCAACAGTGACCATGCGGATGCTGGTGCAAGCCAGATGGGGCAGGGCGAGAACACTCATGGTTGGCAGCAGGGTCCCGGTTACTTTGGCGGATGGGATCCGCTGGCCTACGATACTGATGGCCTGAGCCTGGATGGTACCGGGGACATGGATCTGGAGTCCTGGCTGAAACGCTATGGTTCCCGGCATGTCGGTGGTGGACCGGTTGCAGGTCTCGTCGAGATGGATTGTCTTCTTTGTCATACCGACATTGATCATGCCGCACGTGAAGCGTCCCTCATCAGCGGTGACTTTGCATGGGCCAACTCGGCCCCGTTGTCCTCGCTGGGCATACTGATAGAGGATGATGACCAATGGATCTGGAATGCTTCTTTGTTCCAGCCCAATGGCGCGCTGCAAAAAGGCCTGCTCGATATTCGCAAACCCCGTGACGAGAACTGTGCGCAGTGTCATGGTATTGCCGAAAACAGCCTGGATGAACCACTGACTGTTCCAGCGGATCAGAATGCACGGCATAACACGAACCGGACCGGCCAGATTATTTCACCACAGAAATTGTTGAACAGCGGTTTGAATATCTCCGGCAAAGAAGACCTGGACTACCCGTTTGATGTGCATACCGACCGGGTCGTTGGCTGTGTGAACTGCCATTACTCTTTAAACAACCCCGTGTTTTTCAGACAGCGCGAGGAAAGCCGGCCGGTCCACCTTGATTTTGACCCGCGTCGTCTGACCAACGCCGATTACCTGGTGCGCCCACTGCACCAGTTTGCCAAGGGCCGGGCTACACTGGGTCTTGCGGCAACGGACACGGAAAATAGCCTTCGGCGTTGTGAGTCCTGCCACAATGCCGAAAATGTACATGAATGGCTTCCGTACAAACAACGGCACTTTGCCTCACTGGCTTGCGAATCCTGTCATGTACCCAAGTTGTTTGGCCCCGGTTTGCAAACAGTGGACTGGACCATGCTGGATGCTGACGAGCAACCATTGAGACAATACCGTAACGTTACCGGTGACCCGGTGGCGGTAGATAGCCTGATCGAAGGTTTCAGGCCGGTGATACTGCCAAGAGCCAACGCCGCCGGTGATTTTCGTCTCGCGCCATTTAACCTGGTGACATCATGGTATTGGAGCGCGGGTGAGCCGCCAGTGCCTGTTACCAGGGCACAGCTTGAAGAGGCGATATTCCTCAACGGTGCCTATCATCCGGATCTTGTCACTGCACTGGATGCCAATGGCGATGGTCAATTAAGCAATACCGAACTGCGTCTGGTCGATGCGGCCAGTGTCAATGCAGTCAGAAACCGCCTGGAATCCACAGGCTTGACCGGTTTGCAAATTCAAAGCGAAATCACGCCATTTTCAATCAGCCACAACGTGGTCAACGGCAAACAGGCGACCAGGGATTGCTCGAACTGCCATGACCGTGATTCCGTGCTGGCAGCCTCATTCAGTCTCTCTGACTACCTGCCAGGCGATGTGCTGCCAACGAAGATTTCATATGCAGGCGTTGAGTTATCGGGTGAGGTTGCAACCGACGTGTCAGGAAACGTAAATTTCCTGTCAGATAACCGCAGTGCAGGTTTCTATATTATTGGTCTGCATGCTGAAAGCTGGGCAGACATGCTTGGCTTGCTGATGTTTCTGGGCATCATTGCCGGTGTCAGTATCCACTCAATAGCGCGCTATATTTCATCACGCCGCAGACCGCCGGTTCATCATCAGATGGAGCGTGTCCATATGTATGATGCGTATGAGCGCCTGTGGCACTGGTTACAGGCCAGCGCAATCCTGTTGTTGCTGTTTACCGGTTTGGTCATCCACAAACCACATTTCTTTGGCATCTTCAGTTTCCCTTACATGGTGAATGTACATAACGTACTTGGTTTTATCCTGTTGACCAATGCCGTTTTGTCACTGTTCTATCACCTTGCGAGCGGTGAAATACGTCAATACCTGCCGGAGCCCAAGGGTTTCATAGGGCGCTCCATGGCGCAGGCGATGTACTACAGCCAGGGCATATTTGCCGGCAAACCCCATCCACTGGAGAAAACCAAGGAAAACAAGCTGAACCCGCTGCAACAGATTACCTACCTGGCGATTCTGAATATCCTGTTACCGGCGCAGATCATCACCGGCATTCTGATCTGGGGTCTGCAGCGTTGGCCCCATATTGCTGCAGAACTGGGTGGGCTTCCTATGCTGGCGCTTGTCCATACGCTGGTGGCGTGGGCATTTGCCACCTTCATAGTGATGCATATTTACCTGACAACTACCGGCCATACACCGACGGCGGGCATCAAGTCCATGATCGTGGGCTGGGATGAAGTAGAGAAACACACGGGAAGCCCGGTTAAGGGTGGCCCGCAAGGAGAGTCAAAATGAGTCAAGTATCAAATGCCAAACCCTATATGAACCCCTACCTGGCGGGTACATTGCTGGGTATTGTCCTGTTCCTCGCGTTTTTTATAACGGGGTCCGGTCTGGGCGCGTCAGGCGGCCTGAACCGCCTGTTGGTCTATGTGCAAAACGAGGTGAACCCGGAGCATATAGACCAGGTGGCCTACCTGCTGAAAATGGCGGGAGGCAATTCCAATCCCCTCGATAGCTGGATTGTATTCCTGACGATTGGAACCGTCTTTGGCGGCTTGATTTCGGGTTTGATAGGGCGCCGAATGAAGTTTGAGACCAATAAAGGGCCTCAAATTAGCAATGGCAGCCGTTGGATTATGGCGTTTATTGGCGGTGCGTTGATGGGATATGGTGCAAGGCTGGCCAGGGGTTGTACCTCGGGTCAGGCATTGTCCGGTGGCGCTGTACTGTCTGTTGGCAGCTGGGCCTTCATGTTCGCGGTGTTCGCCGGTGCCTATGCATTGGCTTACTTCTTCCGTAAAGCCTGGAACTGAGGAGGATTATCATGGCTATATTTCCACTTCCTCTTGCTGACCTTTTGGGTCACTGGGGCTCTTACGTGGTGTACGCCGCGATTGGTGTTGCCTTTGGTATGACGCTCGAAAGCGCCGGTTTTGGCAATTCAAAATTACTGGCTGCGCAGTTTTACTTTAAAGATATGCGTGTATTCAAAGTCATGTTTACCGCCATTATCGTGGCAATGACACTGATATTCCTGACCTCGGCACTCGGGTTACTGGATTACAACCTGGTATGGGTTCCACCTACCTATCTGTGGCCCGGCATCGTTGGCGGTCTGATCATGGGTGTCGGTTTTATCATTGGTGGTTTTTGTCCGGGTACTTCACTGGTAGGCCTGGCAACCGGCAAGATTGATGCGTTTATGTTTGTGTTTGGTGTTTTGTTCGGCATCTATATGTTCGGCGAAACCGTCAGCAGTTTTGCGACATTTTTTGATAGCTCCAACATGGGCCGATTTACATTACCTGAGTTGTTCAATGCCAGTTATGGTGTTGTCGTATTATCTATTGTCGTGGTCGCGCTGCTGCTTTTTGTCGTCGCCGAAAAGGTCGAAGGAATGATCAATGGCAGACCACAGCCCGGGCTTCCTGTGTGGACAAAACCTGCTGCCGGCGCGTTGGTTGCACTTGCCGCCGTTGTGCTTGTGATCGGCCAACCCAGCAGCGAGGATCGCTGGCAGGTAGTAGCAGCCGAAAGCCAGGCAAGGCTGGATGAGCGAGCGGTGCAGATTTCCTCTGCTGAATTCATAAAGTACAGGGACGACTCAAAAATCAAGATTATCCCGCTGGATGTCCGTGAAGAACGCTATTACAACCAGTTCCACCTGCGTGGAGCGGTGCATGTGCCGCTGGACCGGGTACAGGAGAAAGCCAGGGAGCTTCAGTTTGAACCTGCCAATACCGTTTTTGTGACCATCAGCAATGATGAAGCAGCAGCGACCGAGGCCTGGAAGATCCTGAAAGCGGAAAGTGTACCGAATGCCTATATTCTTGACGGCGGAATCAATGGCTGGCTGAAATCTTATGCGGGTGACAGTGTCGCTGAAGGGGACAAGGTCTACAACCGGGAAGAGGATCAGTTGGCGTACAAGTTTAACGCGGCGACCGGTTCGCGACACCCGGCCGCAGAACCTGCCCCGGACTTCCTGAATTTGAAGTATGAGCCAAAGATTATCCTTGAGTTAAAGCGTGCGCCCACCAGTGGAGGGTGCGGCTAAGCAGACTTGCCGGCATACGGTATCAACATGATGTGATAAGTCGACCCCGTCCGGGGTCGACTCCTGACTAACAGATTTTTGTATCTTTAAATTTTCTGTCTTCGGTCCAGACATTGATAACAAGTTTGTTATCTCTTGGCAGGGTTCGCCATATTGGTTCTGACTTGGCTGGACAGATAGTTTCCAGTACCGCCTGACGTTTGGCAGGATCCGGATTCATAGGGTTGGGAACAAGGAAACCGACACGTATTTCAGTACCGTATTCCCGTGCTCCCCTGAACAACCACCCGCCTGCTGTTGCACTTAAGCTTGCAACAGGATGATCAACATAATATTGGTTGACCCAGACGAGGGATTCATAGGTGATTGGCTCAGGTTGTCCGCAAGCGGACAGCGATAGCAGGGTGGCGGCCGCTATTAATAATTCCTTTTTTACTTTAACGAGTAGTTGCATCATGCATCTCCCTCAAATTGATGATGCTATTGTTACGCCAACTGACCTGGAGTACTACTGTCAGTTATTACAGATCGTGCATTTTGGGCAGTTTTAATGTGGATATGGCGGTTGTGATTGACTTGGCGTCAGACACGCTGTCAGGCGGGCAAGAATCGTGTTTCCTGGAATTTCTGTCCCACAATCGATTATGGGTTCCCCTGGAGTTGGTCATCGTCCAGATGGTTCGGTGTATCCAGGTCAAAAGTGGCACTTTCCATCGCTATCGCTGTTACGAGATTCGGGTGGGCCATGATCAGCTTGTTCGCACCCTGGTCGCCTTCAAGCCTGGCCAATTCCTTAAAAAAAACGGAGGGGAATATCACCGGCGGCATGTATTGACCATCCGCCAGGGCAACCACGATATGTTCAGGGTTGCTTTTCCATGTCTCTGCCATTGTCCGCAGATCTGATGCTTGTAAACGCCATTGGTCACAAAGAAGAATCATCACACCGCTCGAATCCGGGTTGATGCTGGTGGTTCCGGCGGCAATCGAGCTACCCATGCCGGCCGACCAGTGTGAATTATGAACCCAGCGAACAGTGCTTTGCTGAACTGCATTATTTACCGCTTCGGCGTTGGCCCCTGTGACCACGATGATCTCCAGGGGGGAAACCGATTGTGCGATGTTGACAGCGTTTTGAATCAGCGTGTCTGATTTGAGCCTTACCAGTTGTTTGGACTGCCCCAGGCGCTTACTGGCTCCGGCAGCCGGGATCAGCACGCTGAGTTTCGGGTGACTCATACGCCGGTTCGCGTCAGCATGCTGCCATCACGCCGGTTTAAGAATGCGTGGATTTCAGCGACGATGGCAAGCGCAATGGATTCGGGCATCTCTGCGCCGATATCAAGACCGGCCGGCCCAAAGACATGAACATCACTTACACCAATTTCGTTGAGCAGGCGATCCCGGCGTGCGCGCGGACCCAGTAAGCCGATATACGGCAGGGAAGCACCAATCACCTGTGACAGGTAAGACCGGTCATGGCCCAGGTGATGGGTCATAAGGACTGCTGCATCTATCTTTTCCAGTGCAATGTGTTGGCTGAGCTCGGCGGGCTGCAGCACCCGCACATCACAGGAGGGCGGGAACCGGTCGGCACGGGCAAAACCACCCCGGTGATCGACGATCGTGCAATTCCAACCCATTTCGCCCGCCAGGCGGGCGACGGGTACCGCGTCATGACCCGCGCCGCAAATGAGGATGGCGGGTGGTGGCATGATAGGGATGAGAAGCAACTCGATGTCGCCGCTGCCGATGTCGATGGTTTCCTGCCAGTAGCGACGGGACATATCATGACCGCCGGAGAACGATGCACCCTCGTGAGTATGGATGCTTTTAATAAGCAGGGGTTCGCCCGTGCTGTAGTCTGCGCCGCAGTCGAGTGCAAATACACCTGTCGAAAATTTCGGGTCACTGCTCGCTTTAACCAGGCTCAAAAGGCCACTGCGTTTTGCTTTCCAGGCCAGGTCCAGTGTCTCAAAAAAACCGAACCCCGAGCTGTGATCCAGACGCTGCAACATCAGGTGAATAACTCCGTCACAGCCAAGACCAAGACCCCACGCAAAATCATCGCCCTGGCTCATGTCATAACAGACATTTCGGGTCTTGCCATCTGCAAATACATCACTCGCATGCGCCGCCAGGTCGGCCTCAAGACAGCCACCTGATATAAGGCCCTGATAACTGCTGTCTGCAGCGATCAGCATCATGGCGCCGGGCTTACGGTAAGTCGAACCCGAGGTGGCAACAACCGTACCCAATACGAGCGCCTGTTCTTCATGGTGCTCGCGGTAGAATTTCAGTAATGCTGTGAGTCCAAGATGCATAGGTTCTGCCTGTCAGGTAGCGGCACAGTATAAACCTTGACCTGTTCGCAATTGAATCAGTTTTGCACACGGTTTTGGATTCAGTATTGGAGCCAAGGTGGCATGGTCCCTGTTTCAGGACATGCCACGAGCACATCCCTGTGGGCGCGGACTCGGCTTCCTGCCTCGTACGGTCCTGAATCAGGGACCACACCCCCTCGCCTCAGTGGGTAAATTTAATAACTGTGGTTTCTGATAGAAGAGCACCGCGCAGGTTTTCCTGATGTGGGATGGTAGCTGTCAGAAACCACTCCATCCCGGCGTCTTTAATCATCCCGAAAAAAGACTGGCTTTACCATACAAGCGACATGGATGTTATGTTCAGGATGAACGGTATGCCGCGGGCGCATGGATGCGCAGGAGCGGCCTGTGTCAGTTTTGTACAGAGTCTGGAGTAAAGGTACCTTGCGACCTCGGCGCCCATCTCGAAGACCCAGCATAGAGATAATAAACAAACCACCCAAAAGACCAGCCACGTGTGACCAGGCATACGGTGGCCAGCTTATATGTGTCAGGATGGAGGTGCCTTGGGACACCTCGATCACTACCTTTGCGATACAGCCAAAGGCAATAAGCACAATCAGCCAGGAACGGGTCAGCCGCCATTCAAACCAGAGCGCGACCAGAAGCAAAGTATTGAGAACACCGGAAAGTCCGCAGTAGTAGTCCAGGTTGGAAAAGGGGTTCATAAGCAGGGCGCTTACAAATATGATTCCGATACTCAGTGATACCAAAAGCACACCCCTTGATCGGTACTCAAGCAAGGTTCCCAATACGGCAAGACCAAGGCAATTCCAAAGCAGGTGCTGCAGGTCAGCGTGTATGAAATGGCCACTGATGAGTCGCCATGTATCGCCCTGGAGTATATCTGTCGCACTGAAATAGAGTCGTGTTTTGTCTGCCACCAGCCCGTGCAAGCTGATAAGGACTGTTAGCAGTCCAATGGTTAGAACGGGTATTCGCTTGAATGTCATGTTTGTATCCCTGCCAAAAGGGGCAGCCCTGGAGCTGCCCCGGTTAACTTATTGAAGGCGTTGTCTCGTTTTGAGGTGTAACAACATCAGGGGCAGCAGGAGTAGCAGCATCAAGGGGTCAAACGCGCCACCGCCATTGCCGTGACTCGCCCGTGGTTGCGCATACATCGGTTGATGGGTGTCTACCCGGTTGTTTCGAGTGCCTTGAACCATGCGCTCCTGTCTCGCCAGTTGTTCGCTTTCCACACGTGAGCGGTTGAGGCGTTTAATACCGAGTTCTTTGAAGCGCTCTTCGCGAAGAACAATCATCGAGGTGTAGTCGGTAACCAGGCCGCTCTCGATGGCCATATCAGTAATTGCCTGTTCGATATCGGCATCTTCACCGAAATAGTCCAATTGGTTTTGCAGGTCTTCAATTTTTGCAAATGCCCATAAGCGCTCTATTTCAGGGTGAAGTGTCCCGGTTTCAGGGAACTCGAAGGAGGTTGTATAGGATTTGATCTCGCCAGATACCTGGCCGTCTACGCTGACACTGGCCTCGCCACTGCCCCAGTAATGACCAAACATAATCAGTTGCTGGCCGCGGTAGAGGCTACCAATTCGCTCAGGTGTCAGATCACTTACCTTGATGCCTGAAATGCTTAGCTCGACATCATGCAGTGCCTCGTGCGTCAGTCTGGATGTCGCTTCAAGTATCTTGCCGGCGATGTCATCGCTGTTTGAAACGTTGACTGCGAAACCATTGGAAACTTTTGCCATGCTTTCCAATAAGGGCCGGTTTGAGCTGTTTCCCATCACGAAGGTGAACAATCTCACATCTGTTAGTTCGAGCAGCTCCAGGAAGTCCTTCTTTTCGGTGTAGCCCAGGTTGGCAACACCATCGGTGACGAGTATCAGTGCGTTACTGCGATCAGTGTCCAGCGACTGAATTCCATGGTTGAGACCGGCAAAGAGGTTGGTGCCGCCGTTCGGGTGACTGCTTTCGAGTACATGGATAAAGTGCTGCACATTTTCAGGGGTCGCGTACTCAAAGCCGGACGTTAATTCCCGTGTTTGATTGTTGAACAGAATAATGCGGAAGCGATCATCGGGGTTCAATTTGCTGAGACCCCTGTTGACCCCCTCGGCGAGGCTCTGAAACTTGCCTTTCATTGAGCCA
>Ga0316197_10001029_pt1 | contig 19744 bp, 19 predicted proteins | sample OudBiesiAoxic_MG_FD_204939 | JGI IMG/M metagenome (GOLD analysis project Ga0316197, IMG submission 204939) | Coastal sediment microbial communities from Oude Bieten Haven, Netherlands - site A oxic | ecosystem: Environmental > Aquatic > Marine > Coastal > Sediment | place: Netherlands... | reverse complement strand
TGAGGAAGTATCATTTTGATTTGTATTAAATCTAATTAAAGGACGAAGTTTTTCCTTTCCTTCTTTTGATTCAACTACTACAAATCTCCAAGGTTGCATGTTAACTGATGATGGAGCTTTTGCTGCTTTTTCTATCATTTCATGCATTTCTTCATGACTTATTTTTACATTACTATCAAAGTTTTTAATAGAACGCCTGTTAAAAACAATGTCTTTAAAATCATTATTTTTTAGCTTTATTTCTTTTTTTAACTGTTGAGATAAGTTCTCTTTCATAATTGGACTCCCTTTGCTAAGTTACTAAAAACTACATTTTATTTTATTTTTTAGAAAAAAAATCTACTGCGAAACATTAGTTACGATCTAATAAAATTTAACTATATCTTCCATTTTTCTTCTTGTTTTTTCATGTTTCGCTGGATTTTTAGCATATCCAAATGCAGCCATATAAGCTAGGTCAAATTTAGTCATATCTATATCAAATTTATCTGCTAGAACTTTTTCTGTCTTTTCCTTGTCAAAACCTTCTATAGGACAAGAATCTGCACCAGCAATTGCACCAGCTGTTAACATATTTCCTAAAGCTATATATGCTTGTTTACTTGCCCAATCTGTTAATGTTTTTTCATTTTCTAAAAGTTTAAAGTCATTTTCTTGAAATCCTTTAAAAAATCCAGTTTTCATCTCGATTACATTTTCTGGTAATTTTTGAATATCTCTCATAAAATTATTTAGATATTCTGAGTCATGTTTCATATCACCTTTTCTAGTTAAAGCTACTACAAAGTGACTGGCTCCTGTGGCTCTATCTCTTCCACCCCATGAAAATTCAGTGACATCTAATTTTTTTTGTTGATCTTTGATCACTAAAAATTGCCAAGGTTCAAAACCAAATGAGCTAGGAGAAAGTCTTCCAGCTTCCATGATAAAATTAAAATCCTCATCACTAATTTTTTTTTCAATATCAAATTCTTTACATGCATATCTTGTATTCATTGCTTCTAAAAATTGTTTTTTCATATTTTGTTCCTCCTAATATTAATAAAACTATTTTAAATAGCTCTATCCATACTTATTTCTAATAATGATTATATATATTGAACCTCCACTAAAATTTATAGCATACACTTTTATAATCATTACTTTTTATTCAAATTAGGATAACATTAAAATTTTTCTTTGTGAAGTAGTTTCCATATAGTTATGTAGTTTCCTTATAGAAAGTAATAATGTTTTACTGATCCCCATTAGGAGTATAATTTCTTGGGTAATGAAAATCACCCTATAAGTTTTATTCAAGTTTTAGTTTTTACTCATAACCAGATCGATTACTTCAATTTTGAGATCTTTTCCATCCATATCTAAAACTCTTAAATATGTTTTAAATTTCATTTTTTTATTAGGAGGTAACTGAGATGATCTTATCTCTCCTACAGTATAATATTTATTATTTTTAGTAACATTTCTATCTCTGATTTTAATATCTAACTTTACATATTCTATTTTTTGGGAACTTTTATTGGATACGACCCCTTCAAGACACCTAATTCCGTTATATTTTCTACTTATTTTAATCTTTAAAATATCAACATTCTTAAACCTAAAATCATATTTTTGAGAACCAAATGATATAAGGGAAAGAGTGAGGAATAATAAGATGATTTTTTTCATATATTAGTTCTCCTTATAAATATTTTTATTTCCCTAGAATTATACATGTAAATAGATATAACACCTATAACATTAAATATTATTAATTTTTAATGTTTAAATTTTCTTAATATTTTATTAAGTTTAATTTAGTTAATCGATTGATAGTACTGTTTTATAATGAAGATATGTGAATGATTTTAGATTATAAGTTTTATTTTTATTTTATAGTGACTATTGTTAAAAAAATAAAAACTTCCTCCTACTTCTAGATTTCTCTAGATGTAGAAGGAAGTTTCTGAAACTCTTATTTTTTATAAATTATCTATCTCTATCTTATAATAATGAGAATAAAATTTTAGCCATTATAAGTCCCATCCCTGTTCCGATGATTGCTCCTAACATTCCCATAAGTACTCCTACTGGAACTAAAGCATCATTGTATGCACCTGCAATTACAGGAGCCGATGCAACTCCTCCAATATTTGCAACTGATGCTACACAACAAGTAAATAGATCAAATTTAAATATCTTAGCAAAGATTGTCATCATAAGACCATGAATTCCTAAGATACATGCTCCTGCAATAATATAAACTGGTGCCTCTGTTAATTCTGCAAAGTTTGCAGAAGAAGCTATTAATCCAATCAATGTATATAAAAATATGTTAGATAATTGTTTTGACCCTGGAACTTTACTCATTGGAGACATTCCACCTACAATTCCCATAACTGTAACTAATAAAATAGACCAAGTTGTATTGTTTAAAAAAGTAGTCTGAGGAAGATACTGAGCTACCCATACACAGAAAGCTCCTGCTCCTAAAGCAAATGCCAATGTACCAAATAGGTCTAAAAATGTAACTTCTTTTACAATCTCTTCATCTAATGCAGCCAAGTGCTGAGAAAGTTCTTCTACTACACTAGTGTCAGCTTTATTAAATTTATTAAAAGCCATTATTAATTTACTTGAACCAACAAAGAATAGTAATAACATGATCCAAATTGAATAGTCTATAGAATCTATCAATAAAGTATATCCCATTCCTACATCATCTAAATTTAATGCTTGCTGTACTGCTACCATGTTTTGAGTTCCACCGATCCAAGAACCAGATAGTGCTCCAAAAGCTTGCCAAGAATTTTCAGCTAACTTATCTTTAAAAATCATAAATGTTACTACAAATCCTGTCATTATACTGAATGTAGCTGAGAAAAATGCCAATAACATTTTTGGACCTAATTTTAATATATGCCGTAAATCACACTTTAATAACATCAAAAATATCATCGATGGTAAAATAGCACTCTTCATTCCGTTCCTTGCGATACCTGCTCCTGTTTTTACCCCATCAATAGATAGTGACCAAAAACCAAAAGTAGACATTAGCATTACACCAAAGTAAATAATTACTAGTGGTGGAATAACCTCAAAAAATTTCGTTTTGGATTTTAACTTTTCTTCGATAAAGAAAACCCCTGCTGCAAAACAAATAATAAATGATATAAAACTATAACCGGACGTAATCATAAATAAATTCCTCCCTCTTATCTCGTTATAAATTGCACAATATAAATACCACTTATTATATTATAGCACATTAGTTGTTTTGTCAACTTAAATGGATCATTTCAAAACATTAATGATGAAATAAAGAACATTTCTCCTTTTTATTCAAATTATATTCTCATTTTCCCAAGGAAAACCTATGAAAATTGTCTAGATTTACTATATTTTCTAACTAAAAATTTAAAGGTGTTTATTAACTTTTTTCTAGAGCTAGTAACAAATTTAACAATGATTTCAATATAATTTAATAGTTAATTAGGAAAGTCTAATATTTATTAATACTTATTTGCTTTAACTTCTTCTAAATACACTAAAATATTTATATTTGTAAAATATTTATTTTTAAAGTACTATATATATAATATATAGATTTATACTTATATTAATATTAATGAAAGGAGGAAATATAGAATGAAAAAAATGCTTTTACTAGTAGTAGGATTGATATTAGTAGGATGTACTTCGGTTACAGAAGTTTATCCTGATAGAGATTACCCTGTTGTGTATGATGATTACGATGATGGACATGATGAAGTAATAGAAATTTTACCTGATGATGGATATGTAGAAATAATGGATTATTAAAAAAAACTCCTCCTAAACTAGAATTTTCTAGATATAGGGGAGTTTTTTATCTTTCTATATGGTAATCTTGGTATTCAATTTTTCAATTAGTATAATAAATCTTTAATAGAATTTCTCATCTCATCTCTTATCTTTACTAACTCTTCATAATTATAGAAAAATAGTATCTTATTATTTTTAATGCTATCATCTTTTGGTTTGTCATTCATTACAAAATAAGCAAAACTTTCTGCAATATCTTCAATTAATTCCGATGCTGCATATTGAGTTACAAATTCATCTGAATGTTTTTCAAAGTATTTTGTTTGTACTTCATATTTTTTATCTTCGTCTTCTATTTCTTTAGTTTTTAGTGCTTCTTCATAATGTTTTTTCCAATATTTATTATAAAACACATTTAAAAAAGCATCTTCTTTTAATGTTCCTTCATCTATAGTTAAAGTTCCGCTCTCTTCATCATAGTCGTCTAAAAATTGTGTATGATTTAATGAAAGTACATGTCCATACTCATGGGTAATATTATAAGTTAAAGTTTTTCCTTTAATCTTATTATTTTCATCGAAAGAATCAACAACATCTACATAAACTTGAAATGTTTTGTTATCATCGTTGATACTACTCATAGAAGCATCTATATTAAATACTCCATCAGAAAATACAATAAATTTTTTAATAATTGAACGAGAAGATTTAGGTAAAACTGTGTCTACCCTTTGCCATAGTTGTTGATTTTTTTCTAACTCTGCACCCTTCCACTGTTCATCTAGAGAAATTGCTCCCTCTTCTACATTATAGATTGCAAAGATTTTACCATATTCTTCATCATTTTTTTCTTGTAAAGCATATCCCATAGCACTAATAAACATTGTTAATATTAATATTATTTTTTTCATTTCTTCCCCCTTGATAAAAAGCCCCTAGTTAGCTTTTATTATTATTTAATTAGTATAATAAATCTTTAATAGAATTTCTTATTTCATCTCTTATTTGAATCATCTCTTCATAATTATAGAAAAATAGTATCTTATTATTTTTAATGCTATCATCTTTTGGTTTGTCATTCATTACAAAATAAGCAAAACTTTCTGCAATATCTTCAATTAATTCTGATGCTGCATATTGAGTTACAAATTCATCTGAATGCTTTTCAAAGAATTTTGTTTGTATCTCATATTTTTCATCTTCATCATTCATTTTTATAGTGGCTTGAGCCTCTTTATAATATTCTTTCCAGTATTTATTATAGAATTGATTTAAATATGAATTTTCATTCAAGGTTCCTTCACCGATAGTTAAAGTTTTACTACGTTTATTCTTCTTTTTTAAAAATTGTGTATGATTCAATGTAAGTACATGGCCATACTCATGGATAATATTATAAGTCAGACTTTTCCCTTTAATTTTATTATTTTCATCAAAAGAATCTGTAATATCTACATAAACTTTAAATGTTTTGTTATCGCCAGAAATAGGACTCATAGAAGCATCTACATTAAATTCACCATCTGAAAAAATAACAAATTCTTTAATAAATTTATTTGATGATTTTGGTAGGATCTCATTTACTCTATTCCACAGTTGTTGGTTTTTCTCTAGGTCTGCACCTTTCCACTGATTATCTAAAGAAATTAATCCATCGTTTACATTATAGATAGCAAAGATTTTTCCGTAGTTCCTGTCATTATTTTCCAAATTTGTACACCCGATCATACTAATAAATATTGTTAATAGCAATATTATTTTTTTCATTTTTTTCCTCCTTGTAAAAGCTTTGATTTATTTTTCTAATTTTATAACTTAAAGTACTTTATTTAAAAGTTACAAATCATTATATGGTATAGTAAATTATTACTTTTTGTCAATATTTTCCATACAAGTTAATTAAAATTTAGGACAATTCAAAAAAAATCCCCCTACAAAAAAAAAGAGGTTAAAACCTCCATAAAAATAAAACTGACCTCACTCTTCTACATTAAACCATCCTGTTATACCTTTTATAGTTTCTGCTAGTTTTTTCAATGAAGGAATGAATTCATCGGAACCTGCGTAAAATTGGTTAGCAAACCCTAGACCTCACCTCTAGCTCCTCTCCTAAATCTAGGAGAAGAGAACTAAAAAAATAAATTTTAATAGATTATGAAACCCTTACACGAAGCTCGCCAAGAAATTCTCTCAACGCAGAGGACACTGAGGTTTAGAGTAAAGCTTCTCAGAGTTTAATCCACTTCAGCAGTACTGCTTCTACAATAACGATCGTGTATTACTTATCGCCAACTATTTTAACCTCGGTTTCCCTTTACTAAAGGGAAACCATAAGAAGGAAGAGTTCAACCTTCTCTCTTCTTTTTCCTCTGTGTATCTCCGTGTCCAAGGTTTAATAAGTGGTTAAGATCTTAATCAAAGTTTATAGACGTTCAACTAAAAAAACTCCTCCTATAAATTAGAGTTCTCTAAGTGTAGGAGGGAATGAATTATACTATTTATTTTAATTTTTCTATATCTTCCACATTTAAGCCTGTTATTACAGAAATAGTTTCGAGATCTAAACCTCTTTCTAAAGAAACTCTAGCAATCTCTAAAGCTTTTTTTCTTTTACCGATTTCCATTCCTTTTTTTTCAGCTTTTTCCAAGGCTAACTCTTCATCCATAAGCCATCCTAGTCTTGCTTCATAAGCTTCTCTTTCTTCTGAATTTAGACTCATGTGTTCCAATACTTCCATGGCTTTTTTTATAGAGTTTACCTCTTCTAATTCTCTTGGTAGTTCTTTAAATAAATTTCCATCTTTTAAAAATAATACCCATTTATCTAATAGGTTCTTTAATTCTTTATGATACTTTGTTAATTCAATAAAGTGTATCTCTAGATCATCTAAAAATATATTCTTACTTTTAGTATTATGCAATTTATAGGTATTATGATAGTTTTCTTCTCCCTCTATACAGCTAAAATTTAATATATTAATACATATAGTTTTTTCTAACTTAGAATAGATTACTCCACTTCCTAATTGACCTATATATAATCTTGACCAATAATAAAGAGCTCTTTTATCATAATAGTCCTGATCCGATATCTGCATCTCAATATTATACCATTTATCCGTAATCGCATCTTGTGCCTTTACATCTAAGATACTTAATTTATCATTTTTAAAATTTTTGTCATTGTATGGATTTTTTAATATTATATCCTTTACTTGATCTTTTTGATCTACCACTGAATTTATAAAAGACATCAAGAGATCTTTATTTTCTTCTACACCAAATAATTTTTTAAATGCCAAGTCTACTTTTGGATTTAACATAATTTTGCCTCCCTTTGAATTTTTATTTAATTATATTATACCATAAAAAAAAGAGGTTAAAACCTCCATAAAAATAAAACTGACCTCACTCTTCTTTTCTCTCTCCTAAATTAGGAGAGAGAAGTTAACTTTCTTAAGAAAATTTTTCCTAACAATTTCTAAATTTTTTACTGCAATATGCACAGGAGATTTTTTTTCTTGGTTAGAACCAGATGTTATTGCTTTGATTACTTTTTTTGACACAGATTACACAGATCTAAAATCCAATTTACACAGATTTTATTCTCTCTTGGTTTTAACCTTAAACAAAAAATCCTGCTTCTTCATGGTTTTTGATCTGTGTGTGCATCGCACCCGCGTTCTATAATTTTTCTTGATTCTAATTGAAGTTTACAGTCGCTGAGCTTGGGCAGCAATTTCCCTACAATTACGACTGTGTATTACTTATTTTTATAAAATAAAAAAGGACACTAAAATTAGTGTCCTAAATTTATTTACTCTTCTACATTAAACCATCCTGTTATACCTTTTATAGTTTCTGCTAGTTTCACAGGAATCTTTTGTTCCTCCAAATTTTTCATATGTATTGTAGTATCTATCTCCTGACCTTGTTCTATTTTTTCTACCCAGTTAGGATCGGTAATCATAGAATGTCCTACAGCTATGAGGTCATAACCTATCTCATAGAGTGCATCGTGGACATCTTTTTGAGTAGATATGCCACCTACTCCTATAAATGGTTTCCTTCTTGCAATTTTTTCTGAGATAACTTTACCAACAGGTCTCTTATCATGATCATCTCTAATAGATGTCTTGGCAAAGTGTTGGATTGATATGTGTAGGTAATCCAAATCTTTTATATCTGAAAGTTTATCAACTAGATAAAGGGTATCTTCTAACGTAATCCCAGGGTTTTCCATTTCCTCTGGAGAAAATCTATATCCTATGATAAATTTTTCGTCTGCAAATTCATTCTTTGCTTTTATTGCTGCTTTTATTATTTCAAGGGGAAACTTCATTCTTTTTTCTCTATTTCCTCCCCATTCATCACTTCTTCTATTAGAATGTGGTGAGAAAAATTGTTGTATTAAATATGTATTGGCACCATGGATTTCAATACCATCAAAGCCAGCTTCTATAGCTCTTCTTATAGATTCATAAAATCCACCTACTATATCCCAAACTTCTTGATTTGTAAGTTCTCTAGGAGTTTCCATATCATCTACTGGGCCAAAAAGATTATGTGTAGGTTTTATTGCAGAACCACTTACCAATCCAAATCTTGGATCTGCCATCCTTCCCCCATGAAATATCTGTAGTATAGCTTTTGCTCCTCCAGCTTTTATAGAATCTGCTAATTTTTTTAATGAAGGAATAAATTCATCGGAACCTGCGTAAAATTGATTGGCAAACCCTTGGCCATTCTTTTGGAAAAATGTAGTTCCTGTAATAACCATTCCGGGACCTTTGGACCTAGCAGCGTAATATTCTGCTTCGTCATCGGCAACGGTCAAATCAGTATTACTTGACCAGGTAGTCATAGGAGCTAGCACCGCTTTATTTCTAAGAATTACTTTATCTTTTAAATCAAATTCAAATAACATATATACCTCCAATTTTTTTAGTTCATATTGTTTCAAACAACTATAATTTTTCATACAGTTCTTTCTATCCAAAAATAATTATTTTCCTTTATTTTGTAATGATTATAAAATTATAATCTATATCAATCATTATATTGTAACTTCACAAAAAATACAAGAGATAATTTTTTTCTTCATACTCCACCTGTTTCCGCCAGGGACACGAATATCTAAATTGCTTTTATTTGGAATAAAATAATTTAGAATGTGATAGAGTCGGACAAAGCTCAGTTTTGAGTTTTTTGTCACAAATTAAGAAGCTCTAGACCTCACCTCTAACTCCTCTCCTAAATTTAGGAGAAGAGAACTAAAAAAATAAATTTTAATAGATTATGAAACCCTTACACGAAGCTCGCCAAGAAATTCTCTCAACGCAGAGGACACTGAGGTTTAGAGTAAAGCTTCTCAGAGTTTAATCCACTTCAGCAGTACTGCTTCTACAATAACGATCGTGTATTACTTATCGCCAACTATTTTAACCTCGGTTTCCCTTTACTAAAGGGAAACCATAAGAAGGAAGAGTTCAACCTTCTCTCTTCTTTTCCTCTGTGTATCTCCGTGTCCGAGGTTTAATAAGTGGTTAAGATCTTAATCAAAGTTCGTAGACGTTCAACTAAAAAAAATCCCCCTACAAATTAGATTTCTCTAGGTGTAGGAGGAGTATAATTTTAATCTATATTTTCATTTTTAGCCATAATATTTAAATATTTTTCTAATTCTAAAATTTCTTCTGTTGCAACTTGATAAACCATTTCTAGACTTACACCCCAATATTGATGTATTAAGTAATTTCTCATATCTTTTATCTGTCTCCAATAAAAGACTTCAGAATTATATTTTTCTAAAATTTCACTAGGAATTTTAGAAATAGCTTCTCCTGTAATCATTAAATTATATTCAATAATCTCCTGTAAGTCATTATTTTCAATGAATTCTTCAAATTCAACATCTTTTATTTTAGATTTAATTCTGTTTATTTTTTCAATTATATCTACTATATAATTATAGTAATGTTTACTTCTAGACATAAATAACACTATCCAATATTTCTCTTCTAATTTTATCTCGATTATCTTTAGCTACTTTTGTTTTATATTCTTGTTCAAATTGATTAAGAGTAATTAAATCAATGTCTTTATGAAATAAATCTTCTAAAAAATATTTAGTTTTACAGTAGTTTTTATACATTTTTTCTTTTTTTAATTTAATTAAAATATCTATATCACTTTCAATGGTTTCTTTCCCAAAGGCATAAGATCCGAATAATCCTATTTTTTCGACACCATATTCTTCAAAGATTTTTTTATTTTCTTTTAGTTTTTTTAGAATTTCATTTTTATTCATAAAACTACCTCCATTTGAACTTTTCTTTTGTTTATATTATACCATAAAAAAAAGGTTAAAATCTAATCCTTTACACGAAGTTCACAAAAGAAAATCTAGAGAGATCATTAAGAAAATCTTTTTTTGATACAAGTTAAGAAATAATAGACCTCACCTCTAACTCCTCTCCTTTTCCTCTGTGTATCTCCGTGTCCGAGGTTTAATAAGTGGTTAAGATCTTAATCAAAGTTTATAGACGTTCAACTAAAAAAAATCCCCCTACAAATTAGATTTCTCTAAGTGTAGGAGGAGTATAATTTTATCCTTTTTTTACTTTCTAATAAAAAAGTAAAAGATTAATCTTGCCATTTAACCTCATCGATAAATTCAAAAAAAGCAGGCTCTTCTGAGTCATATTTTAATTTAATTTTTTGGTTATCAATGGGAGCTGAATCTGTAAAAATCATTGATGTAATAGGACCTTCAATAAGTTCTCCTTCGAGATTATAAAATGCATAATTTTTATCTATATCATAAGTAACTGTATAGCCGTAATACCCTTCCTCTACTTTTTCTACACCTGTTATTTCACCAGTAGCTTTTACCCATTTACTAAAACTAGTAAAACTAACAAATACAATTAAAAACATAATCATAATTTTTCTTTTCATTTTTCCCCCTAGTAGTTTTTTAATGTTTTTTCTAGATCTTTTTTTCCATTATAATATAACTTTTCCCTGATTTAAAAAATTCTTTTCCAGTAGAAATTAATCCAAATTTTTCATAGAAAGAACTTTTATTTTTCCTTGCATTACACCATATATGATCTATATTTTTCTTGCTAGACAATTTGAAAATTTCTTTTAAAAGAAGGGTTCCATAGCCTTTTTTTTGTTCATTTTTTAATGTAGCAAATTTTCTAAATTGTAAGTTATTTTTTGTTATATAAATTGAAACAATCGAAACAACTTTACCGTTTTTGTATACTCCAAGATGAATAGCCTTATCATCACCTTTAACTTTCACAAAATCAATATCTTTATCTGGCCACATAACTTCTCTTCTAATAGTTAAAATGTTTTCAATAGGAACTTCTTTTATAGTCATAGAGACCTCCATGGAAGCTTTTATATGATTATACCAAAAAATAGGTATTGAATACAAATTTTTTCATACAAAACTTACAAAGTAAACCCTAGACCTCACCTCTAACTCCTCTCCTAAATCTAGGAGAAGAGAACTAAAAAAATCTTTTTTGACGCAGACTAAGATCTGACTTTAACCAAATCCATAGCACACGGATCTCTCTCGAGATACACGGAAGAACCTTTGATTTACACAGATTAAATATTTTATTTTTGGTTAGAACCAGATGTTATTACTTCGGTTTCCCTTTACTAAAGGGAAACCATAAAAAGGAAGAGTTCAACTTTCTTGAACTTTTGCATCTCGTTTTCTTCCACATCTTAATTTTTTTCTAAATAGAAATAAATTAGGTAATCGTGGATCGAGAAAAGAGATCCGTATCAAAGGCGGAAACTTTGGAGCCTAATTCTTTACACGAAGCTCACTAAGAAATACTATCAGCATAAAACATACTAAGAGATTTTTGGAACACAGAGACTCACCGAGGTTAGGGGAGAGGTTCACAGAGTTTTCTCCGTGACTTCTCTCTTCTTTTCCTCTGTGTATCTCTGTGTCCGAGTTTTTGATCTGTGTGTGTATTTATACATCCGTGTTCTATTTCTTTTAATTTTATATTCTAATTTTTACAAAAATAAATTTTTTAAGGTATAATTCTATTAGAAAGTAATAAAGTACAGCGAAGCATTATAAAAATTTGGAGGTTTATTATGGATTTTTTAGAATTAGCAAAAGAAAGGTATTCTGTGCGTAAATTTAGCGATAAAAAAGTTGAACAAGAAAAAATTGATTTAATTTTAGAAGCAGGAAGACTTGCTCCTACAGCAGTTAACTATCAGCCACAAAGGATTCTTGTAATTGAATCAGATGACAGTTTGGATAAATTAAAAGAATGTACTAGATATCATTTTAATGCCCCTCTGGCAATGCTTGTCTGCTATGACAATACTATAAGTTGGAAGAGGAGTTATGACAATAAGGATATGGGAGAAGTTGATGCATCTATTGTAGCGACTCAAATGATGTTAGAGATAGATAATCTTAATCTTGGGACTACTTGGGTTGGTCATTTTGATCCCCAAAAGATCATTGAGGCATTCTCGCTACCTGAAAATATAATACCAGTTGGGTTATTCCCTATAGGGTATCCCCATGAAGAAAGTGTACCTCATCAACTGCATGAGAAAAGATTTGAAATATCTGAAACTGTAATTTATAATTCTTTTAAAAAATAAATAAAAAATGGAGACTAGATATAGTCTCCATTTTTTAAATTTTAGGGTATATTTTGCAATTAAAAACTATTACAAAATATTTTTTGAAAAAAAAACTATATTCTAATTCGACAAGAATAAAAAAATTAAGGTATAATTTTAATAGTTTCTTAAAAATAACTAAATTTAAATTCTAGGAGGGATTATAATTAATAATTACGGTGATTTAGCAATTGAAGTTGCTAATAGATTAAATAATAAAGATAGATTTGACATATATGAAGTCTGGAAGGAATGTGGACAAGAAAAAAATATGAGTAAGTCTAGTATAGATAAAGGATGCCCTAGAAGTACTTTTATTGCTTTGTGTGAGTATGGTCTAGTCATTGGTATTCCTGAAGGTAGTTATAGCAAGAGAGGAATAAAAGAAAATAAGGTCTATGCTAAAAAAGCAATTGAATTATTAAAAGAAGATTCCAAATTAATAGAATTAAAACCTATTAAATTATGGAATAAAATAATAGATAAAAAATATAATTCTCAAATGGATGTAGTTATGTCATTATGGAAAGAAAAATTAATTAAAATAGAAGAGGTTTAAAACTATGGAAAATCGAGCAGTATTTACAGGACATAAACAACCTATCTTACCTAAATTACAGCACTGTATAAAAAAAGCTAAAAAGATATATTTTATAGTTTCATTTATCAGAGATAGCGGTATGAAACTTCTAATAAAAACAATTAAAGAAGCTTCACTAGAAGGAAAAGAAATTAAAATAATTACCAGTAATTATATGAATATAACAGAACCCAATGCTCTTTACAGGCTCTATGAAATTTTTGAAAATGATAAAAACATTAAGATCTTTAATAACTCTAAGATTTCTTTTCACCCTAAAACATATATTTTTGAATATGAAGACGGTGAAGGAGAAGTTTTAGTAGGCTCTTCTAATATCTCATATTCTGCCCTTATGAGCGGAGTAGAATGGAACTATGCTTTTAAGAAAAGTTCTCATGAAAAGGAATATTTTCAATTCTTGGATGAATTTGAAGAATTATACGAGGAAAACAGTGTAACTCTTACCATTGATTGGCTAAGAAAATATGAACAGACATATAGAAAAAATAAAGATATAACAGATTATATCCCATCTAAACTGGATTTAGAACCTATAAAGTTTCAAATACCAGCTCTCTATGAACTTTCAAAAACTAGAGAGGAAGGACATTCAAAAGCCATGGTTACTGTTGCCACTGGATTGGGGAAAACTTATTTAGGAGCCTTTGATTCATTGAACTATAAAAAGATATTATTTGTAGCTCATAATATAGAAATTTTAGAACAGGCAAAAACTTCATTTTTAAGTGTACATAGAGATAAAACAGCTGAATTTTTTATAGGAGATAAAAAATCTTTAGAAGAAGATATTATATTTGCCAGTATCCAAACTTTGGGAAAGAAAAGATATTTAACAGAGGAATATTTTTCAAAAGACCACTTTGATTATATAATTGTAGATGAATTTCATCATGCAGATGCTCCTACATATAGAAGATTGATAGACTATTTTGAACCTAAATTTTTATTGGGTCTAACAGCTACCCCAGATCGTTCAGACAATGGGGATATATATGAGATTTGTGATTATAATATTGCCTATGAATGTAATTTTAAAACGGGGATAAACAATGGATGGCTAGTTCCTTTTGAATATTATGGAATCTATGATGATGTTGACTATAGCTCCATCCCTTGGAGAAGTGGTAAGTATGATTTGGAAGATTTAGAAAATAAATTAATTGTTGAAGAAAGAAGTGCTGAGATATTAAAAAAATATAAAACCTATAGTAAAAATAAAACCATAGGATTTTGTGCAAGTATAAAACATGCTAAACATATGGAAGAATATTTTAAAAAGAATAAGGTTCCATGTGCAACGATTTTAGGAGAAACTTCTAAAAGTGATAGAACTCAAATAATCAAAGAATTTAGAAATGGAGATTTAAAATTAATTTTTGTAGTAGATGTATTCAATGAAGGAGTGGATATCCCAGACATTGAAACAGTGATGTTTTTAAGACCTACAACTTCTTATACTATATTTATTCAGCAGTTAGGTCGTGGTCTTAGAACTAATGAAGGAAAAGATAAGTTAAGGGTTCTAGATTTCGTAGGAAATTACAAGGGAAGTCATTGGAAACCATTATTTTTAACAGGGAACTATAATCCTAAAGATCCAAAACAAAAACCAATTTCTGCAATTGATCTTGAACTCCCTCAAGGGTGTAATGTAAATTTCGATCTGAAATTAATCGACTATCTAGAAGAAGAAAGGGGAAAAAAAGAACCACTGAAAGAAAAACTGATCTATGAGTTTATCAGGGTAGAAGCTGAGCTAAATAAAATTCCTTCAATGATGGATATAGAAGTACATGGGAAATATCCTGTAGATATTTACATCAAAATTTTTAAATCTTGGATAAACTTTTTAGTGGATATCAAAAAAGCAAGTCCTGAAGAACTAAAGATATGGAAAGATAATATTGGAAAAGATTTTTTGATGTTTTTGGAAAAAACTGCTATGACTAAGTCTTACAAGATTCCAACTCTTCTTAGTTTTATTGAAGGGAATCAAATAATCGAAGAAGTGTCTTCAAAAACTATCGGAAAGAATTTCTCAAATTTTTATTCTAATAGACTTCACGGGAAAGATTTAAATAATAAAAAACATAAAAATTGGGCGACTTGGAAAACTAAAGATTTTGAAAAACTAGCGATAGATAATCCAATTAAATTTTTATCTAAGAGTAGTGGTGAGTTTTTTACTTATGATAGTGAGAAAAAAATATTTTATCTCAACAAAAAAGTTTGTGATATATTGAATACTAACCAAAGTATTGTTGAAAAAATTAAAGATAGATTAGAATATAGAAAAACAAGTTATTTTAAAAGAAAATATGGGGAGGGATAATGTCGGTAGAATTTTACAATGAAAATGCAAAAGGTTTCTTTGAAAATACTGTAGGTGCAGATATGAGTGAAACTTATGAAATATTCAACAGCTATCTAAAAAAAGGAGATACAATTTTAGATTTAGGATGCGGAAGTGGAAGAGATTCACATCATTTTTCAAACTATGGTTATGAAGTGACCTCAGCTGATTATTCAGATGAGATGGTAAAGATGGCAAGCGATTATTTAAATAAAGAAGTCATTAAACTAGATATGCGTCAGATGGATTTCAAGGAAAAATTTGATGGAATCTGGGCTTGTGCCTCTATCCTTCATATAAAAAAAGAAGAGATAGGAAAAGTTTTAAAAAATTCATATCGCGCCCTCAAAGATGGGGGGATTATGTATATGAGTTTTAAATATGGAGAAGGGGAAACGATCACTCCAAGCAGACATTTTTCTAACTATACAGAAGAGAGTTTCACAGAACTTTTGGATTCGCTAAACATTTTTAATGTTGAGAAATTTTGGAAAACAGCAGACGTAAGACCAGACAGACAGGATGAATTTTGGCTCAATGTGATAGTAAAAAAATAAAATTTATAAATTTAAAAGGAGTAAAGTAATGGGAAGACTTGAGAGGTATAGTTTTATAGGAAAACTAAGTATTGGAGTAGCAATTTTTTATGCTTTATATTTGTTTCTTTTTAATGGTATTGATGATTTAATTTATTACGATACATTTACAAGAGCATTTTTATTATTAGTTTTTGGAGGAAAATCTTTAGCGGAATATCATATTTTTAATGAATTAGAGGATCATCTAAGTTTAAAGTATGGATATAAAGGTTTTGGTCAAAACATTTACTATTTTGTTATATTTAATTTTTTAGCAAATGGTATTATATTTTTATGGGCAACAGATTTTGGCTCTCTTTTACACTATTTGTTTTTGTTAATCAGTGAGATTTTTAAAATTATAATAGGAATAAAAATAATGAAAAATGTTAAAGAAAATAATATGTTTTTAGCTGGACTTAGTTTATTGATTAGTAGTTTATTTATTATAGGAACTTTATCTAGCATTGTTTTTTATTCTTTCCTTGCTATAATTTTTAGAAAGGCTTCAAAGAAAAATTGTTAATATCATATTATCATTATTTTATAAAAAAAGAAAAGTGATTCAATTAAAAAATTTACTTGAATTACTTTTCTTTTTCTAAATTTTTCACATTAATTTAAATTGAGATTTTTCTGTTTTATATCCTGTTAATTCTTTTTGAAGAGATTTTATTTTTCTGTTTAATGTATCTATTGTTTTTGATAAAGCTTCTACATCTAGTTCTCTTTTTTGTAAAACTTCTACTTGGTTTTTTAATTTTCTTACATCCACGGATTCTCTATAGACATATTCTATTTTATTTTTTTTTATTTCTAACATTCGATAATTTTTTCTTAATTTCTCAAAATCATCCTTTAATTTAGAATTTTCACTTTTTAAAAAATCATAATTTTTCACTTTTTCTTCTATTTCAATATTTTCTTTGGAACTCCATAAATAGATAAATCCATTTTCTGTAATTTCATTGACTAATTCAACTTCAAATTTTTGGGGATTTAAATCACTATTAATCTGTAAAACAACGACTTTTTCTCCATTAAAATTTAAAAATATATCATATCCTTCTTCATGTATAACTTCTTTAACTAGGAATTTCATTCTAGATCCTTCGTAAGTTTGAAATCGTGCGTAAACTTCTTCAGCTTGAGCACCAGTTCCTCTTGAGAAAAATCCTCTTTCTAGAACTTCTTTTTGCTCTAAATTGCAAGTGCATTTTCCCCTAAAATGAGTTTTTTGTTTCTTTTCTTCAATAGCTGCTAAAGTCAATGAATCTCCACATTGGAAACAAATTAAATCATTACTATTTTTAGTTATTCCTCTAGCAATTGCCATTTTAGGAGTTACTATTTCACCAGTACTTTGGATTTTAGCGACTTCTCTGCTATATCTATGATCTACAATTTTTACCATGAATTATCCTCCCTTTAAAATAAGTTTAAGAATATAATTTTTAATTTAGTTTTATGTTGTTATTTGAATTAATTTATTGTTTCTTCTTAATTTTATAAATAAATAAAAAGTAATCAAGCTGTCAAATAGTATTCCAAACCCAAACATTAGGACAACTTTATCTATGGTAGGAGTAAAGTAGCTGAGCTTAAATAGAATAAACATGATTCCATAAAAACCAATATTAACAATTAATGACTGCTTTAACATTAGATCTGTTCTTCCTAATCCATAAAAAATACTGTCAATAACATTGTTAAGGGCAAATATTATATAAAAGATTAAAGATACTAAAATTATATTAAGCACTCCCTGAGGTTCCTGTACATTCATAACTTTGTTTAAGAAAACTCTCCAAAAAGGTATGGTTATTAACCAGACAGTTAGAATAATGAAAGTAATGGAAAAATATGTAGATAAATTTGTATTGAAATTATCGTTATTCTCTGCAACATCTTTCTTTATGAAGCTCCCTAAAGCCAAAACTGGAAGGAGGAGCCATCCCCAAATAAAACTATTTGCTACCCAGAAATCTCCTTGTCTTTCAACTATATTTATCATCTTTAGAATCATTATAAAAAATGCTAGATTTCTCACAATGGATTCAATACCCGAAAGACTTCCTATCTTAAACCATTCCTTCAACCATAAAAATGATAACTTTTCTCTGGAGAAGATATTTAAATCATTTTTATTCAACAAAATCAAACTTATTACAAATAAGATTGTATTAGTAATGATATTACTGATTGCAATTCCATTTACTCCTATATTTTTTGAAAAACTCAATGAGCTGACCAAAAAAGTATCACATAAAATAGTTAAGAATAATTGGAAAAAAAGCAATATTATTAAATCTTTTATTTTATTCAGAGATATAAACAAAACTGAAATAAACTTATATAAGATACTTATAATTATAGCAATTAATTCTATCCTAATATATATTAGGGATTTTTCTATTAAAATTTCTTTTTGCGACATAAACTTTAACAAAATATCAAGGTTGAAAAATATAAGGATAGAAATACCTAAATAGACAATAAAAGAGGTTAAAAGTCCCGTCTTAATTTTATTTTTCAGTTCTCCTCTATTGTACAAAGATTTTCCGATTATAAAAAACAAGGGCAATATTAATGCTTCCTGTATTGATTCAAAAATAAGGTTAACCCAGCTTAGCTGTGATGCTATATTTACACCATAATCACTTGGTAAATTTCCCAAGAAATAAATTCTTAAAGTTGTATACAGAGTTGGAAGCAGCAGTGTTAAAATCAGTGTAAAGTATAGTTTGTAGTTGAACAATTTTAAATTTTCAATAGTTTTCATTTTTTCTCCTAAGTATATTTTTATTATTGTTTTATCGTGTATAATTTTTACTGTATTTAAAAGACAGAATAGTTCAGTCTAAATTATATAACATTTCTAAGTACTTTAATACCCTATAAAGTATAAATTACTAAAATAAAGTTAAAAATGCTAAAAAAATAAAAATAAATATTTAAATCAGAAGGATGTTTAAGGTTAAATTTATTTTTTAAAAAGTTAAACGTTTGGGAAAGGAGATAGAAAAACTTTTTTTTGGCTATAAAAAATAGGGTTTTTTATAATTTATATTCTTTGAATTTATATTCTTACTTCCATATAAAAATACAAAATTTTTAAATCTGAATAACTAAAAAATGAGTTATAGTCTATTCATAATGTTCAATTTATAGGTGTGTTTTCCCTTTTATTTGTAGTTGATCAATTAAAATTTAAGTAAAAAAAGTGATAGAAAATCTCTACCACTTTGGATACTCTATTGTATTTTTTCTTTCTTTTGAAATTTAGAAATATCTTTCTCCCTACGAGGGAGAGAGTGGCGATAGCCAAGAGAGGGTCAATGACACACACGAAAAATATTTAAAACATAAACACGGAGATACACAGAGAAAAAAAGAGTTACTCAGAGAAACCTCTGTGAACCTCTCATCTTGCCTCGGTGAAACACAGTGTTCCAAAAAAAGAAATAGAACGCGGATGTATAAATGACACTACCCGTAAAGGGCATCACCAAAGTAGCTATTAGTTTTCTAATGAAAACATAGAACTTTGCGTCCACAGATCAAAAGCTATGAAGGAGCAGGATATTTTTTAATTTTAGTTAAAACCTAGAGAGAATAAAATCTGTGTAAATTGGATTTTAGATTTGTGTAATCTGTGTCAAAAGATTCTTAAGCTTCCTCGTTAGTGAGATTTCATGAGTATCAAAATTAATTCTAAACTTTAGAATAAATTTT
>Ga0316197_10001028_pt1 | contig 19751 bp, 18 predicted proteins | sample OudBiesiAoxic_MG_FD_204939 | JGI IMG/M metagenome (GOLD analysis project Ga0316197, IMG submission 204939) | Coastal sediment microbial communities from Oude Bieten Haven, Netherlands - site A oxic | ecosystem: Environmental > Aquatic > Marine > Coastal > Sediment | place: Netherlands... | reverse complement strand
ACAACCCACGTCCTTGGTATTCGGTCTCCTCGCAGTCAGCAACCAACGCCTGTTGGAATGCTGACGACGGCCGGGCGCCGCGCAACCCCCGCGCGGCGCCTTTTTTCAAAAGCGCCCACCATGGTGAAGCAAGTTTTTGGATGACCCGTTATCTATTTTTTTCTGAATAGTTCGATTTCAAAAATCAGGGTGGAATTCGGAGGAATTGCATCTGAACCCCTTTCGCCATAGGCCAGTTCCGGTGGAATCAGGAAAACAAATACACTACCTGCTGGCATCAGTGGTATACCTTCTTGCCAACCCTTGATTACACCTTTCAGGTTCATCTGAACTGGCTCGTCATTGGAAAAGGATGAATCAAAGGTTACACCATCAAGATAGAGACCCCGATAATGCACGGTTACCCTGCTTTTGGGTTTCGGTTTGCGACCCGTACCCATGATCAGCACCTTGTATTGGAGTCCGGACTCCGTTGTAATGGCTTCCTGCTTGAGTTTGTTCCAATAAACCATGCCTGCCGGCTCTTCGGCCATAACCGACCCTTGTGTAGTTAGAAAGAGAATGCCTACCAGCACAGATAAGACCTTGTTCACATTAGCTCCCGATACTTTGATAGAAAACCAAGCATGACGTATCGTGAATATTTCTGCCAGTGGAAAGATGTACAAGGAGTACAGCCTGCTCCCGAACAGGCTGCAGTTTCAAGTTCAACGACACGGCTTTCACGCAACTTTTTGTTGTATCTCATCACGCCAGTCGGAAGAACGCATTGCTGGCTCTATAGCCCGCTGACGCCAGCTTTTGACTGATTTTTCAGCATGCGCAAAATCTGCAAGATCATCTACTTCGCACCAGTCATATCCCTGGATGGAGCAGATTCCGACCGTTCCCGCCATTGCCATTTCATCAATCGCTGACAGGTACCAGCGTGTCAGGCCAGCAGGGCTGGACATCAGGCTCTCGACTTTTTGAACAAAAGCTTCAGCACCCGCCCGGTTAAAAATCATCATTCCGATCGATTCACCATTGACGATATTCATGTCCAGCTTTTTGCCTACCCGGTTCAATTGCTCACCATTGGCGCTAATTTTCATATCATCGTCGTCATAGTCACCCTTGCGGTCAACGGCCAGCGTGATCGGGTAAACCCGCTCGCTGGATAAAAATTTTGCAAGTGTTGATGCTTCAAATAGCGTGTCGCCGTTGACCAGCAAAAAAGGAGTGTTCATTTCTTCGCGGGCAACCCAGGAAGTGCCAAGGTTATCAGACACGGCGTAAAACGGGTTATACAACGTACGTACCCAAGTTCCGCTGATGTTGATTTCGCTCACTACGCCTTCAACCAGCCGGTGGTTGAAGCCCGTAACGACAACAATCTCATCCACACCATTGGCCGCCAGTGATTCGACTTGATGGACCAGCAGGGCTTTGCCATCCAGCTTCAGGCAGCATTTGGGTTCACTCCTGGTTAAAGGCATCAGCCTGCTTCCCTGGCCAGCGCTCAATATTATCGCCTTCATAACAACCGCTCCTTCATTAAAGATGCTGCTCATACTACGCAGCCCTGGGTTGCCGTGCTTGTCATGAGCGGACAAGCAGTTGACACCAAACTCACTGGGGGAGATGAATAATGGATCTCTTGCTGATACTCACCTATACCGCGATTTGTGTTGTCATATTCAAGGTGTTCAAAATTCCACTGATACCTGGGTCCACTGATACCCGGGCGGTGTGATTGACTCAGAGAAGGTCTTCGATAAACCAGGCAGAGAAGGCATGCCTTCCACTTACGTTTGCCTTCTTGTAAATAGCGGAGGCCTGCTGACGCACTGTTTTCTCCATCGTGCTACGCACCGAGGCGATTTCCTTGAAGCTCAAACCCTTGAGCAAAAGCATCGCTACCTGCCTTTCTGTCTGCGTCAGGCTCCATATTTCAAACTGCTCCTTCAGCACCAATGCAAGTTCGTGGCGTGCAGTGGCAAGGGCGGGAGGCAAGGCTTGTTCACTCGTTTCGGAAGCTGACGCAAGTTCTGCTTTCAGACGGGTATTTGAGCGGCTTTGTTTCCAGATTCCCACTATCAGGGCAGTGATAAGTGCGAATGAGACTATTGCTATGGAAAGCTCCATCAGGACGTGGGCAATACTTGCACCTTCACGGTAATCATAAAAGACATCGCCCAGGTTTCCGACAACAACAATCGCCAAAATGAACGCGGCAATAATTTCTTTTATATACAACATATTATTGGCTTTTTCCCTGGAATTGAAAACACTGGTTTTGCGTGGGACATATGTACCATGCCTGTATTGTAGACATTTGTCGGATTCCAGTCTCTTGAAGCGTACAATACAGTAGCCCGCTTTATGATTTTCTGAGAGTTGGAATGATATATTCTGGTGCGGGGCGAAGACCCGCGTTGCTTCAAAAATTTGTTCTCTTTGGCCTGGTAACAGCCGGTGTATTCACACAAGGTGTGGTCTGGGCAATCGGAGAGCATGAAGCCGAGAAGTTGCGGTTGAATGACAGCCTCACGCTTTCCTCATTGTTGAATATAACCCTGGAGCGACACCCACAAGCCGGTGTGCTCGCTGCTCAATCGGCAACCGTCGATGCAGAATCAAGATACGCAAAACGCTGGTTGCCGGATACAACGTCCATCACGGGTTTTCATATGTCGGACCAGGCTTTTGATGACATCGGCGCCTACGAGAATGAAGTCGCGCTGTCTTTCCCCATGTGGCTGCCCGGAGAAAAGAAAGCCCAATCCAACCTGGGTGATGTTCTGTCTGCTTCGCGCATCTCTGACGAAGCGGAATTCCGCTGGCGAGTCAGTGGTCAGCTCAGGCAACAACTTTGGCAGTTAAAGTTGGCCGTGCGGCAGTGGGAGCTGGCTGTTGAACAAGAGCAACGTCTGGCCGGGATGCTGGCGCAGGTGACATTATTCGCCGAGGCTGGTGAGTTGTCCCGCGCCGACCAACTGGCCACCATGGAGGAACTGGCACTATGGAAAGGTGAAACCATGTTGCTGGAAGCACAGTACATGGACGCGATTCGCACCTACCGATCATTCACCGGTCTTGAGACCATTCCGGCGCTGATTGATGAAGCGCTCAGTGAGAAGCACGAAATAGGGCAGGATCATCCGGCCCTGCGCCAGGCCATGGATCATCTGGCTGAATCATCTGCATCGACTGATGTGATTCGCGAGCGTAGTAACCTCAGACCCAGTGTGGATGTTTTCTGGCGCGGATTCAGTGGTGACGACCGCTCTCCGGATATCAACGCACTTGGCATTGGATTTGCCATGCCGCTTGGAAAATCTCCCCGGCGTGAACCCGAGGTTGCAAAAGCATTTGAGGCGTTTGCCGGAGCACAGGCCGACCTGCTTGAAACAAGGCGTATGCTCGACCTGCAGCTACACGAAGCCAATCATGTTCTGCATACCACTCGCGAACGGCTGGAAAATTCTGAAATCATGGTGCAGGCCGCAACCGAGCGGCACCAGCTTGACAAGCTGGCTTTTGAACTCGGTGAGTTCTCAACCCGCGAGTGGCTTCGCCGCCTGTCCCGCTTCAAGGAAATTGAGCGCTCACACGAATTACTTCTGATGCAGCAGGGCGCGGCAATTGCCGCCTATAACCAGGCTGTTGGAGAGTCTTTATGAAACTTGGAAAGCCATTATGGCTGTTGGCGTTCTTAATCCCGGCACTGTCTACTGCGGCGCAATTACTACCAGTCAGTGAACAGGAGCAAAAGCTGCTTGGTATTGAGACGCAAACAGTTGCTGCTGTCGATCAGGGCAGCGCGGGTGAGATCACCATGAGGGTCGCCTTTGCACCGGATGGTGAATGGGTCATCAAGACACCCATGCCCGGTGTATTGCAGCGTGTTTTTGTACAGCAGGGCGATCGGGTAAAAGCCGGTGACCCGCTTGTGGTTGTCCGCAGCTCGGATATGGTGGCCTTGCAGCGGGACTATCTCAAGGCTCGCGCCGAGGTGAATCTACAGGTCTCGAACTGGAAAAGAGACCGGCAACTGGGCGAAGCGGGGTCTATCTCGGAACGTCGGTGGCAGGAGACCCGCTTTAACCACGATTCGGCACAGGCGGAATATGCTGGCTTGCGTGGTCAACTGGTGCTGGCCGGCTTCTCAGGTGCTGATCTGCAACGTCTCGCTGACAGCATGGAGATTGGCCCGGATATCATCTTGCGCGCGCCGGCGGATGCTGTCGTATTGGAAAGACCGGCCATGCTGGGTGACCAACTCAACGGTAGTGAATTGCTGGTCAGGCTTGGTGAGACACAGAAACTCGTACTGGAGGGTAACCTGTCAAGATCTGCCGCAACGCATCTTGCAGTGGGCAGTCAAATTGCATTACAGGGCAACGGTGAACGTGCCGAGCTGACTTACGTTTCCGGCGTGATAGACCCGCAAACCCAAACCATAAATGTGCGGGCAATACCCCGCGATGCTTCAAATCTTCAACCGGGTCAATTGACCCGCTGGGATGTCTTGTCAGGGGGGATGTTACTCACTGTTCCATCCAGTGCGGTGGTCAAGCTGGACGGCAAAGATGTGGTTTATGTGTCGGTACCGTCAGGGTACGAAGCACGAAACGTGGACGTAAAAAGTACCGGAAGCGGAGCCTGGATCGTGATGAATGGTCTTGTCACAGGTGACAGGATTGCCGTTGCGGGCACGGCTGTCCTCAAGGCGATGAGCATGGGTATCGGCGGAGGAGACGGGTAGTGTCACTTGCCGGCCTGGTTCGCTTTTCACTGACTCAACGGCTGTTAATGCTGTTGGTTGTTGCCTTGCTGATCCCGGCGGGCTGGTTTGCTTTTATCAGCATACCCATTGATGCCTTTCCGGATATTTCACCAACACAGGTGAAGATCATCATGAAAGCACCTGGCATGACGCCCGAAGAGGTGGAATCCAGGATTACACGGCTGATTGAAGTTGAATTGCTTGGCGTGCAGCGCCAGACCATGCTTCGTTCGATTGCCAAGTATGCGTTGACAGATATTACTGTTGATTTTGAAGAGGGCACCGATATTTACTGGGCCCGGCAACAGGTCGCCGAGCGACTGACCGCCGTGGTTGATGATCTGCCCGAAGGCGTCAGCGGTGGCCTGGCGCCGATGAGTACACCGCTTGGCGAAATGTATATGTTCACGGTCGACAGTCCGGAGTTATCAATTACGGAACGCCGTTATCTGCTGGATTGGGTGATACGCCCTGCATTGCGCACCGTGCCGGGTGTCGCCGACGTGAATGCACTGGGTGGCAAGGTCAAAACCTACAGTATTGCGCCGAGAGCCGATGCGATGCTGGCCCTCGGTGTCACCACCGGCGACATATCAGAGGCACTTGCAAGCAATAACCAGAATGATGGCGCCGGCCGACTCAAGCGTGGTGAAGAGGCCCTGCTGGTTCGTTCAGAAGGCGCACTGGCGGGTATCGACTCTATTCAGAACATACCCATACGGGGCGAGAACGGCAAGCTCATCACCCTTGGCATGGTTGCAGACGTGTCACTTGGCAGCCTCGAGCGCTATGGTGCGGTAACAGAAAGCGGCATCGGTGAAGTAGTCGAAGGCCTGGTGGTGAGTCTACGTGGTGCAAATGCACGTGATGTCATCATCGGAATCGAAGAAAAGCTGGAAGAGTTGCGTGAAAGTCTGCCCGGTCATGTCTCGATCAACGTGTTTTACAACCGCAGTCACCTGGTTAACCGGGCAGTCTCAACCGTTTCAAAGGCACTGGTTGAGGCCGTTGTGCTGGTTCTGATTCTACTGGGCCTGTTCCTGGGCAACATTCGCTCGGCATTGACCGTGGCCCTGATTCTGCCGCTATCGGCAATGGTTACATTTATTGCAATGCGGGCGACCGGTATGTCGGCCAATTTGATGAGTCTTGGCGGTCTAGCGATCGCCATTGGTTTGCTGGTGGATGCGGCTGTTGTGGTTGTCGAAAACATCGTCACAAAAATGTCGGGTGACAGTGGGCAGGTCCTGCCGCGATTGCACGTTATCTTTCGGGCGGTCAAGGATGTAACCCTGCCGGTGTCCTCCGGTATCCTGATCATAATTCTTGTCTTTCTGCCCTTGCTTTCACTGCAGGGGTTGGAAGGCAAACTGTTCAGTCCGGTTGCTCTCACAATCGTCTACGCGCTGGCAGGATCGCTGTTGTTATCGCTGACAGTCATACCCGTGCTCGCGTCTTTCCTTATTACATCCGGCGTTCACAAAGAGCCATGGTTGCCACGCAAGCTGTCCGCGATCTATGTTCCGATGTTGAATAAGGCCCTTATGAAGGAGCGATTGGTGTTCTTGCCGGCGGTGGCGTTACTGGCAGCAGCGATTATTGCATTTCCCTTTATCGGTAAAACCTTCATGCCCACCATGGATGAGGGCGATATTATCGTCCAGCTGGAAAAACTGCCCTCCATCAACCTGGATACATCCCTTGAGCAGGACCTGATGGTGGAAAAGGCGCTAATGGAGCAGGTTCCGGAAATCCGCCGCATCGTTGCCCGCACCGGTTCGGATGAACTGGGTATGGATCCGATGAGCCTCAACGAGACAGATATGTTCCTCGAATTGCAGTCACAGGATGAGTGGCGCATGGATAGCAAGGCTGAGCTGGAAGATGCCATCCGGGTGGTGCTTGAACAATTCAAGGGTATCAATTACGGATTTACCCAGCCAATTGATATGCGCGTATCGGAAATGCTTACCGGCTCAAGAGGTGATCTGGCAGTCAAGATTTTTGGACATGACCTTGATGTCCTCAATGGATTGGCGGGGGAGGTCGCGGAGGAACTGAGCGGTATTGAGGGCAGCACGGATGTGCTCACGGGTGTAAACGAGGGTATGCAATATGTTGTTTTGCGGCCCAGGCAGGACATGATTGGCCTTTACGGTGTGAACCTGCTGCAGGTGCTGGCACATGTGAAGGTGCTGGTTGAAGGGCTGCCGGCTGGCATGGTGATCGAAGGTTCGGCGCGGGTACCCATCATATTGCGTTATGCACAAACCGATGGTGATCCATTGGAGAAGTTTGAGTCAGAGTTAATGAACCTCCCCGGTGGGGGCCATGTGTCACTCTCTACGCTGGTTGAGGCTGAACGCGTGGAAGGCCCGGTATCGGTCAAGCGTGAACAGGGCCGCCGTTTTGTCGTGGTGATGTCGAACGTGAAAGACCGTGATCTCGTTAGTTTTGTCGAAGAGGCCCAATTGAGAATCGGCGAGGCCATCAGCCTGCCGACCGGCTATCACATGGAATGGGGTGGTGAGTTTGAAAACCAGCAACGTGCAGCGCGCCGCCTGATGCTGGTGGTGCCGGTAGCGGTGGTTCTGATTTTTCTTCTGCTCTTTTCAACCTTCCGCTCGATTGTGCAGGCCGGGCTGGTGTTGGCCAATGTCCCGTTGGCCCTGATCGGTGGTGTGTTGGCACTTGCCATATCCGGTGAGTACCTGTCGGTACCGGCATCGGTCGGGTTCATTGCCCTGATGGGTATTGCCGTGCTCAACGGGGTGGTGATGGTCAGCTATTTCAACCAGCTACGCAACCGGGGCATGGTGATTGATGAAGTCGTCAGGTTGGGCTCCGAGCGGCGCTTGCGTCCTGTGCTGATGACGGCATCCATCGCGGCACTGGGTTTGATGCCGTTGTTGTTCATGACCGGACCCGGTTCGGAAATTCAAAGACCGCTGGCCATCGTGGTCATTGGTGGTCTGATCACCAGTACTGCCCTGACACTATTTATCCTGCCGGTACTCTACCGGCGTTTTTCAAGGTCTGATCTGAAATGAAACAGCAATGTCTTTTACGATTGAATATACCACCCGACCTGGAAGAGGACGTGGTTGACCTGTTGCTCGCCTCTGAAGAGATTCCCGGCTTTCAATCCTACCCGATACGCGGACACGGCCAGGTCGGTGCTATGACCATCGCCGAACAGGTTGAAGGCCGACGCAACCGGGTGCAATTTGAGGTTGTTCTGGATGCTGATCAATTGGAAATACTTTTACGCAGCCTCAAGGAAGCGCTTCCCGTTCCGGATATTATCTACTGGGTACTGCCAATAGCCTCAAGTGGACGCTTGATAGAAGCGCCGTTGTAAGCATATAAGGCACCACTGCATGACATATGCACCAACACGGTGCATATATAAAGCGACCTGATTTTCCTTCTCGGTCTGTTATTGTTCTTTTTTTCACTCGACCCGCCACATTTTCATCCGAATTCGTGATGGCTTGATTCCTGCATATAGATAACCACAGCGTAACCATGCAAGGAATCAAAAAAATGCAATTAGTCACAGCAATTATCAAACCATTCAAGCTCGATGATGTTCGGGACGCACTGGCGGAAATCGGTGTCAATGGCATCACCGTGACCGAGGTCAAGGGTTATGGGCGACAAAAAGGCCATACCGAACTTTACCGGGGCGCCGAGTATATTGTCGATTTTCTGCCCAAGATCAAAGTTGAAACGGCGGTTAGCGATGACATCGTTGAAAGAGTCGTGGATGCGATTGTCCAGGCAGCTGCCACCGGAAAAATCGGTGACGGCAAAATATTCGTGCACAAACTCGAAGAAGTGGTGCGTATCCGTACGGGTGAAACCGGCGAACAGGCCATCTAGAGGAACTAATAATGGAAAACCAGATTTTTGAACTTCAGTACGCAATTGACACTTTTTACTTCCTTGTTTGTGGCGCCCTGGTCATGTGGATGGCAGCGGGCTTCTCGCTGTTGGAATCCGGCCTTGTACGCGCAAAGAACACGGTTGAAATTCTGACCAAGAATATCTCGCTTTACGCGGTGGCCTGCATCATGTACATGGCGACAGGCTATGCGTTGATGTATGACGGCGGCTTTTTCCTGCAGGGAATCGAGGCGTTTGACCTTAACTCGGTGCTTGCCGATTCCGCTGAAAATGGCTTTGATGGTGGAAGCGTTTACTCCGGCGCATCGGACTTCTTCTTCCAGGTTGTTTTTGTAGCTACGGCCATGTCGATTGTTTCGGGCGCAGTTGCCGAGCGCATGAAGCTCTGGGCCTTCCTGGTATTTGCCATGGTTCTGACCGGCTTTATCTATCCTATGGAAGGTTCCTGGACCTGGGGCGGCAAAGAAGTCTTCGGTATGTTCAACCTGGGTGATCTCGGCTTCAGTGATTTCGCCGGCTCCGGTATCGTTCACCTTGCCGGTGCGGCAGCAGCATTGGCAGGCGTACTTCTGCTGGGCGCAAGAAAAGGTAAATATGGAAAAGACGGTCAAATAATCGCCATTCCCGGTGCCAACCTGCCCCTGGCGACGCTGGGTACATTCATTCTGTGGATGGGCTGGTTTGGTTTTAACGGTGGTTCGGTGCTCAAACTCGCAGACGCGGCCAATGCCCACTCGGTTGCGATGGTTTTTCTGAACACCAATGCCGCGGCTGCCGCCGGGCTGGTTGGCGCGCTGCTGACTGCCCGGGCTTTGTTTGGCAAGGCTGATTTAACAATGGCATTGAACGGTGCCCTGGCGGGTTTGGTGGCGATTACCGCAGAGCCGTCTACACCGACTGCACTGCAGGCATCCCTGTTCGGCTTGATTGCAGGTGTGATTGTTGTCTTCAGCATTATTGGACTGGATCGCCTGAAAATCGATGACCCGGTTGGCGCCATATCGGTTCACGGTGTTATTGGCCTGTTTGGTTTGTTGCTGGTTCCGGTGACCAACACGGGCTCAAGCTTCAGTGGCCAGTTGATCGGTGCAGCGACCATATTCGGTTGGGTCTTTTTAACCAGCATGGTGGTTTGGTTTGCACTGAAATTAACCATGGGTATTCGTGTTAGTGAGGAAGAAGAGTACGAAGGTCTCGATATCGGTGAATGCGGTATGGAAGCCTATCCGGAGTTCACCTCCTCGACGTAGGGTGCATCTTGTACCAAGTGGATAAAGGGACGTATGGACTTTTTTAAAGGCCTACGTCCCTTTATTACATTACATCGCTTTCCTGGCCTTAAACTGCTGACGATAGGCATGCAGCAATGGCTCGGTGTAACCGCTGGGCTGGTCATTACCTTTGAACACCAGGTCGCAGGCTGCTGAGAAAGCAATACTGTCGTCAAAGTCCGGCGCCATATTAATGTAAGCAGGGTCACCTGCATTCTGACCATCAACGATCATGGCCATACGTTTAAGGGTTTCCATGACCTGCTCTTCGGTGCACAGGCCGTGTTTCAGCCAGTTGGCGATATGTTGACTTGAAATTCGCAGCGTCGCCCGGTCTTCCATCAGGCCAACATGGTTTATATCAGGCACTTTGGAACAACCTACACCTTGCTCAACCCAACGCACCACGTAACCCAGCAAACCCTGGGCATTGTTGTCCAGCTCTTTCTGAATGGCATCTGCGGAGGGTTTTTCATCACCCATCAGGGGGATGGTCAGAATATCATCGACACTGGCGGGTTGACGGCTTGCCAGCTCGGTTTGGCGGTCTGCCACATTAACCTGGTGATAGTGCAGGGCGTGCAGCGTTGCCGCTGTTGGTGAAGGTACCCAGGCTGTATTTGCGCCGGCCATCGGGTGACCAATTTTAGCCTTCATCATGTCGGCCATATTGTCGGGTGTCGGCCACATGCCCTTACCAATCTGGGCTTTGCCTTTCAGTCCGCAAGCCAAACCAAGGTCAACATTCTGATCTTCGTAAGCCAGTATCCATGGCATTACTTTTAATGCCTCTTTGGCCGCAAATGCACCAGCATTCATACTGGTGTGTAATTCATCGCCGGTACGATCCAAAAAGCCGGTATTAATAAAGACGACGCGGTGTTTCACGGCGCGAATACATTCTTTCAGGTTAACTGAAGTGCGACGTTCTTCATCCATAATGCCAACTTTCAGGGTGTAGCGATCCAGCCCCAGCGCATCTTCAATACGGCCAAACAGCTCATCGGTAAAAGCCACTTCTTCCGGGCCGTGCATCTTTGGTTTTACAATATAGATGCTTCCGGTTCGGGAATTACACAGTTTTGAATCGCCTTTAAGATCATGCATGGCAGCCAGCGTCGTCATCATGGCATCCATAATGCCCTCTGGCACCTCGTTACCCTCTTTATCGAGAATTGCAGGGTTGGTCATCAAGTGGCCAACATTGCGCACGAACAGCAAGCTGCGTCCCGGCAGATCCAGCGAACCGCCACCAGGTGTGGTGTATTCGCGATCAGCATTCATTTTCCGAACGATGGTTTTACCGTTCTTTTCAAGGGTCTCTTGCAGATCACCCTTCATCAAACCCAGCCAGTTGTGATAAACCAGTGCTTTATCCTCTGCGTCAACCGCAGCAACCGAATCTTCGCAATCCATGATAGTGGTCAGCGCGGCTTCAACAATTACGTCACTGATGCCGGCTGCATCACCAGAGCCAATTGGGCTGCCCGGATTAATTTGAATGTCTAGATGCAATAGATTGTTTTTAATCAATATTGATGCGGGATTTTCTAAGCTACCTGTATAACCAACAAACTGTTCGGGATCTGTCAGCGTGACACAGGCGCCATCACTCAACGAGACTCTTAATACACCATTTTCAATGCGGTAGGCTGTGGAGTCTGCATGGGAACCCGACGCCAACGGCGCTGCCTGATCCAATACCCCGCGAGCATAAGCGATTACCCTGGCGCCACGTACCGGGTTATAAGCACTTGCTTTGCCGGCACCGTCGTCTTCCGGGATCACATCACTACCATAGAGTGCGTCATAAAGACTGCCCCAGCGAGCATTTGCTGCGTTTAGTGCAAAACGGGCATTCATCACAGGCACAACCAGCTGTGGCCCGGCCATCAGTGCAATTTCGGGGTCTACATTTGCAGTCTCAATTTGAAAATCGCCGCCTTCTTCCACCAGGTAGCCAATCTCCTGCAAAAATGCTTTGTACTCAGCCTGGTTAATGGTTTCGCCGGCACGTTGGTCGTGCCAGGCATCAATCCGGGTCTGCAAATTCTCACGTGTTTGCAGCAATTCACGATTCCTGGGTGCTAAATCATTGAGGATTTCCTCAAATGACTTCCAATAATGTCCAACGGATACACCTGTGCCGGGGGTTAGCTCATTGGCAACCAAGTCAAAAATTTCTTGAGCGACCTGTAAGCCGCCTTGCTGGATTCGATCAGCCATTTCTCAGTCCTGTAGTTTGCGGTTGGGCTACACACTCGCCAGTGACGCGGCGCTGTGATAGTTGAAGATTACATTTTAGGACAGACCTTTCCACATGCCGAATAATTTCCATTATTTGTTCTGTGAATAGTCAGGCAAGTTGCTCCAAAGAAGGCGAATGTTCAAACCACATCTCCGGCGACATCGGCGATCAATCGGCGCATCCATTGATGTGCCGGGTTATGTTGCAATAGCGGACTCCAGGCCATCGTTAACTCAAATTCTGGAATTTCAAACGGTGGTGGCACAATAATTATGTTGGGATCATCCTTCAACAGGTTGGCCGCCTTGCTGGGTAAAGTGATAATAAGGTCACGTAAGTTCGCCAAGCGCATTGCCGCCTCATAATGTCGGGTAAACACCCGTATACGGCGCTCTTTGCCCAGTTTGGCCAGGGCCTCATCCACCCACCCCAGGTTCTGGTTGGCACCAGGCTCTATGCCCACGCCTATCCCCATTCCAGTTTTGCTAACCCATACATGACCAGCCTTAAGGTAGGTCTCCAGATTAAAATTGTTACGAATCGGGTTTTGGTGGCTGAATACGCAAGAGAAACCATCTCGCCAAATGGATCTTTGATGAAATGACTGGGGCAATTCATCAAAGCGGTTTATCACCAAATCAACACCGCCTTGCTCTAGATCCTGATAACTCACATCACTCGGTGTCAGAATATCCAGGGAGACATCCGGCGCCTCTAACCGCATTCGACGCAACATGTGAGGCAGCAGCGTAGATTCACTGTAATCACTGACAGAAATTCGAAATACACGGTTGGCACTGGCTGCATCGAACTGCCGGTCTGCCTGAACAACTTTCTCAATGGAAGCTACCACTTCACGAACCCTTGGTTGCAACTTTTCTGCTCGTTCAGTTGGATGCATGCCACCGCTGGTGCGTACCAGTAAAGGGTCGGAAAATAACTCCCGCAAACGTCGTAAACCATTGCTCATGGCTGGCTGGCTGATCCCCAGGCTTTCCGCAGCGCGGGTGACATTCCGTTCGCGTAGCAGAACATCAAGGTAGACCAATAAATTGAGATCAATGCTCTTTAAATTCACAAAAATACTCTTATATTAGAAAGAAGCCTATATTCATAACATGAATGCGAGGTATAGGGTCAATAGATTATCTAAATCTAGCGAGTATGGCTAGAATGGCTATTAAATATAGCAGTGTAGGTTTTTAGCTATTCGCTATTTTTTCTTTGCGCTTCAATCGAAATCAGGAATAGAGAGGACAAACCATGTCAAAATATTACGACGAAGTCGCCTCACTGGAAGGCGTGTGTAAAGCTGCAGGTCGCTCCTGGGATGCCATAAACCCCGAATCAGCCGCCCGAATGCGTGCCCAGAACCAGTTCAAGACTGGTCTGGAAATTGCCCAGTACACGGCCGACATCATGCGTCGTGATATGGCGGAGTACGATGCTGACCCTTCTCAGTTTACCCAGTCACTGGGCTGCTGGCATGGATTCATCGGTCAGCAAAAAATGATCTCTATCAAGAAGCATTTTGGCAGCACCAAGAAGAAGTATCTTTACCTGTCCGGTTGGATGGTTGCCGCGCTGCGGTCCGAATTCGGCCCGTTGCCTGATCAGTCCATGCATGAGAAAACCACGGTTCCAGCGCTTATTGAAGAGCTTTATACGTTTCTTCGACAGGCCGACTCACGTGAGCTGAACCTTCTGTTCCGCGATCTTGATGCGGCGCGGGCGGCAGGTGACGCCGTCAAGGAAGCCGGGATCAAAAAACAAATCGATAATTTTGAAACACACGTTGTGCCAATCATCGCCGATATCGATGCCGGCTTTGGCAACGCGGAGGCTACTTACCTGCTGGCCAAGCAGATGATCGAAGCCGGTGCCTGCTGTCTGCAGATTGAAAACCAGGTATCCGACGAAAAGCAATGTGGTCACCAGGACGGAAAAGTCACGGTTCCACATTCCGATTTCCTGGCCAAGATCAATGCCTGCCGTTATGCATTCCTGGAGTTGGGTATCGACAATGGCATCATCGTCGCACGTACCGATTCCCTCGGCGCCGGTCTGACCAAGCAGATTGCGGTGACCCACGAGCCGGGTGACCTGGGTGACCAGTACAACTCGTTCCTCGACTGCGAGGAAATTCACCTCGAAGACATGCACAATGGTGATATTGTTCTGAAGCGCGATGGCAAGCTATTGCGCCCCAAACGACTGGAATCCAACCTGTTCCAGTTCCGCGCCGGCACAGGTGAGGACCGTTGTGTTCTTGACTGCATCACGTCACTGCAAAATGGCGCCGACATGATCTGGATCGAAACAGAGAAGCCCCATATCGGTCAAATCGGTGCGATGGTAGATCGTGTTCGCGAGGTAATTCCCAATGCCAAGCTGGTTTACAACAACAGCCCTTCATTCAACTGGACGCTGAACTTCCGTCAGCAGATATTTGATGCATGGAGCGAGGAGGGCAGGGACATGTCAGCCTATGACCGCGCCCAACTGATGAGCATAGACTATGATGATACTGAACTGGGCAAATCTGCGGATGAGAAGATCCGCACCTTCCAGACCGATGCTGCCCATGGCGCCGGCATTTTCCATCACCTGATTACATTGCCTACTTACCACACCGCAGCCCTTTCCACAGACACCCTGTCGAAAGAGTACTTCGGCGAACTTGGCATGCTGGGCTACGTGCTGCATGTACAGCGCGAGGAGATTCGCAATGGTATCGCCTGTGTGAAACACCAGATCATGTCGGGTTCCAATATCGGTGATGACCACAAGGAATACTTTGCCGGTGACGCTGCACTCAAGGCTGGCGGCAAAGACAACACGATGAATCAGTTTGGCTGAACCTCGGGTCGTGTGGTGATTGAGAAGGGTGGGCTCAAGCCCACCCTTTTTTTATGAATACGGCGGGGTCGGCTCTTCAGGTGCCCGGTATAACCGTTGCCTGCCAGGCGACTGCCCGCCATTGGCCGTCACGTTTCAAGAACGTGCCCGTGTTGAAGAAGTTTTTGGCTTCCGAACCATCATCCGGTGTTCCCACCAGTTGGAACGTGACAATGGCTGTGGTTCCAAAAATCTGTACCTTGACGTCTTCACCCGTGTAAGCCATTGCCGGTTCGGTGCTTTCGTCTTCATCCGTTTCTTCAAAGCCTGCCATGATGTCGGCTTTTCCAAAGCGTGTGCCATTGGATGAGGTATAGACCAGGTCGTCCGCCCAGAAATTAACATGTGTCTCCCTCTCATCGGAAGCGCCAAGGAATTGATGCAGCATGTCAGTCAGTTCAGCTTCATTATCAAGGGACATCGCCGAATCGAGTTTTTCAATCAGTTGTTCGCGGCTGTAGCTATAAGCTTGCCATTCATTGAGCTGGACCAGCTCGTGGATTTGTTTGCCGATAGTCCAGCCTGCTTCCTGCTCTTCGGGAACAACCATGTAGCGTCGCAGCGGCTTCTCCGCAAACATGGCATGAAATGCAGCCTCTGCTACCTCGTCAGGCTCTTTGTAAATACTGCGGTCCCAATCCCTTTCCAACCATTCTTTGAATGCTTCCGCAAATGGAGAGCCTTTCCTTGCATAGTCTTCATTCTTTTTGAGCATCCGTACCTTTGCGGTGGCACCGATGGCGGAATTATAGTTGCCGGGTTCAATGACGCTGACATGTACACCCAAAGGCTCTATTTCTGCTGCCAGCGAATCGGTGTAAGCCTCAATGGCATGCTTGCTCATGCTGTACTGGCCGGCGTAGCGCCCCGAGAGTGTGCCCGAGATTGAACCGATGGTGGAAATCCGGCCCTTTGAGGCGATAATCAGTGGCGCAAAGGCCTGGGTCAGGCGGTAGACACCATAGACATTGACATCCATCAGCCATTTGAATTCTTCGAGGTCTACATCAATCAGCGGACCACCGATGAAAACTCCTGCGTTATTGATCAGACCGTAAAGCCCACGGCCGCCTTTCTCGACGGTCGCAACCGCGGCATCAACCTGCTCCTGCACGGTCACATCCAGCTTGATGGCTTGTACGTTTTCAATGGTGTTTAACGCATCGAGGTCTTTTTGCTTACGGGCCCCGGCGTAAACAAAGTAGCCCTTGCCGGCGAAAACCTCGGTGATCTTGCGCCCAATACCGGTGCTGGCACCGGTGACCAGTACCGCTTTCTGCCCGGAATCGGCAGCTGATGACTGGGCACTGGCGCTAATAGGTATAAATGCGAGTATCACGACCAGCAGGCCGCATAGGCGAATGGTTGATGTCATGGTGATCCTTTCAGAATGTTTTAATTGGAATTTCTATATTGACCATAGCAGAGCATTCACTAAAAAACTATGATATCAGCGTGCATCGATCTGCAGATCGGTACCCACGGCATCGGCAATTTCGAGTGTTTTTGCAAGTTCCGGATGACGCACAACCAGGTAGCCATCAGACAAGAGAGTCTGGCGCCAGTTGCGACGCGGTGCGCCGATGGGTAACAGGTCCTCGACGACGATGTGTTCGCCGAAACGATGCCGCAGGCCGTCGAGGCCATGGATGGCGCAGATGTGTCCCTGGCCGCGGGCCCGCTTGAATATCGCCGCAGCGTTATAGCGGCGGTGGGCCGTCTGATTGAACTCGCCGCGCGTGACGGCCTGCGCCCAGCCTGTGTAGATATCGAAGTCGTTGCTGAAGTTCATCAGGTCAACCGAGCGCCCGCCCGGTGGTCTGCCGCCGATCTCACCGAACACGGCTTCGCCCGAGGGTGTCAAAAACCACTCCATATGCGTGAAGCCGGTGTCAAACCCCAGCGTCTCAATGACACGCCGGCCGAGCTCGCGCCCTGTGGCTAGCTCCGGGCGGTCGAGATTACGCAGGTTGACCGTCTGCATGGATATCCACTCGACGTTGCGACCGATGATGGGCTTGGGCCGGTACCAGGCAATATTCTCGTAGAGGATATTGCCGTTTGCGCAGACCGTATCAAAAGTGTATTCCTCGCCCTCGATGTATTCTTCGACGCTGACCTCACGATGTTCACCGACATCGGCGATGGCGGCATCAAGGGTGGCCTGATCGCGTACCTCGTGTGTATGCGCCGAGCCGGCACCGGCGATGGGTTTGATCACAAGCGGCAGACCGATTGTTCCGGCTGCTGAGCGAATCGCATCTGAGCCGGTTGCGACAGTGTTGCGGGGCGTGCGCAGACCTGTGGCATCGAGGGCGTCTTTCATTTTTTTCTTATCGCGGAAGAGATCGGTCTGGGCCATATGCATCCCGCCGATGTCGAGCATCTCGCGCAGTTGCGCCGCGAGGGCCATAAAAGGTTCCCAGAGGCATTCGACACGGTCGATCGGAGTGTGCATCGCACATGCGCGGACAGTGGCAAGCACAGAACCGGTGTCCATCAGAGACTGCACGCGAAGGTAATCCGAGAGGCTTTGTTTTACGACCCAGGGCAACGAGCCGGCCGGGTGCTCGCCGAGCCCAATGACCCGCGCTCCGCATTGCGCGAGACCGCGGCTGAAGTCAGCCATTTCTGCGGGATAGCCGGGAGAAATGAAAAGAATATTGATGATTACAGCCTCTTGGTCAGGTGTTGAAACTTAATCCCTAAGTAACCCATATTAGCGGGCTTTGCAAATGGGTGTGGAAAAAGCCGAAACACTCAAGTTTCATCCGTCATATTTTTCCACGACTGCTACAGCAGGAGCTTTCAAACCTCAGGTAATCGACCCATGTGCAACGCTGCGAAGGACGAGGATGTGCTCTGACCCCATGTATAACGATCTGGCTCTTTTTCCTATTTAATGATTCACATGTATACAACGATCAGTTACGATTAGTTGGTAAGTATATAAAAAATAGAGACATAACCGTCCGACTATGGCTGGTTCAAATTTTTCTTAGCCTTGTACAAAAGGAGAAAACCGTTGTGAAATGTTTATTGGGTAAACACTCAAGAAGTCTTGTTTTGGGTGTGTTTCTAGGTGCGCTTCTCGGTGCGCCAAATGTGTATGCCGCGCCTGTTTCAATCGACATCGGTAGTTTTTCAGGTTCTGAAACAGTCATCGACTTTAATACCATTGCCGATGAAGAATTAATAACCAACCAATTTACGGCTTCCACGGGTGTCACATTTTCGGGCGCTATTTACGGAATGACGAATCCGGGCGATATTGGTATGTTCCCCAATAACGGTGGTGTGATTGCATCTAACTGGCTCTACAGCGTCGGCAGTTCGCAGGGCTTATCTTTTTCTGCTGACTTAGGTGGTGTTTTTACCAAGGTTGGCTTTAATGTTGAAACGAACTCCGGTGATGACACCACGATTGAGGTTTTGGTCAATAGCGTTTCCGGGGGATCCATCACATTTGTTACAGATACTGATGGTTCACAATTTATCGCTGTAGAGGACACTGACGGCTTCGACAGTATCACGGTATCTGTGCAGGACAATAATAATGGGTTCCTGGCTATTGATGATTTACGTTTTGAAGGTGATGGTTCTGTTGATGCTCCTGCTGCCGTGCCTGTTCCTTCAAGCTCCCTGTCAGGTTTGTTAGCTCTGATTGCCGGTATGCTTGCCTTGGGTTTGTTTACGTTACGCAGAACGATTAGTTAACATCAATTAATTTGAAAGTATGGGCCGGAAAAGGCCCGCAGAAAAGGGGTTGGATAAAAATTTATCCGACCCTTTTTTTATACCCAATGGTATAAAATGCATCAGTCAGTAATTAGCGAGACGATAAAGGTGGAATCCGATATGTCCGATATACACGCTCACGAAGTGATGCACATGATGCTGGAACAGGATGGTGGCTTCAGCCGTGATTTACTTGCAAAGGCCATCACCGATCGTTTCGGTGCGGATGCAAGGTTTTGCTCCTGTTCCGCAGCCGGTATGGATGTTCACGCGGTGATCGATTTTCTGGAAAGTCGCGGGAAATTTGTCGCACGCGGTGATGGTTTCAGTACCTCGCAGGACAAGATCTGCGACCACTGAGAACCCTCGTTGTTCTTGCTATTTAGCGACGTTGATATCCTGTCTGAAATTATCGTCGTTGGCTGCTTTTATCGCCTGGCTGCGGCTTTCGGCGGCAACGGTGCATTTAAAAGAAAATTTCTCTTCTTCCAAAACACGTGCGTGCCAGCGGTAACCATTAAAGCCGGGTTTGAGGCCGAATGCGATAACCAGCACGATCAATAATACGAGTTGGGCAACCGGACCGGATACCCATGAGCCTGCCAGTTGGGCGATATCAAACATCAGGGTGGTGGTAACCACGAGCATGACCGTTACCAGGCCGAGTCCACGGCGAACTGCCCAGACAGAGGGAGCGAGGAACGCGAGCCAGGAAAAGCCGCGCCTTACGGCTTGTTTGCCGTACTTGGGGTGTTGGTAGATATCAAAAATTCGCATCTATTTTCTAGAAAACCTCCTGAAGTAGTGATGGCAAACGATTCACCATCTATGACTTCAAAGTTTAGCCGGTAGTTCCTCCACCCCGCTTGACCCTATCGGTCAAGTTGTATACACAACCATAATATACAACGGTCAT
>Ga0316197_10001027_pt1 | contig 19754 bp, 14 predicted proteins | sample OudBiesiAoxic_MG_FD_204939 | JGI IMG/M metagenome (GOLD analysis project Ga0316197, IMG submission 204939) | Coastal sediment microbial communities from Oude Bieten Haven, Netherlands - site A oxic | ecosystem: Environmental > Aquatic > Marine > Coastal > Sediment | place: Netherlands... | reverse complement strand
GCAGAGTGAGCTTATACCTCACCGAGAAAGGAAAAGAGTTACTTGATAAAGCACCTCAGCCATTGCAAGAACACTTTATTGAAAAGTTTTCTGCGCTTGCTGAGTGGGAACAGAGCCTTTTACTCTCGTCAATGCAGCGTGTAGCAGCAATGATGGATGCTGATAAATTAGATGCATCGCCCCTTCTAGAAGTTGGTGCACTTACTCAAGCTCCTAAAGAATAAACAATAAAAAAAATACATAGTTTTTGTACTTACTCTAAACGTAAGGCGTTTTTCGACGTCTTGAATTTTTTATTTTTTAATCAAAATCTGAGCGGCAATTATGACTAAACTATCAAAATTAACACTAGCACTAGTATTAGGTGGTGTTACAAGTACTTCTTATGCGTCTGATGATCTAGACACATTACAAAGCCAACTTAAACAGCTTAAACAGCAAATGCAGTTGCTTGAAAATAAGTTAGCTGATGAAAAAACAAAACAGCAACAAATTAACAAGCAACACGAACAACAAGTTGCAAACATCAGTAAAAAATCTGATCAAAAAGTGGTTGAAGTTGCCGCAGCCGAACCAGAGAAAAAAGATGAAGGCATTAAAGTAGGTGGAGCAATACGCTTTAACTACAGCACCAATACATACGATGAAGATACTCAAGATCGCGGTGGCGATTTTGATTTTGATATTTTTCGTTTAAATGTGTCTGGCGAAATTAACGATATTTCACTAAACGGTGAAATACGTTTTTACGATTACATGACCGTTGTTAAGTACGCTTACTTAGGTTACGAGTTTACAGATGGCTGGGAAGGACAAGCAGGTATTGCACCCGTGCCTTTTGGTAATGGCCCATACAACTCACACAGCTACTTTTTCAGTACTAACTATTACGTAGGCCTAGAGGACGACTTTGATTTAGGTGTAGTAGTAAAACGTAAACTTAAAGATAACTGGAAACTAGACCTAGGCTTTTTCAAAAATGACGAACGTGGCGGAGTAGAAAGCTCAACAGATATTAACCATCGTTACTCTTACGACATTATTGGTAGCCGCTCAGCAGACGAAGACACATACGATGCACCAGGCTCTCGCATAGGCGAATACAATACGTTTGCAGGGCGTGCAACATATCAAATTGAGCACAGCAAAAATGTAACTACCGATGTGGGTGTATCACTATTAAGTGGTGGCTTACATGATGGTAACGATCGTGCAGGTAACTACGGTGCATGGGCACTTCATGTTGATAGCACAATTAACAACTGGAATATCCAATTTCAACACGGTGAATACGACTACGACCTAGACGACAGCAGCGACCGCTTTGTTGTTGGTGCTTATGCGTATTACGACACTGTTTCTAGCGAAGCAACTATGACTAACTTTAACGTTGCTTATAATTACTCGCTTGATTGGGGCCCAGTTACCGACATTCAATTTTACAACGATTACGGCATTATTTATGACAAGTCTGACGATAGCGCAGATACATGGATGAACGTAACGGGTATGAGTGTTGCTGCAGGTGGATTCTTTAGTTACTTCGACTTTATTCAAGCTCGTAACCAGCCGTTTATTGGCGGAACAGTTATTGGTGATGGCGATACAGAACGTCGCTTCAACATAAACATCGGTTACTACTTCTAAACTGCTAACCACATTTATTTTTTAAAAGGGCAAACTTAGTTTGCCCTTTTTTATTGATTTTAAGCTTCGAATTAATAGTTATTTAGCCTACAATTACAGATACCTGAGCACGCCTAAAAAGAGCCTAAGTGAATATAAAAACAGCCTTTATTTGTTATAAAAACTTATGGTTTAAAGCGCTTGGTTTGTTACTTGTTGCGCTTGGTATCATAGGTATTGTGCTGCCCGTTATGCCTACCACTATATTTTTTATTTTGGCGCTTACCTGCTTTACTCGCTCATCCCCCGAGCTTGAAAAGTGGCTGTTAAACCACCCGCGTTACGGTGCAACCTTGCAGCAATGGCAAGCCCATAAAGTAGTGCCTGTTAAAGCCAAATGCTACGCTGCTATTGGCATGCTAATAGGATTTATATTTTTACTTTATTCAGCCGCCCCTATTTGGGTTATTTACCTTGTTGCAGCAATAGAAATATCGGTAATGATTTACCTTATATTAAGACCTTCCAGCCCTCCTAAGCATTAAATATTCATTTTTTACCTGCATACCACCTTTATTTCAAAGTTTTTATGTAAAGATAAGCAAGTAAATTTGTAATAGCTAATGCAAATCATTATCATGTTGTAAATTTAATTTATTAACTGTTTTTATGTCGTTTATTAATAAGCGGGCTTTGTATAGTACAAGCCGTGCTCTACATATTTATATTTCTACAGCTTTGTTTTTTTTGCTTATTTTATTTTGCGTTAGCGGCATTGTGCTTAATCACGTCGATTGGCTTAAAAACGATAAAAATAACGGTCAAGTAACCGCAACGATTCCTGCAGAGCTAGTTACTAAAGCAAATGCACAGCTAAATACGTTGCCTACGCTATATCCTGAAATAGAAGCTTATTTAGCTAAGCAGTATTCACTTACAAAAGTAAAAAGTATTGAGTGGGAAAAAGAAGATGCACTTGTCATGCTCGACTACCCACTACCAGCGGGATTTGCCTACGCAGAGCTTGATTTTACAACTGGCGAGCTAAACCTTGATTACCAAACAGGTGGCTTTTTAAGCCTTATTGGCGACTTACATAAAGGTCGTTACACCGGTGAGGTATGGAGCTGGGTAATTGATATATCGGCCGTATTAATGATTTTATTTGCCATTACCGGCATGATTATTTTATTTCAAAATAGAAAAAAACGCTTAGCAGGAATATGGATAACCTTACTAGGAGTCGCAACTCCACTGGTTATTTATTTATGTTGGGTTCCACAAATAAAAGGAGTGTCTTAATGGTTAAATTTAAATTATTTATAAGCGCCACGTTACTACTTGTAGCTGCGTTTTTTCAAACATCAGCGCATGCGCAAACACCACAGCTAGAAGTTGAATTAACGCTTCCCGACTTAGATGTACAACCATATCACCGCCCATACGTTGCAGTCTGGCTTGAAACACCAGAGCGCAAGCACGTAACTACGCTGGCACTTTGGGTGCAAAAAGCAGAATGGTTTAAAGATTTACGCCAATGGTGGCGTAAAGCCGGTAAAAGCGATGCCAACTTTGACGGCATTAGCGGCGCAACCAAGCGCGCCGGTACTTACACTATAAATTGGCAAGGTAATGATTTAGACGGTAACCCAGTAAAACCAGGCAAATACTTACTAAATATTGAAGTTGTACGCGAAGAAGGCGGCAGAGATTACACCCGTGTTGAGCTTGATTTAACTAAATCAGGCAAGCTAACAATTGATGGTAAAAACGAGTTTTCAGAAAGCTTCGTCACTGTAAGCACTAAGTAGCTGCTACTTAATCATTTAAATTTAAGGAAATACAATGAAAATTAATTTATTAAAAACGGCATTAATCGGCGCATTGAGCTTATCTGCTTTAGTGTCAACTTCGGCAAGTGCACACGGACGTTGGTTACTACCTTCGCACACATCTTTATCAGGCGACAAAGCGCATTACGTAATGATTGACGCAAGTATTTCAAACGAAATTTTTGCACCAGACAAAGCCTTTAAACCTAAAGAAAAAGGCGCAGAGTACGACGACACATTACTAATGGCACTTGCGCCTAATGGTGAGCCAGTATCTGAAACGATTCGTGCTTATTACCTAAAGCGTAAAAGCTCAGCAGCGGTAAGCTTAACAGAGCAAGGTACTTACCATATTGCCATGACGCAAAAGCCAATGTACATGACCTTCTACAAAAATGAAGAAGGCAAACGCAAGCGCGTATTTGGTAAAAAAGCAGACGCTAAATTACCAAGCAATGCTAAAGATGTAACTACAACGAAGGTTGTTTCGACGGTAGATACATTTGTTAGCCGAAATGGCACCTCAAAGCCTGCCCTGTTAGGTTTAGGCTTAGAGCTTAGCGGTCCAACGCATCCAAATGATTTATTTGTAGGTGAGCAAGCACGTTTTCAATTACTACAAGATGGTAAATCTGCCGGTAAAGGCATTGAAGTAAGTATTTTAAAAGGCGACACACGCTACCGTAACGAACGTGGCGAAGTAAAAGTAACAACCGATAAAGATGGTATGTTTACAATTACATGGAAAGAACCAGGCCTATACCTAATCGAAACCTCTAATAAAGTTAAAGTAAACGAAGAAGGCGTAGATGCAGGACGTTATGCATTATTTACAACGCTTGAAGTTGCCCCTGAATAATTTTAATTACTAAATTTAAAAAATTGAAAGGCCAAGTATTTGCTTGGCCTTTTAACGTCTTACTAACTTTTATCTAAAATTCCCTTGAATTCGCAACCATTCGACACAAGATTGCAACTACAACGATCCAAACGTCTCTATCGTACGTAAACAGTGGCTTCACTTGTTAACAACTTAGAATATCTTAGATAGTTTTTATCTTTGCACTAGGGTAGCCGCTTCTATATGATGCGCTCCTTTTCGACTAGCAGCTCTTGGGGAACAATTAATGACTTTTAAGCGTTTATCTGCAAATAAACTCGCACTTAGCTTGGCCGTTACCACTGCACTTAGCACACCTTACTCTATGGCTGTTGCCGCAGAGCAAGATAATCAAGCAGAAAAAAATATCGAAGTAATTTCGGTTACCGGTACTCGCAGAAGCTTACGTAGCATTGCCGAAAGTACCGTACCTGTAGATATTATTACCAGCGGTGATATGCAAAGTACCGGTCAGCTAGAAATAAGCCAAATACTAGCAAACCAAGTACCTAGCTTTAACTACCCAAGTGCCACTATGGGTGATGGTACTGACCATGCAAAACCGGCTGTTTTACGTGGTTTAGCACCCGATCACACATTAGTGCTTATTAATGGTAAACGCCGCCATGCCGGTGCGTTATTAAACTTAGCGGGTGTTGTTGGCCGAGGCTCTACAGCTGTTGATTTAAACATGATCCCAACTTCAGCTATTAAACGTGTTGAAGTACTACGCGATGGTGCGGCCGCACAGTACGGCTCTGACGCAATTGCTGGCGTAATTAACATTGTACTTAAAGATGCCTCAGAAGGCGGTAGCGCAAGCGTAACGTACGGTAAATACGATACACAAATGGCAGGTGTACCTAACCTAGAAAGCACCTACGCAGATGCAAACGGCGACTTAGCGTTTAATACCGGCGGCGATAGAGAAGTAAACGACGGCGCAACGCGCACTGTTAGTGCAAACTCTGGCTTTTCGTTATCTGATAACGGCTTTGTAAACGTATCAATTGAGTACCGCGATAACGACTCAACGCAACGCTCTGGCTTTGACCCACGCGAACAATACAGCCGCCTTGATGATGGCAGCCTAGACCCACGCGAGTTTACTATCGACCGTTACAACCACCGCTTTGGTAAAGCCGACCTTGAAGACTACGCTTTGTTTTACAACATGGGTTACGATTTAGATAACGGCTTAAACCTTTACTCGTTTGGTAGCTACTCAAAACGCGAAGGTAATTCAGGTGGTTTTTACCGCCGTGCAAAAGATGACCGTAACGTTTTAGAAGTGTACCCAGATGGCTTTTTACCGCAAATTGAAACCGACGTACAAGACTACTCGTTTGCACTAGGCTTACAAGGTGAAACTAACGACTGGACATGGGATGTAAGTACCAACTACGGCCGTAACGACTTTGGCTTTGGCGTTGTAAATAGTATTAATACATCACTAGGTGCCGACAGCCCAACCGAATTTGACAACGGCGCACTGGTTTACGATCAGTTTTTAGTAAACGCAACGGCAAATACCACACTCGATTTTGGCTTGCCAGATGACGTATTTTTTACCGTAGGTACTGAATACCGCCACGAAAGCTATAAAATAGAAGAAGGCGAAGAAGCGTCTTACATCACTGCTCTTGATAGCGACGGCAATCCAATTGCAGCCGGTGGCGCGCAAGTGCTTGCTGGTTTTGGACCAGAAAGTGCGACTGACGAAAGCCGCCATAACGTAGCAGTATTTGTTGAGTTTGATACCTACTTAACAGAAAACTGGAACGTCGTTTTAGCCGGCCGTTATGAAGATTACAGCGACTTTGGTGACACATTTACCTCTAAACTTGCCTCGCGTTACAGCATTACTGAAAATCTATCGCTGCGCGGTGCAATTAGCACAGGTTTCCGTGCGCCATCATTAGCACAAAGCTCGTACCGCCAAATATCAACCGTACTTGAAAACAACCAACCATTTGAAGTTGGTCTATTCCCTACCGATTCAGCAGCAGCGCAAGCACTAGGTGCTCAACCATTAGATGCTGAAGAATCAGTAAACGTTACTGCAGGCTTTATTTACACTCAAGGCAGCTTTAGCTTAACGGTTGATGCATACCGCATTGATATTGATGACCGTATTGTATTGTCTGAAAACTTAGAAGGCGATGCCGTAGTAGAAATACTACAAAATGCCGGTGAGCTAAACACAGAAAGCGTACGTTACTTTACCAACGCTATCGACTCACGCACGCAAGGCGTAGATATAGTTGCCACTTATAACTTAGATTTAGACAACTTAGGTGATTTACGTTTAAACGTAGCCGCTAACTTTAACGACACCGAAGTAACGCACGTAAACGACAACCCAAGCGAGCTTAACTCACTAGGTGAAGACTACGTTGTTTTTGCGCGTCGTGAAGTAGGTCGTTTTGAAGAAGGCACACCAGATAGCAAATGGAACCTATCGGCAGTGTGGAACTTTAACGAATGGCAAACAACGCTTCGAGCCACGCGCTACGGTGAAGTCGCTGATATTTCAACAACAGCCGATCGCGATGAGTACCTAGACCCTAAATGGATCACCGACCTAGAAGTAGCCTATCGTCCAGACGAATACTGGAAATTTGCCGTTGGTGCAAACAACTTGTTCGATCAGTACCCGCAAGCCACCGTGGATAACATTGGTTACTCTGATTTTGGCCAAATATTCCCATACAGCCCTTATGCTCCTTACGGACTAGACGGGCGTTTCTTGTACGGTAATATTACTTATAGCTTTTAATTAGTTCCCTAATAAAAGCTGAGCAATTATAAAAGGATGCATCGCGCATCCTTTTCATTAATAGTTAGTTATTTTAACCACTTATTAGTAAATCCACCTTTCAAATAAACTTCACTTATCAATAAAAACAAACACTTATAGTTGGTCTCGTTTTTGCTCTATTATTCTTATATAAAAAGTACAAACAAAAATACAAAGGACTAAACATGAGCTCATCAACACAATTAAACATTGCAAAACCACTTTCGCTTATTGGCGGCATTTTATTATTAAGTGGCTGTGTATTTCATATATCTCCAAGCGTTGCCTCAGTTAAGCAAACCAAACAGCTATCACTGCCAAGTAATAATTTAGAATACTTAAATGTATTAAGCGGTGCAGGCTCGCTTGAAATAAAAGGCTCAAAAACGGCCACCAGCATTAGTGTTAACGCCACTATTTACACAGCCGACATTGAAGACGAATACGAGCTAACGCTCGAGCAAAACGGTAAACAGGCAAAGCTTGTTGCCCAAAATAAAAGCAGTAATGGTATTAGCTTTTACAGTGGTCAATCTCCAAGTATTAATTTAGTGGTTACTGTGCCAAGTAATCTAAATTTAGATATTGATGATGGCTCTGGCGACATTTTAATAAATGCTATGCAAAGCAATATTGATGTAAAAGACGGCTCGGGGGATTTAACTATAAGCGGTGCTAAAAACCTAACTGTTGACGATGGTTCAGGTGAAGTAAACTTTGAAAACATCGCGGGTAATGTAGAATTAACCGATGGATCTGGCAGTATTCATATTAACAACGTAAGCGGCAATGCGACTATTGAAGATGGTTCTGGCGAAATGCACGTGAGCAACATAAGCGGCTCGCTAAGCGTTGAAGATGGCTCGGGTGATATAGTAATAAGTCATATAAACGGAGCTGTTAATGTAGATGATAATTCTGGCGACATGCTTATTGAGCATATTGGCTCAAGCGTTACTATTGAAGACGGGTCGGGTGATATTCGTGTTAACCATGCCAAAGGGCTGACTATTACTGAATCAGGTTCTGGCGATGTAAGTATCGATAATATTAGCGGCTCTGTAAAAGTAGCTGACTAACTAAAAATAACGTATTTTCAGCCACATGAATTATTGTATTTTATAAGAACCTAAGTCATTCTATTTATGCTCAAATACCTTGAGCATAAATAGAATGACTTAGGATAAACGCGTGTTAGAAATAGCTTTAATTTACTTAGCAGCAGCCATTGTCGCTGTCCCTATTGCAAAACGAGTCGGACTTGGCTCAGTGTTAGGTTATTTAATTGCCGGCATACTCATTGGCCCTTATGCGCTGGGTGTTGTGGGCGATCAAACTGATGTAATGCACTTCGCCGAATTTGGCGTAGTAATGATGCTATTTTTAGTGGGTCTTGAGCTACAACCTTCGCGTTTATGGAAGCTTCGCCACTCTATTTTAGGGCTCGGTGGCTTGCAGGTTGTACTCACCGCCGCCGCTATTTTTGCATTTTGTTATTGGTTTTTTGCCATGCACTGGCAAACAGCACTCGCCATTGGTTTAATGCTCGCGCTCTCCTCTACCGCTATTGTGCTGCAAAGCCTTGAAGAAAAGGGCTGGCTAAAGCAAGAAGCCGGGCAAAATGCATTCTCGGTTTTACTGTTTCAAGACATCGCGATTATTCCTATTTTAGCGCTACTGCCGCTACTGGCTTTTGCGCCGCAAAGTAGCTCAAAAGAAATTAGCGACTCTATCATTGCAGGCTGGCCTGTTTGGCAACAAGTAGGCGTGTCGGCTGCGGTTATCGCTGCAATTATTGCCGGTGGTAAATACGTATCGGCTCCGTTATTTAGATACATTGCGCAAACCCACATGCGTGAAATATTTACTATTTTTGCGCTGTTTTTGGTTATTGCCATAGCGCTGGTTATGCAAAGCATTGGTTTATCGCCTGCACTAGGCACATTTTTAGCGGGCGTAGTACTGGCCGAAAGTGAATTTAGACACGAACTAGAAGCCGATATAGAACCCTTTAAAGGCCTACTTTTAGGATTGTTTTTTATAACCGTGGGCGCATCAATTAACTTTGAGTTATTAGCTGATGAATTTACGACTGTTATTGCGCTCGTTGCCCTACTAATTGTTATAAAAGCCTGCATTTTGTTTGCCCTTGCCGTTACCTTTAATATTAGTAAAAAGCAGCGCTTGTTGTTTGCGTTAGCCTTAGCACAAGGCGGCGAATTTGCCTTTGTATTATTAAGTGTAACCACTACATTAAGTATTTTAACACCAGAACAAACCAGCCTTGTTACCTTAGTTGTGGCGGTATCAATGCTAATAGCGCCGTTACTACTTATGGTTTATGAGCAAATACAAAAACGCAGCAGCAGTGCTATGCCTGAGTTTGATAAGCCAGAGCAAATAAGTACCGCTAAACACGTAATTATTGCCGGCTACGGACGTTTTGGCCAAATTATGGGGCGTTTACTGCACGCACAAGGCTACGAAATTACCGTACTAGATCACAGCCCTAGCCAAATAGAATTACTACGCCGCTTTGGCAATACCGTATTTTATGGTGATGCCGCACGCCAAGAACTCCTTGAAGCCGCAGGCGCGCACACAGCACAAATGCTAGTGGTGGCAATAGACGACCCCGATAAAACCATTGAGATAATTAAGCTCGCCCATAAAAACTACCCGCAGCTTAAAATTGTTGCTCGCGCAATCGACCGTCGCCACGCGTATCAATTACTTAATTTAAAAGTAGATGCGTTTAACCGCGAAACAGTCGACTCAGCTATTAACCTAGCGATAGAAGCACTCGAGTTATTAGGTAACACTAAGCAAGATGCAGAGCACGCAGGTAAACTGTTTAGAGATCACGACCGCGCTGCCGTAGTACAACTTGCTGCATTATGGGGCGACGACGCCACCTACGGCGTAGCAGTGCGCCAACGCATGGAAGATTTAAAACACGTACTACAACAAGATAAACAAGCACAAAGCGATTTAAATACCTGCGACAGCGGTGATTGCGAAGATGGCTTAACAGAAGTAGCGAGTAAACCTAAAAAGCCTGATGATGCTCATCTTGAGTAGTGTTAGGCGGTTGAGTTTGAGTTCTTAGTAGTAAGATCCAAATAATAGGCGGCTACAAGGTAGCCGTCTGTGATTTGTTAGACTTAGTTTTCTTGAATGACTTTACCCTACTCGGAATAAAACCGTTATACGCATGTACTCTTAATTAATGAATTTTGTTTATGAATTTCTTTAGAGTCTTCATTAGTTTTTGCGATAGCCAGATCAATTTTAGCTTTTTTGCATTTATCAGATAATTCTTTACTCATAAGGTGACTTTGGTCTTTTTGATACTGAGCCATACCTTCCACACCGCTATATTGATCTCTATTTTCAGGTGCTCTGTCTTTTTGGTATGAGGGTGGGTGAGTTGCACCACATGCTGATAATAAAACGATTAGTGAAATTGGAATTAATTTATTAAACAATGCTAATACTCCTTGTGCATATAACAGCTCTACCAAAGGACATTTCCTTATTTTCACTAAAACGTCCCGATAGTGTGAACTTCTATTAATAACAAATAGTATAAATTTTTACCAACTATAAATGTTATACAAACGATGATCTGCTTGGGAAATAAGAGAAAAGTAGCTTGATGATAGGACTTTGATGGTTGTAGCTTCCATTACCTAACTTATTAAATACCTACTTTTAGCTCATAGCCTTGTCATTTTTTAGCTATGAGCTACACATCTAAAACCTAGTGGTGATGTCCACCTTCAATAGCTTCACCCTGCTGGTTATAAAATCCTGTTGCGCTGTGCTCTATAAAACCAAGGTTGATCATTTTAGCTAAAAACGGGTCGTTTTCGTTATCGCCAATATCGGCGTAGTCGGTGGTTTGAAAGCGATCCCATTTGGCAAACTGCGCGGTTATTTCTGCTTTATTACTGTTTACATTATTAAGGCTAAGCACGGTGTTTGTTTGGGCTTTTTTATTGGTTACGCTAAAGCTTTTAACCAAATTTGATTGCGTAAATAAAGCGAGTTTAAATTGGTTATCGCCCTCGGTAAGTGCGTAGTTTTTTACTTCATCGCAGCCTGTGTCTTGGGTGTTTAAAAGCGCCATTTTTTCAATTAAATGTGCATCCACCAGCTGGTTTTTAGCACTCCAATTTTGTACGCCGCGTACCTCAGATGGTTGGTATTCAATACCGCGTTGTTGGGCATTAAAATAACGAATAGGGCGAATTTGCTTATTAGCTAAGTGCTGCCAAAGCTCGGTAATTACTTGGCGTTGATGCGCTACTTGCTGATCGTTTCGCCAAAGGGTAAGTGACTCATTACTTTGCTGCGCTTTATGGCTGTTGGTAATTTTATAATCGGCTTTTAAATATTCGGCATTAATATCGCACTGCGTTGCTAATGTGCTGGTGCTTGCTAAGGTTGCCATTAAAAATAATGCTACTTTCATCGGTTAATCTCTTATTTAAACGTCACTGTAATAGCCATACAATAACGATTTACAATGGCATTTTTATGACATAAAAAAACAACTCGCACAGGGTACGAGTTGTTTTTAAACATATAAGTTAGCGGCTTACTGCGTTACTTTTTCGTCGGCTGTTTTAACTAAATCAGCCGCAAAGTCCATTACATGGAATAAAAAGCTTTGCTCGTTAGTACCTGTTACTAAGTGCGCGCCAGGACCCATTGCATAAACACCTACATCTTCTCCGGCGTGAGTTTCTGAGCCTAGCGGAACTAGCGCTTCTTGATGAAAGCCCGGTGTGGTTGTATCAACATCAGATAAATCAACACGCCCTGTCACCGGTGCGGCTAAGTAAGATGCATCGGCATTGGTTTCATCGCCTAAATCTCTGTAACCTAAACCATTGGTGTAGCCAACAGTTGTGTATGGCATATCGTCGGCAGCAAGGCTTGGTTCTGTTTCGCCTACTGCAACTACTTTACCCAAAATTGGGTTACCACGTTTAGGGTAGCCGGCAATGGTAAATACATGGCTATGATCGGCTGTTACTATAATTAGCGTTTCTTCTGGGTTGGTGTTTTCCATTGCCACTTTTACGGCTTTAGCCAGCTCTACGGTATCGTTTAGTGCGTTGTATGCGTTACCCGCATGGTGCGCGTGGTCAATACGCCCCGCTTCTACCGATAAGAAAAACCCGTTTGCATTGTTATCAAGCACGTTAATTGCTTTTGCAGTCATTTGTGAAAGCGAAGGCTCGCCCGCTACGTCGTTTGCGCGGTCGGCTTCGTATTGCATGTGAGATTCGTTAAACAAGCCAAATACTTTAGTTGCATCGTCGCTGATTGCATCAAAACCAGTTTGATCCATTACGTATGTGCCGCTTGGGTAAGTTGTTTGCCACTCAGTCACTAAGTTACGCCCATCAGTACGATCGCCTTCTACTGCGCTTACTGCATCGGCTGAGTTTGCTGCTGCATCTTTAGGTAAAAAGTGACGACGACCGCCACCCATTACTACGTCTATGCCGTCTACATCAATACCTGCAAAACGCGCTTCTAGGTTGGCTTCAAAGTTAACTAGTTGCGATGCTATGTCTTCACATGCCTCAGAACCTGCTGGCATATCTGAAATATCTTCCCAGTTACGGTCGGCCGATTTAGCATACGTTGCCGCCGGTGTTGCATGGGTAATTCGCGCTGTTGAAATAAGGCCCGTTGCTTTACCGGCAATTTCAGCAAGTTCAAGCGAGGTAACCAGCTCATTACCTTGGGCGGTTGAACACACGCCACGTTCAATGTTTTCATCTACCCCAATTACGCCAACATCGGTTTTAACACCCGATACCATTGCCGTCATAGTGCCTGCCGAGTCTGGCGTTTGTGCATCTACGTTGTAGGTTTTAACAAAGCCTGAATAAGGCATGGTTTCAAAGCTAAGCTGGTAGTCTTCACCTAAGCCGCCTTCAAGCTGGCCTGCTAAAATACGTGCAGCCGTTACGGTTGAAATACCCATACCGTCGCCTACAAATAAAATAACGTTTTTAGCTTTGCCTGATTCGGTAACAACACTTGCGTTAGCTTGCTGTGTTTTTGCAAGCTGAGCCTGCGCGCCGCTATACCATTCGTTACTTGTTAAGGATGCTAGCTGCTCGCTAGTAAGTGATGTAGCGGGTGTATTACACACTAAGTTAGTTGAGTTAACTTCATCGCTATCTAGCACGTCGTTATTATTGGTATCTGCGCCTACTTGGGTTTCTACGCCGCCATTTATACATTGCTCAGAGCCTATTGCTATGGCGTTGTCTACTGCAATAATATTGTTATCGCTTTTATCGTTATCACTTGAGCAACCCGCTAGCGCGACCATTACTGCCAAAGAAAGTACTTTTAATTTGTTCATGTTAGCCGCCATTATTGCTGAGTTAGTTCAAGAGCTTGATTAATTAAATGAAACACTACATTTTGCTCAATTACGCCTTGGGCAAGTTGTGCACCGGGGCCTTTTGCGTGTAGTGAAATGTCTTCACCTGCATGTGTTTCTGAACCGAGTGGCACGGTTGTTTCTTGGTGAAAACCAGGTGTTGTTGTATCAACGCCATTAAGCTCTACACGTCCCGCTACTGGGCCAGTTGTATAAGCGGCATCGGCATCTGTTTCATCAACTAAATTTCTAAAACCTAAACCATTTGCATAGCCTACTGTGGTGTATGGCATATCGTCGGCAGCTAGGCTTGGTGTAGTTGCACCCACTGCAACTACTTGACCTAAAATTGGGTTACCGCGTTTAGGGTAGCCTGCAATAGTAAATACGTGGCTGTGATCGGCGGTTACTAAAATAAGGGTTTCTTCTGGATTGGTATTATCGATGGCAGCTTGCACGGCTTTAGCAAACTCAATGGTGTCGTTAAGTGCGTTGTATGCATTACCCGCATGATGCGCGTGGTCAATACGACCCGACTCAACCGTTAAGAAAAAGCCTTTTTCGTTTTTACCCAATACATCAATAGCTTTAGTAGTCATATCGGTAAGTGAAGGCTCGCCCGCTACGTCGTTTGCGCGGTCGGCTTCGTATTGCATGTGGGATTCGTTAAATAAACCAAATACTTTAGTGGCGTCGTCGCTTATTGCATCAAAGCCTGTTTGATCCATTACGTAGGTTGCATCTGGGTATTGTGTTTGCCATTCAGTCACTAGGTTACGCTCGTCGGTACGGTCGCCCTCTACCGCGCTTACTGCGTCAGTTGAGTTAGCGGCTGCATCTTTTGGTAAAAAATGACGACGACCGCCACCCATTACAAAATCAAGGCCGTCTACATCGGTACCTAAATAACGGGCTTCTAAGTTTTTTTCAAAGTTTACAAGTTGCGATGCAATATCTTCACATGCTTCTGAACCTGCTGGCATATCTGAAATATCTTCCCAGTTACGGTCGGCCGATTTAGCATACGTTGCCGCTGGCGTTGCATGAGTAATACGCGCTGTTGAAATAATACCCGTTGCTAGGCCTTTAATTTCAGCAAGTTCTGTGGCTGTTAAAAGCTCGTTACCTGCAGCGCTTGAACATACGCCACGTTCTATATCTTCATCTACGCCAATAACACCTACATCGGTTTTAACGCCTGAGATCGTCGCGGTCATTGTGCCTGCAGAATCAGGCGTTTGTGCATCTACGTTATATGTTTTTATTTGCGCTGAGTATGGGAACTCTTCAAAGCTTAAATAACCTTCTTCACCTAGCTCACCCGCGCGCTGGCCTTGTAAAATACGTGCAGCGGTTAGAGTAGAAATACCCATACCATCGCCTACAAATAAAATAACGTTTTTAGCTTTTGTTGTTTGCTCACTTTGCGCTTGAGTCGTTTTTGTAGCTAACGTAGTTTGGGCATTTGTATACCAGCTACTTTGTGCTTGGCTTTGTGGTAATACATTGGCATAGCTTGGTGCACTTAACATAAACGTTAAGCCAACTGCCGCAGCAACTTTTTTTATTTTCATCCTTTATTATTCCCATTGTGTAGTGGTTATTTTTTGTTGAAGCGTAAACCTCAAATAAGTAACCGCTGCACTATAAAAAATAGATATGACTACCAAAGGACTTTTTGATGAAGAAACGATGACTAAATTATTACAAAGATAAGTCACAAAAATAAAAAAGCGCAACGTGTAAAACGTTGCGCTTATTTTCAGGGAAGTTATTAAATGTAATTATTTAAATATTAAAAACGCGCCTTAAACGATACGCCAAAGTAGCGCTCTGCATCACGCGGTATTTGGTAACGGAAGTTATCGCCGCTGTAGGTAGTTACGTAACTTTCGTCGGTTAAGTTTTTAGCAATAAGCGATACTCTAAACGCATCATCTTTAAACGATAAGCCAACACTTGCGTTTAAAATGCCGTAATCTGGCAGTAACGACGCTGGGTTAAACTCGCCTACGTTATCTGGCAAGTCTGAGTATTGCTCGTCGGTGTAAATGTATGAGCTATTTATGTGTACGTTAAAGCCATGCTCAGTTTCAATAAAGTAGTCAGCTGTTAGTGAGTATTTTAAATCTGGCGAAAATGGAACATCTAAGCCAGAGCGGTCAGTACACGAACCTGCAGCTACTTCTGCCGGACAATTAAACTCGTCAATTTCGGCTTTAATATAAGCGACACCACCGGTAAGCGTTAGTGACTCTGTTGCAGCCCACATAAAGTCAACTTCAACACCTTGTGTGCTTACATCGCCTGCATTTGTTAAGCGGGTAATACAGGTGCCGTCTGAACAGTCAAAGTTGTTAGCTTGAAAACCTTCAATTTCTGTTCTGAAAAGCGCCATGTTAAACACAAACTCGCGGCTTGCGTATTTGTAGCCAATTTCGTAAGCGTCAGACTCTTCTGGCGATATTTCACGGCTGTCGGTGTCTGGATTAAAGTTATAATAAATATTAAAACCAGGCCCTTTATAACCTTGCGAGTAAGTACCGTATACCATTTGGCCATCGCCTAAATCGTATTGCATACCTAAACGACCCGATACGTTGGTTTCTTCTGCTTTGCCTTCGTCATCGGTATTTAGTGTTGCTGGGCGTACGCCTACACCGGTGCGACCATATACATCATTACTTACACGGCGGTGCGTGTACGACACTTCATCGTCGGTGTAACGAATACCAAATAATACGCGTAAATCTTCAGATAAATCGTAAGTACCGTCGGCAAAGGCTGCCCAGTTATTAAATTCGGTACTCATAAAAGCAGTGGCCGATACAATATCGTTTGCGTTACAGCTAACGCCTAGGCCTTGCGTGTAACCATCTAAGTCGTTAAGTGCAGCATCAAGCTCTGCGCCCGATAAATTATTTTGCGCATAAAACGCCATGGCACTATCAAGCTGGCCACCATTGTTTTGACAACTTGCATCACGAGTAAAGTTACGTTGTGAGTCCATGTTCCAGTAAAATAAACCAGCAACATAGTTAAATGGCCCTGCTAGGTTTGATGTAACTCTAAACTCTTGCGAAAACTGATCCCATTGCTGTGCACCAATATCATGTAACTGAAACGGCGCGCCAAATACTGGCTCACTGCTGTCGCCAGCAATAGAGGTAAAGTCGCCTTCGCGGTATTCTGTGTTATCCCATGAGCGCTGCGCTGTAATTGACGTGTACGTATAGTCGCCAATTGTTTTATCTACTTGCACCGAAAACGCGCTATGTTCGTCAATTGTGCGCGACTCGTAATCATGGTCAACTTTTCGCTGGTCTAGGTCAATATCGGCTACACCATCCACAATGCCGTTACTGTTTGGCGCTGCTTTTGAATCAGGATTACGACCACTTGGCAGGGCTTCTAAGTCGGCACAACAGTCGTCGTCTGCGTTATAAAATTCAGCTATAAACTTTACGCTTAAATCGTCCTCAGGCTCGTATTTAAATACGGCGCGTGCACCTTCACGGTCGTAACCGTTTACTTTTTCGTTGTTGTAAACGTTATCAATGTAACCGTCAAATTTACCTTTAAATACCGTTAAGCTTGCTGCTAGGTCGTCGGTTAAACCGCCGCTTATAACGCCTTTAAAACGGTATTCGTTATCTTGATAAAACGAAGTTTCTACGCTGCCGGTTGTGTCGTACGAGGGATCTTTTGTTGTTATGTTTACCACACCTGCTGAGGCGTTTTTACCAAACAACGTACCTTGTGGGCCTCGCAATACTTCAATGCGGTCTACGTCGTATAAATCGGCAAAGGCTTGTCCAGAGCGGCCAAGTACTACGCCATCAACCACGGTTGCCACACTTGGCTCGGCAGCAATACTAAATGAAATAGTACCAATACCACGTACTGTTAGCGCTGAGTTACGTGTTGTTGTGCCTTTTCTAAAGCTCACCGAAGGGACAAGTGACTGTAAGCCTTCCATGTTATTAGCAAAAGCTGAATTAATTTGATCGCTATTAAGTACCGATACCGCAACAGGTACTTCGTTTAAGCTTTGCGTTCGCTTTTGCGAGGTAACGACTATTTTTTCAAACGTATCGTTTTTAGCTTCTTCTACTTTTTGTTGTTCTTGCTCGGCTTGCTCTTGCTGCGCATGTACTTGCGTGCTTAATGCTAAACCGGTTGTCATTGCTAACGTGACTGCCAAGCTTAAGACGGACTTTTTAGCTCTCATGTCATTCTCCATATTGTGCGTGTGTGCTGTGTGGTACCGCGCTAGCAATTGTGTGGGTTGCTAATAAAGCGGTGCAGTGTGTTGTTATACTTTCCTTAAAGCTCTTATATCTTATATAAGAGCTTTAAATTTAAACAAACTATCTTCTTAATGCAATCATTATGTGAATAAAATGTAATTTTAAATTAAGTAATGAGGACTCAGCCGCACGTTATGCGGCCTTTGGGACCCCAATATGTGCCAAGCTATTTTCGTAGCGTGTATGCCAACGACGAACGCTCCACCAGCTAAGCACAAAGGCTGTAGCCCAAACGGCAACTAAGCTTGGTACAAAGTACACGCTGGTTCCACCAACAAGTCCAAGCGGAGAAAACAATATATATAAGCTAACAATTAGGCCTACTAATACGATGGCGCAAGGCAATGCGTACTTCCAAGGATTAAGGTCTACCTCGGCTTTACGTGTAAATTGCCATGGTGTTTTAAGTGGTTTGTAGTAACCAATACCCAACATAATTGCCAATTCAATAAAGAATAAAATAGCGTAAATATGGATAAAGTTTATGTCTACATCCCATACAAATTTAAGCAAAGTGTAAGCAATAATATGGAATATAATTGCGACTTTAGCGCCCAGTGCGGGCACTTTTCGAGTAAACAAACCTACCAATACAATTGTGATGACCGGAATGTTGTAGAAACCTGTAAATACACGAATAATGTGCCATAAACCTTCGGGTGCAAACATCAATAATGGCGCGGTTATAAACGATAATACGGCAATAATAATACTGGTAATTTTAGCCACTTTTATAAGTTGGCTGTCTGTTACTTTGTCTTTTTTCATTGGTTTGTAAACGTCTAAGCAAAATAAGGTTGCTGCGCTGTTGAGCAGTGAATTAAACGAGCTAAATACGGCACCTAGTAATACGGCCAAAAAGAAGCCAGATAAATACTGTGGAAGTACTTCTTTTACTAAATGTGGATAAGCTAAATCGATAGTGGGCAGGCTTTCGTGTTTATAAAGATGGTAAGCAATAACGCCTGGGATCATCATCATAAACGGCACTAACACTTTAAAGTACCCTGAAAACAACACCCCTTTTTGGCCTTCAACTAAGTTTTTAGCGCCCAGTGTACGCTGGATCACGTACTGATTGGTGCCCCAATAAAATAAATTAGCTAAGATCATGCCTGTAAAAATAGTGCCAAATGGCACAGGATCGTCGCTGCTGCCAATAGCGTTGAGCTTTTCTGTATCGGTGTTTACAAGGGTGCTTAATCCTTCTGAAAAACTCCCGTCGCCCAATGCAATTAAACCCAGTGTTGGCACTAAAATACCAATAATAAGTAGCCCAACACCGTTAATAGTATCCGACACCGCAACCGCCTTTAAACCGCCAAAAACAGCATAGATAGCACCAACAGAACCCACTGTAATAATGGTTACAATCAAGCTTGCTTCGTAACTCATATTTAATAGGGTGGGTACATCAAACAGTCTAAGTACGGCTATTGATCCTGAGTATAAAACCGAAGGGATCGTTATAAAACAATACCCTACCATAAATAAGATCACCGTCATGCGGCGTACGGTATCGTCAAAACGATCCCGTAAAAATTCAGGTAAGGTAGAAAACGCACCCGCTAAATAACGCGGCAAAAAGATCAACGCCATAATGATGGTTGAGATCCCTGCGGTTACTTCCCACGCCATTGAGCTTAGGTTGTAACCATAGGCTGAGCCATTAAGACCAATAAGTTGCTCTGCCGATAAGTTAGTGAGGATCATCGACCCTGCTATAAACGTACCCGTTAACCCACGACCCGCTAAAAAGTAGCCGTCTTGGGTATTAACTTCCCCTTTGGTTTTTTGGTACGAGATATATCCCACCAGCGCCATAAACGCCAAGCACGATAGCAGTGTCATGGTAATGTTCATACCTTCCATCTTGCGCCCCTTTTAGCTT
>Ga0316197_10001026_pt1 | contig 19775 bp, 15 predicted proteins | sample OudBiesiAoxic_MG_FD_204939 | JGI IMG/M metagenome (GOLD analysis project Ga0316197, IMG submission 204939) | Coastal sediment microbial communities from Oude Bieten Haven, Netherlands - site A oxic | ecosystem: Environmental > Aquatic > Marine > Coastal > Sediment | place: Netherlands... | reverse complement strand
GTCTCATATCCGACGACGCCGTCACGCCCGCCGAGCACGTCGCCGTAGCGCAGTCCGGTGTCCTCGAAAAGCCAGTGATCGTCGCGGTACACGATGAACCCGCCGACGCCTCGAGCCGTCGCCTGACCGAAGCGGTGATAGAGCCCCCACGCCGATCCGGCCCCGAGGATCGCCGACTCGGGTCGACCCACGATGGGATCGGCCCACATCCCCGACATCGTGGTCGGATCGCCGGCGGTCATCACCGGGTCGGTCTCGTGCGCCGAGTACTTGTGCCCGATCATGCTGTCGTCTTCGATCCGCACCTGCCAGAACATCGTGTTCCCCGAGAAGCTGGCCAGCCGTCCGCCGCCCTCCAGGTGGGCTTCGAGCGTGGAGCGCTGGGGTGCGGACCAGTATTCGTCGTGGCCCACCGACACCATCAGGTCGTAGCCGTCGAGCGCGGTCGGATCGGCATCGAGATCGGACGACACCGCGTAGTCGAATGTGCGGCCCTCGCCCTCCGCCCACTCGACGAAGCGCCGCTCGAACGTGAACCATCCCGACGATCCGATCGCCGCCGGGTAGCCGTGGGCGGTTCGGTACTCCTGGAAGATGTGTCCGTCGGCATCCGGCGCCTCGTCCCAGCGGACCGGGCGGGCCTTTCGATCGTCGCGTTCGACTTCCGGCCTGCAGAGCATGCCTCTGGCGAACGGGCGGCCGAACGACACCTGCGTGCCACCCGTGTACAGCGAGCAGCCGCCCCAGTTGTTGTACGCGTTCCAGGTGTTGGTGGCGAGCACGAGCAACGGCGACTCCGTCGGTTCGGACGCCCGCACGACGAATCCCGCGTGCGCCGTGCCACGGCCGGTCGCCGCACCGCTCGCGGTCAGCGTGACGAGGTAGAACCCACTCCGCCACGCCTCGCCGACTGGCACTCGCAGCCCGACGGGCCACCGGCAGCCGTTCGCGTCGGCATCGGGCGGGGGAGGATGGAGCTCTCCGCGCAGTGATCCGTCCGAGCGCCACACCTCCGTGCGAGTCGCACCCCACCGCTCGATCACGACCCCGTACGACGCGGCCCGGGTCGACACGTGCAGCTCGATGTCGTCGCCGTAGCGGTAGCTCAGCGCACCGCAGTAGGCCTCGATGTCGTCGTAGAACGTCGGGTCATCGGCCACGTGGCGATGCTATGGGAACGGCGATGCGGCGCGAGCCGGCCGGTCAGGCGGACACGGCGTCGGCCAGCGCTTGGAACTCGCGCTCGATGCTCGCCGCGACGTCATCGAGGTTGGCGATCACGTCGCGGTCGCTGGTGATCCCGAAGAACAGCTTGTCCTCGTAGGAAACGACGGCGATCGTCAGCCCCTGGTTGTCGATCACCTCGACATATGGGTACGTGCGGCGCACCTGCGCACCGAGCAGATAGAGCGGAATCGGTGGACCCGGGATGTTCGTGATCACCAAGTTCATCGGGATCTGCCGGCTGACGAACTGCGTCAACGGCACGGCGAACGGGGTGATGGCATCGGCGATGCTGATGATCGCCTCGGCGCCGTCGACGAACCCCGATCCCTTCAATTCGCTCGTGGTGGCGTGTACGCGGTCGAGGCGGGTGATCGGGTCGGGCTCGTCGACGGGGAGATCGACGATGATCAGCGAGATCCTGTTACCGAGCGTGTCGCCGTGCTCGTCGTCGGTGCGCAGTGACACCGGGACCATCGCCTTGAGCACGCGATCCTCGGCGCTCGCATCGTGGCCGACCAGTAGTTCGCGCAGCGCTCCGCTACACGCCGCGAGCACGACGTCGTTGATGCTCACCGACCGCGCCGCTTTCAGGTCGCGGGTGATCTGCATCGACACGTCGGCGTGCACCCATCGTTTGTGCGGCGAAACCGGCAGGTTCCACGGTGCCGGGTCGGGCTTGGACTGGAAGCTGACGGCGGTCCGAACAACGTTCGTGACCGACTCGATCGCCGGCTTCGGGTTCCGAGCTGCGCGCATCGCGGACTTCGTCATGGCCAGCGGCCGACTCACCTGATCCCCCACGGAGTCCGCCAGCAGGCGCCGGTCGGACGGGCCCGGACGCGGTCTCCAGACAGGGGGCTCGCCATCGTCGGGCGGCTCGGGAGCGAGGTCGACGATCGCAAGGGCGAGGTCGACATTGGCGATGCCGTCGCCCAGCGCATGGTGCGTCTTGATGATCAACCCGACGTCGTCGTCCTCGAGTCCGTCGATGACCCACATCTCCCACAGCGGGCGGGCGCGGTCGAGTGCGATCGACTGCACGCGGCTCACGAGCTGATTGAGTTGATCGCCATCTCCAGGTCGGGGCAGGGCGGTGAGTCGGAGGTGGTAGTCGAGATCGAAGTCGGCGTCGTCGACCCAGACCGGACGTCCCTGGCCATAGGGAACCTCCATGATGCGTTGGCGCATCCGAGGCACGCGGTGGACTCGGCGCCCGACGTGCTCACGGATCTCGTCGAACCTGACGCGGCCGGTCTCGTCGCGTATTGGCGCACCGTCGATGATCGACACCGAGCCGACATGTTGGGGCTCATGAGCCGTTTCGATCCTCAGGAACGTCGCGTCGGCGGCGGTGAGCCGTTCGTAGTGCATCGTGGATTCCCCTACCTCGAGTCGGCTCCATCGTAGAGCGCTCTGCCGGTCCGCCCGAATGCGCTCTGGTCGAGCTCGACCCACGTCACCTACGCTCCGTGTCGAGCGTCGTGAGGATATGGAACGGGAGGCCCTGAATGGTCGAGGTCGCAGATGGGTTGTCGTGGGACGACCGAGTGGCGGAAGGGCGCGCTCGGCGCACCATGGTGCCGCTCGAGGACCTGGCGCGCGTCGACACATCCGCCGATCGGCCGGATCCCGTTGCGATCCTCGTCGATCAGGATTCGAATCGGCTGCAGGAGCTCGTGCCGATCCGTCACGGTCGGATGCGCGTCACGCCCTTCACCTTCTACCGGGGGGCTGCCGCCGTCATGGCGTCGGACCTCTCGCGCACCGATTCCACCGACCTTCGCGTGCAGTTGTGTGGTGACGCTCACCTGTCCAACTTCGGATTGTTCAACGGCGCGGACCGACGATTGGTCTTCGATCTCAACGACTTCGATGAGACGAGTCCGGGTCCCTTCGAGTGGGATCTCAAGCGACTTGCCGCGAGCGTGACGATCGCGGCTCGGAACAACGACCTCACCGACAAGCAGACCCGGTCGGCGACGCGCGCTTCCGTGCGTGGCTACCGCGAGGTGATTCACCGAGCGGCGGAGATGAGCCCGCTCGACGTTCACTACTTCCGACTCGAAATCGAGTCACTGCTCGAGCAGGCCGACGACAAGACCCGGAAGCGGACCAAGGCGACGGTCTCCAAGGCGCGAGGAAAGACCAGCCTGCGGGCGTTCGACAAACTGACCGAGATGGTCGACGGAGAACGGCGTATCGTCGCCGACCCGCCGGTGATCACCCGCTTCGACGACCGGGTGGAGAGGGAGCGCGACCAGTTCGCCGACTTCCTGGGCCGCTACCAGGCGACGCTGCCCCCGCACCGCGCCGCAGTACTCGAGCGCTACCGGTTCGTCGACGTGGCGCACAAGATCGTCGGTGTCGGCAGCGTCGGGACCCGCTGCATGATCCTGCTCCTCGAGTCGGCTCGGGGCGCGCCGTTGTTCCTCCAGTTCAAGGAGGCGACCCGCTCCGTGCTCGAACCGTATGTAGGCGACAGTGGGTTCGAGCAGGCCGGCGAGCGTGTCGTGCGCGGACAACGGTTGCTCCAGGCGACGGGCGACATCCTGCTCGGCTGGTCGCGATACGAAAACGACGGCCAGACCAGAGACTTCTACTTCCGCCAGCTCTGGGATGGCAAAGGGTCGATCGATGTCGACCGTCTCGGTCCCAAACGGCTCAAGAACTATGCAGGGCACTGCGGTGCGGCGCTCGGTCTTGCCCACGCCCGAACCGGCGACGCGGCGATGTTGCGCGGGTACCTCGGCACCGACCCCGTCGCGGACCATGCGCTCGCCGACTTCGGGGAGGCCTACGCTGATCTCAATGACGGCGATCATGCGGCGCACGATGCGGCGATCCGCTCCGGTCGTGTCGACGCCACCGATGATGCCTGAGCAATCCCCCCGGACACGCACAACAGAAACGAGCACCCCATGACCAAGACTCCGATGTCATCGCCTGAACCCGATACCGACCGCGTTGCCTCTCGTCGAGGGCGTCGCTGGAGCGGCGTCGCCGTCGTCGCAGCGTTGTCGCTCGCCACGCTGTCAGCGTGCGGCTCGGACAGCGAGTCGTCGGAGGATGCATTCTGCGACGCCGGTGACAGTCTCCGGTCGAACATCGAGGGGATCGCCGACATCGACATCGTGTCGGGCGGAACCGATGCGTTCACCGACCAGATCGCAGCGATCCAAGCCGACGTCGACGCGCTTCGCGACAGCGGATCGGATGTCGCAGCTGATGAGATCTCGGCGCTCGAGACGGCGGTCGACGAGGTCGCTGCAGCGCTCGATGGTCTCGGTGACGAGATCTCCATCGAGAACGCGCAGACGGTCGCCTCGTCGGTCGGTGCCGTCGTGACCGCTGCCGGTGACGTGTACGAGCGGCTCGACTCGGCGTGTTCGTGACCGCCGCTCCGAACGGAGACGATCGATGACCACCACCATGTCCCACCCCTCGCGGTTGGACTCGGGTAACCCGGCGCTGAACGACAAGTTCGTCAGTTCACAACTCACCCCCGCTGCGGCCGCGACTCGGACGATGTCGGTCGGCGGCGTCAGCATGAAGACGCTCGTGCTTCTCGCGTTCGTGATCGCCGGGGGAGCGTGGGGATGGGCGTCCGCAACCGAAACCGTTCCGGCCGAGGTCGGCGCTGGCTACGCCGACACGACCGTCACCATCCCGGGTGGATTCTGGCTCGCGAGCTTCGGTGCGTTCTTCGTCGGCATCTTCATTTCGGTCGCGCCGCGTCGCGCTGCAGTGCTCGGCTTCGTCTACGCCGTCCTGCAAGGCTTCTGTCTCGGAGCGATCTCGGCGTCGTTCAACGCCCAGACCGAAGGGATCGTCGGAGCGGCCGTGCTGTCGACGGGGTGTGTGTTCCTCGTCGCGCTGCTGCTCTACGTGACAGGAATCGTCCGGCCGACCCAGCGGCTCGCGTTCGGCGTCATCGCCGCCATGGGTGGTCTCGCATTGCTCTACTTCTTCGTCTTCGTGCTGTCGATCTTCGACTGGGGCTGGCTGTACAGCGAGAGCTTTCGCACGATCGGCCTGATCGTCACGGTGATCTCGGTCATCCTTGCCGCGCTCTGTCTCGTTCTCGACTTCGGCACGATCGACACCGGGGTGCGAGCCGGAGCGCCGAAGGAATTGGAGTGGTACATGGCGTTCAGCCTCATGGTCACGCTGATCTGGCTGTACGTCACCCTGCTGCGGTTGCTCGCGATCCTGTCCCGCAATCGGTGACACCACTGACCGGTGGGTCGCCGCACGATGCAGGAGTATCCGGACCGAGCGTTCTCCGTGGCGGCGGCCTGCCGACTGTGCGAGTCAGACCATCGGTGACGACGGGGGCGGCGGAACTGCGCTTGGGGCGCTCGGAGGCGGCGCCGGAATCGCGGTTGCCGTGGTCGAGGTCGTCCCCGTGGGTGTGGCACTCGTGACGGTGGTCGTCGCGGCCATCCCCGAGCGCAGCATCTCCTGACGGATGCGCTCGGCTTCGAACGCTGCTTCCTCGTTGCGCTCCTGGCGCTCGATCATCCGAACCTTGTAGGTCAGCCACTGGATCAGGGAGTGGATCAGCAGACCGATGATGCCGTAGATGATCATCGCGAACAGCACGGACGTGTCGAAGACCGATTCGATCTGGTTGCCGTTCGTCGTTCCCAGCTCGATCGGGGTGAAGATGCCGCGGAACGGCTTCATCGCTCGGTCGAGGTTGCGGTACGCCCACTCGACGAAGCCCGACGAAGGGTTCGCGCCGAACAACAACAAGAAGAAGCCGAGGAACAAGATGATCTCGACGAAGATGATGTAGACGTAGGCCAGGTAGCCGATGAAACGAGCGGCCATCGCAGCGATCCTGCCCGTCGACCGCATGTAGTGCGGTTCGGGTTCGGTCGGTTGGGTGTCGTTCTGGCCGGCGGTTGTCGTGTCGCTCATCTGGGAGACTCCTTCGTCATCGATCGATTGGTCGCCCGGTGCTCGAGCGGTTGTGCGCCGACCGCCGGGCGGACGACGCGAATGTATCTCGCGCACCGGGGGCGGCTCGCGGATATGCAGAGGGGTTTCGGCACGATCACCGCGCGACTTGAGGAAGTGCAGTCGGAATCCACGGACCGAATCATCCGAGTGCGCTGTCTTGTCAGAGGTAGCCCTTGTCCGTCAGCCAGCGCAACGAGAAGAAGCCGAGGACCGGCGGCAGGTAGGACGTGATCATCCGATAGGTGATCGCGATTGCCACCGCTTGCTCCGCCGGCAACCCGACGGCGACCAGCAGGCCGCTCATCGTGGCCTCGGCGACTCCGATGCCGCCAGGCACCGGGGCCAGCCCTGCCAGGAGACCCGTGCCGACGCTCACGAAGACGAGCGCAGCGAACGGCACGTCGGCGCCGAATGCGGCGACCGTCGCTCCGAGTGCGAGTGCGCCGAACAGTCGGTCGAGCACCTCGCTGCTGACGATTGCTCCGAGGATCCGCGGCGAGGTGACCACCGCCCGGATCGACGACAGCGCATCCTTCACGACCGGCACGACCTTCGCTCGGAGCTTGGGGACCGCGAGCACGACCACACCGCCGATCACGACGATGGCGATGGCGATGGCGATCAATCCCCCCGCGTCGAAGTCGGCGAGTCCATCGGTGTCGACCTCCTGCCCGATCGACCAGGAGGACAACAGCAGGAGGACGACTTCGGCGACGAAACCGATCAGGCTGATGACCGGACCTTGAGTGGTTGCTGTGGCCAACGGAACGCCGAGCTTCTGGAGGAAGCGGATGTCCATGCCGACGCGGCCGACCATCGACGGCACGACGAGGCCGACGAAACTCTTCGCCGATTGCAGGAGCGTTGTCGGGAGGAGCGGCAGTGCCTGGCTGATGAGTGCGCGCAAGCCGAGGTAGGCGGTCGTGTAGCTGACCATCCTGATCAGGAACGTCACGACGAACCAGCCGATCGATGCGCCGGCCAGTTCGTCGCCCAGCGTGTCGATCCCGACATCGGCGATCTGTGTGATCAACGAGTTGGCCGCGATGATCGCGGCCACGGCGATGACCACGTCCATGACCTTCACTCGCTTGACCGGTGCAAGCGCGGGCGGCTCGACGTCGAGGCGTTCGGCGAGTCCGGCGTGGAGTGTCTTGACCTTGACCCCCGTCGACTTCAGCTCGGCCCGGAGGCGGGGCTCGACCACGGCGTCCTGGGCATAGGGCAGGCAGATCTCCAGATCGGTGCGGTCGATCGCGTCGATCGCCGCGTCGAGCGCCCGTTCGGGTCCGGCCACGATGGCTTGAATCGCCAGCATCGAGACCACGTCGGTGGCCAGTTGTTGCTCGGTGGGGAACATCGAGGCGTGTGCAAAGTCCACGAGTTCGATTCCCGACGTCGTCGAACGGATCGTCTCGAGCCGAAGGCCGCCGTGAGTGATCCGAGCGTGCCGATGCAGCGCGGCGAGTTCGGCCCACATCGATCGGAGCATGCTGTCGTCGACGCCATCGACTTCGACGAGTGAGCGCCCCTCGGCGCCCCCGGTCACGACGAGCACGTCCCCATCGGGGGTCATTCCTGCCCCGATCATCTTGGGCACGTTGACGCCGGCTGCACCGGCGGTCAGGAGCGCGAGGGCCTCGTGCTGGGCCTGCTCACTTCGCCCGGCGCCGGGCGCTGGTCCAGCCGTGCGGTACCAGAGCGCCCGCCAGATCCTCTCCGCGCGTTGGCTGTTGGCTGCGTCGACCCCGTAGATCTTGATGTCCAGTGGTCCTCCGGATTCGGCCGTTGCCAATCCGACCGTGCCCGGTTGGTCGGGGCGGTACCGAAGGTCGGTGACAGGGATCCCGACGTCGGACAGTGTCTTCCGGAGACGCCCGATCGAGGGAAGTCCCTCCGGTGACCCGAACGCGAGGCGAATGCCGGCGACGCTTGCGAAACTCAGGGTGAGGCCGCCGCTGAGGCTGGTCACGGTCGCCAGGCCGAGGAGGAGCGGCGCCAGGACGACGGCCACGCTGCACCATCGCAGGAGGCGTCGGATCCCGACATTGACATATGGCGACAACACGAGGGTGACGACGAGGACGAACGTGATGCGCATCGTCGGGAACGTGGGGAATTCCTCGATACCGAAGAACTCGGGCAGCAGGTCTGGCCAGTCCCCGGTTGTGATCCATGAACTCAACGCGCCGAGCAGGGCGGCGAGGAACAGCGCGAGAAAAAGGTCGCGGACCAGACCGCGGCCGAGACCGGCGACCGCCACGCTGACGATCGCGATCACCAGCGCGCCGACACCGGCGGCGGAGTAGCTGAACCACGCGAGCGATCGCACCCACCCGGGGAGGTTCTGGAGCGACTCGAAGACTCGGAGATCGAGGTCGGAGTCGTTCGACGCCGCCCAGCCGAGCAACGTGAACGCCAACGTTCCGAGCAGGAGGCGACCGATGTCGCTCGAGCGCCGGCGGCGGGGTGCGACGCGGTCCGAGACGAAGAACGGCACGGACCGGGCGTTGTCTCGACTCGAGGCAATCCTGAGCAGTGAGGCGGCCGCAGCGAACGGTGCGACGGATTGTTGATCCTCGTCGGTCATGGCTGAACGAGAGTCTTCCATCCGATTGCAGCGTCGTTCGGGACCTCCTGATCGTGGGATCGATCGATCGGCCAGGCATGATCCAAGCGGTGCCGGGAGAACGTAGCTGATGAACGGATCGCAGAAGCCCGAGGTGCACGAGGGTGCCCACGGTGGCGGCGGGTCGGACGAGGTCGTGTCCTCCTTACGCGTCGTCACGTGGAACATCCAGTTCGGTGTGGAGGTCGCCGCAGCTGCCGACGCGCTCCTGCAGACGGACGTGTTGTACTCGGCGGACATCGTGCTGCTGCAGGAGATGGACGAGCTCGGCACCGAGTCGATCGCCCGTACCGTCGGGCTGAACCATGTCTTCGCGTCGTCGGGCGTCCACACCCGAACCGGCCGGCACTTCGGCAATGCAGTGTTGTCGAAGTGGCCCCTTCGCGACCCGGACGTGGTGATGCTGTCGCACCGATCGGCGGTGCAGGGCCAGGACCGAATCGCCGTGCGCGCCACCGTGTCGCTGGGCGGGATCGACGTCGACGCCTGCAGCGTGCACACCGAAGTGCCGTCGCTGAGCCCTCCGAAGCGACGCCGCCAGTTCGAAGAGATCGCGGCGGCGACCGAACGCTGGGTGCCGGACCGGCTGATCGTCGGGGGCGACTTCAACACGCTCACCGGGCGCGGCGCGGCGTTGGTGAGACAGCGGATGCAACGGATCGGCGCCGATCACGTCTCGGGCGGCGCCGGCTCCACACTTCGTCGCGGCGGCAAGGAGTTCGTGCTCGATCACGTCTTCGCTCGGGGCCTGACACCGCTTGGGTCCGGCGTCGTGCGTGGCCTGAGCGCCAGCGACCATCGACCGCTCTGGGTGCACCTCGGGATCTGAGCCTGCCGGTGGCGTGACACGGCGGTGGTACGTTGCGCCTCGACATGGGTGCAGCGGTCGCCACGATGGGATCATCGGGGCTCGATACGTCGGAGGAGTTCATCGTGCTCGGCGCCAAGGTACTCGGCGGCGGCATCGCCATCGCTGCGTGAGCTCAGGCATCAGGCCGCGTGTCGTCGGCGACCAATAGTCTGAGCAGGTGGACAGGGAACGGCGGCTGATTCCGGGTCCGGACCACTTCGGTACGCTGCTCTTCTTCCTGCTCATCGCCTTTCTCGTGTCGGGGCGTTCCGATGACGTGTGGCCGGCCGTGGTTGGCTCAGCCGCGAACCTGCTGGCGTTGGGAGCGGGTTTCGCTGCAACCGGTATCAGTCAGCACCGATCATGGATCATTGGGTTGGCGGTGTTCGGCGCCATCGGCATGGTGCTCGTCGGGGCGTTCGATCTCGATTCGATCTGGTTCGGAATCGGCGCGCTGATTCAAGCGGTGCTGCTCGGAGCGATCCTCGCTGCAGTGGTGAGGCGGGTGCTCACCCACGAGGACGTGACCTTGTCGACGATCGTGGGCGTGATCTGCGCATACGTCCTCATCGGCATGATCTTCGCCTGGGTCTTTCTTGCTCTCGCGGGCTTCCGCTCGGTGCCGGTGCTCGAACCACCGGTCGACGAGCTGCCGGTCTACTACTCATTCGTCGTGCTCTCGACGCTCGGCTTCGGCGACGTCACGCCGGTCGAGGAGACCGCGGAGCGCCTGACGGCGTTCGAAGCGATGGTCGGGCAGATCTTCCTCGCGACCGTCGTCGCCAGGTTCGTGTCGATGTACGGCAGACCCAGCTCCAAAGCCTGAGTACCGAGCTCGGACAGGAACGCAGCAGCGTCGACTGCTACCTTCGCGATGCGCCGCGCCGGAATCGGGCGGCCGTCGTCGAGAAGGAGTATTCGAATGCCAAACGGTCAGCCAAACATCCTCGTCCTGTGGGGCGACGACATCGGCATCAGCAACCTCAGTTGCTACTCGAACGGATTGATGGGGTACCGCACTCCGAACATCGACCGCATCGCCGACGAGGGTGCGATCTTCACCGACTACTACGGCGAGCAGAGCTGCACCGCCGGACGCGCAGCGTTCATCACGGGGCAGAACCCGTACCGGACCGGGCTGACGAAGGTCGGGATGCCGGGCGCCGACCTCGGGCTGCGCGCCGAGGATCCGACGATCGCCACGGCGCTGAAGGCCCAGGGCTACGCCACCGGCCAGTTCGGCAAGAACCATTTCGGTGACCGCGACGAGTTCCTGCCGACCAACCACGGCTTCGACGAGTTCTTCGGCAACCTCTACCACCTCAATGCCGAGGAGGAGCCGGAGGACGTCGACTACCCGGACCCCGAGCGGTACCCGAACTTCCGTGAGCGGTTCGGCCCGCGCGGTGTGATCCACAGCTGGGCCGACGGCCGGATCGAGGACACCGGCCCGCTCACCAAGAAGCGGATGGAGACGATCGACGACGAGATCATCGAGCCGGCGCAGCGGTTCATCCGTGATGCCGCAGAGAACGACACGCCGTTCTTCATGTGGTTCAACACCACCGGCATGCACTTCCGGACGCACATCGCCGACGAGATCCGCGGCCAGGCCGGCCACTGGCAGTCCGAGTACCACGACGCGATGGTCGAGCACGACAAGCGCATCGGCTCGATGCTCGACCTCCTCGACGAGCTGGGCCTCGACGAGGACACGATCGTCGTGTACAGCACCGACAACGGCGTCCACATGAACACGTGGCCCGACGGCGGCATGACCCCGTTTCGCAACGAGAAGAACTCGTGCTGGGAAGGCGCATTCCGCGTGCCCGCGATGGTGCGCTGGCCCGGAACCGTCGAGCCGGGCACCGTGCTCAACGACATCGTGAGCCACGCCGACTGGTTCCCGACGTTCCTCGCAGCGGCCGGCAACCCCGACATCGTCGACGAGTTGAAGGTCGGTACCGATCTGAACGGAACCCAGTACAAGGTGCACCTCGACGGGTTCGACACCAGTGGCTACCTGCGTGGCGATGTCGCGGAGAGTCCGCGCGAGAGCTTCTTCTACGTCTCCGACGACGGTGACCTGATGGCGATGCGCTTCGACAACTGGAAGTTCGTGTTCCTCGAGCAGCGCTGCCCCGGGACGCTGCAGGTCTGGTCCGAGCCGTTCACCGAACTCCGCCTCCCGAAGATCTTCAACCTCAAGACCGATCCGTACGAGCGGGCGGACATCACGTCGAACACCTACTACGACTGGATGATCAGTCACGCCTACCTGGTGGTTCCTGCGCAGACGCATGTCATGGAGATGGCGTCGACGCTCGTGGAGTTCCCTCCGCGTCAGGAGTCGGCGAGCTTCACCGTGGGCAAGATGCTCGACAAGTTGAACGCAGGCATCGGGAGTTCATGACCCAGCAGGGTTCGGGCCGGGAGTCGGAACCGTTCGTGCACGTCCCTGCGGGAACGTTTCGGATGGGATCCGACAGGCACTACCCCGAAGAGGCGCCGGTGCACAGCGTCGCGGTCGGCGGGTTCTCGATGCGCGCCACGACGGTGACGAACGGTCAGTTCGCGGCGTTCGTCGAGGCGACCGGCTATCGGACGGTCGCCGAGCGGCCACTCGATCCTGCCGACTTTCCGGGGGCTCCGGCGGCCAATCTGGTCGCCGGTTCCCTCGTCTTCACGATGACCCCGGGTCCGGTCGACCTCCACCATCTCAGCCAGTGGTGGACATGGACTCCCGGTGCATGCTGGCACCGGCCGGAGGGGCCGGGCAGCACCATCGAGGCGCGTGTCGACCACCCGGTCGTGCACGTCGCGCACGAGGACGCCCAGGCGTTCGCGGACTGGGCGGGGGAGGACCTTCCCACCGAGGCGGAATGGGAGTACGCCGCTCGTGGTGGCCTCGACGGCACGGCGTTCGTCTGGGGCGACGACGCCGTTCCGGATGGCGAGTACCTGGCCAACTTCTGGCAGGGCGACTTTCCGTGGCGCAATTCGGCCGCCGACGGGTTCGAGCGGACCGCACCGGTCATGTCGTTCCCGCCCAACGGCTTCGGGCTGTACGAGATGACGGGCAACGTCTGGGAGTGGACCACCGATTGGTATGCCGACGGCCACCCCGCCGACGCTGACAAGCCGTGTTGCGTGCCGACCGATCCGCGCGGTCCCGACATGGCGGCGAGCCACGACCCGGCTCAGCCACAGTTCGCGATCCCACGCCGGGTGATCAAGGGAGGGTCGTTCCTCTGCGCCGACAACTACTGCCAGCGCTACCGACCCGCCGCTCGTCGTCCGCAGATGATCGACACGGGGATGAGCCACATTGGCTTCCGGACCATCAGCCGCGACCGCAACAAGACAGATACGAGAGAGAACTGAGCACTGTGCCGACCGACCGACTTCTCCCGTCGTGGCGCGACGGGGCCGCCCGCAGCGCCATCGTCGAGTTCCTCGACGCCACCGACGAAATCGCACCGGTGAACCGGCTCGCGGTGTTCGACAACGACGGGACCCTGTGGTGCGAGAAGCCGCGCTACACCCAGCTCGACTTCTTCGTCTGGCAGCTCCGACACTCGCTCGGAGAGCGGCCCGAACTCGGCGAAGTCCCGGAGTTCGCCGCCGTCCTGAGCGGCGACATGGCGGCGGTTGCCGGATTCGGGATGGAGCGGGTGGCCATGGCGCTGGTCGGGTTGTTCGACGCCGTCGAGCCCGAGGTGTTCGAGGCCCGCGTGCGGGCCTTCTTCGCGGAGACGAAGCACCCGGACCACGGCGTCGGGTACGACGAGATGCTGTACCAACCGATGCTCGAGCTGATGGACGAGCTGGCGGCGCGTGGCTTCACGAACTGCATCGTCACCGGCGGCGGGACCGAGTTCGTCCGGGCCATCAGCGAACGGGTCTACGGAATCGCGCAGGAGCGAGTCGTCGGCACGCTCGTCACCTACGAGTTCGAACGACGCAACGGTCGGGCCGTGCTGCTGAGGACGACCGGGGTGCGCGGCGCCGCCAACGAAGGTGCGGCGAAGATCGACAACATCCAGGTCGCGCTGGGCCGGCGACCATCCGTCGCGGGCGGGAACTCGCCCGGTGACGCCGAGATGTTGGAGTACACGAGCACCGGCGACGGCCCACGCCTGTCGCTGCTCGTGAACCACGACGATGCCGAGCGCGAGTACGCCTACGAGAGCGAGGCCGGGACCTTCACCGCTGATGAGTCGGCGACCGCGACGGCAGCGCGGCTCGGATGGACCCAGATCAGCATGCGCGACGACTGGTCGCGGGTCTTCCCCCACCAGTGAACCCCGTGGAGAGCGTGTCGGGCGGGGACGAGATCGCGGCGTTCTACGAACGGCATCCGTATCCGCCGCCGGTGGATGACCTGGCTGCGACTCGCCGAGACTGGACCGACGACCGTCGCCGGGTGGAGGCGCTGCGTGTCTGGCCGGACGGTTCGGTCGGTGAGCAACGCACGATTCTCGTCGCTGGGTGTGGGACGTCACAGGCGGCCAAGTACGCCGTCCGATATCCACGTGCCGGCATCGTCGGAATCGACGTGAGCGAGCGGAGCATCGCCGAGACCCGCCGGCTCGTCGACCACCACGGTCTCACGAACGTCGAACTGCGCCGCCTGCCGATCGAGGAGGTCGCACAGCTCGGCGAGACCTTCGATCACGTGGTGAGCACCGGTGTGCTCCACCATCTCGCCGACCCCGGGGCCGGCCTCGCCGCGCTCGGGTCGGTCATCGCGCCGGGCGGCGCACTCGAAGCGATGGTCTACGCCCCGTTCGGTCGCACCGGGGTCTACATGTTGCAGGACTACTGCCGGCTGCTCGGGGTACAGCCGACGAGCGACGACATCGCCAAACTCGTCGACGCGCTGCGCGAACTGCCGCTCGGCCACCCGCTGGGTCACCTCCTGCGCAACACACCCGACTTCGCCGACGACGATGCATTGGCCGATGCACTCCTCAACCCGCGCGACCAGGCCTACGCGGTCGATGAGTTGCTCGCGCTGATCGACCGTTCCGGGCTCCACTTCAGCAGGTGGATCCGCCAGGCGCCCTATCTGCCGTCGTGCGGCTCGATGAGTGAGCTCGCCCACCGGCAGCGCATCGAGCAGTTGCCGATCGCTGATCGGTACGCGGCGATGGAACTGTTCCGCGGCACCATGGTGCGCCACGGTTTCATCGCTCGCCGCGTCGATGATCCGATCATCGATGTGCGCTTCGATGCGTCATGGCGACGCTTCGTTCCGATGCGGACCACGACCTCGATCGCGGTGACCGAGCGAGTGCCAGAATCGTGGGCCGCGGCGTTGTTGAATCGGGCCCACACGGATCGCGATCTCGTGCTTTTCGTCACGGAGGAGCAGCGAGCGGTGTTCGAGGCGATCGATGGCAGACGGTCCTGCAGCGAGCTCGGCGCCGACCGCGAGTTCTTCGAACGGCTCTGGCAACACGACCTGATCGTCGTCGACACGTCGAACGTGTCGACGACGTGACGATCAGGCGTTGATGATCTTGGACTTCGCTGTCGCGAACTCCTCGTCGCTCAGCTTGCCGGCCGAGTGGAGCTCGGCGAGCGAAGCGAGCTGATCGGCATCTCCCGTTCCGCTGCCACCGGCGGTCGTGCGGATGTAGTCCTGCATCGCAGCTTGCTGCACCTGGGCCTGGTCGACCTGGCGCTGGGCCATCGAGCTGCCGCGGACGATGAGGTACACGAACACGCCGAAGTACGGGACGAAGACGATGAATGCTGTCCACAGCGCCTTGCCCCAGCCCGACAGGTCGTTACTGCGGAAGATGTCGCCGATCACATTGAAGATCAACATGATCCACAAGAAGAACAGGAAGAAGTAGAGCATCGACCAGAGGACCTGGCCGGTTCCGAATTCGGCGGCGAGCAACATGTGAAACCTCACTTGGATCAGGCTCACGACGCGTGAGCGGGCGACGAGACGCTAGCAGCAGACTGGGACGACGACCGCCGAATCGCTGGTCGTCGTCTCAGCTTCCGGGGAGTGGCACGAAGACCTCATGGTCATCGGGAACGGTCGGGAATCGTTGGTCGGTCCACTGCTGCTTCGCCCACTCGATCCGCTCGAGATCGGAGTGGACGAAGTTCCACCAGATGTGGCGCTTGCCGACCGGCTCCCCGCCGATCACGAGCGCGGTTCCGGCACCGGACAACCGTGTGCGAACGCCGCGCTCGAGTACGGCGAGCGAGCCGGTGGCGAGGTGGTGGTCGTTCACGTGGACGTCCCCGTCGAGCGCCAGCACCGCCCGCTCGGCGATGTCGGGGAGGTCGACAATGGAGTCGCCGAGGTCGATCTGGGCGAGCATCAGCGGAGACGATCCGCGAATGGGTGCGTCGAGTCCCCAGCCCGAGCCTGCCGCGACGCGGACACGCGAACTGCCGAGCGACTCGATCGGGACGTCGTCGGCAGCACAGTGTTCGAAGCTGGGCGGTCCGTCCTCGTCGCCATCGGGCAGCGCGACCCAGATCTGTACGCCGAACATGTGCATCCGGTCCGGACGGTCAGCGGGGAGTGTGCGCTCGGTGTGCGTGACCCCGGCACCGGCCGTCATCCAGTTCACCGCACCGGCCTCGACGGTCTGGACGGCGCCGGTCGAGTCGCGGTGCCCGACGCGACCGTGCAAGAGGTAGGTGAGGGTCGAGAGTCCGATGTGGGGGTGGGCGTCGATGTCCATGCCAACGCCCGGGCCGAGGTGTTCGGGGCCCATGATGTCGAGGAACGCGAACGGTCCGACCATCCGCCGGGTGCGGAACGGGAGCAGCCGCCGCACCGTTCCGGCACCGACGCGGCGCTCGCGGGGGTCGATCGTGAGCTCGACGGCATCCATCACGGAATGATGCCAGTCGCCGCCAGCTGGTGCACGGCCGTGCTGGTTCAGTCGGTGGGCGGTGCGAACTCGATCACCTGTTGGAACGTGGGCCGGTTCGTGGCGCGGAAGTCGTCGTCGATCAAGCCCGGCGTGAATGTCAGGCGCTGCCCTTCGCTGAGCCACGTTGTCGGGTCGTCGCCGCGCCCGGCCGCGACCTCGGCGGCTGCCGTGTCGATCGCTGTCCACAGCGCATCACGACAGGTGTCGATGTCTCCGGCCCCGCAGTACTGCACCGCGAACGGGCCGTCGACCGAATCGCCGAGCAGCGCCCGCAGGTCCTTGTCGACAAAGCTCTCGTCGTTGATCCCCTGACGCTCGAACGTGAGGGCCTCGCCGAGCACCGGTACGCCAATGGCTCCGACGATCGGGTCGAACACCGCATCGAAGATCAGCGGGCCCGGGCTGTCGTGGTTTCCGTCGTCGTCGGCATCGAGCCGTGGGGCGTCGTCGGCGACCCACTCGTCGAGGATGGCCGCCACCTCAGCGGCCAGTTCGGAGGGAGCGTCGCCGCCGCCGAGCACATCGCTGATCACCGGCCACACGGTCGACCGGACGTCCTCGGTGGCCGAACGGTTCATCACCCCGACGACGTCGGTCAGTTCGGCCTCGTCGGGCCACTGGTCGAAGGCCTCGACTCGGTGGACCGAGCCGTACTGGTTGCCGTCGCCGTGCATGAATCCCGGTGCCGACTGGTTGTTCCAGTTGAGCAGTCGGTCGGTCGGGTGACCGGTGGCGTGGGGGTGCTCGTCCTGCTCGAGGAAGCCCTGCCACTCGTACTCGCCGGTCCCCCGTGTGGGAAGCCGTCGGTCGAGCCCCTCGGCTCGAACCGGGAGCAGGCCGGAGGCGAAGTAGCCGATGCTGTCACGGTTGGCGTAGCCCCAGTTGAACGTGAAGCCGAACTGGTTGGCCGTCTCGAAGAACGACTCGTGGGTGTCGGCGTCACCCTCCGTCATGTCCTTCAGTGCACCGAGGTTGAGACCGTCGCGTCCGAAGGTGGAGCGTTGGCTGGTCAGGGCAACAGGCACGCCCTCCGAGGTGGCGGTCCCGATGACCGGGCCGTGCACCGAGACCGGGTAGCGGATCGGGACGTCGCCGAGGGTCCCGGCGTCGAACTCTTCGAACGCGATGCATTCACCGTCGAACTCGTAGTGGGTCGACTCGGCCGTCGGCGCCGACCCGTCTGGTTCGCACAGGATCTCGGCGAACACGTCGCGCACGTCCTGGTTCGCCGAGGTCAGGCTCCAGGCGTAGTCCTCGGTGCGCCCGATCAGGAGGTACATCGACAAACCGGGCACCCCTGCGCCCTGGGCCTCGATGCCGGGACCGGAGAGATGAATCTGTTGCACGATCTCGGGGTAGTAGTACCCGAGCTGTGGGCCCATGACGGCGAGTGTCGTGTCGTTCGCCGATGCTGCGGGATCGACCGTCAACCAGTTCGACGCCGTGCGCGTCGGCGGCCCCGATGCGGCCGAGTAGACGACGCCGGCTTCGGCATCAGGTGTGGCCGTCGCAGTGGTCTCTCGGGGGTCGAGTGAGACCAGGGAGCCCTCATCGATGATCACCGAGCCGGTGACATCGCCGCCCGTGAGTGCCGGGTAGTCGAATCGGTCCTCGATGGTGGTCGGCGCCTCCGGGTCACTGTCGGGCATCAGGTCCTCCCAGACCTGGCGGCCCTGCTCGGGGCCGAGTTGGTTCTGGAGCGCCGACAGGAACTCGGCGTTGCGTGCCTCGCTGCCACCGCCGGCTCCGAAGATCGACCCGATGAACGCGGTCGTCGCGATGACGTCGTTGACGGTGGCCGGAGCCTGGTCGATGTCATTCGCTTCCCAATACGCGGTCAAGCCGTCGGCGTAGGCCTGGGCGTCGGAGATGATCTCCTCACCTTCTTCGCCGTACTCGTCGAGAATCACCTGGATCTGATCGGTGACCAGCTGCTCGGTCGCAGCACTCGGTGTGAACGTCTGCCCGCTCGTGACCAGCGAGAACGCATCGATCCCCGGCACGTCGGCGACCGCCGCTCGGGCCGGGCCGCGCCCGAGTTCGATCAGCAATCCACGATCCCGAGCGGTGACCCACCCGGCTCCGAAGGCCATGTCCTCGCGGGTCTCGCCCGTGATGTGGGGCACGCCGAACTCGTCATAGAGGATCGTCGTGCCCGGCCGACCGGTCGGCTCCTCGGTGGTCTCACCGATCGGCTCGAAGTCCTGTGGGAGGTAGAGGTTCTCGATGTCATCGTCGGTCACCTGGTCGCGAAGCGGGGTCAAACCGTCGTACAGAGCGAGTTGGTCGGTCGACTCGTCGGTCTTCGGCAGCCCGCCGAAGTTGCCCGGCGGGAGGATGTAGTACGACCGGTCCTCGGTGATGGTCGGGGTGTCGGCCTCGGGTGCGTCGGTCGCCGGCGCAGCGGTGTCCGCCGGTTCGTCGGGCGCCTCCGTCGATGTCGGTTCATCGCTCGCCTCGGTCGTCGGTGACGTATCGCTGGACTCGTTGTCGTCGGATGAGCAGGCCGCGACGATCAGTGCCGCGGCGGCTGCAATGCCCAGCGCGCGGGTGCCTGCGCGGCGGTTGGGTCGTGATGTCATGTGTCCTCCTGGGGGGGGTGCCGTCGACGAATGTAGGAGGCGCGCGACGTCGGTGCGAAGTCCTGTGGGCTCGGGACCCTTGAAGTGTTGAGGTCGATCGTGGAACTCGCCCAGGAACTCGGCTACGAGCTCGAGGCCGTGTGGGGGAGCGGTCGGCGTCGCCAACCGGATCGTTCGTCGGCGCGAATCTGCTAACGATGTCGGATGCCGACGCATCGCGGTCTCGTGCTTGGTGAACTGATCGCGGTCGGGCGAACCTCGGAGGTCCATCGCTGCGGTCCAGGTCTCGTCGCGAAGGTTCTCAGGCCCGGCGTCCCTGCCGGATGGGCGGAGGTGGAGGCATCGTTCACCGAGTCGGTTCGGGCCCTGGGAGTGGTGGCTCCAGAGGTGACCGAGGTGACGACGATCGAGGGACGGCCGGCCATCGTGTTCATCCACGTCGATGGGCCATCGATGTGGACACGGATGCAGGGGTACCCCGGCGACCGAAAGCAGGTCGAGGAAGCGGCGCGAATCCTCGACCTCGAGCCGTACCTCGACCGGAAGCCGAAGAACCTGTCGGGCGGACAGCGTCAGCGTGTCGCGATGGGCCGAGCGATCGTGCGCCAGCC
>Ga0316197_10001025_pt1 | contig 19776 bp, 20 predicted proteins | sample OudBiesiAoxic_MG_FD_204939 | JGI IMG/M metagenome (GOLD analysis project Ga0316197, IMG submission 204939) | Coastal sediment microbial communities from Oude Bieten Haven, Netherlands - site A oxic | ecosystem: Environmental > Aquatic > Marine > Coastal > Sediment | place: Netherlands... | reverse complement strand
GCATAAAAATAGACTTTAGATGGCTTTGCAGGGTAGATACGCATTGCTGTTCTCCTTTACTGCTATTGTGGTCGCTTTTTCAGTCTATCTCTGTTTATTGCGACGTTAATGATGAGATGACAATTATATGAACTGAATAGGAAAATAAGGCTTATTTAAGCGCAACACCGACCTAGGTTTAGCACCTAAATCGTTGCCGCAATTATATTTATTTCGTACCTTGCGCGACGATTAGGCTATCACTGATATTCAAACCATAAATAATCACTAAACCAATAATGCCTGTCGCAACAACATAGTAGAACGTAGGGATCACCGTTTTACGAAGGGTAATACCCTCTCGGCCAAGTAAACCAACGGTTGCTGATGCAGCGACTACGTTATGAATGGCAATCATATTACCGGCAGCAGCCCCGACTGCTTGCAGAGAAACAACCGCTGCACTAGAGACACCGATGGTTTGTGCGACTTCAAACTGAAACTGACTGAACATCATATTTGAAACGGTATTTGAGCCTGCAATAAATGCACCTAATGCACCGATAGAGGCACTTAATGCAGGGAAGAGGTCACCGACAATGCCAGCTGCAAAATGCGCAGTGGTGACTGGCATACTTGCTAAATCAGCACCATTAATACCTGAGTTGATAAAAATACGCACCATTGGAATGGCAAATACCAGTACAAAACCTGCACCAATCAGTGTTTTACTTGATTCTTTAAACGCACTGCCTAAGGGTTTGAGGCTGCGCGCTTGTAATAGCACTGCAAGTAACGCAACAAAAACCAAAATACCGCCAGGTAGATACAGAGGCTGGATCGCTGAACTCACGCCTACCTCTCCTAAAATGTTGCTGAATGACAGACTTACACTTTTTAACAACCCCTTAAATTCAGGGCTAACACGGCTAGCAACTAAAATAATCGCCAATAATAGGTAAGGCGTCCAAGCAAGCGTTAGTCCCATCTTATTTTTCTGACCCGCTTTTAAATCCATTTTTAATGAACCTAACCATTCACTCGGCCATTTATCTTCGGCTTCAAAATCCCATGTTGTTTTAGGGACGAGAAATCCTTTTTTAGCCGCAGTCACAACAATAGCAAGACTCACTAAACCACCAATTAACGAGGGGAACTCTGCACCAAGAAACACACCGGTTAAAGCATAAGGAACAGTAAATGCAAGCCCAGCGAAGATAGCAAAAGGTAAGATATCTAACCCCTCTGTCCAACTTTTTTTCTTTCCAAAAAAGCGCGTCAGCATCATTGCCATTAATACCGGAATAAACGTACCAACCACCGCATGAATAACCGCAACATTGCTAGTGATCTCTTGCAGATAGATCTCCCACGTCGAACCACCTGCAACAAGTACCTCAGAAATATTATGGGTATCAAGCCCTTTGTTCACACCAACAATAATAGGGGTTCCGACGGCACCAAATGAAACGGGTGTAGATTGAATCATCATGCCCATGACCACCGCGGCCAATGCAGGAAAACCGATAGCCACTAATAACGGTGCAGCAATCGCAGCAGGCGTACCAAAACCAGATGCTCCCTCAATAAATGAGCCAAAGCACCAAGCGATAATAATGGCTTGAATTCTACGGTCGGCGGATATGTCGATGAAGCCATTACGGATAACTGAGATAGCCCCAGTATGCTTTAAGGTGTTCAATAAAAAAATCGCACCAAAGACAATCCACAATACTGCAATAGTGATAGTTAACCCCTGTAGAGATGAGGCGATAATACGTGTTACAGACATGTCCCAAGCAAATAGTGCAATAATAACAGTCATTGCAAAAGCCACGGGCATTGCTCGTTTAGCGGGCCAATTAAGCCCAACCAGTAAAATAGCAGCGACGACGATCGGTGAAAATGCGATTAACGCGAGTAGAGTATCATTCATATTATTTTCCTTACTTGCTATTGCTTAATGCAATAGCTAAGTGTGCTTAAAACAGAGTGAAGTGCATTGTCATAATTATTGTAGGGGCTTATATAAAAATATCCCCTCACACATTTGTTATCGAATTGTTAATGGAGTGTGACGATACTCCTTTCTTTTTTGTCGATATAGAGAAATAATGAAAAACATTATTTCCAAAAGTTTATTAATCATGACAAAAACAGACGACCTCATCCTATTTGCTCAGGTAGTTGAATACGGCTCTTTCAGTAAGGTAGCAGAGCTTAATTCCCTTACAAATTCAGTGGTTAGTAAAAGAATAGCTCGATTAGAAGCAGATCTGGGTGTGCAACTTTTGTATCGAACGACACGAAAATTAACCCTCAGCGAAGCAGGAAAAGTACTTTATCAAGGTGCTAAAAGTGTGAAGCAGGCCTCGGCTGAAGCGATTGATGCGGTTTATGGCTACGCAGAAAGTGTGACTGGACACTTAAAAATGTCGGTACCCACTATCTCCGGTGACCTGTTATTAGCAAATGCAGTGGCTGAATTTTGTAGTCTGCACCCAGGATTAACGATCGATATGTCACTCAAGAACTCCTTTGTAGACCTGGTTGCAGACGGTTACGATTTAGTAATACGCACGGGTCATTTGGGTGACTCTAATTTAATTGCACGTCATATTATCGACTCACAATGGGTAATTTGTGCTGCTCCCAGTTATATAAAGAAGCATGGCAAACCACTACAACCTGAAGAGTTGATCAAGCATAATTGCCTACAATACGCCTATCAAACAACCGGGGCATCAGAGTGGGAATTCAAAGGGAAAAGTGGCAACTACATTGTCAAAGTAGCCGGTAATTTTTCTACCAATAATGCAGGGGCGTTACGTAAAGCTGCATTAGGCGGTTATGGTTTAGCGTACGTGCCACGCTGTTTGGTTTACCAAGACTTTTTAAAGGGAGATCTAATTGATATATTTCCTGAGCGTGTCGGTAAAAAGCTAGGCATCTATGCGGTTTACCCATTTACGCGCCAACCACCTCTCAAGATACGCTTGCTGATTGAACACATTAAAAAACACTATTTAGCCATTGGGCAATGCTTTTAATAATAAATAGAATTATTTATTTGACGTACAGTACATTTTTGACTACCGGCCCACATTTACTGCGCTTAATTTAAAAATTTAAGTGCAGTTTAGCGCATATCGTTTTATGGTTGATTCAGAAATAGCGATGGATCGCTTTTATTTACTTAACTAAATTCAGCACAAATGATTCTCTACAACAATTAGTAGATATAGTAACTTGGTTAATAAATGCTTTAATAAAGGAAGGGTAATGCGATTTTACAAACTAAAAACACTAGCGCTATTGCCACTGCTTATACTCTCCTCTTTGTCTATACATGCTTCAACTCTTGAAATTGGTACAATTGGACTGCCTCCGTACGGCATTAATGAGCAAACAACAACCAGCGGCCTATATTATGATTTAGCAAACTTAGTCACATCGCATGCTGGTTACCAAGCTAATAATAAAACCTCACCCTACGCACGTATTATTAAAGAGATAAAATTTGGAGTTATTGATCTTACTATCATGTTTCGCAATCCCGCTTTAGATGAATATGTCGACTATGTAGCCCCACTACCATCACTAAAAACCGTCGTTATCGGTTTACAAGGCAATAACTTTAAAAACATAGACAGCTTAAAGGGTAAAAAAATTGCTTATTTGAGGGGCGGTAAATTTAGCGACGAAATAGATAACAATAAAAATATCATAAAGTATCCGATCAATAATTATACTCAGGGTATAAAGATGCTAATCGCAGGAAGAGCTGATGCTATCATTGGCCCCCTTGATCCCATCATACGCTCATCATTACAATTTGAAGATAACAGTGTGGTATTCGCTGATCCCTTAGTGGTTGATCAGAGAACACCTTGGATACAGGTTTCAAAAAACAGCCACAAAAATATTGATATAGACAAATTAAAAGAAAGTTTTTTACAGATGCAAGGAGAGGATATACTTAATGAATTAAGATCTAAATATATTGATTATCCCTACCTCACAAACTAAAAGCCCATAACATGAAAATAGTTACCTCTAGGTTACTCCTGCGCACAGTTACCTTAAATGATTTTAAAGCAAGCCATCAATTGTTAAGCGATCCTGATGTGATGCGTTTTTCATTAAAAGGACCTTATAGCGAGCAGCAAACCACTGACTTTATTAAGCACTGTATTCAACAAACGCAAAAAAATCAGCCGACTTTACTTGCCGTAATAGACCGAGAGACAGACCTGCTTATTGGTTACTGTGGCTTTTATATGCAAAAAATTAACGGTGTAGAAGAGGTTGAATTAGGTTACCGTTTATCAAAAGAGCATTGGGGAAAAGGATTAGCAACGGAAGCTGCGCAGGCAGTTAAGGTGCACGCTTTCAAGAAGATGGGCTTAACCCGCTTAATTTCTATTATTGAGAAAGAGAATGTTGCATCCATTCGAGTGGCTGAAAAAAATGGATTTATATTAGAAAGAGAGATGCTGTATAACAAAAAAATTCGAGTTCAGATTTACGCGCTTACCAAAGAATAGAAAGACTCGTTAAGCGCTAATTGAGATGCCCTTTTCGCTTAATAGCTATATGCTACATAGGCTAAAAATCCGGTGATATTCTGCTCAGCTTCATAAAGTGCCTTATCTTGTATTTTAAGGTCTAACGCAGTGATATTAAGCCCAACGCCCGCACTCCAGTTATCATATAGTTGATACTCTGCCGTAATTAATATATCGGTAAAAGTACCTTTATAGTCATCATAAGCGATGCCAAAATAATCAAATGAGCCGTTAACATGAAAACGTGGAGTGACTGCATAACCAATGCGAAAACCAATCACAGGCAGCGGTGCTAAAAACTTAACGTTTTCTTCTGTATAACGCTTTTCACCGTCATTTTTTGTAGCTAGCCCATAAATGCCCGTTTTTGTGCCTAACATATGCAAACCAGCAGCAACTGCCAGCTCTACTTTTTCATTATGATAGAAGGAATAGGCATAATTTAATTTAAAAATATTCAAATTAAGGTGGGCACCAACCTCAGCACCCGCTGTGTAGCTCGCACCATTAAACGTAAACTCTCTTTCCGTTACTTTAGTAGTGCTATTTTTGATGTTGTAATAGGAAAATTCCAACTTATGAAAATCGTTAAAGCGATAGTGGCCATCCAATCTAAAGCTACTGGTTTTGTTGTCCATGCCCAAATCATCCTGTAGATTAATTTTTGCGCCAACAAGAGAGTCCGTTGTTGCACTCAATACTGTATCGTTACGTGAAACAAGATAACCACCAATACGAATTTTAAAAGTTTCCGTAAAGGCTTTATCAAGCGAATCGATGTCCGGTGTCGCCTGTACAATATTTGAGAATAAAAAAAGTAGAAGTAAAAGTGATGTTTTCATAATTTAGCAACCCTGCTATGAATGCTCTAGTAAACTAACCAGTATCAATAATTGTATAGAAAATATTATGCAGTAAAAAATAACTAGCTCAAAATGAAAGTAATAACCTTTAACGAGTTAATCGTGATATTGCCAAAGGGATATTAAAACTGTGGATTAGATTAACATTTTCAAGATCCAAGCAAGCCCCGTCAAGGCTTGTATAATCGAGTGCAATCGTTATTCTTTAACTATTTTCAAACTTTTATAAAAAAAGAGACTAATTAGTCTCTTTTTTAAAACTTAACAACAAGCTCTATTTTTTATTTCGTTGCTGTTCTTTCAATGCTTTTTTCTTTTCGCGATTGTTTTCAAGTTGTATAACGGCATCTGAACCGATATGTACTTGGCCACGCTCTTTTGCTAAACGGATCTGTTTTTCGCGCTCACTGAAACGCTGTTTTTGATCTTCTGTGATGCTATCAAAACACTGGTGACAACTTATGCCTTCCATGTATTTCTCTGATTGCTTATCTTCTTCAGTGATTGGTAAACGACAACCATGGCACTGATCATAAGCCCCTTTTTCTAATTGATGGTTCACTGAAACGCGATTATCAAAAACAAAACACTCTCCTTTCCACATAGTTTCTTCTTCAGGAATTTCTTCAAGGTATTTTAAAACGCCCCCTTCAAGATGATAAACCTCATCAAAGCCCTGCTCTTTTAGGTAAGCAGTCGATTTTTCACAACGAATACCACCAGTACAAAACATCGCTACTTTTTTATGTTTTTCAGGATCAAGATTCTCTTTCACGTAGGCAGGAAATTCACGAAAGTTAGTCGTTTTAGGATCAACAGCATTTTCGAAAGTACCAATGCTAATTTCATAATCATTACGTGTATCAACCAACAAAACATCAGGATCACTGATTAATGCATTCCAATCTTTTGGTTTTACGTAACTACCAACAGTACGATTTGGGTCAATTCCCTCAACGCCCATGGTCACAATCTCTTTTTTAAGTTTTACCTTAGTACGATAAAACGGGTTTGCTTCATCAAAGGACTCTTTGGTTGTTAAGTTTTCAAAACGCGGATCTAATTTAAGCCAAAAAATCACATTATCGATCGCAGATCGGCTACCTGCAATCGTGCCATTAATACCTTCACTGGCTAATAAAAGCGTCCCTTTTACATCGTTATTATTCATAATATCGAGTAAAGGTTGTTGAATTTCTTGGTAGTTTTCGAGCGCGACAAAGCGGTATAACGCGCACACAACAATAGTCGTTGACATGGTTTTTCCTTGTTAGCTAACTAGAACGTAAATCTAGCGCCGTAATAAATGGAAGGGAGATTATACGAAGATGATAATAGTTATCAATGTTTTTATTAACAAGTTCGTTACAAAGCACCTAGAAAAATTCATCTATAACAAGCAAAAAGGGTATATCTGTTTATCCGAGCTCTGACCTTAAGCGTAGGAAAAATTACTTAATTCAAGGCGTAAGTTGACGTAAATGATATTATCAAACACCAATATTGTCTTTTCTGATTGATAGTTTTTTAAATGGGTAGAGAATAAATAAAAACAGGAGCTAGCCAATATCACTATTATCGTAAACGTTCACCGGTTACCGCATTGTGAATTTGAGAGGGGTTATCTAAGCCCGATACCGGAGCGTCAATAATTGCCGATAAAAGAGGGTTATCGGTAAACATCGCCTTAACTTGATCTGCATTACTACATGCATCTAAACCAGAAAGGTTGGCGCTTGTTGAAATGATAGGCTTACCAAATTCAAGACATAGCTGTTGTACAACAGGATGCTCACTCACTCTCACCGCGACGCTGTCAAAGTCGCCGCTTATCAATTTAGATAAGCTAGGACTAGCAGGAACAACCCAAGTAAAAGGGCCTGGCCATGTTGCTTTTATGTTCTCAATTTGTGTTTTATTCAACATTGAGAAATCGGCATAATTTTTTAACTGCTCAATATTAGCTGCAATTAAAATCAAACCTTTATGTGCAGGCCTTTGCTTTAAATCGAGAATTTTTTGGATAGCATGATTACAGTCTGGATCACAACCCAAACCAAAAACAGACTCTGTAGGATATGCAAGAACGCCTTCAGTGCGCAGTGCACTTAAGGCGTTAGATAGATCAACATTAACCAAAATAAACGTAACCTATTATAGATTTGCTAATTTTTCTTGAAGTGCGGCATCTTTTGCAATCACTGCACGTGCGTTTTCAGCACGGTTTTCTTTTACTTTAGCCGCAAGCTCATCATCAGCTACAGCTAAAATTTGTGCAGCTAAGTAAGCGGCATTTTTAGCACCAGCACTACCAATAGCAACCGTTGCTACAGGAACACCAGCAGGCATCATTACTGTTGAAAGTAGTGCATCATGGCCCTGTAAAGGACCGCAGTCTACTGGCACACCAATGATTGGACGTGTTGTGATACCGGCAACAGCACCTGCTAAATGAGCAGCAAGACCAGCGGCACAAATGAATACTTTACAACCACGTGCTTCAGCATCTGTTACATATGCATGAGTCGCTGCAGGCGTACGGTGTGCAGAAGTTACTTTTACTTCACAACGGATATCAAAAGATTTTAAGATATCAATAGTATTCTGCATTACAGGTAGATCTGAATCAGAGCCCATTAAAATAGCAACAAATGGTTTTGTCATAGTGGTTTCCTCACTGGTAGTTTTAAGAAAAAATTAATGAATTTAAATCTAATTTGCAGAGGATTATATAGGCTTACTCCGATAACCACACCCTTTTTTTGGACATATTATGCGGAAAGTTGCGGCAGTTTTTCTTTCAACTAAGATTGGCCAATGGCAATCTGGGCAAAACTCATTCACCGGTTTATCGTTGACAGCATACTTACAAGCAGGGTAATTATCACAAGCATAAAAAGTTTTTCCGTAGCGAGATTGGCGCTGAATAAGCTCCCCTTTTTTACATGAAGGGCAAGTTATATGGTTTGGTTGTAGCTCTTCTTTAGGCGGTTCTGTAAGTTGAGCGGTATGCTCACAACCAGGGTAACCACTACAGCCGATAAACAGACCATAACGCCCCTGTTTTAACACTAACTCTTTACTGCAAAGCGGGCAGCTTGTACCAATCAGTACTTTTTTTATCTCCGTTTTTTCATGCAAAGGACGTAAATAATCACACTCAGGATAACGAGTACAGCCTAAAAAAGCGCCCTTCTTACTATTACGAATATGTAATTCCGCACCACAGTCGGGACAAATATCAACTGTTTTCATACGTGAGCTTGGTAAATCAGATTTACTCATATTAATGGATCAATCCATCTTCAAGGTCCATTAACATGGACTCTAATTGCAAGAATTCATCTTCACTACTCGGGTCGTTAAATAACACCATTAATATTAACCACTTAAGATCATGCAGATCGAGCTCATTCATCTCCAATAACATCGCACAATCAATAACTATTTCACGTGTATATGCATTTAGAATTTGAGCTTGCTCTAGATAGGAAATATAACCCTGACAGGCAGTATTTAAACGATACTGCTCAAGTTCGCTATAAATTCGGTGTGAAGTCGATTGCTCTGCTTGAGCTCGATTTTCATCTGGTTGCTCATGTAATCCAGATAAGTGATCTAACCATGCTAATGCTTTAGAGATATCCGCACGCTGAAAACCCTCATCCAATAGTTCATCGGTGATCTCCTGCGCATCAACCTCTATATTTTGATCAAGCTGCATATAGCTTTCAAATAGATAAATAATCACTTCAAACATTTTTAATTTTGTACCTTTTATGTATTTGATATCTATCAATATACGATATTTAATAGCTACTGAAGTAGCAAGTTGCTTACATATTATACCTATTAATTTTTGCTACAACGGGTATAACCTTCTGCAGTAACCGTAATTCTACCAGTTATCTCTAACTCTACTAACTGATTTTGTAAATTGATAATATCAATACCAGAGCGCTGAAGCAGTTGCTCAAGTGTGGTAAGGTGGAAATCAATATGTTTTAATAACGGGTGTTGACCACTTTGTGATGTGATTTGTGCGTCAGGTTGTGCAATATCTGTTGCCATTAAATGACTGAACTCTTCCACAACATCAGTGCTATTTATCACTAACTTGGCACCCTGCTGAATCAGCTGATGACAACCACATGCCTGACTATTATCGATTGAGCCTGGTAACGCAAAAAGTTCTCTATTTTGTTCACCCGCATACCGCGCAGTAATTAACGATCCACTTCGTTGTGATGCTTCAACGACTAAAACTCCCAATGAAAGTCCCGAAATAATACGGTTTCGTCGAGGAAAATGACTCGGTATTGCTGGACTATTAGGCCAGAATTCAGAAATAAGTAAGCCACGCTCTATTATCTGTTGTGCGAGCTTTATATGCCGTTTAGGGTAGATATTATTAAGCCCAGTACCTAATACCGCAATTGTGTTGCCATTAGCATCTAATGCCCCCTGATGCGCATATCCGTCAATACCTAAGGCCATGCCACTGGTGATGGTAAATCCAGCGAGCGCAATATCATGTGCAAATTGATAGGCCTTCTCTTGTCCATAATGCGTACTGTTTCGGCTTCCGACCAATGATATTTGAGGAGTATTTAACAAGCTAGTATCTCCCTGCGTATAAAGTAATAGAGGCGGATTACTGATCTCTTTTAGTTGTTTTGGATATCGAAGATCATCAAAACAGATAATGTCTCTATCGAAGGATAGGTGTGACCAATTAATATTTTCTTCTATTTGAGCCAGGTTAGGGGATAAAAGCGCACTAATTTGAGCATCTTTAAAACCGTAGTTTTTTAATAGTGCAGGAGGTAGTGCGATCAGTTCATCGAGTGAATGTTTGCTTAACAATTTAAAAATAGTACGTTTTTGTAACGCCGGAATAGCATCAACTACCATCCAGCGTTTAATATGCTCTGTGGGCAAAGGGTCTAACTCATCAAGCTCAAATAGATTTTGCTGAATAGTTACCTTCCTTAAATAGCGACCTAAAAATAGCCGCTATTTAGCAATGATTAATACTCTAAGCCTTTTATTTTATATTTCGCACCCATCGCATCACTACTACGCATGACCATAGCAATACTCACTTTCTCATAAACCTTAAAGACCATTAATTCACCTAAACGTTCAGCCGGAATAGTTATATCAGGGCCTCCCATTTTATCAAAGGTACTTGCATCATTTTGATATTCAATTTTATTTTTATCCACTAAAACACCGGGGCCAGAGCGCATAATCGAGAACATTGAACCAATTTGTACATTTTCACGTTGACCTTTATCGATTACAACGATATCCCATTTGCCGATTGCAGAAACGTTATTAAGCGCACCTAGAATATGCCCTTCAACTTCTGACGATACTGGTTGTGGTAAGAAATAAGCAGGCGTTGTGTCATATTCAGGAATAGGTAAAATCAGATCACCCTGACGAGCTTCTCGTGCACTCTTCAAAACATCATGCGGTGTAACCTGTTCTGTAGCGGTTACATTAATATTTTTAGAAACCTCAGAGAGACCAATAAAAATTAACTGCTTACCCAAAAATTCATCGGTATTCGGGTCATTGTAATCATTACCTAAACGATAAATGCCATAGAGCTTGCTTTTATCATACTGCCCTTGAGCATAAAAAACGTCACCTTCTAAAAATCGAGGTGTACCGATCGCATCACCTAATAATCGAGGTGCATTCTCAAGTAAACTAGGCTCAATGATATGATCCTTAGATAAGAATGCAGAAATTGCTGATAGAGGGATGGTTGGAATAGCGACCCCTTTCTCTTCAAGACGTGGTGTCGGTGATAGTTTTTTTAATTTTTTTCTAGTTAACTGAGGCTCACCATCAATCCAGATTAGTGTTAGCAGGTCACCAGGGTAAATAAGATGTGGGTTTTCAATTTGGCTATTTGCTTGCCATAAACGTGGCCATAACCAAGGTGTATTTAAAAACTGAGCTGAAATATCCCACAGGGTATCTCCCTTAACAACCGTATAGGTCTCAGGGTGATTTTCTTTTAGAATCAGCGTGTCAGCAAAAGCTGCAAAGGAAAGAGCCGCGCCTAATAAGAATGAAGTAACTCGTTTAAATTTCATAACAATCCCTGTTTAATAAGTAAAACTCTATATATAAGAAAAGTAAGTCCTTATATTACCTCACGATGCTTTGTTGCATCTTCAAGCAGCATGGGTATAGAATTAGTGTTCTTTTAACATTAACTATAGAGCAAGATAATATCATGGCTTTACTTGAAGTATTACATTTTCCCGATCAACGTCTTAGAACCGTTGCTAAAGCTGTTGAGCAGATCACACCAGAAATTAAAACTATTGCCGCAAACATGATTGAAACCATGTATGACGAAAATGGTGTCGGACTTGCTGCAACACAAGTAAATATTCATTCACGCATTGTGGTTATTGATGTATCAGAAGAGCGTAACCAGCCTATGATTATCATTAACCCTGAAATTATAGAACAATCTGGAGAAGAAGAGTCACAAGAAGGCTGTCTTTCTGTACCAGATACCAATGCTGATGTGAAACGTAGTGAATTTGTTACTCTACAATATCTTGATGTTGATGGAAACAAACAAGTTTTAGAAGCAGACGGCTTACTGGCAGTTTGCATTCAACACGAACTTGATCACTTACAAGGTAAATTGTTTATCGACTACCTTTCTCCTTTTAAGCAAAAACGCATTAAAGCAAAGCTTGAAAAAATACAGCGCCAAAACGCTAAGTTTTCATAACCCCCCTTTTAAATAGATAGGTAATATATCTTAGTGGAAAAATTAAACATCGTTTTTGCTGGTACGCCAGACTTTGCAGGAAAACATTTAACAGCCCTGATTGAGTCTGAATTTAATGTTGTTGCTGTCTACACACAACCGGATAGACCAGCTGGCCGTGGTAAAAAGCTAACATCAAGTGCTGTAAAACAAGTTGCTCTTGCACATGACCTCCCTGTTTATCAGCCTGAAAACTTTAAATCGGAACAATCCGTTGCACAGTTAGCAGCACTTAATGCAGATATTATGATTGTTGTGGCGTACGGGTTAATTTTACCCACGGTTGTATTACAGACACCGCGTTTAGGGTGCTTAAACGTGCATGGCTCTCTGTTACCAAGATGGCGCGGAGCTGCGCCCATTCAACGCTCTATCTGGGCTGGTGACAAAGAAACAGGTGTGACTATCATGCAGATGAATGAGGGGTTAGATACCGGTGATATGCTGACTAAAGTAAGCTGCCCGATCGATAGTAACGAAACCAGTGCATCACTTTATGAAAAGCTAGCAACACAAGCGCCACAAGTACTCGTTGATACCATCTACCAGCTTGCAAAAGGCGAGTTAAACGCGGAAGTACAAGATGAAACACTTGCCAATTACGCTAAAAAACTAAGCAAAGCTGAAGCTCTGATCGATTGGTCACAGGACGCTGAGTTTATTGAACGTTGTGTGCGTGCATTTAATCCTTGGCCGATGAGTTACTTCGAAATTGAAGATAAGCCCGTTAAGGTACATCAAGCGAGTGTTATCGCAGCGAGTTCCTCGCACCCCGTTGGTACGATCATTAATGCGGACAAAGCAGGTATACAAGTTGCTACTGGTAAAGGTATTTTAAATCTACAAGTGATTCAGCTTGCGGGGAAAAAAGCGATGCCAGTACAAGACATTTTAAACTCGCGTAAAGCGTTATTTGCACTAGGTACTGTGCTGACCATTAAAGGTGAACAAGCATGAATACCCGTGCATTAGCTGCAAAAGTATTAAACCAAGTAGTTGAAAAGGGGCAATCTCTTTCGCAAGCACTGCCAGCCGTTCAGCAGGATCTCAACCCGAAAGATAAAGCTTTGGTGCAACTGTTTTGTTATGGCGTATTGCGAACTCTGCCTCGTCTCGATTTTTTCTGCCGCTCCTTGATGCAAAAGCCCCTCAAAGGTAAGCAACGCGAACTGCATTTCTTGATTTTAGTGGGCTTTTATCAACTGCTTTATACACGTATCCCTAGCCATGCTGCAGTGGGCGAAACGGTAAACGGTGCAAAAGCACTTAAAAAACAAGCATTGAAAGGCATGATAAATGGTGTATTGCGTAATTTTTTACGTGAAAAAGAGACCTTAATCGAAAAAGCGGATCAACAAGATACGTTAAAATACTGCCATCCAGGCTGGTTAGTGAAACGTCTGCAAGCGGCTTACGGGGAAGAAAAAGCAGCTTCAATCATGACCGAAAACAATCAACAAGCGCCAATGTGGTTACGTGTTAACAACACCCACCATACTCGTGATCAATACCAAGTTTTGCTAAACGAAGCTGAACTAACTAGTTTTACAGCTCTTGATGATGAAAACAACAATGCATTGCGCTTAGAAAAAGCCACTGACGTCTATAAATTACCGGGCTTTAGCGAAGGCTGGGTATCTGTCCAAGATGGAGCAGCACAACTAGCGGCACACTACCTGGACGCACAGCCTGATGAACTTATTTTAGATGCTTGTTCTGCCCCGGGCGGTAAAACTGTTCATACACTTGAATTACAGCCAACTATAAAACAGATGGTTGCTGTTGATGCTGATGAGAAGCGTTTAATTCGAGTGCAAGAGAACTTAGATCGCTTAAATCTAACAGCCACTGTTATTCATGGTGATGCATCTAAGCCCGATGAATGGTGGCAAGGTGAACAGTTTGACCGCATTTTATGTGATGCCCCCTGTAGCGCAACTGGTGTTATTCGCCGCCATCCAGATATTCGTTGGTTACGCCGTGATAGTGATATTGCAGAATTGGTAATATTACAAAAAAGCATACTTGACGCATTATGGGAAAAATTAAAACCGGGGGGTATTTTACTCTATGCAACTTGCTCTATTTTGCCCGATGAAAATGAGTTACAAGTAAAAAGCTTTTTAGAAAGTAAAAGCGATGCCACATTAATTCCACTATCTGCACAATATAATAGCACCATACAGGGTCGCCAGTTATTACCCAATGAAGATGCTATGGATGGTTTCTATTATGCAAAACTTCAAAAATCTCAGTAAGTTAATAACCGCTTAATAAATTATTGTAGGGTACTGACCCTACAATATTATTTAAATGGAATACACTGAGTTAAGCAACTTCCCTACCAACAGGATTATGGACAACGATGAAAATTATTATTTTAGGCGCAGGGCAAGTAGGCGCATCACTAGCTGAAAATTTAGTAGGCGAAAATAACGATATCACTGTTGTTGACTCTTCACATGAAGAGTTACAAAACCTGCAAGATAGGTTTGATCTGCGCGTTGTGCAGGGAAACGCATCTAGCCCGCGCACACTAGGTGAAGCGGGTGCCGCTGATGCAGATATGTTAATAGCCGTGACCAATTCCGATGAAATTAATATCGTTGCCTGTCAAATTGCTTTCACTCTCTTTAATGTGCCTAAAAAAATAGCGCGTATTCGATCGCAAAGCATGGTGATGTTTGAAGAAGAGTTATTTAACACAGATGCATTTCCAATCGATCACATTATAGCGCCCGAGAAATTGGTAAGTGATTACATATACCAACTCATTGAACACCCTGGTGCGCTTCAAGTTGCTCACTTTGCAGAAGGACGTGTTGGATTAGTGGCTATTCGAGCCTATTATGGTGGCTCCCTGGTAGGAAACGCAATATCAACCCTAAAAGAGCATATGCCTAACATCGAAGCACGTGTAGCGGCTATTTTTAGACGTGGTAAAGCGATACGACCTCAAGGTACCACCATTATTGAAGCAGATGATGAAGTCTTTTTCATCACCGCAAGTCAGCATATCAAAGCGATAATGAGTGAGATGCAAAAACTTGAATACCCTTATAAACGTATCATGATTGTAGGAGGGGGTTATATTGGTGAAAGCCTTGCGAAACGTCTCGAAAAAGAGAACTCTGTAAAGCTAATAGAAAAAGATCTAAAACGCGCGGAGTACCTTTCTGAAACCCTTTCAAATACCATTGTGTTTTGTGGTGGTTCATCAGATCAAGAACTTTTATCTGAAGAGCATATAGAGCAGATCGACCTATTTATCACAGTAACTAACGATGATGAAGCAAACATCATGTCTGCGATGCTTGCCAAACGGATGGGCGCGCGTAAAGCAATGGTATTAATTCAGCGAACGGCATACTTAGATCTGGTACAGGGTAACATTTTAGATATCGCCATTTCTCCACAACAAGCAACCATCTCTGCGCTGCTCACTCACGTGCGTAAGGCCGACCTTAGGCATGTATATTCACTGCGAGAAGGAGTGGCAGAAGCGATTGAAATTATCGCTCGTGGTGATAGCATGACATCAAAAGTAGTGGGCAAACAACTATGCCAGCTAAAATTACCGCGAGGTACCAGTATTGGTGCAATCGTGCGCAACGATGAAGTATTAATTGCCCATGATGATACGGTGGTTGAGAGTGATGATCACGTGATTCTATTTCTGGTCAATAAAAAATATATCAGTGATATTGAAAAATTGTTCCAGCCTAGCCCATTCTTTCTGTAATTAAGCGCAATAGATGGTTTATCGTCCTCTCTTTTTTATCACCGGCTTAGTTTTATCAAAAATGGCCGTGTTTATGTATTTTCCAATGGCACTGGCTTTTTATCAAAATAGCCTTGGTGGTATGGAATTTCTCTCTGCAATTGTGCTGACACATATCGCTTCTTTTGTATTCTTATATCTAGGAGGCGAAAAACAACGCTCTCGACTTGGTGTACGCGAGATGTTTCTGCTTACTACTGCAGTGTGGGTGCTTGCTAGCCTTTTTGCAGCACTACCCTTTGTATTTATTGAGCACATTAGCTATAGCGATGCTTTCTTTGAAACCATGTCCGGTATCACTACCACAGGAAGTACAGTATTACATGGTTTAGATACCATGCACCCTAGCATTCTTTTATGGCGTTCGATTTTACAATGGTTAGGGGGAGTTGGCTTTATTGTAATGGGGGTTGCTATTTTACCCTTTTTAAATGTCGGCGGAATGCGTCTTTTCCAGACAGAATCATCGGACTGGTCTGACAAAGCAGAATCAAAAACACGCCGTGTTGCAATCGATATTTTACTCGTATATCTATTTTTAACGCTATGCTGTTTTATCGGGTATCGTTTAGCAGGCATGGCACAATTTGATGCTCTCAATCACGCAATGACCACTATCTCAACCGGCGGATATTCTACCTCCGATGGCTCAATGGGTCATTTTTCAGAGGGGGCACACTGGAATGCAATTCTGTTTATGTTTTTAGGCGGATTACCCTTCCTTCTTTTTACACGTGCAATTCATCACCGAGATATGCTCTATGTTATAAAAGACGCACAAATTCAAGGTTTCATTAAACTCATTGTTTTTTGTACCTTCAGTTTATCCCTGTATTTAACGTATACGAATCAATTCGGCTGGCCGGATGCGATCCGCTTAAGTTTATTTAATGTAGTGTCCGTGATCACCACAACCGGATTTGGTTTGGATGATTTCATCACATGGGGAGATTTCAGTGTCTTAATCTTCTTTGGCTTGTTATTCACAGGAGCCTGTTCGGGTTCAACAACAGGGGGCATTAAAATATTTCGCTTCCAGATTGCATTTAGCCTGCTAAAACGCCAACTGATGCTGCTGATGCATCCACACGGTATCTTTCCTCAAAAATATAATAATCGAGTCGTTGGTGACGATATATTGCGATCATTAATTGCTTTTGTCCTCGCTTACTTTGCAACAATCCTTATTGCCGCTTTGTTATTAACCTTATCTGGGTCTAGTGCCATGACATCTCTTACGGCAGCAATTACAGCGGTTTCCAATGTAGGACCAGGGCTAGTAGCAGAGATAGGTCCTTCTGGTAATTTTGCAAACTTTTCTGATGCATCAAAATGGATTCTGTCACTTTGTATGTTGATGGGGCGCTTAGAAATTTTAACTGTAGTTGTGATGCTAACGCGCCATTTCTGGCGACGTTAACAGCTCAAAGAGAAAAGTGATCACTGGGATCTGGACGGTGACTTAACATATATTCATAGGTTTTTGAATTCAATGTTCGGCTGTTTTTTACCGCTAAACATATCTCTTGCCACATAGATATGGGCATCTCTAGCTGCTTGTTAATCCTCCATTTCATTGATGTTAGCTTGCCATCTTTTCGATGTTGAAAGGTAATGACAGGATAAGCATAACGCTTACCATTTGTTTTTGTTTTTACCTCGTGAGTAAATGACAGCCCTTTAAAACCAGTGTTTGAACGTTTAGATTTAATGTCGTTACGTGCATGCTTTAACTGTAGTTTAAGTAACTGTCGCTCTTTCTCTTGAGCACGCAGTAATGCGGTTGATTCTGTATATTTGTTATAGGAAAAATAAACTTGTTTTGATTTACCATTCACACTAACCGAGACGCGTACCCCCGCCCATCCGCTAGAAAGATCTCCTGGTTTATAAATTCGAATCATATTACCTCTCTTGTGACTTGCTCCCCTTTGATAACTCAACAAGTTGTTCGGGTAGCGGTTTATTAACAGTCACTCCCATACCCTTCAGGGATTCTGCTTGAGAAACTATATTTCCTCGTCCTTCGCTAAACTGCTTTAATGCATGATCATAACTATCCTGTGCTTTACCTAATTGTGTACCAACATCGAGCATATTCTGGCTAAACAAGCGAAGTTTGTCGTATAACTTACCCGCTTGAGAGGCAATTAAACGACCATTCTTTTCTTGTGAATCAAAGCGCCATAGATTTTCAATAGTACGCAGTGCAATCATCAGGTTAGTTGGACTAGCGAGTAGAATATTATTGTCCAAAGCCAGTTTAACTAATTCAGGATCATGCTCAATGGCAGCAATAAAAGCAGGCTCTACTGCCACAAATAGTAGTACATAATCCAAACTATTAGCACCAATTAAATTCTGATAGTCTTTTTTTGCTAAACCTTTAATGTGTTGCCGGACAGAAAGTGCATGCGCTTTCAATGCTTCTTTTTGCTCGGCGATACTATCACTATTAAAGAAACGTTCATAAGCAACTAATGAAACTTTTGAATCAATAATAATGTTTTTATCTTGTGGTAAATGAACGATCACATCGGGTAAAAATCGCTGCCCTTTCTCGTTCTTATAATGGCTTTGCGTTTCATATTCATGCCCTTCCCGCAAACCGGAATTTTCTAAAATTCGCTGTAAAACCACTTCCCCCCAATTGCCCATCTGCTTGTTATCACCTTTTAAAGCATTAGTTAAATTATTCGTTTCTTGCTGCATTAATTGGTTAATATTGGCCAGTTTAGTGATCTCCGCCTGTAAGTTATAGCGCTCTTTACTTTCATTGATATAACACTCACTCACTTGCTGCTTAAATCCCTCCAGTTGCACTTTAAAAGGCGCTAATAACTGAGTGACACTGTCTTGATTAAGTGCTTTAAATTGTGCAGCTTTATCATTAAATATCCTCTGAGAAAGAACCTCAAATTGTACACTGAGTTTTTCTTCACTCTCTTGTTGGTCTCGTAAACGCTGTTCCCCTGCTTGTAAGCGAACTTCTGACTCACGCAGACGTGCCATTAATTTGCTATTTTGCAGCTGTAAGCTTTCCACTAAGAGCTGCGAAGATTCAAGTTGAATGGTCACATTTTGCAATGATTGACTATGAAAATCCTGCTGTTGGTCATTCAGTTGTAATGTCGTATTAAGCTTACTTTTAAGGCTGATATACAACGACAAAAATAGAAAAACCAAAAAAACAAGTGTTGTTAAAATGATCACTTCAAGCGAAATAGGGGTCATTAGTACTGCAATTTTTTAAGGTAAGAGATAACAAATCTATTGCTGCGGTTCCAAATTAGGAGATAAACGAGATAGATAGCGAACACCCCCCATTTATGGATATTTTTTCCTTGATCTAAATCTGCAAAGGTAAAACGCTGATCATAGCTACTCATCACCATTACATAAGCGATCATAATCAGTGGGATCACAAAAACTGACGATAGCTTCCACAGTAATATTAAAAATTGGCTAAGCTGAGTTACAAACATAACTTTCTCCACAAAATGTCACTGTTATTTTAAACAGTTATTTAACATTTAGCGACCCTCGTTTCTATGATTGAGGTTATTTTGTGGTACGGTTCTCAGGTGCATTTCAGGGCAAACCAGTAAAAACATGCAAAAAACTTAAAATCAGGCATGAATTTTCTTACTTAATGCTCTATCATGCATAAATAAGAATCTTTGTGCGTGTTTATCTTTGTTTTTAATTAAATTATTGGGGCAGTATTTATGTGTGGAATTGTTGGCGCTGTTGCGCAAAGAGATGTTGCGGAAATTT